>Ga0190270_10000698_pt1 | contig 14948 bp, 17 predicted proteins | sample Popmic320T_FD_133748 | JGI IMG/M metagenome (GOLD analysis project Ga0190270, IMG submission 133748) | Populus adjacent soil microbial communities from riparian zone of Weber River, Utah, USA - 320 T | ecosystem: Environmental > Terrestrial > Soil > Riparian zone | place: USA: Utah | collected... | reverse complement strand
TTCTCTCTAACACGGGCGCCAGGTCGGCGCGGATCATCACCAGGTCGTCGCGATGGATCAGTTCGTCGCGCCCGCGAAAACCGAGCAGCGCTTCGATGTCGGCACTGCGTTTGCCGACGATGCGCACGGCGTCGCGATCGCTGTAAGCGATCAGGCCGCGCGCGATCTCGTTTCCTTCCCGATCGAGCACGCTCACGGTATCGCCGCGCGCGAACCGCCCGCTGATCGCGACCACACCGGCGGGCAACAGGCTCTTGCCCGAACGCAGCGCCTGCAGCGCGCCGGCATCGATGGTCACTGCACCGCTCGGCCGCAGCGAACCGGCAATCCATTGCTTGCGTGCATTCTCGGGATTCTGGGCCGGCAGGAACCAGCTGCACTCGGCGCCTTCTTCGAGACGGCGCACGGGATGCATCGGCGCCCCGGCGGCGATTGCCATGGCGCAGCCCGCGGAGTTGGCGATTTTCGCCGCCGCGATCTTGGTCGCCATGCCGCCGGACCCCACGGCCGAGGCCGAACCACCTCCCATCGCCTCGATCGCCGGCGTGATCTCGCGGACTTCCGGAATCAGCCGCGCAGCAGGATCGAGGTTCGGATCCGCGGTATACAGCCCGGCGACATCCGACAGCAGCAGCAGGCAATCGGCACTGATCATCTGCGCCACCCGCGCCGCGAGGCGATCGTTGTCGCCGTAGCGGATTTCGGTGGTTGCCACCGTGTCATTCTCGTTGATGACCGGGAGAACACCGAGGCTGAGCAGCTCCGACAACGTGGCGCGCGCATTCAGGTACCGACGCCGGTGTTCGCTGTCTTCCAGCGTCAACAAAATCTGTGCCACCGAAACGCCGGCGGCGGCGAACAACTCCTTATAGATGTGTGCCAGTGCAATCTGGCCCACGGCAGCAGCGGCCTGCGACTGCGGCAATTCCAGCGGACCGCCCGGCAGCTTCAGTTCGCGCCGTCCGAGTGCAATGGCGCCCGAGGAGACGAGCACGACTTCCTGACCGCGAGCGCGCAGGCGCAGCAGGTCCTCAACCAGGGTGCCTAGCCAGCTCCGGTTGACCTGTCCATTGTGAATCAGCAGTGCCGAACCGACCTTGACGACGATCCGGCTTGCACGAGTTAGAGGCAGCATCGGAGCCGATCTTACGCAATACCTCCCGTTGCCGCATTCGCGGGCAGCCCCTAAACTCTCGGCCCTCCATCAAGAGGCTTGAATTCGTGAGCAGAGAACACACACCGGTCCCGGGCAAGTGGTACGAGAACAAGGAAGAGGAAGAGACCTTCCGCGTCCTGTCCGTAGACGAAGACGACGAGCTCGTGGAGATCGAGTATCTGGATGGCGAGCTCGAGGAGCTCGATCTCGATACCTGGCACGAACTGGATCTGGAGCTCACCGAGGAGCCCGAGGGCTGGTCCGATGACGCGGACGAGGACGACGAAGAAGACGATGACTTCGACGATGATGAAGACGAGGACGATGACGACGATGATGACGACGACGATGACGACGATCTCGACGAAGACGAAGACGACAGTTATTAGTTAGCCGGCCCATACTCGTGCCCGGCACTGCTGACAGCTGGTACCACGAGAAGGAATCCGCGTGGCTGTACCGCCTGGTAGCCGCCGCGGAACCCGAACCGTCCCGTCGCGCCCTGTTCGAGAAACTGGCCGCCGCCGCCGAGGATCAGGCCGGCCGCTGGCACCGGCTCGATCCACGCCTCACCACGGATTTTTCCCCGGCGCTGCGCGCCCGGGTGGTGGCGAAACTCCTCCGGCGCATCCAGCCGCGCCACCTGCGCCCGATTCTCGCTGCCATGAAGCTGCGCGGCTTGTCGGTGTACAGCTCACCGCACGCACCTGCCTCGCACCGCATCCCCACTACCGCCAGCGAGGTGGGCGGCCGCCACACCTCCCTGGGCGGCAACAACCTGCGGGCCGCGGTGTTCGGCGCCAGCGATGGACTGGTATCGAACGCGGCTCTCGTGATGGGTGTGGCGGCGGCCGGAGTCGCGCAGGACGGGCTGGTCATCACGGGCATGGCCGGCCTGCTCGCCGGCGCCCTGTCCATGGCAGCGGGCGAATACATCTCGGTGCGCTCGCAGCGCGAGTTCTACGAGCACCAGATCGCGCTCGAGCGCGCCGAACTGGCCGAGTATCCGGAAGCCGAAGCCGAGGAACTGGCGCTCATTTACAACGCACGCGGCCTCGACATGGACGAGGCACGGCGCATCAGCAAGACCATGCTCGCCAACCCCGAGCACGCGCTCGAAGTGCTGGCGCGCGAGGAACTGGGACTCAACCCGGATGACCTGGGCTCACCGATACACGCCGCGCTGTCGTCATTCTTCTCGTTTGCCGTCGGCGCCGCGCTTCCCTTGCTGCCGTTCTTCGCAGGCCTACCGGCTCACGAAGCGACCTACGTCGCCGCCGCGGTCACGCTGTGTGCATTGTTCGGCATCGGCGTGATCCTGAGCCTGTTCACCGGCCACAATGGATTGCGCGGCGGATTGCGCCTGGTGTTGATTGGCGGCGGCGCCGGGCTCGCCGCGTGGGGCGTGGGCAAGTTGCTCGGCGCAGGATTCGCCTGATGCGCGTCGTTGCCATCGTCGGACGCCAGGGAAGCGGCAAGACCACGCTCATCGAGCGCCTGATCCCCGCGATCCAGGCCCGTGGTCTCACCGTGTCCACGATCAAGCACACGCACCATCACGACATCGAACTCGACCGGCCCGGCAAGGACAGTTACCGACACCGCAGCGCCGGGGCCTCGGAGGTCATCATCGCGTCTGACACTGGCTGGGCACGGATTGCCGCGGCCACGGAGCCTGCCAGCCTGCAAACGCTGCTGGGCAAGCTGCGGCCGGTGGACGTGGTGCTCGTTGAAGGATTCAAGCAACTCGAAGGCTTGAGACGTGTCGAAGTATTTCGTGGCACGGGTGAACCCCTTGCGCGCCAGGATTCCGGCATCGCCGCCGTCGCGGCTCCGGAGGGCATTGCGCTCGAGGGCTACCGCGGGATGAAGCTGCCGCTGGACGACGCCGAGGCGGTCCTGGATTTCATCCTAAGCGATTGATTCGAGACCCAATTCGGTCGCCTTGAATTCCGCGCAGCCGTCGCCACAACTGCTGACCTCAACGCTTGCTTGCTGAATTCCGGAGTCCGCTGAAAAGCCATGAAACGTATCGTTCTTCTCATTGGTACCAACCTTGCGGTCATCGCGCTGCTAACAGTGGTCATCCAGCTGTTTGGCATCGATGAATGGTTCGCGCAGCGCGGCCAGGACTACGAGAGCCTGCTGGTATTCGCCGCGATCTTCGGTTTTGGTGGCGCTTTCTTTTCGCTGCTGATTTCCAAGTGGATGGCCAAGATGGCCATGCGCGTGCACGTGATCGAGCAGCCTGGGAACGAAGTGGAGCAATGGCTGGTGTCCACGGTGCACCGCCACGCACAAAAGGCGGGCATCGGCATGCCGGAGGTCGGTGTATTCGATTCGCCCGATCCGAACGCCTTCGCCACCGGCGCCAGCCGCAATTCTTCGCTGGTGGCCGTCAGCACCGGACTGCTCCGCAACATGCGGCGCGATGAAGTCGAAGCCGTGCTGGGTCACGAGATCGCCCACGTGGCGAACGGCGACATGGTGACGCTCACCCTGATCCAGGGTGTGCTCAATACTTTCGTCATCTTCCTGGCGCGTGTCATCGGCGGCGTCGTCGACGCCGCCACGCGTGGCAATGGAGATAACCGCGGCCAGGGAATTGGCTACTTCATGACCGTCATGGTGGCGCAGATTTTCCTGGGCCTGGCTGCCAGCGTGATCGTGGCCTGGTTCTCGCGCCGGCGCGAATTCCGCGCGGACGCCGGCGGTGCGGAACTCGCGGGAACGCGCTCGATGATCGGCGCTCTCGAAGCGCTCAAGCGTGCGCATTCCCCTAGTCGATTGCCGGAATCCCTGGCGGCATTCGGCATCAATGGCGAGCGTGTGGGCGCGCTGCAAAAATTGTTCATGAGCCATCCGCCACTGGATGAGCGCATTGCAGCGCTGGAACACCGGCCTGCCGCACTCGGGCGGCCTTCCTAATCGCCAATTGTTACCTGTCTCGCGGGGCCGAATGCGACATCATTCGGCCCCTGGAGTTTTGATTTTCATGAATTCTGAAACACGGACTCTGAACAATCCCCTGGTTCGCATCGGTCGCGCCGTATTGCAGTGGTTCGACACCAGCCTCTCGGTAAAAGTCGCGGACCCGAACGCGGCGGACCGCATCGACTGGATGCGCACCCTGCCCTTCATCCTCATGCACGCGGCCTGCCTGCTGGTGTTCGCAGTCGGCGTGAGCCCCATCGCCGTGATCGTGTGCATCGCGCTGTATTTCATCCGCATGTTCGCGATCACGGGCTTCTACCACCGCTACTTCTCCCACAAGTCGTTCAAGACCTCGCGCGTCGGACAGTTCCTGTTCGGCGTGATCGGCGCTTCTGCCGTACAGCGCGGTCCCATCTGGTGGGCCGCACATCATCGCGACCACCACCAGTATTCGGACAAGAAGGAAGACGCCCACTCGCCCATCCAGCACGGCTTCGTGCGCGCTCACATGAGCTGGTTCCTCTCGAAGAAGGGTTTCGCGCCGGAGCTCAAGCGCGTGCGTGACCTCATGAATTTCCCGGAGCTGCGCTGGCTGGATCGCTTCGACATCATCGTCCCCGTGCTGCTCGCGGTTGGTGTGTTCTTCCTCGGCGTGGCGCTGGAGAAGTTCGCGCCGGGCCTCGGCACCAATGGCTGGCAGATGCTGGTCTGGGGCTTCTTCGTTTCGACGGTGCTGTGCTCACACGGCACCTACACCATCAACTCGCTGTCGCACGTGTTCGGCAAGCAGCGTTATCGCACCGGCGATTCCAGCCGCAACAACTGGTTCCTCGCGCTGATCACGCTCGGCGAGGGTTGGCACAACAATCACCACCACTACCCGAGTTCGACCCGGCAGGGCTTCTACTGGTGGGAAGTGGACATCACGTACTACCTGCTCAAGGTGATGTCATGGCTCGGCATCATCTGGGATCTGAAGCCCGTGCCGCTATCGGTGCGCGACCATCACCCGCGCCGCATTCAGCCGCTCAGGTAGTCAGGCTGCGCTTGCCGGCGTGCCCCGGCCGCGAACGCGATACCACGCGTTCGCCGCTGGCAGGAACAGCAGTACGACGAGCACCACGTCCATGGCCGTGGTCAGCAGCGCGCTCGACCAGGCGTACCAGGGACGCGCCAACATTTCCGATAGCGATCCGAACATCGAGAGCAGGCTCAAGCCCGTCAGTACGGCGTAGACGATGCGCGCCCAGTTCCGGGCGCGGCCAATCATCACGATCAGCCAGATCGCGAACGTCATCAGGGCGACGTAGAACAGGCTCATACCGACTTTGAACGCTGCCGTCGTCGCAACCGGCCCATCTTCCATGATGGTGTCGACCATCGACGGCAGCCCGGCGACCAGCGACACCCAGCAGAGCACATAGGCAATCTGCACGACCCGCGGTCGCGGCAGCGGCACTGCCGAATCGACATCGGTGACCGCCGAGGAAGGCGGCGCATACGGGTTATGGGTCATGCCATGCGCCTGCCGCGAATCTCGCGATACCAGCGATTGGCACTGGGCGTGAACAGCAATAACACGCCCGCGACGTTCAGCAAGGTCTGGCCCACGTAATAGACGTCGAAGAACTCCATGCCATTGCCTTGCAGTCCGGGAAATAGCCAGTTGCTGGCCACCAGGGCGAATATCGTGGTCAGCACCCCGAATGAGAGCAACACCAGGTGCAGGATCCGCGCCCAATTGCGCCCCCGCCATGCGTACCAGGTGAACAGCGCCGTCACGCCAAACACGGCGAGTACGTAGATCAGCCCGGCGACATTCGCCATCCACATATCGCCATCCAGATCCTCCGCGAGAGTGGCGTCTCCGCCGACGACGAGCGCGACGAGGCCAAGGGCCAGTTCAGCCCACAGGACCCTGATGCCAAGAGTGACATTGGCCGGCCGCTCGAGCGAGACGGCGTCGCTTTGAATATCCGCGACCTCTGCGGTCGGCGGCGAGTACGGGTTTTCAGGCATCGGCGGTGATGCTAATGCATGCGCCCGCAAGAATCCGCAAGTTATGATCCGGCCGTGAACGCCGCGGCAAACATCACGCACCAGCTCGCGCAACTGCTCGACCCGGCAGGCGTACTCACGGATCCCGAGCGCATCGCGCCCATGCAGCGGGATCATCGTGCGCTCTATCGCGGCCATGCGCTCGCGGTACTGGCACCGGCCGACACCGCCGCGGTGGCGCGAGTGCTGGCGTTCTGCAATGAGCACCGCATCGGCGTGGTGCCGCAGGGTGGCAACACCAGCTATTGCGGAGGCGCCACCCCGGACGCCTCGAGCAGCCAGGTGCTGCTGTCGCTGGCCCGCATGAACCGCATTCGCGGCATCGATGCCGCTAACTACGCCATCACCGCCGAAGCCGGCTGCATCCTCGCGAAGCTGCAGGCCGCCGCGGCCGAGGCCGATCGCTACTTGCCCCTGAGTCTCGGCAGTGAGGGAAGCTGCATGCTGGGCGGCAATCTCTCCACCAACGCAGGTGGACTCAACGTGATCCGCTACGGCATGGCGCGCGAGCTGGTGCTGGGGCTCGAGGTGGTGCTGGCCGATGGGCGCGTGCTGGCGACACTCGCGGGCCTGCGCAAGGACAACACCGGCTACGACATCAAGTCGCTGTTCCTGGGCGCCGAGGGCACCCTGGGCGTCATCACCGCGGCCTGCCTCAAGCTCTATCCCGCGCTGCGCTCGTACGCCACCGCGTTCGTCGCGGTGCGCGATCCCGCCGCCGCCGTGTCGTTGTTAGGCACCCTGCGCGAGGCGAGCGGCGACTGCGTGAGCTCCTTCGAGCTGATTCCCCGCGTCGGCATCGACCTGACCACGCGGCACATACCCGGGGTCGTGGATCCCCTGGCCGCGCCTTCGGCCTGGTACGTGCTCTGCGAGCTGTCGACCTCGCGCGCCAACGAGCCACTGGAAACACTGCTCGAGCAGGCGCTGGCGAAAGCTCTCGAAGCCGGCTGGGTGCAGGACGCCGGCGTGGCGCAGAACCTGCGTGAACGCGAAGCCTTCTGGCGGCTGCGCGAATCGATCCCCGAAGCGCAGCGCAAGGACGGCGCCAGCCTCAAGCACGACATCTCGGTGCCCGTGTCGCAGGTGCCGCGTTTCATCGAGGTGGCGGGCGGATGGGTGTCACAAAACATCCCGCAGGGCGTTCTCGTCGCCTACGGTCACCTGGGCGACGGCAATCTGCACTTCAACATCAGCCAGCGTGCCGGCACGCAGGCCTTTCAGCTCCAGGCCGTCGAGCAGAAAGCCCGGCGCGCCATCCACGACCTGGTGCGCGATTTCGGCGGCAGCTTCAGCGCCGAACATGGCATCGGGCAGCTCAAGGTGTTCGAACTCGAGCGATATGCGCCGCCAGCGGAGCTGGAGCTGATGCGGGTCATCAAGAAGGCGCTGGATCCGAACGGCATCATGAATCCCGGCAAGGTGCTCCAGGCCGGCCGATAGCTACTGCGCGACGTTCTGCACCAGCTCGATGACGGTGCCATTCGGCGCCTGGATGCCCATGACCCGGTGATCTCCAAGATAGGCGGTGGTGATGTCTACCGGGTCGAAAGTCACCGGAATCCGGGCTTCCCGCAGGCGCCGCTTCGCAGTGACCACGTCGGCGACGAACCAGGTCGTTACCTGTATGCGTGCACCCGCCGGTAGCTTGAAGGGCCATTGGGGCACGTCGCTGCCGAGGACGTTGCGGTAGAACGCTTCCTCGACCGCCGGCTCCACCGGCTGCGCGGCCGGGATCGAGGGCGACACCAGTACGCGGACATCGGGTCCGTGGCCGGCGGGCCCCATGAGGATGACCGGACTGGCCGCGGCCTCTTCCGGTACTTTCCATAACAATGCCTCGACGCGCACCGAGGCAGGATAGTTAGACAGGAAGGGCGCGGGAGTGAACCCCTGCTTCTGCAGCGCTTCGACCAGCGTGGCATCGGGACTGACCACCGTCACCGTGTGCAGCGACGCGCTGACCACCGGCGGATCCTGGAGCTTCGAATAGGGGTTATCCGCAGCGGGCGAGCAGCCCAGCAGGATGATGGCGCAGGAAATCGACGCGAGTACGCGGCAGAGATTTTTTGTTTGCATGATAGATTGAGTATATGGCCGATCGGGTCGAATGCGTTGTCGTCGGTGCGGGTGTCGTGGGGCTGGCGGTGGCGCGCGCCCTCGCCCAGGTCGGTCGCGAGGTGCTGCTGCTCGAAGCGGAGACACACCCCGGCACGATCACCTCGGCTCGTAACAGCGGCGTGATCCACGCCGGCCTCTATTACGCGCCGCGCAGTTTCAAGGCGCGATTCTGCGTCGCCGGCAATCGCGCGCTGTACTCGTATTGCAAGAAGCACGGCGTCGACCACCAGAACTGCGGCAAGCTCATCGTGGCCAACGGTGACGAAGAGGAACAGGTCCTGCTGCACCTGCTGGAGCGCGCGCATCACAACGACGTCGATGGCGTGCGCATGATCTCCGGCACCGAGGCCCAGAAGATGGAGCCGGAGGTGCGCTGCACGGCGGCCCTGCACTGCCCCACCAGCGGCATCGTCGATCAACATCCCTACATGCTGGCCCTGCAGGGCGAGATGGAAAATGCCGGTGGCACTCTGGTATGCGACTGCCGGGTCGAACGGATCGCGCGCCTCAATGACGGCTTCCTGATCACCACCGCCGGGGAGGCCGCAACGCAGATCGAAGCGCGCTTCGTGGTCAACAGCGCCGGACTCGGCGCCGTCGACCTGCTTGAGCGCATCGAGGGCTACGACCCGGAACGCATCCCCACGATGTACCTCGGCCGCGGCAACTATTTCACCGTGGCGGCACGTTCGCCGTTCAAACACCTCATCTACCCGGTGCCGCACGCCGCGGGCCTCGGCATTCATGCCACGCTCGACCTCGGCCGCCGCGTGCGTTTCGGCCCCGACGTGGAGTGGATAGATCACATCGACTACTCGGTCAACGAAGCGCGCGCACCACTGTTCTACCACGCCATTCGCCGCTACTGGCCGCGTCTCGCCGACGGCGCGCTGATGCCGGACTACACCGGCATTCGCCCCAAGCTGCACGGCCCGGGCGAACCGCAACCGGACTTTCGCATCGAGACGGCGGCGGACCACGGCATCGCCGGGCTCGTCAACCTGCTCGGCATCGAAAGCCCGGGACTCACCTCTTCGCTGGCCATCGGCGATTACGTAGCCGGGTTCGCCTAGCGAACCGAGATGCCCTAAAGTCGCGCCATGCGAAAAATCCTCCTGGCGCTCGGCGCCGCCGTCGCCGCCGTCAGCTGCGGAAAGAAAGAAGAAGCACCGCCACCACCCGTCGCGTCGCAGGCCACGCCCGAGCAAACCGAGGGCGCGCCCCGTATCGCGATCGCGGCCGATGGCGTCCACGTGCAATACCGCGTGTACGGCAAGGGCGAACCCGCCCTCATCTTCATCCATGGCTGGTCGTGCGACTCGAACTACTGGCGCGAGCAGATCCCCGCGTTCCGGCAGAAATACACGGTGGTGACCGTGGATCTCGCCGGCCACGGAGGCACGGACGGCAACCGCAGCGAATGGTCGATCGCAAAATTCGGCCAGGACGTGGCCACGGCTGCCGCGGCCATGCCGAACCAGCAGATCGTGCTGGTCGGGCATTCCATGGGTGGCCCGGTGTCCATCGAGGCGGCAAGGCTGCTCGAGAACCGTGTCATCGGCATCATTGGTGTCGACACCTTCAACACCGTGGGCGCGCCGGCGCCCACGAAGGAGCAGGTCGACGCCATCGTCAAACCCTTCGAGGCCGACTTCATCGGTCACACGCGCAAACTCGTGGTCGAGCACCTGTTCGTGCCGGGGCGCAATACCGAGCTCGCGAACAAGGTGGCGTACGACATGTCGCTGTCGCCGCCGCGCGTGGGCATACCGTCATTGCGTGCGCTGTTCGAATACGACTTTACCGAACCGCTCAAGGACCTCTCGGTTCCGATCGTGGCCATCGATTCCGACCTGGGCGGGCCGGTCAACGAGGCCCGCATCCGCAAGGTGCTGCCAAAGTTCCGCGCGGTGGTGATCCCCGGCACCGGCCACTTCCTCATGATGGAAGATGCGGCACGTTTCAACGCGGCGCTGGAAACCGAGATCCAGGCGCTGCTCTCTCCCCAAGGTAGTTAGCCGGCGTGGACGAGAGCGCGCGCGAAGACGGTGAACGTGAAGCCCGCGGCCGGCGCGACCTGGAACGGCTGCGGACGATTGCACGGCTGTTCGACCAGGCCTTCGGCATCCCCGGCACCCGCTGGCGCTTCGGCATCGACGCGCTGTTCGGGCTGGTGCCCGGCCTCGGCGACGTGGCCGGCGCGATGGTCGCGATTTACGCCCTGCACGTGGCGCGGCGCCTGCGCGCTCCCGCCGCCATCCAGCTTCACATGCTCAGCAACGTGGCGCTCGACGCGCTGGTCGGCACCGTACCGCTCATCGGCGACCTGTTCGATTTCGTTTTCAAGGCGCAAACCCGCAATCTCGTGCTGCTGGAGAACTGGCTCGGGTCACCGGGGGACACCGCGCGGCGCAGCCGCCGCGGGATGCTGCTGGTGCCGCTGGCCATACTGCTGCTGTTCGTCACGTTGACCGTCGTTGGCGTATGGATGCTGTACCTGGTCATCCACTGGCTCGCGACGCTGCCCGCCGGCTGACAACGTCAGGACGGCTCCTCGCCGGTTTCAGCCACGACCGGCGCGCAATCCACTGCCAGCCAGCCGATGTCGATTCCCACGCGGGCCGCATCGAGCGAGGTCCAGCTCGAGGCGAGCGGACTTTCCGCCGCCTTGCCGGAATTCAGGATCAGCACCAGCGATTCGCGCCCCGCCGACAAAGGCCAGTCGCGGCCATGCAGCTCGAGCTGCAGTTCGCGGCCATCCGGCGTGCGGAAGCGCGCCCGCCCGCCGCGATCGTGCAGTTCGACGCTATCGAGCGTGCGGCGACTGCTTTTTGCCGCGGTTGACAGCCACGTGATGCTGCAGGTGAACAGGCGAGCCTCGTCGAGGTCCACGTATGGAAAGCCCGCGACTTCCTCGACCAGATCGTCGTTGACCACGGTCAGCGTGCGCTTGCGGTACCAGAACAGGCTCTCGCCGATGACCACGCGATAGTCGATCCATTGCGGTTCGCGCGCGCGATGCTCCAGACACTGGTGATCGCGCGTGCCGCCGCGGAACTGCTCGCCTTCGCGCTTCAGCCAGAGGTCGCAACCCTCGATCGATTCGACATTGTCCGCCGAGAGCGGGCCACCGCCGGTCGCTTCGACCTTGCGCGTAAACTGTCGCACGCGCACCGTGCCGTCCGCGTCCGGTGGCTCGAGGTTCAGCAGCACGCGGCGCCGGCGTTCGAAGGGCTCGTCGTAGGGATACTCCTCGACATACAGCACATGACTGCCGAGCCAGGGCAGAGGGATTCGGCGCACATCGACCTGCACCCTCTGCTGTGTGGTCAGCGGCGCCAGTGGCGAGGCGCCAGGTCCGCCGGCGATGAGCTCTTCGGACATGTCGTACATCCCGCTCCAGAACTCGGCCAGCGTGTCGCGTACCTCGGGAACGGAAGCGGGCTCCTCGGCCACTGCGCGCGTGGCGCAGCCCAGGGCCAGGATCAGGATTACGAGCGGACGAGCCGTATGAGTCCTTCCTGCGCGGTGCTCGCCACCAGCACACCGGAATGCGAGTACAGGCTGCCGCGGGCGAAGCCGCGCGATCCCGAGCTCGACGGGCTGTCGAGACTGTAGAGCAGCCATTCGTCCACGCGCACCGGGCGATGAAACCAGATGGCGTGATCGATGCTGGCCATGATCAGGTTGCCGCGCAGGAACGACGAACCGTGCGGCATGGTCGAGGTGTCCAGCAGCCAGTAATCGGAGATGTAGGCCAGCAGGCAGCGATGCAACGCGTCGTCGTCGGGTAGTTTGCCGACCGCGCGCATCCAGATCTGGCGCACGGGCTCGCAAGCGACCGGTGCCAGCGGGTTGTACGGCTGCACGGGACGAAACTCGAACGGACGTTCGATTTCGAGCCAGCGCCGCAACTTCTCGGGCAGCTTCTCCAGCTCTGCCGGCGGAGGCTTGGTGAAGGGCTTCAACTCCTCCGGCGGGGGCACTTTCGGGGCGCTGGCCTGGTACTCGAGCCCGGTCTCAGGCGTCTGGAACGAGGCCGAGCAGATGAAAATCTGCTCGCCGTTCTGGATGGCCACCACGCGCCGCGTGGAAAAGCTGCCGCCATCGCGGCTGCGATCCACGCTGTAGACGATGGGCTTGTTGAAATCGCCGCGCCGCAGAAAATACGCGTGCAGCGAGTGCACCACGCGGCCATCGTCGATGGTGGCGCTCGCCGCCTTCAGCGCCTGCCCGAGCACCTGGCCCCCAAACACCTGGGGACTGCCGGTATCGCGGCTGTGGCCGCGGAACAGGTTGACCTCGAGCCTTTCGAGCTCGAATTGCTGTTGCAGGTCGGAGAGGCGCCTATCCATCACAGGCCGCTTGTCAGCCGAACTTGAAGACGCCCTTCATGATCGCCGAGTGTCCCGGGAAGCTGCAGAAGAAGGTGTACGACTCGCCCGCCTTGAGCGCCGAGGTCGCGAACTTGACGCTGGTGGTCTGTCCACCGCCGATCACCTTGGTGTGCGCAATCACGCGGGCATCACCCTTCTTGATGTAATCGTTCGGCAGACCGGCAGTCATGCCATCGCTGGAAATGCCGGCGGCGTCGGCGGTCTTCGCCAGCACCCAGTTGTGGCCCATGCCCTGCGCGGGCATCTTGCCCGAATGCTTCAGGGTGACTTCGACCTGCGTGCAATCCGCCGCGACGGCGATTTCCTTCTTGTCGAACTGCATCGCGTCGTTGCCGGAAATCTCCACCGCGCACACCTTGTCGGCGGCGAAGGCGTTGCCGGTCACGGCGAGCAACGAACACAGGGCCAGGGATCGGATGACTGTCTTCATGATGTACTCCAACGTTTGATGGCTAATGCGGCACGCCCAGGCGTTTCTGCATCACCGGACTGGTGGTGGTGTATTGCAGGAACTGCTTCTTGGACGGGTAAAGGTAGTGTTGGATGGCGAAGGCCGCGAGAGCGGCCTCGTGGAACCCGGACAGAATCAGCTTCTTCTTACCCGGATAGGTGTTGATGTCTCCCACGGCGAAGATGCCGGGGATGCTGGTCTGGAATTTCTCGGTATCGACCTTCAGCGCCTTCTTCTCGAGTTCCATGCCCCACTCGGCGATCGGTCCGAGTTTCGGGTGCAGGCCGAAGAATGCGAACACATGATCGGCGTCGACCGCGTGCATGGCGCCGTCGTTGCCCTTCACGTTGACGCCGGTGAGCGTCTCGCCCGAAGTGACCAGGCTGTCAGCGTGACCTTCGATGTAGCGCACCTGTCCGGCCTTCACCAGCGCCTGCATCTTCGCCACCGAGGCCGGTGCCGCGCGAAACTCCGCGCGCCGATGCACGTGGGTGATGGCCGCGGCCTTGCCGGCAAAGTCGATGACCCAGTCGAGCGCCGAGTCGCCACCGCCAAAGATGGCGAGTTTCCTGCCGTGGTACTGCGCGGCATCGCGCACGCGATAGTGAACTTGGCGACCTTCAAAGACTTCCGTGCCCGGTGCGCCGAGACGACGGGGCTGGAAGGAACCGACACCACCGGAGATCACCACGGCACCGGCGTCGAAGCGCGTGCCGAGAATGGTCTCGACATCGAATCGCCCGTCCTCGCGCTTGTGCAGCCGGGTGACTTCCTGTCCCAGGTGCAGCGGCGCATTGAACGGCACGATCTGCTGCAGCAGACGATCGACGAGTTCCTGGGCACCGCAGACCGGCAGCGCCGGGATGTCGTAGATCGGCTTGTCCGGGTACAGCTCGGTGCACTGGCCTCCCGGTGCCGCGAGCGAATCGACGACATGGCAGGTCATGCCCAGAAGGCCCAGCTCGAACACCTGGAACAGTCCGCAGGGGCCGGCTCCAATGATCACGACTTCGGTGACGATGGCCGGCTTCGGGGAAATATCGGACAAACTCAATTCCTTCCATACTCTTGGACGATTTTGCGGGGCGGAATTGTAACGCACCCTGAACGGAGGCCCTCTCCTACAAAGCCTGCGACGGGCATATAGTGCAGCGCAGGCCACCTGAGGGAGATCCCAGTGACGAAGCTCAACGTCAACGGCAAGACCGTAGAAGTCGACGTCGATCCGGAAACGCCTCTTTTATGGGTTCTGCGCGACACGCTCGGTCTCACGGGAACCAAGTTCGGATGCGGCATGGCGCTGTGCGGCGCCTGTACGGTGCATCTCGAGGGCGAGCCCATCCGCTCCTGCCAGGTGCCCGTCAGTGCCGTCGGCGACAAGCCGGTGACCACTATCGAGGGGCTGTCCACTGACCGTAGCCATCCGGTTCAAAGGGCCTGGATCGAGCTCGACGTCCCGCAATGCGGCTACTGCCAGTCCGGCCAGATCATGTCCGCGACGGCGCTGCTCGAAAAGAAGCCGCGCCCCAGTGACGCTGACATCGACAGCGCCATGTCCGGGAATATCTGCCGCTGTGGCACCTACCAGCGAATTCGTGCCGCCATCCGGCGCGCGTCGGAGATCAAGACCGCAAGCTGATCACGTTCCGGGGAGGGAACAGAAAATGTCCGCGAACCCGATAGTCGTTTCGCGCCGCGCCTTCGTGGGCGGCCTCGTCATCGCCATCAGCCTGCCCGCCTGCAAACCGGCACGTGAGACCTCCAAAGAGCTCAAGACCATCGAGACCAATGCCTGGCTGCGCATCGGAACCGACGACAGCATCACCTTCCT
>Ga0190270_10000697_pt1 | contig 14973 bp, 13 predicted proteins | sample Popmic320T_FD_133748 | JGI IMG/M metagenome (GOLD analysis project Ga0190270, IMG submission 133748) | Populus adjacent soil microbial communities from riparian zone of Weber River, Utah, USA - 320 T | ecosystem: Environmental > Terrestrial > Soil > Riparian zone | place: USA: Utah | collected... | reverse complement strand
TGGCGCCATTGACGGCCGTGCTGGCCACCGTCTCCAACCTGCTGCTGGATGTGACCGGCACGCACGTGGATTTTTCGGGCTTCCGTGGCAACGCCGGCCTGCTCGCCGTGTCGCTGGCATACGGGATCTTCGTGTCCGCCGTGGGTGGCGGTATTGGCGCGTGGCTGGCGCGGCGAAACGCCAGGTTGGCGCGACCGCCGCCGGTGTCTGAATCGCCGGTGGCGCCGGCGGTACCGGATTCGAAACCTGCCGCGCCGCCGCTGCACATCTAACCACTTCGCCGGGAGCTTAACCCCGTGTGGCGGGCCGGCCGCGTTCACCCTCCAGACGGGCACAAAGCCCGAGCGGAGGTCGTCATGGTGGCGCGCACGGCAACAAAACACCCCTTGGGTGCAATAGGTCGAATGGGCTTCGTCGCGGGGATGCACCTGGCACTGCTGCTGGTGCTGGCACGCAGTTTCGGTTTCGTGCCGGTGGAGAAATTCGAAAAAGGAGTAGGCGTCGTCATCGACGAACCGCTCCCGCCCGATGACCCGCCGCCCCCGGTGAACCCGGATGTGGATTTTCAGGTTCCGACCATCTCACCCATGCCTCCGCCAGTGGTTCCAATTGAAACGGTCGGAGAGGAAACGATCACCCTGCCGCCGGAGTTGTTGACTGGCCAGGGTGAAGGCGAAGGCGGCAGTGCCGAGGTGGTTCCCACCATCGTCGGCGCGCGGTCGGATCCGCGGCACCCGCTGTCGCAGCCTCCGTACCCGCCCACCGATCGGCGTGAAGGCAACCAGGGTTCTGTGGACGTCGAGATCTATGTACTCGCCAACGGACGCGTCGGTGATGCGCGCATCGTGAAGAGCAGCGGCTTCGAGCGACTCGACCGGGTCACTCTCGAGGAAGCGCGGCGCAGCTGGCGCATGTTGCCGGCCACGCGCGATGGCGAGCCGTTCGCGCAGTGGCACCGGCTGCGCGTGGTGTTCAAGCTCAAGACCGAGTAAGGAAAGACTGCGACGACTATTGAGGCGCCGGGGTGGAGGCCGGCGCCGCGTCGTCTTCAGCCGGCCGCGGATCCTGGGGTGCCGGAGCACTGGGTGTCGCGGGCACGGTGACCTCCGGCTCCGCGACGGTGTTGGCAGGCGGTAGATTCTGGCGGCACTCGCGCAGCACGAAGAACAGGCTGATGGCCGCAACGGGCACCAAAAACCATGGCCATGGTGACCCCCTTTTCTCGTGCTCGCTCATCGTGCTCCCCACATCGAATAGACTTGAGCGTACTTTCACGGCCGCCGCCCCGCAAGCTGAAACATGCGCCTCGCATTCCGGATCCTGGATCTCGCCGCCCGGCTGTTGTTCGCGCTCGGCGTCGGCTGTCTCTTGTTAGCAGGCTACCTTGCATGGATGACCCTGAGCTTCGCGCGCGAGGCGACGCGCACCACCGGCGAAGTGGTTAGCTACATCGAGAGCCCCGACGGCGACACTGTGCGCTACCGGCCGCGCATTCGATTTCGCACCGCGACCGGCGATATCGTGACCACCAGCGGCCAGCTTTCCGCGGCCTCGAAGCGCTTCGAGATCGGCACGCAGGTGCCGGTGGTCTACCGGACCGCGAAGCCCACCGAGGCGCGCGTCGCGTTGTTCGTCGACAACTGGTTAGGCGCGTGCCTCGCCACCGTCATCGGCCTCGTCGGCCTGGTGGGCGGGTACCTGGTGCGACGCTCGATCCGCCGCGAGCTCGCCAGGATGCCGGCAAGTTCGCCGGGATGAACACCAGCTTCGACCGGGATTACTACCGGCGCTTCTATTTCGATTCGCGCACCGCGGTGACCTCGCGCGCCGAGATGCGCGCCCGCGCGCGGCTGATCGGCGCCTACGCGAACCACATCGGGCTGCCGGTGCGGCGCCTGCTCGACGCCGGCTGCGGCATCGGCATGCTGCGCGTGCCCCTGCAGCGCGCCTTTCCGCGCGCGCGTTACACGGGACTGGAATTCAGCGAGTACCTGTGTCGCCGCTACGGCTGGACGCAGGGGTCGCTCGCCGACTGGAGCGCCGACCCCTTCGATCTCGTGGTCTGTTACGACGTGTTGCAGTACCTCGATGACCGCACGGCGGCGCGCGCCATCGTGAACCTGGGGCGGCTCACGCGCGGCGTCCTGTACCTGTCGGCGCTCACGACACGCGACTGGCGCGAAAACTGCGACCGCTCGCGTACCGATCGCGATGTTCACCTGCGTCCGGTCGAATGGTACGGCGCGCGACTGCGACGCTGGTTCAGGCCCAGCGGTGCGGGTTTCTGGATCCGGCGGGGCGCGCCGCTGTCCACCTGGGAAATGGAAACCGCCGCAATCTGAGGCCGCCGGGGTATGCTCCGCCGCATGCGCGAATCCCTGCTCCCCGTCGAGGCCGCGGCCGGCGACGCCCGCCACCGCGACGTGCGCGCGCAGGTGTTCACCGTGGTGCCGCAGCGCCGCGCATCGATCGGCAAACGTCTCTTCTGGCGCACCGTATTGTTCCTCGCACGCTTTCCCGCGGGTCTCAGGCTGCTGCGGCGCCTGCGAGGTAGTTAGAGGTCCAGGATGCGCGGCCTCGCATATTTCCTGGGTCTCGCCGCCGGGTTCGGGCTCACCCTGCAGGTGGGCATGAACGCGCAGCTGCGCAAGGTCCTTGGCAATGCGTACAGCGCGGCGCTGGTGAGTTTCACCGTGGGCACGCTGGCGCTGATCGGCCTGCTGCTGGCCACCCGGACCGAGTGGCCCACGCGAGACGGACTGGCGGCCGTGCCGCTGTGGGCCTGGTTCGGCGGCATCTTTGGCGCGTTCTACGTGGCCATTTCCACCATCGTGGCCACGGAAATCGGCGCCACCAGCCTGCTGGTCCTGGCCATGACCGGGCAACTTTTGATGGCCCTGGTTGTCGATCACTTCGGCTGGTTGGGGCTTCCGGAGAACCCGATCACCTGGGTACGCCTTTTCGGGGTAATCCTGCTGGGAGCGGGAGTCTGGCTCATCACTCGCTGAAACCTTAAGAGCACCGCCGGGCCACTCATCCGTACTATTTGTTTTCTGGACTTGGGCTATGCGCAAACAAACAATCTGTTCAATCGTCCTGCTCGCGGCCGGGCTGCTGCCGGCCGGCATCGTGAGCAGTCATGACGACGTGATCGGCACGCGCTTCGTCGCTCCGGCGGGCGAGGACGCGGGCGACTGCGACGACAATCATCACCCCTGCCGCACGCTGCACTACGCGCTGACGCAGGTGGGACCTGGCGATGCCATCAAGCTGGCGGCCGGAAACTACGATCTCGCCGGTGTCGACATCGAGCGCCTGGCGCTGGGCAAGGAAGGCGTGCGCGGCGGCTATTCGGCCGAAGATCACTTCCGCATCCAGAATGCCGAGAGCAATCCCACGCGCGTCTCCAGCGTGCCGGACGAGATGCGCAACAACTTCATCGCCCACGGCTTCATCGTGGTGGATGCCAACGGCGCCGCGCTGTCGCGCATCGAAATGGCCAAACTACTCGCGCCCACCGCCTGCTCGGGCGGACGCGCGGGCAGTTTCCCCTGTCACAACATCGATTACCTGGCGCAGGTGCAGCTCGCGGAAATTCCCACCCAGCCCACCAGTGCCAGCAACCTGTGGGGCTTCGCAGACCTCGACGACAACCGCGAATACGCCGTGGTCGGACACCGCAACGGCACGGTGGTGGTCGATGTCACGGTGCCGGGCAACCCCGTCATCGTCGGCAACATTCCCGGCAACGCCTCGCTGTGGCGCGAGGTGAAGGTGTACCAGGTTGCCGATCCGGCCGGCGGCCCGCATCGCGCCTACGCCTATATCAGTACCGAAGCGCCCGGCGGTGGCCTGCAGATCATCGACCTGTCGAACCTGCCCACGAGCATTTCGCTGGCCAACACCCTCATCGAGTTCAGCACCTCGCACACGCTGTACATCTCGAATGTCGACTACGCCACCAACGCCGCGCTGCCCGGGCAGCAGGCCTACCTCTACATCGCAGGTTCGAACGTGGCCGGCGGCGCGTTTCGCATCTATGACCTCACGGACCCGGTGAATCCGGCGCTGGTGACGCCGTCGCCCGCCGGCAGCGGTTACATGCACGACTCCACGTCCATGCTGATCACTGACAATCGCACCACGCAATGCTTCAACGCGCACAACCCCTGCGAGGTGCTGGTCGATTTCAACGAAACCTCGGTGGACCTGTGGGACGTAACGGAGAAGGCAGCTCCGGTACGCCTGTCCACGACCACGTATCCGACCGCCACCTACGTGCACTCGGGCTGGCCGACGCAGGACAACCGTTTCATCATCGTGCACGACGAACTCGATGAGCTGCGCCGCGGCCTCAACACGCACATCTATACGCTCGACATCGCCGACCTGCGTACCCCGAGTCTCGCAACGTCGTACACCGGTGCGACCACGAGTACCGATCACAACGGCTACACCATCGGCAATCGCTACTACGTTGCGCACTACAAGCGTGGGCTCGTGCTGTTCGATTCGACCACGCCAACCTCGCTGACCGAAATCGGTTCGTTCGACACCTACCTGGCTCCATCGGCCAATAGCGCCGGCACCGACGGTGCGTGGGGCGTCTATCCATTCCTGCCCTCGGGCACCCTGCTGGTGAGCGATATCGAGAACGGGTTGTTCCTGCTCAAGAGGAATGAAACCCTGCCGCCACCCGCGGCAGAGCCGGAGGCGCCGACGCCTCCTTCACGTGGTGGCGGCGGTGGTGGGGGCTCGATGGATCTCGCGCTCTTGATTTTGTTGGCATTGTTCGCGATGTTACGCGCCCTCCAGTCGCGCGCCGTCGCGCGCCACAATGTCGAGAGAAAAAGCAATGGACTACCTGCCCGCCGATTCGCGCTACAAGTCGATGCGTTACAACCGGGTGGGAGCCAGCGGCGTCAGGCTGCCCGCGATCTCACTCGGCCTGTGGCATAACTTCGGCGACGTCGACGTCTTCCAGAACGGCCGCACCATCGCGCGTCGCGCTTTCGATCTCGGCATCACGCACTTCGACCTGGCTAACAACTACGGCCCGTCGCCGGGATCCGCCGAAGAAAACTTCGGTCTGCTGATGAAGAAGGATTTTCATCCGTTCCGGGACGAGATGATCATCTCGTCCAAGGCGGGTTATCTCATGTGGCCGGGGCCGTACGGCGAGTGGGGCTCGCGCAAGTACCTGGTGGCGAGCTGTGACCAGTCGCTCAAGCGCATGGGCCTGCCGTACGTCGACATCTTCTACAGCCACCGCTTCGATCCGGACACGCCGCTCGAGGAGACCATGGGCGCGCTGGACTTCATCGTGCGCTCGGGCCGGGCGTTGTACGCGGGCATCTCGAGCTACAGCGCGCAGGACACGGCGCGTGCCGCGAAGATCCTGCGCGAACTCGGCACGCCGTGCCTGATCCATCAGCCCAGCTACAACATGTTCAACCGCTGGATCGAGGACGGGCTCACCGACACGCTCGACAAGGAGCGCATCGGCTGCATCGTGTTCTCTCCGCTGGCGCAGGGCCTGCTCACCAACAAGTATCTCGGCGGCATTCCCGAGGATTCGCGCGCCGCGAAGCACACCTCGCTCGATCCGGATTCGATCACGCCGGCCAAGGTCGAGAAGGTGAAGAAGCTCAACGAGATCGCGAAGTCACGCCGTCAGTCGCTGGCGCAGATGGCCGTTGCCTGGACGCTGCGGCACAAGGTCGTCACTTCTTCGCTGATCGGCGCCAGCAAGGTGGCGCACGTGGAAGAAGCGGTTGCCGCGCTCAACAACCTCACGTTCTCGGACAGCGAACTGCAGTCGATCGAGTCGGCCCTCAAGTAACTCACGGCGGCGACGGCAGGGTCTGGATGCCAATGCCCACCGGGAAGTAACTCGAGTTCGTGAGGAACGACGACATCAGCCGCGTGCCATCGCCCGAAATCGCCAGGCCACGATCCATCACAACCCGATTCGGATAGTAGGTTCCGGGGCTCAAGTCTGAGTTGCGCTCCGCAAGGGTCGTCGCCGACGGTCCGTCATAGACATACAGATCGAACAATTCCGCGGCGGGGCCCTGGCCACCGACAATCAAGCCGTTCCAGGAGCATTGCAGGGCGCTGCCCCACCAGATTGCTGGCAGGCGCTTGACCACCTGTCGCGTCGCCACGTCCACGCCGGCGACGATGTAGGGGCCGAAGTCGTGCCCGCCCGAATAGATGATCTTGCTGTCGGGGCTGAAGCAGGATTCCCGGCTGTAACTCTCAAGCGGGAAATTCAAGTAGTTCGGGTCGAGATCGAGACCACCGCCGTTGAGCGCGGTAAGCGCCAGGCGGAAGGCGCCGCCCTGTTCATGCGCGAGCAGCGATTGATCCGGCGACGCGGTGAAACTGTTGAATCCCCAGAACGACCACGACCCGACATTGATTTCCTCGCGCGTCGTCAGATCGTAAAAATGAGTATTGGGCGTCACCAGGACCGGATCGCCGCCGGGCCGGATCACCGCAATGCCGACGCCTGGCTGCTGAGAATACTGGTTCACGGGCGCGTCGAAGTTGCCGAGCACCGCGCCCGTCACCGCGTCCAGTTCGATGACGCTCAGACTGGGCAGGTCGTGCACGAACAGCGAGCGGCCATCCGGGCTGAAAGTCATCTGCCCGGGCTCCGCCACGACGTCGGCAAAGGTGCGAACCACCTCATTCGAATAGGCGTTGCGCAATTGCACGTCGTCTTCTACCGTCACCGCGAACAGTGGTTCCACCGGGCTCGCGGCCACCGAGCGGTTGGCCACGATGATCGTCTCGTCGACTGGCGCCGTGTCCGATAGATAGAGCCCGACGCGCACCGACTGGGTGTTTTCCACTCCCGCGGTCGGCGAGCTGATGGTCACATTTGCGAAGTGTGTATCGGGTGCGAGTGTCCCCGGCGTGGCCGTCAGCACCAGGTCATCGCCGACGTCACCGGCGGACGTCACGCTCAGCCAGTCGGCGTCCGAGCTTGCCGTCCATAACGTGGCAACATCGAGGTTGCTGAAGACCTCGAGGTTGCGCGTCAGCACTTGGCGGCCCGCGACGCGCGACAGCGCCACGCCCGCGGCGCTCACCGTAATGCGGTGGGCCTCGATATTCAGTGTCACGGGCATGGTTTCGGTGAACACCGTGCCATACACATCCGTGCTCACGGTCACTGCGCCGGAATAGGTGCCGCCGGCAAGTTGGCCACGGTCGATACCCAGCGTCACCGATGCGCCGGCGGCGCCCACGATGCCGGTGGTGTTACCGAGTGTGAGCCATGGGCCACCGGAATCCGTATTCACCGCGACGGTGAATGGGTGCACGCCGTCGCCGGTAGCCAGCGAGAAATCGAGCTGCTGTCCGGTAAGCGTGGCGCGCCCATCATGTCCGCCGAAGGTGAATCCGTCGTCGGCCACGTCGAAGGTCGCCGCATCGATGGTCACGTTCACGCTGACGGTGGCGTTATCCGCCGCGGCGGTTGAGTTCGCGAGCGACAGTGTCGCGGAATAGTTGCCGGGCGCGAGTCCGGTGACGTCGATGACCGTGTCGGCCGTGCCACTACCGTTCTGTGTCCCCGCGGGCACGGTGACCCATGATGCGTTGGAGGCGATGGTCCATTGCCGATTCGGCGCGGTCACGCCGAGCGGAAAGATCTCGACGCGGCTCGCCGCGCCGAAGACATAGTGCCGGCTGATGTTGGCGGCCGTCTCCAGGCGCGGCTCGAGCGTGTACGTCACCGTGAAGTTCTGCGTGCGCAGCACAGCGCCGTTGGAATCCGCGGTGCCCACGAGGAAGGTGGTGGTATAGGTGCCGGGTCCCACGGTGAATGGCACCGGCTCCACGGTCAGCGTGTAGGGACCTGTTCCCGACATGGTGATCGAAAGCCAGTTCGGGGGAACCTGGCCCTGCGCATAGGCCGCGCCCACCGCCGCCACGCCGCTGCCGGTGACGGTCATCGTGACGGACTGCGACGGCGGCGCAGTGATGCCGTAGATGGCGCTGAACGACGCCGAATTGCCGGTGAGGGTGAATGCGCCGCGTCCGGTCGGTGGGTTACCGCCGCCTCCGCCTCCACCACCGCCGCCGCCCCCGCAGGAAGCAAGCAGCGAGGCACAGGCGCACAGCGCCGCGATCAATCGTAGTCCGCGCATGTCGATTTTATCCCTGGAAAAAGCCGTCCGGCGTTTGCCCGATCTTGTTTGCGTTGTGAGCCGGCGCAGATATATCACACAACTTTTGCGTCGCTGCAGGGCGTTGGGCAGCGCCCGCAAAACTTTTGCCGGCCATGTCACGAATCGCCGGGTCATGACACAAAGCGGTCCGCCGGCCGGCCACTGACGCGACATAACGACCCCGGACTGCGGCACATTTCAGAAGAGAACGGCCTCCAGCGTCAGCACGCCGAGGATGCCCACGACGCCGACGATGCCCTCCATGAGTGTCCAGCTCATGAGGGTTTCCTTGAGCGACAGGTTGAAATATTCCTTCGCCATCCAGAAGCCGGAGTCATTGACGTGCGAGAACATCAAACTACCCGCGCCGATGGCCAGCACCATGAGGTTCGGATCAGCGCCGGAGCTGGCCACCACCGGCGCCATCAGCCCGGCGGCGGTCATGCCCGCTACGGTTGCCGAGCCCAGTGACACACGGATGATGCCGGCGATCAGCCAGCCCAGTATCAGCGGATCGATTGCAACGCCGGTGAGCGTCGCGGAAATCTGCTGGTCAACGCCGGTGGCGACGAATACCTCTTTCAGGGTGCCCGCACCGGCGATGATGAGCAGGATCACGGCGATGTCCTTCACCGAGTTGCCATAGTCATCCATGAGCGGCTGAATCTTCATGCCGCGCGACAGGCCCAGTGTCCACGTGGCAACGGCCAGCGACAGCAGCATCACGATGAGCGGACTGGTGAAGAACCGGAACGCCGGCAGGATGGCTTGCGGAATCACATGGAACAACGTGTCGAGCAACGACAACGCGATCAACGCCACCGGCAGCAGTGCCGTGATGAAGCAGTTGGCCGCGCTCGGCAACTCGTGCTCCGGCCGCATCGGTGCCAGGAACAGCGTGATGGGGTTGGACTTCACGTTGCGGAACAGTTTCGCGTACAGCGGTCCCGCGCAGATCATCGCCGGCAGCGCCACCATGAAGCCGTAGAACAGCGTCGTGGCCATGTCGGCGCCAAACAGCGGCAACATGGCGGTGGGCGCCGGATGCGGCGGCAGGAACCCGTGGGTCACCGACAACGACGCGAACATCGGGATGCCAAGGTAGATGGGCGGCACCTTCGTCTGCTGCACCACCGAGAACACCAGCGGCACCAGCAGCACGAAGCCCACGTTGTAGAACAGGGGAATGCCCACCAGGAAGCCGGTGAACATCAGCGCCCAGGTGGCGTTCTTCTCGCCGAAGCCGCGCATGAGCACCATGGCAATCTTCTGTGCGGCTCCGCTGTTGGCGACCAGCTTGCCGAACATCGCGCCGATGCAGACGATGCCCAGCAATCCGCCAAGCAGGTTGCCGACGCCCCGGTCGAGCACGCCGGGTATCTTGTCTAAGGGCAGGCCGAGCAGCGCGCCGGCCACGGCCGAGGCCACCAGGAACGCCAGGAACGGCTGCACCTTGCCCCAGCTGATGAGCAGCACCAGCAGCACGATCGAAGCGAATACGTACCAGATTTCCATCAAGCCCCCTGACTACTCGCCCGCGAGGGCTTCAGAAACCCGCGCCTTTGATGTTGAGCCGGATGCGCGCCAGCATGTCGTGCGAGGTCAGGTACAGCGTCCGGCCATCGTCGCCGAACTTGCAGTTGGCCGTGGCCTTGCCATCGGCGATGCGGCCCAGGCGTTTGCCTTCCTTCGACAACACCAGCACGCCGCCCGGACCGGAGGTGAAGATGGTGCCGTCTTCGGCGACCGTGAGGCCGTCGGGCAATCCCGGCGCGTCTTCCCCGACGAGGTCGGTGAAATCGTGGAACAGCTTCTTGCCGGTGACGTTGCCGTCGGCGTCGAGCGCGTAGGCCATGATGATGGCCTTGCTGGGTTCGGACTGCGTCACGTAGAGCACGCTCTCATCGGGTGACAACGCGACGCCGTTGGGGCGGTACAGGTCCTTCTCGATGACGCTGATTTTCCCGTCCGTGCCGGCGCGGTACACGCCGTTGAACGCGACTTCTTTCTGCGGCGCGTCGTCGAACTTCTTGAAGCCATACGGCGGGTCGGTGAAGAAGAACACGCCGCTCTTCATTTTCACCACGTCGTTGGGGCTCGAGAACTTCTTGCCGTCAACGAGGGTGGCCACCGGCGTCTTGGTCTTGGTCGCGAGGTCGAGGCGCTGGATGGCGCGATTGCCGGTATCCGCGAGCAGGATGCTGCCCTCGTCGAAGATTGCCAGGCCGTTGGCGCCGGCTTCGCGCCAGACTTCCGGGTCCGGGCTCGCGGCGCCCGAGGGATCGAGGAATTTCTCGAGGCCCCCCGCCTCCGACCACTTCCACATCTTGTTGCCGGGCACGTCGGTGAACAGCAGATAACTTCCCGCCTTCACCCAGATGGGACCTTCGGCCCAGCCGAAGCCGTCGGCGAGTTTTTCCACCTTCCAGTCGGCGGGCACGATCGCGTCCATCGCGGGATCCCAGCGATCGATGCGTGCGTCTTCGATTTTCGTAGGCGCGGGGGCGGGCGCGGCAGCAGGCACAGGCGCCGGTGTTGCCGCGGTTTTCGAAGTCGGATCCGAGCAGGCCGAGCCAAGCAAGGCCAGCAGCGCCGTCGCGCCGGCAACAGAAATCTTCTTCATCGAACCCCCTCGTTAATTGCTTGAAACAATGACGCGTGTGGGCAGCGCCGCCGCGGGCGCCGTTCCCATGTGAGTCTTCGAGATTTCGAACGAACCTTTGGCGCGCAGGTCCGCCGACGACGCGCCAATCCAGAAATCGATGCGGCCGGCTTCCACCAGCCATTGCCCGCGCGGGCCCCAGAACGCAAACTGTTCGGAGGTGAGGCTGAACGTCACGCGCTTGCGCTGACCGGCGCCCAGTTCGACGCGCTTGAAGCCGCGCAGTTCGAGCAGCGGGCGCGCGATGGTGGCCACCGGATCGCGCACGTAGAGTTGCACCACCTCATCGGCGGGCACTCCGCCCGTGTTCTCCACGGTGATCGAGATGTCGATGCGTTCGCCCGGGCCGACCGACTGCGTGCTCTGCGCGAGATCGGTGTAGCCAAACTCGCTGTACGAGAGCCCATGACCGAAAGGAAACAGCGGCGTGATGGGAAGATCGTGATAACGCACGGTGTCCTTGGCCAGGTCCGGATCGGCGGGGCGGCCCGTGGCGTTCGCGGCATAGTTGAATGGCACCGCGCCAGTGGTACGCGGGAACGCCGCCGGCAGTCGGCCTGCCGGTGAATACTTGCCAAACAGCACGTCGGCCACGGCATTGCCGCCTTCCACTCCCAGCATCCAGGTCTCGACTATTGCCGGGGCTTTCTCGGCGAGTTCCGCGATGGCAAGCGGTCGACCGTTGGCCAGCAGCACGACCACGGGCTTGCCCAGCGCCAGCACGCGTCGCGCCAGTTCCATCTGGCTCGGCGGCAGCTCGAGGCTCGAGCGGCTGCGTGCCTCGCCCGATTGATCGAAGTCTTCGCCGATCATGAGGATGGTTAGATCGGCAGCCTTGGCGAGCTTGAGCGCGGCGGGAATGCCGGTCAGATCGTCATTGCGTGGATCGGCGCCTGGCGCCGAACTGATCTTGAGGTCCGGCACCGCGGCCGTGATGCCCTTGAGGACGGTCACGACGTCTTCGGCCTTGCCCTGCGCGCGCCAGGAGCCGAGTTCGGACAGCCCGTCGGTGGCCAGCGCGCCGATCACCGCGATGCTGCGCAGCTTGCCGGGGTCGAGCGGCAGTAGTTTGCCCTCGTTCCTGAGCAGCACGATGGACTGGCGTGCGATGGCGCGCGCCGCTTCCCGGTGATCCGGGGCGAGCAGTTCGCGCGCCTCGCGCTCGACATCGTGGTACTGCATGGGCTTGTCGAACAGCCCGAGCTGTTCCTTGACGCGCAGGATGCGCAGTACGGCCTCGTCGAGTTGTTTGAGGCGCGCCGGATCGTTCAAAACCACCGACTTCAGGTCCTCGGCGAACACGCCGCCGACCATGTCCATGTCCACGCTGGCATCGAGCGCCAGCGACGCGGCCGCGGCGCGATCGGCCGCCACGCCGTGGTTGACGAGCTCGCCGACCGAGCCCCAGTCCGAGACCATGAGGCCCTGCCATCCCCAGCGTTCACGCAGCAGGCCGCGCAGCAGGTCGCGGTTCGCGGTGGTGGGCACGCCGGCGATGTCGTTGAACGCCACCATGAACGAGCCGGAACCGGCACGCGCCGCCGCATAGAAGGGCGGTAGATAGACTTCCTGCAGCGTGCGTTCGGACACGTCCGCGGTGTTGTAGTCGCGGCCACCGATGGCGGCGCCATAGGCGCCAAAATGTTTGGCAGTGGCCATGAGTGCGCCCGGCCGCAACGTATTGCCGCCCTGGTATCCGGCCACCTGCGCCACGGCCATCCGCGCGCCGAGATAGGGATCTTCGCCCGCGCCCTCGACGATGCGGCCCCAGCGCGGATCGCGCGCGATGTCGATCATGGGCGCGAAGGTCCAGTGCAGGCCCGCCGCAGTGGCTTCCTCGGCGGCAATGCGGGCCGCGCGTTCCTGGGACTCGGGTGCCCACGTCGATGCCATGGCCACCGGTACTGGAAAGATTGTCCGATAGCCGTGCACCACGTCCATGGCGAACAGCAGGGGGATACCGAGTCGCGATTCCTCCACCGCCACCTTCTGGAGTTTTGCCAGCGGTTCGGCGCCCGCGACATGCAGATAGGAGCCCACGCCGCCGGCGCGAACGCGCGCCAGCTCGGCATCGTCGAGGCGGGAATTCAGGGCCTTGCTGCGTCCACCGGCCCTCTGGACCAGCTGACCCAGCTTTTCGTCCAAGGTCATCTTCTTGAGTAGGACTTCCGGACGAGATGGTGTCTGTGCAATTGCATGTCCGGGGCCGGACAAGAGGACAACAGCAAAGCAGGCCACGGCTGCGTGGCGCATCGGGCGCAACAAGAGAGAATCTCCCCCCACGACGGTGTCAGGAATCTACCCGAAGCAACCGTCCGATGTCCCACTTTCAGGAGGGCTGACAGCCTTGTTGATGAAGATCCACGCGCTTGCGCATTGGTTATGGAAACGGCATGTGCCGCTGCTCCCCACGCTTCTGTGCGGGATCAATCGAGTGTTGTTCTCGGTCGACCTGCCCGCGCCAACTCAGATAGGTCGGGGCACGGTACTCAAACATTCCGGTCTCGGCGTCGTGATCCACCCGCGCGCCGTCATCGGTGAACGCGTGTTCATCAATCCCGGTGCAGTGATCGGCGGACGCTCCGGACACAAGCCCGTGCCAGTGATTGAAGACGACGTCGAAATTGGCGTCGGTGCCAAGGTGCTGGGGCCGGTGCGCATCGGCCGCGGCGCCATCGTGGGTGCCAACGCCGTGGTGCTGCACGACGTACCAGCCGGCGCCGTCGTGGTCGGCATTCCGGCGCGAATCCTGCGCAGCCGCCAGCTCGAACCGGTGATTTCACACTTCGAAGACACCGGTACATGAATTCCTGACGCGGGCGCGGCACACTTGCCGCATGCTGCGTCCCCTCAAGTTGTTTGCCGCCGTTCTGGGCGCAGCGAGCGTCGCTGCGGCGCAGGCTCCGCAGCCCGCGCCGGGGACGGACCCGAACTCGCCGGCCACCTATCTCGCGCGGCTCGCCGCGGCACGCATACCAGCCGATGCCGCGGCGGTGGTGGTGATGCCGGTTGGCGAAGGCACCCTGCGCTGGTCGGTCAATGCCGGCAGGCCGATGAATCCCGCCAGCACGATGAAAATCGTGACCACCTATTCGGCGCTGCACCTGTTAGGCCCGGCCTACACCTTCCGCACCGAGGTGCTCGCCGATGGACCGCAGGCAGGCGAGGCGTTGCGCGGCGAGTTGTACGTGCGCGGCGGCGGCGACCCGCACCTCGTGGTCGAGAACCTGTGGCAGCTGCTCGACAGGTTGCGCGGCTTCGGCATACGCGACATCCGCGGCGACCTGGTACTCGACAAGACGCTGTTTGAACCGCTGGCCCACGATCCGGGACAGTTCGATGGTGAAGAAGGCCGCGCCTACAACGTGGGGCCCGATGCCCTGCTGGTGAACTTCAAGTCCATCGCGCTGACCTTCGTGCCCGACACCGCGGCCCGCGTGGCGCGTGTCATGGTGGTGCCCGAAGTCGCCGGCTTGAAGTACCCGCGCATGGTGCCCGCCGTCGAAGGCGGTTGCGGCGACTGGCGTACGCGCCTCAAGGCCGACATCAACGATCCGATGAACATCCGTATCGGCGGCAGTTACCCGCTGGCCTGCGGCGAGCGCGCCATCTACCTGGGCGCCCTCGGGCACACTAACTACTTTGCCGCGGTATTCCGCGCGTTGTGGGAGCGGCAGGGCGGCTCATGGACCGGCAAGGTGCGCGAAGGGGCGGTGCCCTCGACCGCGCGCCTGATCGCCGCGCAGGAATCCGAACCTCTCGCCGTGATGATCCGCGACATCAACAAGTTCAGCAACAACGTCATGACGCAGCAGCTGTTCCTGACCATGGGGGCGGCGGGTGGCGAGCCCGGCAACCCGGCGCGCGGCGCCGCCGCGGTGCGCGGCCTGCTGGCGACGCGCGGCATCGCGGCGCCCGAACTGATCCTCGAGAATGGCTGCGGCCTGTCGCGCGTCGAGCGCATCTCCGCGTCGACGCTGGGCAATGTGCTCGCCGACGCCTGGCACAGCCAGTGGATGAGCGAACTCATGGCCTCGCTGCCCATCGCCGGCGTGGACGGGACCATGCAGCGCAGGAACGTGACGGCCGGTTCCGCGCACATGAAGACCGGCATGCTCGAGGACACCC
>Ga0190270_10000696_pt1 | contig 14979 bp, 10 predicted proteins | sample Popmic320T_FD_133748 | JGI IMG/M metagenome (GOLD analysis project Ga0190270, IMG submission 133748) | Populus adjacent soil microbial communities from riparian zone of Weber River, Utah, USA - 320 T | ecosystem: Environmental > Terrestrial > Soil > Riparian zone | place: USA: Utah | collected... | reverse complement strand
TCCGGACTCGGCGGCGATCCTCGAGGAGACCTTCGGCCCGACGGTCACCGTCACCAAGGTCAAGCACATGGACGAGGCGGTCGCCCTGGCGAACGCGACCCCCTACGCCCTGGGCGCGACGGTCTTCTCGAAGTCCCGCGGCCCCGAGCTGGCGCGACGGATCCGCGGAGGCATGGTGTCGGTCAACGCCGTGCTGGCCTTCGCGGCCATCCCGGCCCTGCCTTTCGGCGGGGTCGGCGACTCGGGGTTCGGACGGATCCACGGTGCCGACGGCCTGAAGGAGTTCACCGCCAGCAAGGCCGTGACCCGGCAGCGGTTCAAGCCGGCGATGCTGCTGACCAGCTTCAGCAGGTCGGCGAAGACCGACCAGACCGTAGCCACGCTGATCGCCGCGATGCACGGGCGCGCGAGCACGCTGCCGAAACGCTGACGGCAGAGAGGCTTCAGCAGCCGACGGTCGTGCCGAGCGAGGCTCGGGGACCGTCGAGGGCGGCGTCCATCCGCTCCACCTGGCCGGGGGTGAACATGAACATCCCGGCGTCGTCGGTGTAGTCCATGTAGTTGACGAACAGGTCGCCGTCCGGACCGTTGTCGCAGGTCACGGAGGGGAACGTCGGCGCGCCGTAGTTGGGTCCGGCGCAGTTCGGGGTGTCCTCCACCAGGTCGGAGCCCGAGCACCCGGTGCCGTCGTCGCCCCAGATGTGCCGCAGGTTGAGCCAGTGCCCGACCTCGTGGGTCGTCGTGCGGCCCAGGTCGAACGGCGCCGTGACGGTGCCGGTCGTGCCGAACGCGCTGTGCAGGATCACCACGCCGTCGGTCTCCGCGGGGCCACCCGGGAACTGGGCGTAGCCGAGAAGCCCGTCGCCGGCAGCGCTCACCAGGTCGCCGCAGGTCCAGATGTTGAGGTAGCGGTCGGGCGGCCACGGGTCGGCGCCCCCGCTGCCCGACGACTTGACGTCCTCGGTCTCGGAGCTGAAGGAGTCGCGGTCACTCGCGGTGCGGGTGATGCCCTCCGTGGGGTTACCGTCGGGGTCGGTGGTCGCCAGCTCGAACGAGATACGGGCATCCGCAACCAGCGGCTTGAAGGGCTCCGGGGTCCCCTCGCGGTCCGGGTTGGTGGCCCGGAAGTCATGGTTGAGGACGTCGATCTGGGAGACGACCTGCTCGGTGCTGAGGTTCTCCTCCTCGGTGCGGTGGACGACGTGGACGACCACCGTGATCCGGGTGCACCCCTCGCGCGCCACGGCCGCCGTGCGGCGGGCTCGCGTGCGACGTTCCAGCGCGTCCTGGGCCGTTGCGTACTCCGGGAGCGTCCTGCGGAGCCGGTGGTCGACCTCGTGCGCCGCGCAGTTCCGTCGAGGCGGTACGGCGGTGGGGGGCGCGCCGCTCGGGTCGGTCGCAGCGGGGTTCGGCTCTCCTGGTTGCATCACGAGTCTCCTCCGTCGGTGCCGGGGTACGGCGACAACGCCATCATGCCTCCGTCCGGCGTCGAGCGACACGCATGCCGGCGGTACGCCGGTGGCGCCTCCCGGCGCGCCATGCTGGGCCCATGCCTCGTCTCCGGGGGCCGGTGCGGCCTCGACCCGTCCGCGCCGTCGTGTCCGCAGGCTTGGTGCTGGCGTTGACGTCGACCGCGGCGTGCGGTGCGGACGACCCCGTGGACTCGTCCGCGGAGGAGACCCCGACCGACGACGCGTCCTCGACTCCTGCGGAGCCGTCCGACAGCCCGACCACGGCCGAGCCTCCCGTGACGACGTTGGTGTACTACCTCGCCGACGACCCGCGCGGCGTGCGCCTGGCCCGTGAGCCGCACGAGCTCCCGACGGAGGGCACGGCCGAGGCCGCGCTCGCGGCCATGATCGCGGGTCCCGACGACCCCGACTACGCCACCACCTGGAACCCCGACACGGAGGTGCTCGGCGTCGAGCAGGACGGCAAGGTCATCACCGTCGACCTGTCCGAGGAGGCGCTGGGCAGCGAGGTCGGAAGGGATGCCGCCCAGCGGATGGCGCAGCAGCTCGTCTACACGGTCACCGAGGTGCTGGGCGAGACGAGCACGGTCCAGCTGCTCATCGAGGGGGAGGAGCCGGACGACGGGCTCTGGGGCGAGGTCAGCTGGACCGAGCCCGTGCCCCGCGAGGACCCGATGGTCGTGCGCAACCTGGTGCAGATCGACACACCCGCGGAGGGCGGCACCAGCGGCCGCAGGCTGACCGTGTCCGGCGAAGCGGCGACGTTCGAGGCCACCGTCCCGTGGCGCGTGTTCGACGGCACCGGGGCGGTCGTCCGCAAGGGCTTCACCACCGCCGCCGAGGGGATGACCCTGTCGCCGTACTCGTTCACCGTCCGGCTGGAGCCCGGCACCTACACCGTCGAGGTCAGTGAGGACGACCCGTCCGGCGGCGAGGGCGACCCACCCCGGACCGACACCAGGACCGTCTCCGTCGGGTAACCCGCCAGCGCCCTGCATGAGACGGGCACGAGAACGGCACGAAACGGGCGAGAACGGGTGTGAACGGGGTCGCGTGGGTATAGGGCCTACATGCCCACCGATGTCGAAACACGGCGTACAGACACGGCACCCGCACCAGAGCCGGGCGGCAGCGGCCCGATCTCGAAGGTCGTCTGGGTCGCGATAGCGCTCGGCGGAGCGCTGTGCTGGACGATGCTCGCGCTGTCCCGCGGCGAGGAGGTGTCGGCGCTCTGGATCCTGTTCGCGGCGATCGCGTCGTACGCCATCGCGTACCGCTTCTACGCGCGCTTCATCACCCGCAAGGTGCTCGAGGTCGACGACACCCGGGCCACGCCCGCGGAACGGCTGCAGAACGGTGTCGACTTCGACGTCACCGACCGGCGGGTGCTCTTCGGTCACCACTTCGCGGCGATCGCGGGCGCCGGTCCGCTCGTCGGACCCGTTCTCGCCGCGCAGATGGGCTACCTGCCCGGCACGATCTGGATCATCGTCGGTGTCATCCTGGCCGGGGCCGTCCAGGACATGATCGTGCTGTTCTTCTCGATGCGCCGCAACGGACGCAGCCTGGGGCAGATGATCCGCGAGGAGATCGGCATCGTGGGCGGGATCGCCGCCCTGATCGCCGTCTTCGCGATCATGATCATCATCCTGGCGGTGCTGGCGCTCGTCGTGGTCAACGCGCTCGCCGCCTCCCCGTGGGGCGTCTTCTCGATCTCCCTCACGATCCCGATCGCCATCTTCATGGGCATCTACGTGCGCTTCATCCGGCCGGGACGGGTCCTCGAGGTCACGGTCATCGGCGTCACGTTGCTCCTGCTCGCGATCGTGGCCGGAGGCTACGTCGACGACTGGGGCATCGCCGAGACGTTCACGCTCTCGCCCGAGACGCTCACGATCTGCCTGGCGGTCTACGGCTTCGTGGCCGCGGTGCTGCCGGTGTGGCTGCTGCTGACGCCGCGTGACTACCTCTCGACCTTCATGAAGATCGGCGTCATCGTGCTGCTCGCGGTGGGCCTGGTGATCGCCAACCCCAGCCTCGCCAACGAGGACGTCACCAGCTTCGCGGTCGAGGGCACCGGCCCGGTCTTCTCCGGCAAGCTCTTCCCGTTCGTGTTCATCACGATCGCCTGCGGCGCCCTGTCCGGCTTCCACGCGCTGATCAGCTCCGGCACGACGCCGAAGATGATCGCGAAGGAGAGCCAGGTCCGGATGATCGGCTACGGCGGCATGCTCATGGAGTCGTTCGTCGCGATCAGCGCCCTGATCGCCGCCAGCATCATCGACCCGGGACTCTACTTCGCGATCAACAGCCCCCTCGGGGTCACGGGCGGGGATCCCGCCTCCGCGGCCGAGTTCGTCAACTCCCTCGGCTTCACGCTCAGTCCCGACACGCTCCAGGCCGCGGCGCAGGCCGTGGAGGAGGAGACGCTGGTCTCGAAGACCGGCGGCGCTCCCACGTTGGCGCTGGGCATCTCCCAGATCCTCGCCTCGGCGTTCGGGGGAGGCATGGCGGCCTTCTGGTACCACTTCGCGATCATGTTCGAGGCGCTGTTCATCCTCACCGCGGTCGACGCCGGGACGCGCGTCGGGCGCTTCATGCTGCAGGACACGATCGGCAACGTGTGGCCGAGGTTCGGCGACGTCTCCTGGCGTCCGGCGGCCTGGCTGTCGACAGCGGTCGTCGTCGGCGCCTGGGGCTACATGCTGTACGTCGGGGTCACCGATCCGCTCGGCGGGATCAACCAGCTGTTCCCGCTGTTCGGCATCTCGAACCAGCTGCTGGCCGCCATCGCGCTCACCCTCTGCGTCACGCTCCTGTTCAAGCACGGCAAGGCGAAGTGGGCGTGGGTGCCGGGCATCGCCCTGGTCTGGGCGTTGGTGACGACGCTCACCGCCAGCTGGCAGAAGGTCTTCTCGGACAACCCGAAGATCGGCTACTTCGCGCAGCGGAACGCGTACCAGGATGCTCTCGACGCGGGTGAGGTGCTGCCCCCGGCCACCGATGCGGGCCAGATGCAGCAGATCGTCACCAACTCGACGGTCAACGGTGTGCTCCAGGCAACCTTCGCCACGTTGACGATCATCGTCGTGCTCAACGCGATCCTGATCTGGGTCAGGGCCTGGCGGCAGGGCGGCCTGCCGACGACCGAGGTCCCCTACGAGGAGTCGAGCATCGTCGCTCCTTCGGACTTCATCGCCACCAGGCACGAGCGGGCCGCGGTGCGTGAGTACGAGCAGCAACAGGCTGGTGCCGGCAGGAACGGTGGCGGGCACGGCGGCAAGCACGCGGCCGGTGTCTCATGAGCAACGCCCTCACCTCGACGTTGGGCACCACGCTGGGCTCTGCCTGGGGTTCTGCATGGGGCGGCGTCCTGTGGTACCTCAAGGAGGCCACCGGGGAGTCGAAGTGGGACGAGTACGTCGACCGCTGCGAGGCGGAGGGCGTGACGCCCGTGTCGAGGCGCGTGTTCGAGCGGCATCGGGCCGAGCACCGGGAGCGCGACCCGAGGTCCCGCTGCTGCTGAACCGGGACTACTCGGTGTAGGGCAGCTCGTTCACGGTGTGCACGAGGGCGGGGTCTGTCCCGCTCCCGACCCCGAGGGTGACTGTCGTGCCCGCCAGGCCGGCGAGCTCGTCGGCGTTCGTCTCGGTCGTGCCGTCCTGGTCCAGGTCGGCCAGGGCGGTTGTCGCGAGCCACGCCTCGTCGCCCACGTCGAGCAGGGAGCCGTCGAGGCACCACAGGACGTCGCACTGCTCGAGGACCCCGGTGACGTCGACCAGGGTGGGCTCCTGCGGTGTCGGCGTCGGGCTCGGCGTCGGGTCGGGCCCGCTCGGTGACGGGCTCGGTGACGGGCTCGGGCTGGGGCCGGGCGACGGCGTGGAGTCCGGACCGCTCGGTGTCGTCGGGTCGGACGGTGTCGCGGGATCGCCGCCCCCGCCGTGGCTCGTCCCCGGCGAACCACCGGGGCCGCCATTGCCGGGGCCGCCGTTGCCGGAGGAGCCCTCGTCCGACGGCGTCGCGTCGGGCCGGGGGTTGGGCAGCTCTGCCTGCCACGCGACGGGGCCGGAGGCGAGGACCGCCGTCGGCGCCGACGAGATGTCGGGGGCGATCGAGCTGAAGTCCTGCTCGCCGTACTCGTGGGCCAGCGTAAGGACGGTGCGCACGTACGCCGAGGAGTGGTTGTAGCTGAAGATCGCCTGGCGGAGTGCGCGTGGGGTGTCGAGCGGTCCCGCATCGCACAGGTAGACACCGGCCGCGACGGTGGCGTCGTCGAGGTCGTCCGCGGAACGCGTGCCGTCGCCGTCGGCGTCCACGCCCACGGCCCGCCAGGTGGAAGGAAGGAACTGCATCGGGCCTATCGCGCGGTCCCAGCGGTCGTCACCGTCGAGAGAGCCACCGTCGCTGTCCGCGATGCGGGCAGTCCCGCCTTGGCCGGTGAGCGCGATGCCCCGGATCGCCGGGGAGGAGGTGCCGTCGTTGCCGAGCGCGGCGCCCCCCGTGCGACCGTGGTCGGACTCGACCCGGCCGAGGGCGGCCAGGATGGTCCAGTCCAGTCCGCACTGCGGCGCCGCCCGGTCGAGCACGTCGGCGGCGAAGCGGTAGGCGACGTAGGCCCGGTAGGGGATGTCGCCTGCGACCAGGTCGTGGTCGAAGGCTCGCGCCGGCTTCGCGCCGGCGGGGCCGACGTCTTCGACGACGACAGCGTCCAGCCGGCGCTTCGTCGCGGCTGCGGCCTCGGACTGCGCGGCCGCAGCGAGCCCCACTGTCCCGGCGCTGCCCGCAGTGGGAGCGGACCCCGACGGCGCCCAGTGGTCCACCGCCACGGCAACGGACGCCACGAGGACACCGGCGCCCGTGACGGCGACGGCGTACCTGCGCAGCGCACGCAAATGACCTACGGAGAACAACCCGACCCCCCGGGTACGAGACCTTGGAGCCCCAGCCTATGCGTTCTACCCAGGAACTACACACGTCACCCCGAACCATTGACAGGACGCGGGCCGAACGTCCCGGGAGTGTCGATGTGCTTCGCTGGGCGGGTGCGGATCGACTTCCACCCCTCTCCGCGACCCACCCTCGGGGTCGAGTGGGAGTTCGCGCTGGTCGACCGGAGCAGTCGCGACCTGGTGAGCGCGGCGGACCAGGTCTTCCTCGAGGCCGATGCCGGGTTGGGTCCGGGCAAACGCCTGCACCATGAGCTGCTGCGCAACACCGTCGAGGTCGTGACCGGGGTCTGCGGGACGGTGGCGGACGCCATGGACGACCTGAGGGCGAGCCTGGACGTCGTGCTGCCGGCTGCCGAAAGGGTCGGGGTCGACCTGTACGGCGCCGGCGCACACCCCTTCGCGAGCTGGTCGACCCAGCAGCTGACGCCGGGTCACCGCTACGAGGAGCTGATCAACCGCACCCAGTGGTGGGGCCGGCAGATGCTCATCTGGGGGCTGCACGTGCACGTCGGACTCCCGGACCAGTCCCGGGTCATGACCGTGCTCTCGGCCCTGCTCAACCACTACCCGCACCTGCTCGCCCTGTCGGCGTCGTCGCCGATCTGGGCCGGCACGGACACCGGGTACGCGTCGAACCGGGCCCTGATGTTCCAGCAGCTGCCGACCGCGGGGCTCCCGTTCCAGTTCGAGCGGTGGGAGGAGTTCGAGAGGTTCGCCGAGGACCAGCAGGTCACCGGCGTGATCGACGAGCTCTCCGAGATCCGGTGGGACGTGCGACCGTCCGCGCAGCTGGGGACCCTGGAGAACCGGATCTGTGACGGGGTCTCGACGATGCGCGAGCTCACCGCCCTGGTGGCTCTCATGCACTGCCTCGTCGTGGACCTCGACCGTCGGGCTGCCGCCGGGGAGGTCCTGGCGACGATGCCGCCGTGGCACGTGCAGGAGAACAAGTGGCGCGCCGCCCGCTACGGCCTCGACGCGATCGTGATCCTCGACGCGGCCTCGCGCGAGCGACTGGTCACCGAGGACCTGGCCGAGGTCCTGGAGAGGTTGGCGCCGGTGGCGCGGTCGCTGTCGTGCGAGTCGGAGCTCGCCATGGTCGCGGACCTGGTCGGTGGCGGCGCGTCGTACCAGAGGCAACGGGGTGTTGCCGAGCGCACCGACGGGGACCTGGTGGCGGTCGTGGACTCCGTGGTCAGAGAGCTCACCGACTCGCTCTGAACCCTCGTTGGCGACGATGGGCCTAGGCCCGAGGCCCGGCCCATCGTCGCCCTTGTGGGTGCATGAAAAGCCTTGCCACGTTGGGGACTACTAAACGGTGCGTGCCGCGTTTACGACCCTCGCGGAGGTGGTACTGCGTGTGAGCACCGTCACATGGCGGGGCGCCCGAGACCTCCGCAGTACGCGCCCGCGGCAGCGTCGAGCGTGTCTTGCATACTCGTGGAGTGAGCAGCGGTGACAGGGCCTCCATCAACTGGGTGCAGGTCATCGGAACGGCGCTGGCGGCCATGTCGTCGGCGGTGCTGCTCTCCACGCTCGGGGTGACCGGCACGGTCATCGGTGCGGCGGTCGGGAGCATCGTCGCGTCCGTCGGCGGTGCGGCGTACACCCGGGGCATCGCGGCGAGTCAGCAGCAGGTCACGGCCCAGGCGGCCGCGTTGCGGCGGGCGGCGAAGACGCGGGGTCAGGGTCCGGACGGAACCGCGGTGATGGAGGCCGTGGAGACCGACGAGACCGACGAGACCGACGAGACTGACGAGACCGACGCAGCCCAGGGGACCGAGTCCGACGGGATCGAGGATCCCGAGGGCGCCGAGGCGGCCGAGGGTGGCGACGCGCTGTACCACGCGGAGCCCGGAAAGCCGCTCCCGTGGAAGCGGATCGCGGTCGTCGCCGCCGTGCTCTTCGTGGCCGTGATGGTGACCATCACGGCGGTGGAGCTGGCCACCGGCCGGTCGGTCTCGTCGATCACGGGCGGCTCCGAGGACGACGGCGGCACCACCCTGTTCGACCCCGGTCGCGGCAAGGACGACACCTCGAGCCCCGCTCCGTCGGACGGGTCCACCGGGACCGCGACGCCCTCCGAGGATGCCGAGGACACGTCGACACCGTCGGACGGGTCGAGTCCGACGGGCACACCGACCCTGCCCACCGAGACGGCGTCCCCGACCGGCACGCCCAGCGACGCCCCGACCGAGTCCGATGCCGACGTGAACTGACCGGACGTCGGCGGAGCGGATTATCGTCGTCGGCGATGGGGATCTTCGCCGCGTACGACGACCACGAGCTGGCGCGTGCGTTCGGGACGACCACGCTCGAGCGGGCACGCGCCTACGTTGCCGACGACCGGGTCCTGAGCGTGGACGTCACTGCGGCCGGCCCGCGCATCACCATGGTCGAGGGCCGGGTCCAGGGCAGCCGCTCGGTGCCGTACCACCCGGTCGTCACGCTGGCCGAGGCGCCGTCCGGTGGATGGCTCGACGCCCGGTGCTCCTGCCCCGTCGTCCGGCTCTGCAAGCACGCCGCCGCCGTCATGATCGTCGCCCGCGAGAGCGAGGAACCTGGTGGGGGCTCGGCGGACTGGCAACGACGTCTCTCCCTGCTGCTGGACGAGCTCGACGATGCTGCCGCTGACGCCGCGTCCCCGACGGTGCCGCTCGCGCTCCAGGTCGAGCTGCCGGCCACCCGGTTCGCGCGCACCCGTGAGAGCGGCCAGGCGCCGCCGCGCGGCAGCCTCCGGCTGCGCCCGTTGCGCCGAGGTGCCCGGGACAACTGGGTGAAGACCGGGGTGTCGTGGCACGAGGTGCCGCACCTCGACCGCCTCGGGTCGTACGACGAGCCGCAGCGCCGGGTCCTCGCCGATCTGCTCGCGGCGTACCGGACCGCCACCCGGCAACCCTGGCCCGGCGCCGACTCCCACCTCAGCGTCGCGACCTTCGGGTCGACGTTGTGGCCGGTCCTGGCCGCGGGTCGCGAGGCCGGGCTCACGCTGGTGCCGGCGGGACTGCTGCGGACGGTCGACGTCCTCGACGAGCCGGCCCGGCTCCACCTCGACGTCAACGGGGCAGACGGGCCCCGGGCACACGTGCAGCTCGGCGTCCGGGTCGGGAGCGACGAGACCTCCGAGTGGTTCGCCGGCGACCGGCTGGAGGTGTTCGGCCAGGCCGGTCACGGTGTGGCGCTCTGGACGTTGGTGGACGGGCTGTGGGACGTCCGGCTGGCCCGCCTCGAGCGCCCGGCGGGGATGCACGCCCGCAGGATCCTCGCCGCCGGACGGACCCTCCCCGTCCCCGGCGACGAGGTCGACCACCTGGTCCACGACTACCTGCCACGGCTGCAGCGCCACGTTCCCGTCCTGTCCAGCGACTCCTCGGTGCAGATGCCCGCGACGCCGGAGCCACGGCTCGCGCTCACCGTGACCTGGAAGGCCGTGGACGAGGTCCACATCGCGTGGAGCTGGCGGTATCGCGTCGGCGCCGACGACCGGATCTACCCGTTGGGGGAGACGCGCGGGCTGCGCACCCTGCGGCGCCCGGACGCCGAGGCGGCGATCCTCGACGCCCTCGACCTGACCGACGAGCAGGTGCTCCGGTTCCACGGCGGTCACCGCCGTGAGCAGGGGCTGGTGCCGTCGCAGGCGTTCCACGGCCTGACTGCCATCGCCTTCACCGAGGACGCCTTGGTGCCGCTGGAGCGCTCCGGGCAGGTCGAGATCGAGGAGATCGGATTCCGGCCCGACTTCCAGGAGATCACGGACGCCCCCGTCATCCGCTTCACGCCGCGCAGCGCGGGGCCGGACCCCGAGGCGGAGGCCCTGCCGGTCGACGCCCGCACCGACTGGCTCGACCTCGAGGTGATCGTGACCGTCGGGGACCGTCAGGTCGGCCTGGCAGCGCTGCTCGAGGCGCTGACCCAGGGCGCGGAGCGACTCATCCTCCGTGACGGGCGGCACCTGCGGATCGATCGGCCGGAGTTCGCCGAGCTCCGTGAGCTGGTGCTCGCGGCCCGTGAGCTGCACGACCAGCCGAGCGACGGTGTCCGGGTCAGCGGGCGTGACCTGGGACTGTGGGCGGAGCTCGCGGAGGTCGGTCTCGTCGACGAGCAGGCAGCGCGCTGGGCCCGGGACTGGCTTGCGGCCGCTCGGGCCCTGGTCGACCTCGATTCCCTGCCCGAGGCCGAGGCAGTCGGGCTCGAGGCATCGCTACGGGGCTACCAGCAGGAGGGGTTCCGCTGGCTGGCGTTCCTCTGGCGGCACCGGCTCGGCGGGATCCTTGCCGACGACATGGGGCTCGGCAAGACCCTGCAGGCCCTGGCCCTCGTGACGCACGCACGGGCCGACGGCGCCGGGCCCTTCCTCGTGGTCGCACCGACGAGCGTGGTCGGGACGTGGGCCCAGGAGGCAGCTGCGTTCACCCCTGGGCTGGTCGTCCGGACGGTCACCGAGTCCCGCTCCCGCCGCGGGCGTGCGCTCGCCGACGAGGTGGACGGCGCCGACCTGGTGGTCACCTCGTACACGCTCTACCGGCTCGAGGCGGACGACTACGTCGCGCTCGACTGGGGCGGGCTCGTGGTCGACGAGGCGCAGACCGTGAAGAACCACACCGGCAAGACGTACCAGAGCATCCGCCGACTCGACGCTCCGTTCCGGCTCGCCCTGACCGGGACACCGATGGAGAACCGGCTGATGGAGCTGTGGTCGCTGCTGTCCATCGTCGCGCCCGGCCTCTACCCCTATCCCGATCGCTTCGCGGAGATCGTCGCCAACCCGGTCGAGAAGGAGGGCGACCAGCAGGTGCTCGACCGGTTCCGGCGGCGCATCCGGCCGTTCCTGCTGCGCCGGACCAAGGACCTGGTCGCCTCCGACCTTCCGCCGAAGCAGGAGCAGGTGCTCGAGGTCCAGCTCAGCCCGGCTCACCGCCGCCTCTACGAGACCCACCTGCAGCGGGAGCGGCAGAACGTCCTCGGCCTGCTCGGCGACTTCGACCGGCAACGGATCGCGATCTTTCGGTCCCTGACCCGGCTGCGCCAGCTCAGCCTCGACGCCGCCCTCGTCGACCCGGCGTACGACGGTGTCGCGTCCGCCAAGACCGAGGTGCTCGTCGACCACCTGCTGGAGATCGTCGCGGAGGGCCACCGGGCCCTCGTGTTCAGCCAGTTCACGTCGTTCCTCACCAGGGTCCGGCGCAGGCTCGACGAGGAGGGCATCGCGTCGAAGTACCTCGACGGCCGCACCCGCCGCCGCGGCGAGGTCATCGAGGACTTCAAGCGGGGCGAGGGGGCGGTGTTCCTGATCAGCCTCAAGGCCGGCGGTGTGGGGCTGACGCTGACCGAGGCGGACTACGTCTTCGTCCTCGATCCGTGGTGGAACCCCGCGGTCGAGGCGCAGGCGGTCGACCGGGCCCACCGCATCGGTCAACGACGGCCGGTGATCGTGTATCGGCTCGTGTCGTCCGACACGATCGAGGAGAAGGTGATGGAGCTCAAGGCCCGCAAGGCCGCGCTGTTCGCGAAGGTCCTCGACGGCAGTGGTGGCCTGGGCACGCCGATCGACGCGACCGACGTCGCCGCCCTGCTCGAGCCCTGAGACGGCGCACCTGAGGTACCCGGCAGCCTGCGAACTAGGGGGTCCACCCGATGCGAAGCCCCCCGCCTTAGCCGAAGAGTGGTCCTCGACGAACACATCGAGTCGAGGAGCACACCATGCCCACGAGCTACAGCCTGATGTTGCTGGTACGCGAGCAACAGGATCAGATCGCGCGTCGCGCTGCCGCCGGGCCGAGGGGACGCCTGGTGAGGAGATCACGGCATCGTGGGTTCCGCCGCCGCGGGACCCCGGAGGCCTGACTTGCCCTGAGTCAGCTCAGCCGTTCAGGCGATGCCGGCGGCCTCCTCGAGCGCGGTGAGCTCGTCGTCGAGGTGGATGAGCAGCCGCTGCAGGCTCGGTGCCGTGCGCCGGCACCCGGTGATCCCGAAGTTGAGGTTCCCGTCGTACGACGTGCAGGTGATGTTCATGGCCTGCCCGTGGTAGGGGATCGACAGCGGGTACATCCCGGTCAGCCGCGCGGCGTTCATGTAGAGCGGCTGCCGCGGTCCGGGGACGTTGGAGATCACCAGGTTGAACGGTGGCCGGGTCAGCCCCTGCAGGCGCAGCATCGGCAGCAGCACCAGCGGGCTCACCCCGAGGCCGCTCATCGCCAGGATCTGCGTCGGGGACATGCTCGACAGCGCGTCCTTGCCGCTCTGCACCGATCCGTGGATCGTCTTGAGACGCTCCGCCGGGTCGGCCTCGTCCGTGGCGAGCTTGACCATGATCGTGCCCACCGCGTTGCCGCCGGCCCCTGACGCGTCCTGGGCCTCGTTCAGCTTGAGGCTGACGGGAACCATCGCGATCAGGGACTGCGACGGCAGCGCGTGCAGCTCGATGAGGTAGTGCCGCAAGGCACCGCTGCACATCGCCAGGACCACGTCGTTGATCGTGGTGCGGGTCGCCTTGCCGACCTCCCGGACCCGCTCGATCGGCCACTGCTGGGCGGCGAACCGACGGGCGCCGGTGATCTGCCGGTTCAGGATCGTCTTGGGGGAGTAGAGCGCGATCGGGGCGGTCTCGTTGCGCAGGCCGCGGTTGAGGGTGCGGATCAGCGCCCCCGGCAGCCCGGCTGCCTCGGCGCTCACCGCCAGGGCGCTCCGCGCGGCGCCTATCGGCAGCTCCAGGAGCCGCTCCGACAAGGCCGCCTGCTCCTCCTCGACCCGGTCCGCGACCTTGCGGACCGCCCAGGGTGGCGGGGTGTCCGTGGCATCGGCGTCGGTGCTGAGGGTGTACTGCAGGAGCCGCATGGCCGCGACGCCGTCGACGAGGGCGTGGTGGAGCTTGGTGTAGACAGCCACCCGGCCGTCGGCGAGCCCCTCGATGAAGTGCATCTCCCACAGCGGACGCTCGAGCGCCAGCCGGGTGCCGTGCAGACGACCGCACAGCTCCAGCAGCTCCCGGATCCGGCCCGGTGCCGGCAGCGCGCTGTGCCGGACGTGGTACTCGAGGTCGAACAGGTCGTCCTCGGTCCAGAACCACGCTCCGGCGGTGGTGAGGGACCGGGTGGGTCGCTTGAGGTAGAGAGGCGCCGCGTCCTCTGACTGCAGCGACTTCTCGTAGGTCTCGCGTGCCCATTCGGCACCGGCCCCTTCGGGCAGGTCGAAGAGCTGCAGGCCGCCGACGTGCATCGGCGTGTTGCGGGACTCCGCGATCATGAACCCCTGGGCAGTCGGATCCATCGGCACGAACATGAGGTCACGTTAGCCAAGGTCGGGCTGGCGCGGTGCGGCACCATCGTGGGCATGAGCCGGATGGAGGCGTGGGACGCCACGTGGGACGAGGCCTGGGAGCGTGGTCGCCTGTCGCTTCGCGCGCGACTGGCCCGGCTGCGGACGAAGAGCTGGCTGGTCGTCCAGGCCTCGCTCGCGGCCGGTGTGGCCTGGTTCGTGGCCAGTGACCTGCTCGCGCATCCGACGCCGTTCTTCGCCCCGATCGCTGCCGTGGTGGGACTCGGCACGTCGTACGGACAGCGCTGGCGTCGGGTCGCGGAGGTGACCTTCGGGGTCGCGATCGGCGTGTTCATCGCGGACGTCATCGTGATCGTCATCGGGTCGGGTGCGTGGCAGCTGACGTTGATCGTGCTGCTGTCGATGTCGGCGGCGCTGCTGCTCGGCGCCGGCCAGCTGCTCGTCACCCAGGCCGCCGTGCAGTCGATCGTGGTCGCGTCGCTGGTGCCCGAGCCCGGGCAGGCCTGGCTGCGCTGGACCGATGCCCTCATCGGCGGCGCGGTCGCCCTGGTCGCCGCGACGATCGTGCCGCGGGCGCCGCTGCGTCGTCCGCGCGACCAGGCGGCGGTCGTCCTCGACAAGATCGCGAGCCTGCTGCGCGGAGCGGCCCGTGGGATCGAGACGGGCGAGTTCGACGAGATGACCGAGCTGCTCCGGGACGCGCGGTCGACCGACGTCCTGATCCGAGAGCTCCAGGACGCATCCGCCGAAGGACTGTCGGTGCTCCGGTCCTCGCCGTTCCGGATCCGGCACCGCGCCGGTGTCCGCAAGATGGCCGAGCTCGTCGAGCCGCTCGACCTGGCGTTGCGGAACACCCGGGTGGTGGTCCGCCGGGTCGCGGTCGCGGCGTACCGCCAGGACCCGGTGCCGCCGTCCTACGGACGCCTCACCGCCGACCTCGCCGACGTCGTCGACACGATGGCGGCAGAGCTGCGGGCAGACCGCCAGCCGCAGTCCTGCGAGTCGGGGCTGATCCGGATCGGCCAGGCGACGTCGAGGATCGAGCGGACCGAGGAGCTGTCGTCGGAGGTGATCCTCGCGCAGCTGCGGTCGATCATCGCCGACCTGCTGCGGATCACGGGGATGGACAACCTGGAAGCCACGGACGCGATCCCTCCGTTGCGCCACGAATGACGCGCCATGCCCCACAATCAGGCACGTGACCGATGCGCCCGAGCGTGACCTCCCCGTGCCGCAGCTGCGGCGCACCCGGCCGTTGCAGCGTGGCTACCGGCAGGCGGAGG
>Ga0190270_10000694_pt1 | contig 14988 bp, 12 predicted proteins | sample Popmic320T_FD_133748 | JGI IMG/M metagenome (GOLD analysis project Ga0190270, IMG submission 133748) | Populus adjacent soil microbial communities from riparian zone of Weber River, Utah, USA - 320 T | ecosystem: Environmental > Terrestrial > Soil > Riparian zone | place: USA: Utah | collected... | reverse complement strand
TCCGCTATCTACTCTCAGGCTACGTCGACCGGATCGCCGCCGGTCAGCTCGAGCAGCTCGTCGTAGGTCGTAGCGAACACCGCGTGCGAATGACCGGCGGCCGCCCACACGGTTTCGTGCTGGGTCAACCACCGATCGACGAACGTCCGCAGCGGCGCCGGATGCCCGACGGGTGCGACACCGCCGATGACCTGGCCGGTGTGGCGACGGACGAAGTCTGGCGTGGCCTTGCCCAGGGTCGGCAGCCCGTAGTTGCGCGCCACGTGCTCGGTGTCGACGCGGTGCGCGCCGGACGTCAGGATCAACACCGGCTCGCCGTCGGCATCGAACACGAGGCTGTTGGCGATCGCCCCGACCAGGCAACCCAGCGCGTCGGCCGCCGCCTGCGCCGTGCGAACCCCGCCGGGCAGGATCCGAAGCTCTCCGGTCGCGCCGGCCGCGTCCAGTGCCGCGCGCACCGCCTTGATCTGGGGATGGTCCAGGTCGGGTGTCATGTCGCTGTCTCCTCAGCCGGTGGCCGCGGTCCAGGTCATTCTTCGCCTTACTGCGGCCAGTCGCCGGTCGCGCCGTCGATCCGCTCGCGGAGCAGGTCGGCGTGCCCGTTGTGACGGGCGTACTCCTCGATCATGTGGATATAGATCCAGCGGAGGCTGACCGCGTTGCCGCGCCCGCTGATGCCGGTGTCCTCGAGGTCGTAGCGAGCTGCGACCTCTCGGCACGCTTCGACCTCAGTCCGATAGGTCGCGAAATCCTCCTCGACGCGCGCGGGGTCGACATTGTCGAGCTCGGCGTCTTCGGATTCGCTGTAGTCGTAGAGCGTCTCGACACCGTCTTCCGGCGTAAGAACACGGCGGAACCAACCACGCTCGACCTCGGCCATGTGGCGGACCAGGCCGATCAGCGAGAGGCTGGACGGCTCGGCCGAACGGCGTACGAGCTCGTCGGGCGAGAGGCCCTCGCACTTCCAAATCAAGATGTCGCGGTGGAGGTCGAGCCAGGCGTCGAGCATCGTGCGCTCGTCGGCGACGACGGGTGGCTTTGGGGGATGGATGGAACCCGTGGCGGTGGCGGAGTCTACGGTGTCGGTCACAGAGGGAATCTACCGACGAATCGTAGCGATGTCCGCACATTTTCGCTGGTCAAAGACCAGGCACAGGGTGTGCGTCAGGTTTTCGGGAAAAATTCTTTCGCGAGCGTGTAACACCCCCAGGGGGAGGGACGATGTGGTGAGTGTGCCGGTGCTGTCCGGGCCCCCGAGCGGACAGCACCGGCATCGTTATGTCTGGAGGTGACCAGACGCTGCGGCCGCAGGCCTTCGGCCGCTAACCTGCCTTTATGGGAGCAACTCCCGCCCCGTTTGGGCGCACCTTGACCGCGATGGTCACTCCGTTCACCACCGACGGCGGACTCGACGTCGATGCGGCCGCTCGCGTCGCCCATCACCTGGTCGACCACGGCAATGACGGCCTCGTCATCAGCGGAACGACGGGGGAGAGCCCGACGACGTCCGACGAAGAGATGGGCCGGCTGCTCAGCGCGGTGATCGACGCCGTCGGCGACCGCGCGCACGTCGTCGCAGGCGTCGGCACCAACAACACCGCCCACTCGGTGCATCTGGCCCGGCAGGCAGCCAAGGTCGGCGCCAGCGGCATGCTGGTCGTGACGCCCTACTACTCCAAGCCGCCGCAGGCCGGCATCGTCGCGCACATGACCGAGATCGCCGAGGCGGGCGACCTTCCGACGATGGTCTACGACATCCCGTCTCGCACCGGGGTCAAGCTGAGCCACGAGACGCTGCTGCGGCTTGCGGCGCACCCGGCGTTCGTCGCGGTCAAAGAGGCCAGCGGCGACCTCACGGCCGGTTCCTGGGTGATGCGGGAGACCGATCTCGCGTTCTACTCCGGTGACGACGCGCTCAACCTGGCCTGGTTGGCCCACGGCGGCGTCGGAATCGTGTCCGTGATCTGCCATGCCGCGCCGCGCCAGTGCGCCAAGCTCGTCGACGCCATGACCCGTGGCGACCTGGTGGAGGCCCGGCGCATCCACCAGGAGCTGTTGCCGGTCGTCCGGGCGATCATGACGCGCACACAGGGCGCGATCGCGGTCAAGGCTGCTCTGCAGTTGCAGGGCGTGCTGGCCAACCGAACGACGCGTCCGCCTCTGATCGACATGACCGAGAGTGAGTTCGCGGTGCTTCGTAACGACCTGGTTGCCGCCGGCCTGCTCTAGACCTCCACCACACCGGAGCTGCATGAGTCATCCACATCCAGAGCTGGGGCCCGCCCCGGAGCTGCCCGCTGGCGCCCTTCGCGTGATCCCGCTCGGGGGTCTCGGCGAGATCGGCCGCAACATGACCGTCTTCGAATACGACGGGAAGCTGCTGATCGTCGACTGCGGGGTGCTCTTTCCCGAGGACCATCACCCTGGCGTCGACCTGATCCTCCCCGACTTCGAGCCGATCCGAGACCGCTGGGACGACGTGGTCGGCATCGTCTTGACACACGGGCATGAGGATCACATCGGCGGCGTCCCGTACCTCCTGCGCGAACGCGACGACATCCCGCTGGTCGGGTCCAAGCTGACCCTGGCCCTGCTCGACGCCAAGATGCGCGAACATCGGCTCAAGGAGACCGCGCGGTACGTCGTGGCCGAGAGCGACAAGCAGCGCCTGGGGCCGTTCGAATGCGAGTTCGTCGCCGTCAACCACTCGATCCCGGACGCGCTCGCCGTCGCGATCCGGACGCCGGCCGGGCTGCTGCTGCACACCGGCGACTTCAAGATGGACCAGCTGCCCCTCGACGGTCGCATCACCGACCTGCGTTCGTTCGCTCGGCTCGGTACCGAGGGCGTCGACCTCATGCTGGCCGACTCGACCAACGCCGAGGTCCCTGGCTTCACGACCGCCGAGCGTGACATCACGCCGGTGCTCGACCGGGTGTTCGCCGGCTGCGAGCAACGGATCATCGTCGCCTGCTTCGCCTCGCACATCCACCGGGTCCAGCAGGTCATGGACGCCGCCGCCGACCACGGCCGCAAGGTCGCCTACATCGGTCGCTCGATGGTTCGCAACATGAACATCGCGCGCGACCTCGGCTACCTGCGAGTGCCGGCCGGACTCCTCGTCGACGTCAAGGAGATCGGCGACCTGCCGCCCGAGCGGGTCGTGTTGATCTCGACCGGCTCCCAGGGCGAACCGATGTCGGCGTTGTCGCGCATCGCCAACCGGGATCACTCCGTCGTACGCATCGAGCCCGGCGACACGGTGGTGCTCGCGTCGTCGCTCATTCCGGGCAACGAAAACGCCGTGTTCCGGGTCGTCAACGGCCTGGTGCGATTGGGTGCGCGGGTTGTCCACAAGGGCAACGCCCTCGTACACGTCTCGGGCCATGCCAGTGCGGGCGAGTTGCTCTACGCCTACAACATGGTCCAGCCGCGCAACGTGCTGCCCGTGCACGGCGAGGTGCGTCATCTGCACGCCAACGCCGAGCTGGCCCGGGCGACCGGGGTCCCGGCCGATCAGGTCGTCGTGGTCGAGGACGGTGTGGTCGTCGACCTCATCGACGGGGTGGCGCGGGTCGCCGGCAAGGTCGAATGCGGCTATGTCTTCGTCGACGGTTCGTCGGTGGGTGACATCACCGAGTCCGAGCTCAAGGACCGGCGGATCCTCGGCGACGAGGGCTTCATCTCCGTGATCGTCGTCGTCGACTCGGTGACCGGCAAGATCGTGAGCGGCCCCGAGATCCATGCCCGCGGCTTCGCCGACGACCAGTCGGTGTTCGACGAGGTCCGTCCGCAGCTGGAGGAGGCGCTCGACATCGCCGTCCGCGATGGCGTGGACGACGCCTACGAGCTGCAGCGGATCATCCGACGGACGATCGGCCGCTGGGTCTCGAATCGGCTGCGCCGTCGCCCGATGATCATCCCGGTCGTCATCGAGGCCTGACGCCTTGTCGCGGGCTAGCGACCGACGACGGCTCCGCCGTTGACGTGCAGGATCGTGCCAGTCGTCCAGCCGGCGCCCGGCGACGCGAAGTACGCCACGGACTCGGCGACCTCGTCCGGCGTGCCCGGCCGGGCCATCGGGATGCCCGCCGAGCGGGACGCGATCAGGTCGTCGCTGCGCCGGCTGTCCCAAAACCCCGTGTCGGGCACGAAGCCCGGCGCGACGGCGTTGACTGTGATGCCGTCCGAGGCGAGCTGTGCCGACATGCCGTAGACCCAGGCGTTGATTGCCGCCTTGGCCGCGCCGTACGATCCGGCTCCGCGAAATGCCGCCACCGAGCTCAGTGCGACGATCCGGCCGCCCGGTCGAGTGATCTGGGGGAGCAGCGCCTCGGTGACCAGCACCGTCGTCATCACGTTGTTGTCGAAGTCGCGTCGCCAGCCGGCCGCGACCTCCTCGAGCGTGTCGGCCGACTCGAGCGAGACGCCGCCGGCGTTGTTGACCAACACGTCGATGCTCGGGCCGCGGGACAGCCGGTCGGCGAACGCGCCGACCGCCTTCGGGTCCTCCAGGTCGCAGGGTTCGGCGACCACGCGTGCCTCGCCGACCCATTCGTTGATCTCCGCGGCCGCCTCGGTCAGCACCTCGATGCGGCGGCCCACGATGACGACCTCGAAGCCGTCCGACGCCAGGCGCTTGGCGCAGGCCCGGCCGATGCCGGTGCCGCCGGTCACGATCGCACGCGTCACGTTGTCGTCCTCTCTCGTACGGGTAAACCGGAGTCACCCTACGCGGGGCAGTCAAGCCGTGCCGTCGCGAAGTCGGCGCCGCGGCGTACGACGCGCGATACTCCATTTCATGGTGCGAAGAAACACGTAAGCGCGGCCGCCATGCTCCTGGCGTCGACGACGTGACCCTGGCCTTCGAGAAGGAGGCGCTCGGCGTGCGGGACGGTTGCGGCGATCGCGTCGGCCGCTCCCGCCAGGCTCGGGCGAGGTCATCGTCGACGAAGTACGGCACCTCGTACACCGCCACCCGGCCCGCTGGCAGCCCGGCAGCCACCGCCTCGAGAGCTAACGCCCCGCCCGATGACACGCCGTAGAGGTGCGCCGATCCTCCAGCGGCGGCGACCAGCGCCTCGAGATCTTCGATCTCGCGTTCGAGCGAGTACGGCCGGGTGTCGCCGCTCGAACCACGGCCGCGCCGCATGTAGTTGTAGACCGTGAAGCGCCCGGCGAGCTCGGCGGCGAGCGGCGCGTTCTCTGACCCGTCGTCGAGGGCGCCCGTGGCGAGGATGACGGTGAGCCCTTGTCCCTGGCGCTCAAACGCGATCGTCGTCCCGTCCTTCGATGTCACCTGGCCCATAAGCAGCTCCGCATCGCGTTGGGGTACGGGTGTCGCCACCGTACGAGGGTGGGGTCGGTCAGGTGTGACGGATCGGCGGGCAAAGTGTGACGGATGAGCGGAGTAAGTGGGACGGATCGGCGGAATGGGGAAGGGGATACGGCGTGTGACGCGTGAGACTGGTGTGATATGGCCGTAGCCTGGGGATCATGGCGACCCGTACGTCTTCCCCACCGAGGTCGCGAGGCTCGAGCAAGTCCAAGAGCAAGAGCTCTCGATCCCGGTCGTCCGGCAGCCAGACCCGACGGAACTCGTCGAAGCAGAAGGGCCGCGGCAAGTCGTCGCGCCAGAGGTCCTCTCGCTCGCGACCGACCCGCAACGGGCCTGGCCCGATCGCGCGTGTCCTCGGCGCCTTCGGGCGAGCGATCGCAGCCATCTGGCTCGGCATCGCACACGCGATCGGCGCGCTCGTGCGCAGCATCGGCGGCGTCGCCCGTGACCTCGACCCGGAGCACCGCCGCGACGGCGTCGGCCTGACCTTCGTCGGCTTGGCCCTCATCGTCGCTGCCTCGGTGTGGTGGGACCTGCCCGGTGCGGTCGGAGACACTGTTCGCTCCGTGATCGCCGGCTCGATGGGCGTCGTCGGTTGGGTGATGCCCCTGGCGATGCTCCTGATCGCCTGGCGAACACTGCGCCGCCCCGAAAACAACGGCCCGCCCGGGCGCCAGATCATCGGCTGGACGGCCATGACGCTCGGGATCCTGGGCATGGTCCACATCGCACACGGCGTGCCCCGCCCGGCCGGCGGCAGCGAAGCGATGCGGGAAGCCGGCGGAGCGATCGGCTATTTCACGTCGGCGATCCTGGTCGACCTGTTCCGCACCAACCTGGTCGCGATCCCGCTGCTCGTGCTGCTGACCCTGTTCGGCCTGCTCGTGACGACGGCGACCCCGGTCTACGCCGTCCCGACCCGAGTCGGCACGCTGCGCGATCGTGTGCTGTTGCGCAAGCCCGACCCGGAGGCCGACGCCAAGGCCGGTGGGTCGACCCGACGTCGCCGCGCCGACGATGACGACTCCGAACCGAGCAAGCGCCCTTACGACTCGCCGCTGCTCGCGGGGCGTCGCGACCATGCCGACGATGACGACGAGTCCGACATCGACGACGCCTCCTCGGCAGGATCCGCGGCTGCCGCCGTCGGCGGCGTCTTGGTGACCGAGTCGACCGGCGACGACGACGCGACGGCGCCGCCGACCACTCCGCTACCGGCCCGAGCCGAGCAGCTCGCGCTGTCCGGCGATGTGGTCTATGCGCTTCCCGACTCCGAGACGCTCAAGCGAGGCAGTCCGCACAAGGCCCGGTCGAAGGCATCCGACGCCGTCGTCGAGCGGCTGACCGAGGTGCTCGAGCAGTTTGGCATCGACGCCCAGGTGACCGGCTATCAGCGCGGTCCGACGGTGACTCGCTACGAGGTCGAGTTGGGCCCCGCGGTCAAGGTCGAGAAGGTCACCGCCCTGAGCAAAAACATCGCGTACGCCGTCGCGAGTGCCGACGTTCGGATCCTGTCGCCGATCCCGGGCAAGTCCGCGATCGGCATCGAGATCCCCAACTCCGACAAGGAGATGGTCTCGCTCGGCGACACGCTGCGCTCACCGCTGGTCCGACGCGATCACCATCCGATGGTCGTGGGGCTCGGCAAGGACGTCGAGGGCGGCTTCGTCGTCGCCAATCTGGCCAAGATGCCGCACCTGCTGGTCGCCGGCGCCACCGGATCCGGCAAGTCGAGCTTCATCAACTCGATGATCAGCTGCCTGCTGATGCGGGCCACGCCCGACGACGTACGGATGATCCTCGTGGACCCGAAGCGGGTCGAGCTCACCGCGTACGACGGCATCCCGCACCTCATCACGCCGATCATCACCAACCCTAAGAAGGCGGCGGAGGCGCTGCAGTGGGTCGTGCGCGAGATGGACATGCGCTACGACGACCTGGCCCAGTACGGGTTCCGGCACCTCGACGACTTCAACAAGGCGGTCCGGTCGGGCAAGGTACACGCACCGCCGGGCAGCGAACGCGAGCTCGCGCCGTACCCGTACCTCCTGGTCGTCGTCGACGAGCTCGCCGACCTCATGATGGTCGCGCCACGCGACGTCGAGGACGCCATCGTCCGGATCACCCAGCTGGCCCGGGCCGCCGGCATCCATCTCGTGCTCGCCACCCAGCGGCCGAGCGTCGACGTCGTCACCGGCCTGATCAAGGCCAACGTGCCGAGCCGGCTGTCGTTCGCCACCAGCTCGCTCGCCGACAGCCGGGTCATTCTCGACCAGCCCGGCGCCGAAAAGCTGGTCGGGCAGGGCGACGGCCTCTTCCTGCCGATGGGCGCGAGCAAGCCGATGCGCATGCAAGGCGCCTGGATCACCGAGCCGGAGATCGGCGCCATCGTCAAGCACTGCAAAGAGCAGCTCGAGCCGACTTATCGCGAAGACGTCACGGCGCCGCAGCAGTCGAAGCGCGACCTTGATGACGACATCGGCGACGACCTCGATCTGGTGCTCCAGGCGGTCGAGCTGGTCGTGTCGACCCAGTTCGGCTCGACGTCGATGCTCCAGCGCAAGCTGCGGGTCGGCTTCGCCAAGGCCGGCCGTCTGATGGACATCCTCGAGTCGCGGGGGATCGTCGGACCGAGTGAGGGTTCGAAGGCTCGCGACGTGTTGATCAAGCCGGACGACCTCGATGAGGTCATGGCTACCCTGCGGGGGGGATCATGAAGACCTTGCAAACGCCACCCGACCTCAGTCAGCTGGCTCGCGGCCCAGAGCCCGCGCCCTTCGAGGTGCGCGGGCGTCCGGGCATCCACATCATCGTCAGCGCGATAGCCGGCGTCACCGCACTCGCGTACCTGTGGCGCGCCATCGACGGCGGGTCGCCGATCTTGTGGCTTATGGTGGCGGTGCTGGTCGCGGTCGCGGTGATGCATCTGCTCGGCCGCCGAGAGGCTGCGCTGCCGCGCCTCGTGGCCGACCACCACGGCGTACGCGTGCGGCAGCGCTCGCGTTGGATCGGACTGCCGTGGGACGACATCGACCAGGTCGAAATCGCGTCCATGCACGGTCCCCTCGGGGCGACAGTGGTCAGGCTGGTCCCGACCGACGACGAGCCGATCGAGATCCGGAGCGGCGCCTCGTCGCGGCTGTCGGCCGATGACATCGTGCTGGCCCTGCGGCCCCTTGCGGGCCAGCGGACGGCGATCTGCCGCGGGGTAGCCCCGTCGCAGCGGTCGCTGCCGAGCGAGGAGCTGGAGGAGTCCGAGGCGGAGACTGACGAGGCGGAGGCTGACGAGGCCGTCTACGACCAGGCGGTCGCCGAGGACACCGGGTCACGCCGGGCCGTCCGCGCCCAGGTCACGCGTACCGAGCCAGGCATCGTCGGCATGATCCCGCTACAACCCGAGCCGGCGGAGGTGGAGTTCGACGACGCCAAGGTCCTCGAGCCCGAGACCGACGAGGTCGCCGACCCCGACGATCCCGAGCTTGACGTCGACACCCCGCAGGCGCCGATGATTCGGGCCGAGGTCGACGCGTCGATCGGTCCGTTGCTGGCCGCCGCCAGGTTCCGGCAGCGACTGAGCGTCGACGAACTGGGGGAGCGGACGCGGATTCGCCCCCATGTGATCGAGGCGATCGAAAACGAAGACTTCGCTCCTTGCGGCGGCGACTTCTACGCCCGAGGGCATCTTCGGTCGCTGTGTCGCGTACTCGGGGTCGGGCCGGAGCCGATCCTCGAGGCGTTCGATCGGCGCTACGCCCATGCGCCGATCGAGGCCCGAACCGTGTTCGAGGCCGAGCTCGCGACCGGTCCGCGTCCGACGTTCCGATCGATGGGTCGGCCGGCCAACTGGATCGCGCTGCTCGTCGTTGTCATGCTGCTCGCGATCGTTTGGGCGGTCGCCAAGGTCGTGACCGACGGCGACAGCGCCGACTCCGGATCGCAGGGGCAGTCGGAGCTGTCCAACGCGTCGTCGCCCCCTGACGATGGCCAGCTGGCCGAGTTCGGGGCACCGGAGACCAATGAGCTCACCCTGCGCGCCGTGGGCGACGGCACGCGTGTCACGGTCAAGGACGCCGACAGTCAACGGATATGGCGCGGCCGAGTGGGACGGGGCGAGTCGCAGGATGTCTCGGTCACCGGGCCGGCCACCGTGATCGCCGCCGACGGCGGCGCGGTACGCCTGCGCCTCAACGGCGACGGTAAGGGCAAACTCGGCGACGCCGGCGAACCGACCCGAATCACCGTCGGCAACCGCTGACCCACCAGAAGTTGTCAGGCACATATCGAGCTAGGGCTCGACATACGCCTGACACCTTTTCGCTAGCGGCCGCATAGACTGACTCGGATCCGCCATGACTGAACACCCATCCACACCCTCGCCGACAAGCGTCGCGCTGGTCACTCTCGGCTGCGCGCGCAACGACGTCGACTCCGAAGAGCTGGCCGCCCGACTCGAGACGGCCGGCTTCGAACTCGTCGCGGAGCCGGGCGATGCCGAGGCCGTGCTGGTCAACACCTGCGGCTTCGTCGACCAGGCGAAGAAGGACTCCATCGACACGGTGCTCGCGGCCACCGACCTCAAGGAGTCGGGACGGGCCCAGGCCGTCGTCGCGGTCGGGTGCCTCGCCGAGCGGTACGGCGCGGAGCTGGCCGATGCGTTGCCGGAGGCCGACGCCGTCCTGGGGTTCGACGACTACCCCGCTATCGCGGGTCGCCTGCGGTCGATCCTGGCCGGCACGGCGCACGTGCCACACGTGCCGACCGACCGGCGCAAGCTGCTCCCAGTGACGCCGGTCGAGCGGTCGGCGCAGCCCGTGGTGGTGCCGGGGCACGCGGTTGCCGAGCCCGACCTCCCCGACGGTGTCGCTCCCGCCAGTGGGCCTCGGGTCGTACGCCGCCGGCTCGACTCGGGTCCGGTGGCGCCGCTGAAGCTGGCCTCCGGCTGCGACCGGCGATGCACGTTTTGCGCGATCCCGTCGTTTCGGGGCGCGTTCGTCTCGCGCCGGCCCACCGATGTGCTGGCCGATGCCCGTTGGCTCGCGGCGCAGGGTGTTCGCGAGGTGTTCTGCGTCAGCGAAAACTCGACCTCGTACGGCAAGGACCTGGGCGACCCGAGGCTGCTCGAGACGCTGCTGCCGGAGCTCGCCGCCGTCGACGGGATCGACCGGGTGCGCGTGTCGTACCTCCAGCCGGCCGAGCTGCGTCCTGGTTTGATCGATGCGATCGCCGGCACCGACGGGGTCGCGCCGTACTTCGATCTGTCGTTCCAGCACGCCGCCGGGCCGCTGTTGCGTCGGATGCGTCGGTTCGGCGACGCCGAGCAGTTCTTGCGGCTGCTCGAGACGATCCGGTCCAAGGCGCCGACGGCCGGGGTTCGGAGCAACTTCATCGTCGGCTTTCCTGGGGAGACCGACGACGACGTACGCGTGCTGTGCGACTTCTTGACGGCGGCCGAGCTCGATGCGATCGGCGTCTTCGGCTACTCCAACGAGGACGGCACCGAGGCCGCGACGATGGACGGGCAGATCGACGCCGACGAGGTCAGCGACCGCGTCGACACGGTGACCCGCCTCGTCGACGAGCTGACCGCGCAGCGGGCCGAGGCGCGCCACGGCGAAGAGCTCGCGGTGCTCGTCGAGTCGATCGACGACGGGCAGGACGGCCGACGAGCCGACGGTCGGGCCCTCCACCAAGGGCCGGAGGTCGACGGCACTACCACCGTCGTCGGCGTGCCCGAGCCGACCCGAGTCGGCGACGTCGTAGCGGCGGTCGTCGAGGCGAGTGACGGCGTCGACCTGGTGGCGTGGGCATGAGTACGGCCGCGAGCTCGGCGCCAAGCAACTGGAATCTGGCCAACGCCCTTACTGTCTCTCGGCTGGTCCTCGTGCCGCTGTTCGGCTGGCTGTTGTTGACCGACGACGGCGACTCCGACCGGATGCGGATCGCGGCGTTCGTGGTCTTCGCTGTGGCTGCCGCAACCGACCGCTTCGACGGCGATCTCGCCCGTCGACGCGGCACCGTGACCGACTTCGGCAAGCTGGTCGACCCGATCGCCGACAAGGCGCTGACGGGGATGGCCTTCATCGGTCTGTCGATACTCGGCGAGCTGCCCTGGTGGGTGACGGTCGTGGTCCTCGTGCGCGAGCTGGGGGTGACGGCCCTGCGGTTCTGGGTGATCCGGATCGGCGTCATCGCGGCCAGTCGCGGCGGCAAGCTCAAGACGGCCTTGCAGGCGCTGGCGCTCGGGCTCTACATCCTGCCGCTGTCGGACGCCTTCGACCCGGTCGAGATCGGGGCGATGGCTCTGGCGGTCGTGGTCACGATCGTGACCGGCGTCGACTACGTGCTTCAGGCGCTCAAGATGCACCGCCAGGGTCGCCCGGCGACGTCGTGACCGAACCCGCCGACATCGTCGCGGCCCTCCGGCGGCGATCCGCCACGGTCGCCACGGCCGAGTCGCTTACCGGCGGCATGGTCTGCGCCGACTTGGTAAACGTTGCGGGAGCGTCCGACGTCGTCCGGGGCGGTGTCGTCGCGTACGCCACCGATGTCAAGAAATGGCTGCTCGACGTGCCGGCCGAGCTCGTCGACCGGGTCGGCACGGTCGATCCGGAGGTGGCATCGGCGATGGCCGAGGGCGCCCGAGCTCGATTGGGCGCGACCTTCGGCGTCGCGACGACGGGGGTCGCCGGACCCGATCCGAGCGAGGACAAGCCGGTCGGCACGGCCCATATCGCGGTCGCCGGACCCGACGCGGTGACGACCCGGGCGTACGCCTTCGGCGGCGACCGCGCCTCGGTGCGGCGGCAGGCCACCCAGGCGGCGCTGGGGCTGCTGTCGGAGCGGCTCGACGCGCCGGCGTAGACCGGGGGAAGCATTCGGACAGCAGCGCCGTTATGGTCCATGTCGGGAGTGCCGCCATCGGTCCGTCGGCAGGGAGCGGTACGGTGGGAAGCACCCCCTGATACCAAGACGCGAAACTGACGACACCTCAGCCTGACCCGCTGACAGCCTTGGAGGTAGTGCTGTGACCATGCTCCGGGAGCGGATCGGCGGGGTCTTGCGCGAGGTTCGGATGCGCCAGGGGCGCACCCTGCGGCAGGTGTCCAACGAGGCGCAGGTCAGCCTGGGCTACATCTCCGAGATCGAGCGCGGCCAAAAGGAGCCCAGCTCGGAGTTGCTCGCCGCGATCTGCTCGGCGCTCGACGTCCCGCTGTCGGTGATCTTGCTCGAGGTGAGCGCACGACTGGCGGCCGACGAGCGCGCCGAGGCGGTCGTCTCGATCGAGAGCGTCACCGACGTGACGATCACCCAGCCGACCAACGTCGTTGCCGCGGCCTGAGTCGTCGGGCTACCTGTCCGACCTGTTTTCGCTGGACGGCCGGGTCGCCGTCGTCACCGGGGGGAGCTCCGGCATCGGCCGCGCGATCGCCGAGTCCCTGGCTCGGGCCGGAGCCAGCGTCGTGATCGTGGCGCGTACGCAGGCCGCCCTGGTCGAGACGGTCGAGGGCCTGACTGCGGAGGGCTGCCGAGCCGACTGGGTGCGCGGCGACCTGCGCAGCCGCGAGGGGGTTCGCGAGGCCGCCGAGCATGCCGTCGAAGCGATGGGCGAGCCCGACATCGTCGTCAACTCCGCTGGGATCAACCTGCGACCGCCGATGGACGAGCTCGACGACGCCGCCTGGGACGCGACGATGGCGGTCAATCTCGAGGCGCCGTACCTGCTCGGCCAGCGGTTCGGACCCGGCATGGCGGCCCGCGGGTTCGGCCGGATCGTCAACGTGTCGTCTCAACAGGCGCACCGGGCGTTTGTGCAGAGTGGGGCCTACGGTGTCTCCAAGGGCGGGCTGGAGGCACTGACACGGTCCCAAGCCGAGGTCTGGTCGTCGAGCGGCGTCACCTGCAACGCTCTCGTCCCCGGCTTCGTGATGACGCCGCTCAACGCCAGGTTGTCGTCCGATCCCGATCGGGTCACGGCGTTGGCCGCCCGGACGATGGTCGGGCGCAACGGTCTCGCGTCGGACTTCACCGGTGTCGCGGTGTTTTTGGCCAGTGATGCCTCGGCCTACGTCACCGGCCAGTCGATATTCGTCGACGGCGGACTGTCGGTGCACTGAGCCGAGCCGCCTACCCCCGCAGCCGCAGCCCCTTGGGGGTGGGCCGAAAACCGACCGCCTCGAGGCGTGACCCGAGCCCGCTGCCGAGCGCCGGCTCGCCGTCGGCGACGTGGACGGTGATCTGGTCGAGCAGTCCTCGGCTGACCGCGTCGGCGAGCGCCTCGAAAGCGGCCCCGATGGCGTCGGCGTCGTCGGTGAACGTGAGGAGGCTCCGGCCGCCGCGCTCCACGTAGGTCACGAGGTCGCCGTCGACGAGGACCACGAGCGCACCCGCCTTGCGCCCCGGTCGGTGGCCGCCCGCCTCGGGTCGGTCCGGCCAGGGCAGCGCCGCGCCGTAGGGGTTGGCCGGATCGGTCGCGGCGAGCACGACCGTCTGCGGTTCGGATCCGACCGGCGCCACCGCGCGCAGCCGGTCGACGGCGCCGCTGGAGCCGAACTGCGCCGCGCCTAGGGAGCCGACGAAATAGCCGCGCCGACAGCGCCCGGACTCTTCGAAGCCTCGGAGCACCGGATAGACGGCCGCGAACCCGCCCGGGAGGCGCTCAGCAGCGACCGCCCCTCGGGTCACGACCCCGTGCCGGTCGAGGAGCGCCTCGGCGGTGGCGAAGGCCCGTCGCGTCGGGTCCGACTCGACCGGCGGCAGCAGCGACCATCGCCCGGCGGCTGTCGCCGGCCCGGTGCGGGACGGGAGCCGGGGCCGCGGCGGCCCGCTGCGGCCGTAGACCCGGGTGCGTGGCGGCGGCCGCCGCGGACGGTGGGTGCCACCGGGGCCGACCAGTGCCCGCAGCGGCGCGAGGGTGTCGTTGGTCAGCCGGCCGGCCCATACGAGGTCCCACAGGGCCGCATGCACGGCGTCGTCGTCGATGGCGCCGATCGCGTCGGCGAGCTGGCGGAAGAAGAACGCGCCGCCGTGACTCAACGCGCCGACGATCTGTCCGCGCAGGTCGCCGTCGGCCCCGCCACCGTCGGCCCCGCCACAGTCGGCCCCGCCATCGTCGGTCGCGCCATCAGCCGCCTCGCTGCCGGCCGCGTTGCCATCGACCGCATCCGGCTGGGGAAGGGTGAGCGGTGCCGACTCGGCCAGGTGCAGGCTGACCCAGCCATCGCCACCCGGCAGCGCACTCGACCCCGACCACAGCAGCTCGCCGGCGGCGGTGAGCTCGTCGAGCATGCCCGGCGCGTAGTCGCGGACCCGGCTCGCGAGCACGAGGCTTTCGAGCGCGGACGCCGGCATCGGGAAGCCGGCGAGCTGTTCGACGACCGCGAGCACGCCGTCCGGTCCGTGCAGACCGCTGTCGACGTGCTGCCAGACCGGTAGGAAGCGCGCGAGGGTGCGTGGCTCGACCGGTTCGACGTCGCGACGGAGGCGGGCCAGCGACCGGCTGCGGAGGCGGCGCAGCACACCGGCGTCGCACCACTCGGTCCCGCTGCCCCCGGGGCGGAACTCACCGTCGACCACACGACCGTCGGCCGCCAGGCGGCGCAGCGTCTCGTCGACTACGGCAGGCCCCAGGCCGAGCCGATCCGCCGCGTCGC
>Ga0190270_10000693_pt1 | contig 14993 bp, 15 predicted proteins | sample Popmic320T_FD_133748 | JGI IMG/M metagenome (GOLD analysis project Ga0190270, IMG submission 133748) | Populus adjacent soil microbial communities from riparian zone of Weber River, Utah, USA - 320 T | ecosystem: Environmental > Terrestrial > Soil > Riparian zone | place: USA: Utah | collected... | reverse complement strand
TCGAGGTCGCGGACGCCCTCGTAGACGCGATCGGGCGCGTCCGGGTCCCCGTTGACGTCGATCACGATCGGGATCGGGCCGTTGAAGCCGGCGCCGAAGCCCTCCGCGAGCAGGTCGTAGGCGCGCCGCGCCGTCTGCTCCTCCGGCTGCGTCCCCTGGTCTGAGGCGCCGAGCCGCACGAGCGCCGAGGTTGCCGCGAGCCCGATTCCCACGATGAGGAGAACGATGAAGACCGGCTTCGCGTTCCGGGTGACGAAGCGTCCCCAGCGTGCGATCAGCGTCTTCTCGCGGGCAGCCTCGGAGTCGTCGAGCGGCGGCAGGAACGGCACCTTCAGCCGGTCGACCTTGTGGCCCAGCAGCCGGAGCACAGCGATCAGCAGCGAGTTCGCGATCAGCACCGTCGTCAGCACCCCCAGCGCCGAGCCGATGCCGAGCTTGGTCACGAAGTCGAGCCCGAAGAAGGCGAGGCCGGTGACCGAGATCGCGACCGTCAGACCGGCGAAGAGCACCGCCCGGCCGGCCGAAGCGCCAGCCTCGGCGGCGGCGTCCACCGGTGCCATGCCCTCGTGCAGCGCCTGCCGGAAGCGGGTGACGATGAAGAGCGAGTAGTCGATCCCGACGCCGAGCCCGATCATCGAGACGAGCAGCGGCGTGATCGTGTTGATGTCGGTCAGGCCCGCAAGGATGAACAGGAGCAGGAACGCCGTCATTAGCGCGACGAGGGCGAGCGCGATCGGGATCAGCGTCGCGACGAAGGTGCGGAAGACGACGAGCAGCACGAGCAGCGCCGCGAGCAGGCCGAGCAGCTCCTGCGTGCCCTGCTCGATCGGCGGGAACTCGGCGTCGCCGTTGTACTCGACGGTGACGCCGACGGGCGCGACGGCCTCGCGCACCGAGTCCTGTACCGCGAGGACCGCCTCACGATCCGTATCGAAGATGACCCGGTCGAACTGCGCCTCCGCGTAGGCGATCCGGCCGTCGTCCGAGAAGGTGTTCTCGTCGAAGGGGTCGCCGACCTCCGTGATGCCGGCCGTGTCCTCGGTCGGCTTGAACTCGTCGCTCTTCAGCTCCGCAACCGCGTCCTCGATCGCCGCCTTGCGCTCGGGCGTGTCGAGCCGCTCCCCGGCCGGGGCCGCGAAGACGAGGTTGAGCACGCCGCCCTGCTCCTCGGCGAACTCGGACTCGATCAGGTCGGTCGCCTTCTGCGTGTCCGACCCGGGGATGTCGAACTCGTCCTTGAGGCTGCCGCCGACAGTCGCGACGAGGACGATCAGGCCGGCGATGATCGCGACCCAGCTGAGGACCACGCGCCAGGGGTGTGTCGCGCAGGACCGCGCCCAGCGCGCAAGGCTTCCGGTGGCGAGACGTTCATGGGCGGCGCGGCGTTCGGGGGTCGGGCTCTCGGCCATTGCGGTGGCTCCTCCTTTGGGTCGCTAGGTCTAGAGGTTAGACGTGCGAGCGGGGTGGAACTCATCGTTCACGGCTTCGTAACCAGCTGCGGGACGCCGTCGCGGTACTGGACGACGACGCTGACGCCGAGCTCTTGCGCCCGCTCCGGCAGCTGGCGGGCGACCCGGAACGCCGCCGGAGGCGCCGAGGTCGCGTAGCCGAGCGGCCGCTCGCGCGGGGCCTGCATCGCGTAGTAGAGGTAGACGCTGCCGGCGTATGCGGCGGGCGGGAGCACGGGCAGCTCGAGCAGCCGCCCTGGCGGTGCGTCGGCGACCCGGGCGTAGACGGGGTTGTCCTCGTCGGCGACGAGCGGGTCGTAGAGCGGCACCCACAGGTCGACGGCGACGACGACCGCGGCGACGGCGGTGACGAGACGGAGCGCTCGAGTACGAGCTTGTGTTTCTGAAACACAAGCGATCGCGACGGCCGCGAGTGCCGCAAGGCAGAGGCATGCGATCGGCAGCAGCCGCTCCGGCACCCGGGTCGAGTGAAGGGGCGTATTCCGCCAGAGCACGCCGTATCCGGGCAGATTCGAGCCGAGCGCGAGCAGGCACGGGACGAGCGCCCCGAGCCCGAGTACGAGCGCGAGGCGGCGGCCCGAGGAGATTGTGTTTCTGAAACACAAGCAGCCGAGGCCCGCCACGGCGAGGAGCGGCAGGAGCCAGCCGAGGTAGACGAACTGCTCGAACTCGCCGGGGTCGCGGGAGAGGAAGTCGCCGAGCGTGGCGGAGTAGCGCTCGACCTCCGAGAAGGGGCGCTCGACCGTGTCGCGGAGGGTGAGCGCCCAGACGAGGACGCCGGCTGCGACCGCCGCGCCGGCCGCGATCGTTCCGAGCCGGAACCGGCGGCGGGCGAGCGCGTACGCGAGCACGAACGGGATCGCGCCGAGGGCGAGGTGCACCTGGCCCGAGAGGGGGATCGACGCGAGCGCGGCGGCGGCGAGCCACGCCTGCCGCCGCTCGACGCCGTAGAGCGCGAGCGGGAGGAGCATCGAGATCGGCCCGAGCAGGTGGCCGGTCGACTGCGCGACGCGGTAGGGAGCGAGGGCGAAGGCGAGCCCGCCCACGAGAGCCGGACCGAGCTCGAGGCCCAGCGCGCGCAGCCAGAGGGCGGCGAGGCCCCCGGCGCCGACGTAGGTCAGCAGGACGAAGACGTTCCAGCCGGCCACCGTCCCGAAGAGCCACTGCAGCGGGCCGTAGACGGCCGCGAAGGGCCAGCCCGCGAAGTTCACCCGCGGCTCCACCTCCGGCTGGAAGCTGTAGGGGTCGAGCCAGGGCGCCGCTGCGCGCCCGAGCTGGTGGCCCGGCAGCCAGAGCGCATAGGCGGTCTGGAGATGATCGCCCGGGGTCACCCGGCCCGCGCGCGGCTCGCCGTAGCCGAGGAAGTGGTCCGTCTCGAAGACGGCCGGCGACGTGGCGAGGAGGCCGGCGCCGAGGTAGAGGACGACCGCTAGTCCGACGATGCCTGCACGGCCGCGAGCAGCTCGTCGAAGTCGGGCACGTCCGAGTCCTCGTAGCGCCACGATCCGAGCACCGTACCGTCCTCGCCGACGAGGATTGCGCTTCGGCGCGGCACGTCCTCCATCCACCGCCACACCCGCGCGGCGCCGAAGCGCTTCGCGAGGGCGCCGTTCCAGTCCGAGATCAGCGGCACGTCGACGTCGAGCACGTCCTTCCAGGCCCGGTGCGACCAGTGCGAGTCCCGGGAGACGCCGAAGACGCGAACGCCGGCACGCTCGAACGCAGACCTCCTGTCACGCAGGAGGCGCAGCTCCTGGGTTCAGGTCGGCGACCAGTCGAAGAGGTAGAAGAGAAACAGCACCGGGCCGTCCTCGAGCAGCTCCTCGAGCTCCATCTCGGCGCCGGTGTCGAGCCAGAACACGAGCCGAATCTAGTCGGCCGGCCGCAGCGGTGCTCGCGCGATCAGGGCCCGCAACGATGTACCTGCCGACCTATCAGGTAATCGCGGAGAGCCGGTTTCATCCGAGTCCGGGCGGCTCGACGCGCGCGAAGCTCGCGGACGACGGTTCACTGCTCGTCTTCACGAACGGGCGCGCGACGTGGTCGTTCGACCCGAGCTCGAACCGGACGGAGGTTGTTGCGGGGGCGTCGACCTGACGGCTTCCGGCACGGCCTCGGTCGCCTTCGCGATCTCCTCGACGACCTCGGCGATGTCGTGGTTGGCGTTGAAGACGCGCAGCTGGCGATCGGCGCCGTTCCCGCGCGAGAGGATCTCGGCGATTCCTTCGAGCTCGCGGTCGGAACCGAGCTCGCGGGCGTGCGGCTGCAGTTCCTTCAGCGTCCGCCGGATCAGCTGCGCGACGGGAATCCGGTTCCGCGCGCCGGTGGCGAGGTCCATCACCGGCGCCTCCAGGCCGTAGCGCGCGGCGAGCCACTTGTTCTCGCTCGTCAGGATCCGGTGGTAGGAGGGGATCTCCTCGCCACGGTCGTGCTGCTCGGAGAGCTGCTTCACGAGCGCCTGGCAGTAGGCGGCGAGGGCGGCCGCGTCCTCGACCCGCGTGACCGCGTCGCAGATGCGGATCTCGATCGTGCCGAGCCGCGGGTGCAGGCGGATGTCCCACCAGATGTGCGTGTAGTCCGCGATGCAGCCGGTGCGCTCGAGCTGGCCGACGACCTCCGCGTAGTCGGAGTAGTCGCGGAAGCGCGGCGGCAGGCCCGAGCGGGGGAAGGCGGCGAAGACCATCTGCCGGCTCGACGAGAGCCCGGTCGGCTCGCCGCGCCAGAACGGCGACGAGGCCGACAACGCCAGCAGCGGCCCGAGTTGGGTGAGGAGCCCGTTTACGACCTGGATCGCCTTCTCCGGATCGTCGACCGCGACGTGCACGTGCATCCCGAAGATCAGCTCGCGCCGGGCGATGTACTGGAGCTGGTCGACGAGGTTGCGGTAGCGGTCGCGGGCCGTGATCCGCTGGCGCTCGAAGAGGCTGAACGGATGCGTCCCGGCCGAGCCGACGCGCATGCCTTTGTCGTGCCCGACCTCGCTGACGTAGGCGCGCAGCTTCAGCAGCTCCCGCTGCACATCCCCCGCCGTCCTGCAGACCGGCGTCGCGATCTCGAGCACCGACTGCATCAGCTCGGCGTTGATCCGCGGCTCGAGCTCGTGGCCCGAGATCGCCTGCAGCACAGTGTCGATGTGCTGGACGAGGTCGAACGTCTCGCTGTCGAGGAGCATGTACTCCTCCTCGACACCGAGCGTGTACGGGTCGGACTGGCCGAACGTGTGGTCGAGCACGCTGCCGCCCTGGACGACGCCCTTGCCCGTGATCGAGTTGGGATAGATCTGCTTCACGGCAGCACTGCGTCGGCTTCGATCTCGACCCGCCAGCGCGGATCGAGCAGGCCCTTGACGACGACCGCTGTCGAGGCGGGCCGGATCTCGGCGAAGACCTCGCCGTGGGCGCGCGCGACCTCCTCGTAGTCGCCGGCGTCCGTCAGGTAGATCCGCGTCCGCACCACGTCGGCGAAGCGGGCGCCCGCTTCGCCGAGCGCACCGCCGACGATCTCGAGGCACAGGCGCGCCTGCTCGTACGCACCCTCGGGCGGGTCGCCGTCGCGCGGGATCGGCGCCGTCCCGGAGACGAGCACGTCGGTGCCGTTGACGACCGCCCGCGAGTACCCGACCACCGGCTCGTACGGCGAGTGCCCCGGGATAAGGCGGCGCTCCACGCGGCTAGTATCGCCGCCCGTGGAAGCGCTCCGCCAGATCGAGGCGTGGCCCGCCGAGCACGCCGCCGCGGGCGTCGCGACCGGCGAGGCGGTGATCGCCCAGCACGGCGCCACCGACCACCGCCTCGGGTGGGGCTCGGTGACGAAGCTGCTCGTCGCGTACGCGACGCTGGTCGCGGCCGAGGAGGGCGCGCTCGACCTCGACGAGCCCGCGGGTCCCGAGGGCTCGACCGTGCGTCACCTGCTCGCGCATGCGTCCGGGCTCTCCTGGGACGGGCCCACGCCGCTCGCGAGACCGGGCGAGCGGCGCATCTACTCGAACACGGGCTACCTCGCGCTCGCCGAGCACGTCGAGCGCCGGGCCGAGATGCCGTTTGCGGGCTACCTTCGCGCCGCGGTGCTCGAGCCGCTCGGTCTCGACGCGACGCTCGAGGGCGACGCGGCGGGTGGGATCGTCGGCACGCTCGGCGACATGCTCACGTTCGGGCGGGAGGCGCTCGCGCCGACGCTGATCGCACCCGAGACGCTCGCCGAGGCGGCGAGCGTGCAGTTCCCCGGCCTCGACGGCGTCCTGCCCGGCTTCGGCCGCCAGACGCCGAACGACTGGGGCCTCGGCTTCGAGCTCCGCGACCGCAAGTCGCCGCACTGGACCGGCTCGCGCAACTCCGGGCGGACGTTCGGGCACTTCGGCTCGAAGCCGGGGACGGCGACCTTCCTCTGGGTCGACCCGGAGCGGCGGCTGGTGGCCGCGGCGGTGGCGGACGAGTCATTCGGCGCGTGGGCCGCGAGCGCGTGGCCCACCCTCTCGGACGCGCTACTGGAGGAAGTCGAGCAGTAGGCGATTGAGCTCGTCGGGCCGCTCGAGGCTCGGCAGGTGCCCGGCGCCCGCGATCGTCTCGAGCCGGGCATCGGGCAGCTCGCCCACGAGCCGTTCCGCCAGCGCCAGCAGCTCCGGCCGGTCGGCGTCACCCACCACGAGCAGCGTCGCCACGTCGAGCTCGCCCAGACGGGTCTCCGCCGGCGGCTCCGGCCAGACGGCCCGGACCTGCCCGTCGACGGGAAGCTGCTGGTCGTACGAACGCACAGTCATCGCACGTGTCAGCTCGCGCACCTCGTCGGAGGCGTCCGGGGCGAGCCACATCCGTGCCTGCTGCTCGCCGGCTCCGGTGAGATCGCCCCGTTCGAGGAGCGCCTCCTCCTCGGCGAATCCCGCCTGCGTGTCCTCGGCCCAATCGGTCGAGCCGAGCCCGGGCGCGACGAGGACGAGCTTCTCGACGAGCCCCGGCTTCGAGCCGGCCAGCTCCAGCGCGACGCGTCCGCCGAAGGAGCAGCCGACGACCGCGGCCGCCTCGTCGAGCAGGCCGGCGGCGAAGGCGACGTAGTCGACCGTGGGCGGCTCGAGCGCGGCGTCGCCGAACCCGGGCAGGTCGGGAGCGAGGACGTGACGGCCGGCGGCCTCGAGCGCGTCGATCTGCGGCGCCCACATCCGCCGGTCGGCGATGCCCGCGTGGAGGAGCAGGACGTTCACTCGTCGGCGAAGAGCGGTCGCAGCAGCTCGTCGAAAGCCGCCTGATCGCAGCTGGCGACCACCGCCGGCGTGACCGCGCGCACCGAGGCCGTCCGCGGGATCCCCATCGCGAGCGCGACCTCGCCGAAGGCGTCGCCCGGCCGCAGGATCCGGCGCTCGCCCAGGCTCTCCTGGCTCACGTTCAGCATCCCCGAGAGGACGATGTAGAAGCGGTCGCCGGGCTCGCCTTCACGCACGACGGTCGCCCCGGGCTCGACCTCCTCGCGCTCGAGCCGCGCTGCGAGCTTCGACAGGTGCTCGCCGGGCAGGCCGGAGAGAAGGCCGACGCGCGTCAGCTCGTGGACGGTTGCGGGCACGTGGCGCGGCACGGAAGTACCGTAGCGCCGTGGGCGTCCTCGACGGTTGGCGGTTCTGTCCGCGCTGCGGTGTCGAGGGCGAGCATCGCGGCGACCATTTCGCGTGCCCGGCCTGCGGGCACGTCGTCTGGTCAAACCCCGCTCCGGCCGTGCAGGCGCTCGTCGAGCGCGACGGCCGGCTGCTGCTCGGCCGGCGGGCATTCGACCCGAGCGTCGGCATGTGGGACCTGCCCGGGGGCTTCCTCGAGGAGGAGGAGCACCCGCTCGACGCGCTCGTCCGCGAGCTGCGCGAGGAGACGGGGCTCGAGGTCGAGCCGGAGGGGTTCGTCGGCGTCTGGATGGAGCCCGGCTACCAGGGCCGCACCGTCCTCTGCCTGACCTGGGACGCCCGGGTCACAGGCGGCGACGAGCGGCCCGCGGACGACGTCTCGGAGCTGGCGTGGTTCGCGCCGCACGAGCTGCCGGAGGACGACGAGCTCGCGTTCCGCCACTTTCCGGAGCTACTCCGGCTCTGGCGTGCGCGGCATGAGCACCCGTAGCGCGAGCGGCTCGATCCGGAAGCGCACGGGCGCGTCGAGCTCGACCGGCTCGCCGTCGATCGCCGTCCGCAACCGGGGCTGGGGAGCGCCGATCTCGAGCTCGGTGCACGAGTGCTCCTCCCACGTGATCCGGCGGATGCCGTGCGGGATGTAGACGTGGAGCTTGCCCTCGTCGAGGCGCTCGCGCTCCCCGAGCGACAACAGGTCGAGGGTGTAGTCGTTGTTCGAGACGAGCACGAGCCGCGCTCGCACGGTCCGCCCGTCGATCGTGAAGCGCTGGCGGCGTCGCCGGTCCTGCACGGTCAGCGCCAGCGCCCGCAGCCGCGCAAGGGCGTTCCGTCGGCGCCGGTGGTGCTCGCGCCGGTGCACGAGCCGGGCGTAGATCCCGAGCGAGACGTTGTTGAGGAAGAGCCGGTCGCCCGCCCGCGCGACGTCGACCCGCCGCTCGACACCGTCGCCGAAGGCGGCCAGGGCTGCGATCGGGTCGTCGCGGTCGAGCCCGAGATCTCGCGCGAAGTGGTTTCGGGTGCCGAAGGGGATGCAGACGAACGGCACCTCCTGCTCGAGCGCGACCTCGGCGACCGCGGCGAGCGAGCCGTCGCCGCCGGCCATCCCGAGGACGTCCGCTCCGGCGCTCCGCGCGAGCTCCTGCAGGTCGTCCCCGTCCTCGAGGAAGCGCACCTCGACGCCGCGGGCGCGAGCCGCGGCGCGAAGCTCGTCCGGACTCGGAGAGTCCGTGCCGGAGCTGGGGTTGACGATCAGGAACTGCCTCATCGAGTGGGGTCTCGCCGCACCCAAAGATAGGCCGTTCGGCCCATGCAGCCCGCAGGGCCCGTGTCGATCATCAGGCCAACATGAGCGAGCGCGGCCTCCATATCATCGAAGACGACCTCTCCGAGACGTGGGTCGAGGACTGGGCGGCGGTCGGCCTGAGCGAGATCGAAACGCTCCTGGCCAAGCACGCGGCCTTCCTCGGCTATCTCGAAGAGGCTGTCGACGAGTCGTAAGTCTCGGCGTTTGCCGCGGCGCCGCGGCGGAAACGCTCGGCGCAGATGGCGCTCGACTTCCTCTATCGCGGTACACCGGGCCATCCGCTTCATCCCCCGCTGACCGACGCCACGATCGGCACCTACGCGTTCGCCACCGTCGCGGCCGTGCTGAGCAAGGTGGGAGTCGCCGAGAGCGAGGCCGCGCAGGCCTGGACGCTCGCACTGATCGTCGGCCTGATCTTCAGCGCCCCCACGGCGATCACCGGCTTCGCCGACTGGCTCCAGATCTCGCGGAGCACGCCGCTCTGGCGTACGGCGACGGCGCACATGATCGCAATGCTGATCGCGACCGCGTTCTTCCTGATCTCGATCGGCGCGGGCTACGGTGAAGGGATCGATGGCGTGGTCACCGACGGTGCCTTCATCCTGACGCTGATCGGCTTCTTCATGCTCACGGTCGGCGGCTGGCTCGGCGGCACGATCGTCTTCAACTACGGCATGCGCGTGCTCAACCTGGTCGAGGAACCGGCGAGTCGTGCCACCTCGCCGATCCCCCGCCCGGAAGAGGAAGCCGCAGAGAACTAGCTACTCGGCTGCCAGGCCAAGGCTGCGCTCGAGCGCGCCCTTGGGCTGCGCGCCGACCGCCACCTGCGACGGCTCGCCGTCCCTGAAGAGAATCATCGTCGGGATCGAGGCGATCCCGTAGCGCTCGGCCAGTCCGCGCTCCTCGTCGATGTTGACCTTGACGAGCTTCACGTCGCCGTCGCGCTCCTCGACGATCCTGTCGAGCACCGGCGCGACCGCGTGGCACGGGCCACACCACTCTGCCCAGAAATCCACGATCACGGGCTTGTCGCTCTGGAGCACCTCCTGGGTGAAGGTGTCCTCTTTCACTGCTGTTGCCATTCGGGCGTTCCTTTCAGATGGATAAGAAGGCCGGTTCCCCGGCCTCGCCTAATGAAAACGACGGAGGCGGACGGACTGTTCCCTAGAATCGAAACGCATGTTCAAGCCGCTTCCGGACAAGCCCGACCACCCCGCGCTCGAGCTCGAGATCCTCGAGCTCTGGGAGCGCGAGGGGACGTTCCAGCGGCTCCAGGAGCAGAACCGGGGCGGCCCGAGGTTCTCGTTCGTCGACGGCCCGGTGACGGCGAACAGGACGGTGCTCGGGGTCCACACCGCCTGGGGGCGGACGTTGAAGGACGTGTTCCAGCGCTACAAGGCGCTGCGCGGCCACGACCAGCGCTACCAGAACGGCTTCGACTGCCAGGGGCTCTGGATCGAGGTCGGCGTCGAGCGGCAGCTCGGGCTCAACTCGAAGCGGGAGATCGAGGAGTTCGGGCTGGCCGAGTTCGCGCGCCGCTGCCGCGAGGTCGTCGTCCAGTCGTCGCGTGCGCTGACCGAGGGCTCGATTCGGCTCGGCCAGTGGATGAACTGGGGCGACGACTATTTCACCTTCAGCGACACGAACATCGAATACATCTGGCGGTTTCTCCTCGAGGTGCACGAGCGGGGCTGGCTCTATCTCGGTCACCGCTCGACGGAGTGGTGCCCGCGCTGTGGGACGTCGATCTCGGCTCACGAGCTCGTCGGTTCCTACGTCGACCGCGCCGACCCCTCTCTCTACGTTCGTCTCCCGTTGCTCGACCGGCAGGGCGAGGCGCTCGTGATCTGGACGACGACCCCGTGGACGCTGCCGGCGAACGTCGCCGCCGCGGTCAAGCCCGAGGCGGAGTACGGACGGCGCGAGAACGGGGAGTGGGTCGCGGTCGGCCGCTATCCGGACGAGACGTACCGCGAGCAGATGCGGGGCGAGGAGCTCGTCGGCTGGCGCTACGCCGGCCCGTTCGACGACCTGCCGCCGGGCGCGGCCGTCGAGCATCGTGTGATCCCCTGGGAGGACGTCACGCTCGACGACGGCACCGGCATCGTCCACATCGCCCCCGGCTGCGGCGCGGAGGACTTCGAGCTCTCGCGCGTCCATGACCTGCCCGTGCTGACGCCCGTGGACGAGTCGGGCAAGTTCTACGACGAGTACGGCTGGCTGCACGGGCTCTCGACGGTCGAGGCGGCCGAGCAGATCATCGGGTACCTGGAAGAGCAGGGCCGGCTGGCCGAGGCGGGCCTGCACGAGCACCGCTACCCGGAATGCTGGCGCTGCCACACGCCGCTGATCTTCCGGATCTCCGACGATTGGTTCATCGCGGTCGACGAGTTACGGCAGCAGCTCCGGGACGCGAACGCGGAGGTCGAGTGGGTTCCGGAGTACATGGGCAAGCGGATGGACGACTGGCTGGTGAACATGGGCGACTGGAACATCTCCAGGCGCCGCTACTACGGCCTGCCGCTCCCGTTCTACCCCTGCGGCTGCGGCCACCTGAACGTGATCGGCTCGAAGGCCGAGCTCGAGCAGCGGGCGGTGCGCGGGCTCGACGGGCTGGAGGAGCTGCGGCGGCCCTGGATCGACGACGTCGTGATCGCCTGCGAGTCCTGCGGCGAGGAGCTGAAGCGAATCCCCGAGGTCGGCGACGTCTGGCTCGATGCGGGCATCGTCCCGTTCTCGACGCTCGGCTGGCAGAACCCGGAACGGATCCCGGAGGGCTTCGGGACCGGCGCCGCCCGGGGCCTGACGAGGGCCGATCTCCCCGACCACGCCTACTGGGAGGAGTGGTTCCCGGCCGACTGGGTCTCCGAGATGCGCGAGCAGATCCGGCTCTGGTTCTACTCGCAGCTCTTCATGTCCGTCGCGTTGACGGGCACGGCGCCGTTCCGGAGGGTGCTCGGCTACGAGAAGATGCTCGACGAGACGGGTCGCGAGATGCACAGCTCGTGGGGAAACACGATCGACGCTCCCGACGCGTTCGCGCGGATGGGGGCGGACGTGATGCGCTGGCAGTTCTGCACCCAGCCGCCCGACCGGAACCTGCTCTTCGGCTTCGGCCCCGCGCACGAGATCAAGCGGAAGCTGCTCACGCTCTGGAACTCGGCCCGATTCCTCGTCGACTATGCGACGATCGGGGGCTTCCGACCCGACTACGGCGCGGCGCCGCCGGCGGAGCGGCCGCTCGATCGCTGGCTCGCCGCGCGCACCGACCAGCTCGTCGCCGAGGCGACGGCGGGGTACGAGGCGTTCCTGACCGTGAACGTGACCCGCGCGTTCGAGGAGTTCGTCGAGGACGTCTCCAACTGGTACATCCGCCGCTCGCGGCGCCGCTTCTGGGACGGCGAAGCGAGCGCGCTGCAGGCGCTCTGGCACGCGCTCGTGCAGGGGATCCGCGTCGTCGCGCCCGTGATGCCGTTTCTCGCAGAGCATCTCTGGCAAAGCCTCGTGCGCGAGGCCGCCGGTGATCCGCCCGCGTCGGTCCACCTGGCGGGCTGGCCCGAGGCGGGGGCGCCCGACACGGAGCTGCTGGAGGAGGTCGCCGAGCTGCGGCGCGTCGTCGGGCTCGGCCATCAGGCCCGCGCCGCCGCGCAGCTGAAGCTGCGCCAGCCGCTGCGCCGCCTCGTCGTCGAGGGAGCGCCGCTCGCCGAGGGCCACGCCGAGGAGCTGCGCGAGGAGCTGCGGGTCAAGGACGTCGAGTTCGGCCATGTCGACGCGACGGAGCTGCACGTGAAGCCGCACCTGCCGGTGCTCGGCCCCAAGCTCGGCAAGGAGCTCGGTGCCGTCCGTGCAGCGCTCGCCGCCGGCGACTTCGAGCAGCTCGACGGCGGCGGCTTCCGGGTTCTCGGCCACGAGCTCGGCGCCGACGAGGTGCTCGTCGAACGCTCGGGCAAGTCCGGCTGGGCGGTGGCCTCGGACGAGGGCGTGACCGTGGCGCTCGACACGGAGGTCGATCCCGAGCTCGAGCTCGAGGGACGCGTCTACGACCTGATCCACACGCTCAACTCGATGCGCAAGGAGCAAGGGCTCGAGCTGACCGACCGGATCGCGGTGACACTCCCGGCCGCCGACGCCGACCTCGTCGAGCGTCACGCGGAGTGGATCAAGACGGAGGTCCTCGCCGTCTCGCTCGAGACCGACGGCGTCGAGCAGCCGCGGATCGCGAAGATCTAGGCGCTAGGACTGCGACTCGGCGAGCGCCAGCTCGCGCCGGAGCTCGACCGGAAGCCGGAAGGTCACGTCCTCGTCGACCATCCGGAACGGCTCGATCCGCTCGACCCCTCGTGCCCGGAACCACTCGCAGACGCGGTTGACGAGCTTCTCCGGCGCCGACGCGCCAGAGGTGACGCCGACGGTGCGGACGCCGTCGAGCCAGCCGGCGTCGATCTCGGTCTCGTCGTCGATCAGGTACGAGGCGACGCCGCCGGCGCGTGCGACGTCCACCAGCCGGTTCGAGTTAGAGGAGTTGCGCGAGCCGATCACGAGCAGCAGGTCGACCTCGGTCAGCATCTCCTTCACTGCCCACTGCCGGTTGGAGGTGGCGTAGCAGATGTCCTCCTTCTTCGGCGCATGGATCGCGGGGAACCGGCGGCGGAGCACGCCGATGATCTCGGAGGTCTCGTCGACCGACAGCGTCGTCTGGGTGATGTACGCGAGCCGGGCGTCCGGCGGCAGGTCGAGCGCCTCCGCCTCGGCGACGTCCTGGACCAGCACCGTTGCCTCCGGTGCCTCGCCCATCGTCCCGACGACCTCCTCGTGGCCGGCATGGCCGATCAGGACGACCGTGTATCCGTCCGCGGCGTACCTGCGCGCCTGCACGTGCACCTTCGTCACGAGCGGGCAGGTGGCGTCGATGACGTTGTGGCCGAGTCCGGCCGAGGCTGCGTTGACCGCCGGCGCGACGCCGTGCGCCGAGTAGACGATCGTCGCCCCCTCCGGCGCCTCCGACTCTGAGTCGACGAAGATCGCGCCGCGGGCCTCGAGGTCGCGGACGACGTGGATGTTGTGGACGATCTGCTTGCGCACGTAGACGGGCGGGCCGTAGTGGTCGAGTGCGAGCTCGACCGTCTCGACGGCGCGCTCGACCCCGGCGCAGTAGCCGCGGGGCGAGGCGAGGAGCACGCGTTCGACCATCGCCGCGATCGTAGCTCTGATGCGGCGGCACGAGGGAAAACAGCCCTGCCGCGTCGGGGGGGTCGTCGCGACAGGGCCGCTTCCAATGCTCCCCGCGCGCACGCGGGTCGCATCGCCCAGTGCAGCCACGCTATTCCCCGGTGGGCAAAGTGCCAATAGGCCAGACGGCCCATCTTTCAAAGCGGCATGCGGGTCTCTATCATCGTGGACTCCAGTGGACGCTGCGACTCAGGCGGTGCTGTTCGACGCGGTGCCGTCGCTCATCGTGGCGGCTCTCGCTCTGGCCGTCGGCCTGGCGATCGGCTATCTCGTGCGGCGGGAACGGGCGTGGGCGGGCGAGCCCGGCGGGCAGCACGACCGCGAGCCGATGAGCACGGCGCTCTCGCAGCAGCTGCTCGACGCCTCCGAGCCCTCCGACGTCGCGAAGGTGCTCCTCGACGAGCTCGCCCAGGCCTTCGCGCTCGAGCTCGCGAACCTGGCCCTGATCGACGCCGACGGGCTCTCGGCCGTGATCGTCTCCGCCCGTGAGGGCGGCAAGGATCACACCGGCCTGGTCGGCAAGCGGGTCGCACTCGACCGAGAGCCGTCGGGGATCAACGCGGCCGTCCGCGAGGGAACGGCGTTCGCCGTCTACGACGCCGAGCACTCGGCCGTCGTCAACCAGCGGCTGAACGCGATCGCCAAGGCAAAGAGCTGCGTCTTCGTCCCGGTTCGCGCCGGCGACGAGGTCGTCGGCGTCGTCTTCGGCGCCGTCCGCCGCCCGCGCGTCTTCGACGACGACGAGCTCGGCCGGATGCAGGCGTTCGTCAACGAGGCCGGCCTGGCGCTCGAGCGCGCGCGCGCGACGATCGCCCTCGCAGATGCGCTCGAGCGCGAGCGGCTGATCTCGCACATCTCGCTCGAGCTTCGGTCCCGCCGGAACGTCGACGAGGTACTGCCGGCGGTGCTCGCAGAGATCGGCGTCGCGGTCGACGCGATCCGCTGCTTCGTCAGGCTCGGCGAGCAGGACGACGCGGCGGGAGTGTCTGCCGAGTGGGACGCCGAGGGCGTGCCGCCGCTCGGCGATGCCAGCCGGCTGCCGGTCGTCAACCTCGCCACCCGGCTGCGGCGCACCGTCGCCGTCGCCGACGTCCTGGGCGCGCCGGCGCTACACGACGCCACGCTCGGCGACGTCCGCGGGCTCTCCGAGCACGGCGTCCGCGCGGTGCTGGCGACTCCGATCATCGCCCAGGAGCGGTTGCTCGGCGTGCTCGCGTTCCACCGCGCCCTCGTCGCCGACTGGAGCCCGACCGAGATCGCGCTCGCGGAGTCCGTCGCCCGTGAGGCGGCCGTTGCGCTGGACACGTCGCGCCTGCTGCGCGAGAGCGACCGCCGTCTCGCCGAGCAGCAGGCCCTGCTGAAGGCGGGCGAGGCGCTCACGAGCGATCTGCGC
>Ga0190270_10000692_pt1 | contig 14996 bp, 10 predicted proteins | sample Popmic320T_FD_133748 | JGI IMG/M metagenome (GOLD analysis project Ga0190270, IMG submission 133748) | Populus adjacent soil microbial communities from riparian zone of Weber River, Utah, USA - 320 T | ecosystem: Environmental > Terrestrial > Soil > Riparian zone | place: USA: Utah | collected... | reverse complement strand
CGCCGACCATCCGCCGTAAGCACGCCAGCCGTCCAGGGCAAGGAAGAACCCCCAGAAAATCGATACCCAGGCAGGCCAGGGGATACTGCCGTCGGTCGAGCGGTCAGCGATCAGCCAGATCAGCCACAGCAGACCGTTGACAGCGGCGTATAGGACCAAGTCATGGGCGAACTTCCGCTTGCGCCTCACACTGGCGATCGCATAGTCGCGCGCCTCGTCAACCGGCGCCGCGTTCGCATCCGCTTCGACCGGCTGCTCGTGCTGGGGTGGGGCTGCAACAGTCATCAGAGCACCTCCGAATCGACTTCAACACCCGTAGCTTCGGCCCGGCCGAAGTCCCATGACATCAGGGGCCACCCCGATCACGCCTGCCACGAACTACCGAGGACCGACCGGGAGATGACCCCTGAGGAACGAGGAGGGGGCGCAAGGTCTGCTCGGAATCGTTGTTACTGACCGTGGTAGCGGGTGCCGAACAGTTTCGCGAGGGCGACGAGCACAAGCGTCTGGTCGGCGGGATCGTGGTCGTTCATGAAGCCGTGCCCGGCGTCGGGGGTAGATCTTCACGTCGTGCGGGACTCCGAGCGTGGTGAGGGTGCGGTCGAGACGGATCGCGGCGCTCTTGGCGAGCGGTCCTTGCCGCCGTAGCTGCCGACAATCGGGCAGAGCGCCCGCAAGCGCCTGCTCCGCGTCCTTGGGACAGCCGCCGTAGTTGACGCTCGAAGCCGAGAACCCGCGTCCCGGGGAGAGCGCCAGCGCGAACCCACCGCCCATGCAGAAGCCGATGACGCCGATCGTGCCCGTGCACCGGTCATCGGCCGCCAGCCACGTCCGGACAGCCTCGATGTCGTCGAACGTCGATCCCTCGCGGGCGCCGACGTCGCGCATGATCGTTCGCAGGGGCCGAGACGATCTACGCCGCGCTGAAGCGGACGCTCGAGGAAGCGCCGTGAGTGAGCTGACCCTCGCCACCGAGCACGGCGAGATGCCGACGTACGTGGCGGCGCCCGACGAGGAAGCCTGCGTAGGCGCGGCAGTCTGCCTGGTTGCGCAGGTCGTGGCTCATGCCGGTGAAGTCGTGGATGACCACGATCCACGAAAGCGCCGCAAACCGAGAGGATCCGACGCTGAAGAGTGACCCGCGCGTGGACGAGTGTTAACCGGCTGATGTTCGCGTCAGGTTCGCACGTCCTGCAGACCGTTCAGACAACGATCTCCCGCGCTTCCGCGTTCGCACTGCGACCGCCACGATGGGTGCAGCGGGCGTTCGCAGATTGACGACGAGGGCCGCCCCGGCCTCGGGACGGCCCTCTGATTCGTTTGCGTCGCTGTTGTGACGCGCGCTCTTAGAAGTGGTCACACCTGTAGTAGCCGATGAGCCCGATCAGGATGTACGCGCCGTCGCTTCCGCACGGCTGTCCGCGATACAGGTCGGCGCGGATGAGATGCACCGTCCCAAGGAACGTCTCGTCGAGCGAGAAGATGACGTGGCTGTACGCAGGACGTCCGTCCGGATCCGCCGGCACCGCCGGAAACCCGAGACCTGAGCTGCTGCACACGATCCTCGGCACTACGGGCGACGACATGCAAGTCCAGCCCGCGCTGGTCAGCTGGTCGACCGTCGGCCCACTCGCCGTCGCTGCGGGCGCAACTGCGAGTGACGCCGCGACGGCGGTGGCGGCAAGCACGCTGAGCACCACGGTCCTTATGGTGAACATCTGCTCCCCTTTCGGTTGTTGAATCGGGACTGGGTCGGCTGCGACGATCGCCGAGCCGATGTCGCGCACGGGCGCGCCGTTCCTCCAGGGCGTCCACGAGCTCATGCTCGTTCCTCGGCTTGCTCGTGGGCGCCGTAGATCACGTGCTCCGGTCGCAGCGCGCGGAGGGCCTGCGGCGGCTCGGGCGAGCTCTGGTAGGAGCCGAGCACGTCGGCGAACCGCTGCCAGGCCTCCTCGGTCTCCCAGACGCTTACGATGCGGAAGCCCTCGTCGGTCGGGCCTGCCGCATGGACGATCAGGCCAGCGGGCGCCGGGCCGGCGAGCGCGTTCGCGAACCGCTGGTACTGCACCCAGCTCGCCGCCACGTCCTCCACGACCACGTACGACATGACGCCGAGCTTGGCGCCGACCGCTGTAGCCTCGCTTAAGCCGGTGCTTTCGCGCGCGCAGGCTCCGATGTGAGAATGGAAGGGATGCATGCGGCGGAGGTACGCGTGCTTGGTCCTGTCGAGGTGGTCGGCGGCGACGGCGTCGTCGTCGCGCTTGCCGCGAAGCAGACCCGGCTCATGGCCGCCCTTCTCATCGCGGACGGCCGGGCGTGCGGCAGGGACGAGCTCGACGAGGCGGTGTGGAACGGACTGCGACCGGCTTCCGCGCGAAATCTTCTTCAGGTGTACGTCTCGCAGCTGCGCAAGGAGCTGCCTGCCGGAGCCGCGATCCTGACGAGACCGGGCGGCTACGCGCTCGAGCTCGATCCGCGCTTGCTGGACGCCGGCCGTTTCGAGCGTCTGCTCGCCGAGGGCACTCGGGCGCGCCGGGAGGGCAATCCGGCGCTCGCGCTCTCCCTCATGGGCCGCGCGCTGGCGCTCTGGCGAGGGTCGGCCTACGGGGAGTTGCGCTACGACGAGTTCGCTCGGGGTGAGGCGGAACGTCTGGAAGAACTACGCATGCTCGCCGTCGAAGAGCGCCTCGAAGCGGGCCTAGCATTGGGGCGGCACGCGGAGTTCTTGCCCGAGTTGCAGCAGCTCGTCGGCGAGCATCCGCTGCGCGAACGGCTGCAGGCGCAAGCGATGCTGGCGCTCTATCGCTGTGGTCGACAGGAGGAGGCGCTCGACCTCTACTCGGCCACGCGCGCGCGGCTGGTCGACGAGCTGGGGCTCGAGCCGGGCGGCGAGCTGCGCGAGCTGCAGCGACGGATTCTCCAGCAGGAGCCCGGCCTCGACGCCGCGCCGGCGGGGGACGGACTGGCGACGCAGCTGCCCGCTGCTCCGAATCCGCTGCTTGGACGGGAGCGCGAGCTGGCGGAGCTGCGCGAGCGCCTCCTTCGTCACGACGTGCGGCTGCTCGTCTTGACGGGCGCCGGAGGCTCCGGCAAGACACGCCTCGCACTCGAAGCCGCCCACGAGAGCGCCGCCTCGTTCGCGAACGGTGCCGCGTTCGTCGAGCTGGCGCCGGTGCGTGATCCCGCGCTCCTTCTCGCCGCGATCGTGCGCGGCCTCCCCATCGAGGATGCAGACCGGGACCTGCTCGAGACCCTGGCGGTGTTTCTCCGCGGCCGCGAGCTGCTGCTCGTGCTCGACAACGCCGAGCATCTTCACGAGGCGACTCCGGTCTTCAGCGAGCTCCTCGCCCGCGCGCCCCGCCTGACGTTGCTCGTGACGAGCCGGACGGTGCTGCACCTCTCCGGTGAGCACGTCTACCCCGTGCAGCCGCTCGCCGACGAGGCCGCCGTCGAGCTCTTCTGCGCGCGGGCGCACCAGGCGGACCCGCGCTTCAATCCGGACGCCGCAGACGACGAGGCGATACGCCGGATCTGTACGCGCGTGGACGGCCTCCCGCTCGCGATCGAGCTTGCCGCCGCCCGCACGACAAGCCTGCGGCCGCTCGAGCTGGTCGAGTGGCTCGACCGGCGCCTGCCCCTCCTGACGGGCGGTCCTCGCGACCTGCCGGCGCGTCAGCAGACGTTGCAGGCGACACTCGAGTGGAGCTTCGACCTGCTCTCGGAGGGGGAGCGCGACCTCGCCGCCTGGCTCGGCGTCTTCGTCGGCAGCTTCGACCTGGAGGCGGCGACCGCCGTCTGCGATGCCGACCTGGACATACTCGCGTCACTGGTCGAGCAGAGCCTGCTGCAACGAGTGGGCGACGACCGCTTCCAGTATCTGGAGACGGTTCGCGAGTACGCACTCGAGCAGCTCCTGGCTTCGGCCGGCTCCGACGACCTCCGCCGCCGCCACTTCCGTTACTTCCTTGAGCTGGCCGCGAGCGCCGACCTCACCGCCGCGCGCCGCGGCGCCGGCGAGCGGCTGGATCTCGCGGTGGCGGCCCGCGACAATCTCCGAGCCGCGTTGGCCTGGTCGCTCGAGACGGGCTCCCTTGCGCTCGGCCTCGAGCTCGCAACCGCGCTGGAGCGCTTCTGGGTCACGCACGACCCGCAGGAAGGAATGCGCCGGTTCGCCGCGCTCCTGAACCATCCGAAGACAGACCGTGTCGCCCCCGCGGTCCGTGCCAACGCCTTGCGTGCCTACGGCAGCGCAGCCGGTATCGCCGGAGACGACGACACCGCCCGAGACCTCTACGAACGTAGCTTCGCGCTCTTCGAGCAGCTCGGGGACGAGCACGGACGAGCCGTGCTCCTCCACCGCCTCGCCATCAGCGCGATGGGGCGTGGAGACCTCACACTGGCGCGCAGCCTCGTCGAAGAGAGCCACAGCATCCACGAGCGCGCGGACGATCGCTGGGGTCTCGCACAAACGATCGCGACGCTCGGCGCGATCGAGCGCGACGCCGGGAACGAGGAGCGCGCGTTCGAGCTCATCGAGACCGCAGCCACGATGGTGCGCGAGGTCGGCGTCCGCTGGTGGGAAAGCGGATTGCTCGCCGAGCTCGCGATCCTCGCCCTCAACGCCGGCAGCGTCGACGAGGCGGAGACCCTGGCGCGGGAGTCGCTCCTCATCGCGGACCAGATCGGCGATCGTGGCGGACGTGTGTTCGGCGTCGGCATCTTCGCAGCTCTCGCCGGCATGCGCGAACAGCCCGAGCGCGCCGAGCGGCTCTGGGCAGCTGTCGCTCACGAGGACGCAGGCGCTCCGCTCGGCGGCTGGAGGCGCCACCGTCACAACCTCGAGGCGAAGACCCGAAGCAAGCCCGGAGGAGCCTGGCGCTTATCCGAGCAAACGAACGCGCTGACCCTCGACCACGCCGTCGCGCTCGCCCTGGGAGCGAGTAGTCCACCCGCCGGAGGCCGTACAGGGAGCGCGGACGCGGCGTAGCGAACCGGCTGCTCCGCGTCCGCTCGCTACGGCTCGAGTTGAGCTGCGGACACGCCGCGCGCCGAGAAGAACGAGGCGCTCGAGCGCGGGCGGCGGCCTCCCTCCTCCCGCAGTCGTCAACAACGTAGGGCACTTGAGCGCACTTCACCCCCGACCCCTCTGTGGCGGAGAAGGGTCACCCGACCGGCGCGAAACGGGTCGTCGCGCCGGATCAAGGTCGCCCGTGCGAGCACCGTGCGAACATCGAACGTTGCCCGCAAGTGCCCGCGCGTGACACACGTTTGCTACCTCGACAAACGATTGCCCGATTTGCAGGAATTTCTGCGAAGCCCTCTGACGGACTCGAACCGTGGACCCCCTCCTTACCATGGAGGTTCCCAGGCGGTATGGGCGTACACGGCCGGGCACGGGAGATCATGTTTCTCCTGCAAATCGCGCCTTCGTGGCGTGTCGCCCGTGTCCGCGCTTGCCCGCGCGTGCACAAGCTCATGTACCCGTCTCGTACCCGCGGACTGTTCCTGTTCAGCCAACAGGCAACGATTCGTGTCGCCAAGTTGGTGGGAGAGATCGGTTCCGGCGCGCAACGACTCCTCGCCTCGCCGCATGGAACCGGTGCGGGCGAGAGCGTATCCTTGTCGGACGGCGCTTCCTTTCATCCGTGCCGCGCCGACCCGATAGCGGTCGCGCCTGAGAGGTTCCGTCCGTCTTCGACGGCAACCGCGGGTCAGAGAGGAGCGTGAGACGTGGCCAGTGTCGCGCTCGCGCCGCCGGCGGACACGGGTCTCATTCGCGCGCCGCCGAAGCCCCTTCTGCTCGTTGCCATTGCTCTTGCAGGCGGTGCGGCGGCGGGCTTCGCGGTCGTGTTGGCGCTGACGAGCGACCACGTGCGCGAGCCGGAGGTTCAAGCCGCCCTCATCGTTTGGGTCATCCTCGCGTACGTCCTGGCCGGAGTGATCGCCTGGTGGCGCCGGCCCGAGAGCCGCCTCGGCCCGCTCATGATTGCCGCGGGTTTCGGCACCTTCGTGTCGATGCTCGGGTGGTCGAACAACGAGCTTCTGCGCACGATCGGGCAGACACTCGACTTCCTGCCGCCGATCCTCTTCCTGCACGTCTTCCTTGCTTACCCAAGTGGCCGGTTGGAGCGGCCGTCCGAGCGAGTCATCGTCGCGGCCGCCTACCTCACCGGGATCGGCCTCGGGGTCGTCAGGATGCTGCTCGGCGGCTTCGGACCCGACAGTGTGTTCAAGCTGACCACCGAGCCGGGCGTAGCCGACGTGGTGCTGCGCGTTCAGCTGGTCACAAGCGCCGCGCTCGCCCTCGCCGGAGTCGGTGTCTTCGTCGTGCGCAGGCGCGGCACTGGTCGGCCGCTGCGCCGCTCGCTCGCGCTGCTCCACGATTCCTTCGCCCTTGCGCTCGTGATGATTGCCGTCCTTGCGATGAGAGCGGCCCTCGGAATATCGGGATTTGAGACGATCCAGCGGATCACCTTCTTCGTCGTCGGTCTCGCACCGCTGGCATTCCTGGTCGGACTGCTTCAGGCTCGGCTGGCGCGTTCGGCAGTCGGTGATCTGTTGGTCGAACTGCGAGCGGATCCGGCGCCGAGCGATCTGCGCGATGCCCTCGCACGCGCCCTTCGCGATCCGTCGCTCCGGCTCGCATACTGGCTGCCGCAGTTTCGAAGCTGGGCCGATCTCGACGGCCGAGCGATGGAGCTGCCGAGCGAAGACAGCGGGCGAGCGACGACGCTGATCGACCGAGACGGAGAACGCGTGGCGGCGTTACTGCACGACCCGGCACTGCGTGATGAACGCGAGCTGCTCGACGCTGTCGGCGCGGCCGCCGCCATCGCACTCGAAAACGGCCGATTGCACGCCGAATTGAGAGCTCGCCTCGAAGAGCTCAAGGGCTCGCGCGCACGGATCGTCGACGCTGGTCAGAACGAACGCCGGCGACTCGAACGGAACCTTCACGACGGCGCACAACAGCGGCTCGTTGCCCTATCGCTCGAGCTGAGCCTGCTCGAAGAGCAGCTCGGTGCAGACTCCCATGCGAGCGCGCGGCTCGGTCAGGCGCGGCGCGAGATCGCGACGTCTCTCGAGGAGCTTCGTGATGTTGCCCGCGGCATCCACCCGGCCGTCGTGAGCGGGCATGGGTTAGCCGTCGCGCTCGAGCAGCTCGCCGCGCGAGCGCCCGTGCCGGTAGAGCTGAACGTGGAGCTCGTGGGCCGCCTTCCGGAGCGTCTCGAGGTCGCCGCGTTCTACCTCGTCTCCGAGAGCCTTGCGAACGTCGGCAAGCACGCGAATGCGACCTCGGCCACCGTCGAGGTCGCTCGCACGAATGGCCAGGTCGTTGTCGAGGTGATTGACAATGGGATCGGTGGCGCCGACACTGAGCGCGGCTCGGGCCTGCGCGGTCTCGCCGACCGCGTCGAGGCGCTGGATGGCCGGCTTCGGATCTGGAGCCCGAAGGGTGGCGGCACGCGGCTAAGAGCGGAGATCCCATGCGCGTCGTGATCGCCGAGGACAGCGTCCTTCTTCGCGAGGGGCTCGAGCGGCTGCTCAGCGAGAGCGGACTGGAGGTGGTCGGAAGCTGCGAGACCGCCGAGGATCTGCTCCTGAAGGTGCGAAGCTACGTGCCTGACGTCGCGATCGTCGACATCCGGCTGCCGCCGACGCACAACGACGAGGGCCTGCGCGCCGCGCTCGAGATCCGCGCCCGTCATCCGTCAGTGGGCGTGCTCGTGCTGTCGCAGTATGTGGAGGTCGGGCTGGCGATGAAGCTGCTCGCCGACTCGGCCGAAGGTGCGGGGTATTTGCTCAAGGATCGCATCAGCGACGTCAAGGATTTCATCGGCGCCGTTCGGCGCGTAGGGAACGGCGGCTCGGCGATCGACCCGATCATCGTCGCGACACTCCTCTCCAAGCGTCGGAGCAACGACCCGCTCGTCGAGCTCACGCCTCGCGAGCGCGAGGTGCTCGAACTCATGGCCGAGGGTCGCTCCAACCAAGGGATCGCGGACACGCTGGTGATCACGCTGCGTGCCGTCGAGAAGTACGTCTCCAGCGTCTTCGGCAAGCTCGGCTTGCCCTCGAGCGGTAGCGACTCGCGTCGAGTTCTGGCCGTTCTGCTCTACCTGCGCTCCTGAGTCGCGGGTCGTCGCAAGACACCAGAAACCCGCCCCTCGAAACGGCAAGTCTCCCGTCTTCCGCTCGGCGGTCACCTCTGCAACGTTGGGTGGATCCCGCACAGTCGAGAGGAGCAAGCGATGAAGACGCGTGTCATCCAGGACGAGCCGGACAGGCCAACGATCCACGATCATCCGGCCGAACCGGCCGAAACCACGCGCCCGCTCGCTGCCCGCATGGCCCGCTGGAGCGCCCACCATCGGAAGAAGGCGATCTTCGGCTGGCTCGCGTTCGCGATCGTGCTGTTCGGGATCAGCCTGGTCTCGCCCATGAAGAAGATCGTCTCCGAGACGTCCGGGCCCGGCGAATCGGGACGGGCGGCCACGATCCTCTACGAGGACTTCAAGCAACCTGCCGGAGAGATCGTTCTGGTCGAGAGCCAGTCGCTCACGGCCGACGATCCAGAGTTCAAGGCGGCCGTGCAGTCACTCAGCAACGGACTCTCGCCGCTCGACGCGGTCGCGAAGGTCGAGTCGCCGTACGACGCGGGCAACAGCGGGCAGATCTCCGTTGACAAGCACTCGGTGCTCGTCGCTATCGAGATCGACGGCCCGGCTGTTAAGGCAGTCGACAAGGTCGACCCGATCGTCGCCCGCGTCGCCGAGGTGCAAGCGGCGCATCCCGCGTTCTACGTCGGGTCGTTCGGCGAAGGCACCAAGAAGGAAATCGTGGGCGCGTTCCAAGACGATCTGAAGAAGGCCGGGCTCTACTCCATCCCGCTGACCCTGGCCATCCTCCTGCTCGCCTTCGGCGCCCTCGTCGCGGCCGGCATTCCGCTCCTACTTGGCCTGACGGCGGTTCTCGCTACCTTCGGCCTGGTCGCCGTCACGAGTCAGGTGCTCCCGATGGACGACTCCGTTCCCGCAATCTTCCTCTTGATCGGGCTCGCGGTCGGCGTCGACTACACGATGTTCTACTTGAAGCGGGAACGTGAAGAGCGTGCCGCGGGCCGGAGCGAAGAGGCCGCGCTCGAGGCGGCGGCGGCGACGTCCGGTCGCGCGGTTCTTGTCTCAGGCTGCACGGTCCTGGTCGCGATGGCGGGCATGTTCCTCACCGGCGACGCCAGCTTCGCGTCGTTCGCCGTCGCCACGATGACGGTGGTCGCGGTGGCGATGCTCGGCTCGCTGACGGTGCTCCCGGCGCTGCTCTCCAAGCTCGGCGACAGCGTCGACCGAGTCCGCGTGCCGTTCGTGCACCGCTTCCGTCGCAACGAAGGCGAGGGGCGGATCTGGGGAGCCATCATCGACCGCGTCCTCCGGCACCCGGTGCTGTCGGTCGCAGTGGCCGGCGGGCTCCTAGTCGCCCTCGCGGCCCCGGCGTACCAGCTGCACACGGCGGAGGCCAGCATCGACAGTTATCCGCAGAAGTTCCTGACGAGCTACAACCGCATCAAGGCGGCCTTCCCGGGCGTCGACATCGGGGCTAACGTCATCATCAAAGCGCCGAATGTCGAAACGCCGGCTGTCCAGGAGGCGATCGGCCAACTCAAACGGCGCGCGTTGACCACCGGCGTCATGAACGAGCCGATCGACGTCGACGTCAACCCCGCGAAGACGGTCGCGAACATCACGATCCCGGTCGAGGGCAATGGAACCGACTCGACCTCGAACGCGGCCCTGGCGGCGCTCCGCGACGAGATCATCCCGATGACGCTCGGCACCCTTCCCGACGCCGAGGTCGGCGTCACGGGCACCACCGCCCAGGCGAAGGACTTCAACGATCAGATGAAGAGCGTCGCTCCGCTGGTCTTCGGATTCGTGTTGCTCTTCGCGTTCGTGTTGATGCTCCTCACCTTCCGCTCGCTGGTCATCGCTGCTACGACGATCGTGCTGAACCTGCTCTCGATCGGCGCCGCCTACGGGATCCTCGTCCTCGTCTTCCAGCACGGCTGGGGCAAGGGAATCCTGGGCTTCGAGTTCACGGGCGGAATCGATCCTTTCCTCCCGATCCTCCTCTTCGTGATCCTCTTCGGGCTGTCGATGGACTACCACGTCTTCATCCTCAGCCGCGTGCGGGAGGCCTACGACAGAGGAATGAGCACGGACGAGGCCATCGCCCACGGGATCAAGTCGACAGCGGGCGTCGTCACGAGCGCTGCCTTCGTGATGGTCGGCGTCTTCGCGATCTTCGCGACGTTGTCGATGTTGATCCTGAAGCAGTTCGGCGTTGGCCTCGCCGCGGCGATCCTGATCGACGCGACGATCGTCCGCGCGATCCTCTTGCCGGCGACGATGAAGCTGCTCGGCGATTGGAACTGGTACCTGCCCAAGTGGCTCGAGTGGCTGCCGCACCTCGAGCACGGCGGCTCCGTCGAGAAGGTCGAGGCGCCGCCAGCGCCTGCACCCACCGCCTAGAGCAGCCAGAGGCTTGACCTCTGGAGCGGTCGCATCACCCGGTGCGGCCGCTCCACCCACCCGAGCGGAGGAACACCGATGACCCGCATGACCAGCCACCACGACCCGTCCCGAGTCCTTCGCAGACGAGTCGCCCTCCCCGCAGCCATCCTTGCGTGTCTCGCAGCTGCTGCGCTCGTCACCGCCTCCGCGCCAGCCAAGCCGACGGCCACCAGCGGTACAACTGGACTCCAACAGGACCTGGACGCACTCGTCTCGGCGGGTGCGCCTGGGGCAATCCTCTTCGTTCGAAACGGGAATCGCACCCAGCAGCTCACGGCCGGATTGAGCGACCTGGCTCACGGGACTCCGATCGCCGCCCGCGACCACTTCAAGATCGCGAGCCTGACGAAGACCTATACGGCGACGGTCGTCCTCCAGCTGGTCGGCGAGGGCAAGCTCAGCCTCGACGACAGCGTGCAGCGGAGACTGCCCGGAGTCGTGCCGAACGGGAGCAAGATCACGATCCGCCAGCTGCTGAACCACACGAGTGGCCTCGCCGACTTCGAGTCCGATCCGCGCTACCTGAAGCCCTACTTGGCCGGAAACTTCGCCCACTACTGGTCGCCTCGCCAGCTTGTCCGGATGGGCGTCTCGCACAAACCGCTGTTCGCGCCGGGTGCCGGCTGGTCGTACTCGAACACGAACTACGTCGTCGCTCAGTTGATCGTGGAGCGGGCGACCGGAAACACGCTTGGCACCGAACTGCAAGGCAGGATCTTCCGCCCACTCCATCTTGGCCAGACCACCTACCCGACGAGGCCGGGTTTGCCGAGCCCGTACGTCCACGGCTACAGGCTGTTCGGAGAGTTGCCATTGATCGATGTCACCGGGCTCAGCCCGTCGCTCGCGCCGGGATCGGGAGCAATCATCTCAACGGTCCGAGACGTTGCCGACTTCTATCGAGCCCTGCTCGCGGGTCGACTTCTCGAGCCCGAGCAGCTGAAAGCGATGAAGACGACGGTATCTGAGCGGACCGGCAGATCCGCCATTTCTGGCCCGGGGTACGGGCTTGGCATCGGACACAGCGGGCTCAGCCGTCCCTCGGTCGCCGTCAACGTCTCATGCGCCGGCTGGGGCCACAGCGGAGAGGTAGCCGGCTACGACGTGAGCACCGCGTTCAGCGGAAACGGTCGACGCCAGGCTGTGCTGATGATCAACCAGGACGCGAGCACGCTCGCAAAAGCCGCGCCGCCGCTCTACTACCAGCTGCTCGACAAGGCGTACTGCGGCACGTAAAAGCGGATGGTGCGCGAGCTCTCCGATATGAGGCGCCGCCCGGTGCAGACACGTGGGCGGTGCCGCCCACCTACGGAAGCCAGCCAACGCGCGGCCGGAGGTATCCAAGGATGACTGCATCAGCCACAGCTCAGCTACCGGCTCGTGATCCCCTCCTCGCTCGACTGGCGCAGGCAGTCCAACGGGAGCGCGTGCTCGTCCTGCTCGCGTTCGCTGCGGTCGGCCTCCACCTTGCCGACGACAATTTCCTCCAGCCCGAACCAGGGACGTCGGCTGCCGACCACCTCGTGAGCGGCCTCGTGCCGCTCACGCTCGTGGTCGCCACCGGTGTCACCGTGTCGTCCGGGCGCGTTCGCCCCGGAGCGCGCGCTGCGCTTGCGCTGCTACTAGGTGTCTTCGGCGTCGTCGCCGGCACCGAAGCCGCGTACTACGCGCACGCGGGGGCGCTATCCGGCGACGACTACACAGGGCTTCTCTCCGTCCTCGCAGGCTTCGTGCTGCTAGGCAGCGGCGGCGTGACCCTGTGGAGGACGCGGCGCACCGAAGACCGCGTCTGGTGGCGGTACCTGCGGCGCACCCTAATCGCCACGATCATGCTGGCTTTCGCCTTCCTGTTCCTGTTTCCGGCCGCACTCGCCTACGTCGTGACGCACACCTCTCGGGCAGGCATCCCGACTCCGAGACTCGGAGCGGCCCACGAGGACATCGCCTTCAGGACGAGCGACGGCCTCCACCTCGAGGGCTGGCTCGTCCCTTCCCGGAACGGCGCGACCGTGATCGTGTTCCCCGGCCGGTCGGGACCGCAGAAGCACGCGCGCATGCTCATCCGCCACGGCTACGGCGTCCTCCTCTTCGACCGACGCGGCGAGGGCGCGAGCGAAGGCGACCCGAATGCCTTCGGATGGGCCGGCGACCGCGATCTGCATGCTGCTGCCGCATACCTCCGGAGTCGCAGCGACGTCGATCCACGTCGGATCGGCGGCATCGGTCTATCCGTCGGCGGCGAGATGCTGATCCACGCAGCCGCGCATTCGAATGCGTTCAGGGCGATCGTTTCGGAGGGGGCAAGTGGACAGTCGATCCGCGACGGGCTCGCCAACGGCGACACGCCGGACGCCTTCCTCGGCGGCGGCGCCGTCACCCTCGCGACTGCCGTCTTCACGAATACCCTGCCCCCGCCGAGCCTGAAGAGCGAAATCCCGAAGATTGCGCCGAGCGCCGTCTTCCTCGTCTACGGCGAGAAGGGACAGAACGGCTCGGAAACGAAGCCGAACAAGGGCTTCTACGCCGCTGCCAACGATCCGAAGGAGATCTGGGAGGTGCCGGGCGGCCAGCACATCGCCGGCATCACTACGCAGCCGCAGGAGTACGAGCGGCGCGTTATGAGCTTCTTCGACCGCACTCTGCTCGAGCGTCAGCCCGACGCCGTTGACTGATGAACGAGCATCTAAGGGCGGGCGACGGGGCAGGGTCACGATGAGCGCGCCCACGGCTGTCAGTCCAGCCGCCGGTCCGCTCACGCTGACTCGGGCTGCGGCCTTCTCGCGCTCCGAGTCCGGCGTCGTCGCTCTCGCGCTGGCTGTCGTTGGGTTGCACGTCCTCGATGACAACTACCTCCAGCCGCAGCCCGGAACCTCAGTGGGCGATCACCTCGCGAGCGGCCTCGTTCCGCTCGCGATCCTGACGCTCGTCGCAGCGCTCTACCCGCGCCTCCGCGCCGGGCTCCGAGCGAGCTCGGCGATGACGCTGGGCGCGATCGGGATCACCTTCGGCGTCCCCGGCGTGTACTACCTCCTGCATGGCAGTGCCTCGGGCGACCACTACTCGGGGCTGCTCGCGATCGTCGCGGGCGCAGTCCTGCTCCTGAGCGGGCCGGTGACGCTCTGGAAGGCTCGCCGGACCGGCGGAAGCCGGCGGCGTCGCTACCTCCGACGGACGCTCGCGACCGTCACGGCCGTCGTCGCTGCTCTCTTGTCGCTCACTTTCATCGTGTTCCCCGTCGGCTACGCGTACGTCTACACGCACACCGGACGGACGGCCACGACGCCCGACCTCGGCGTCCGCTATGAGAGCGTCCAAGTCACGACCGGCGACGGCCTCGAGCTGGCCGCCTCATACGTCCCGTCCAAGAATCGCGCGGCCGTGATCCTGTTCCCTGGAGCGACGCGCTCCGACGAGGCGCGGATGCTGATCCGTCACGGCTACGGCGTCCTGCTGCTCGACCCGCGCGGGCAGGGCAGAAGCGAGGGCGACACCGTCCGTTGGGCCGGCGACCGCGACCTCATCGGTGCCGTCGACTACCTGCGCAGCCGACCCGACGTCGATCCCGGCCGCATCGGCGGCTTCGGCTTCTCGGTCGGCGGCGAAATCCTGCTCGAAGCGGCGGCGAAGTCGAGCGCGTTGAAGGCGGTCGTCTCCGAGGGCGCCGGCATCCGCCTCGGAGAGGGCTTGGAGAGAGGCGAGGGCCTGTCGAGCCTGGAACGTGCACTCTGGAATCCGGCGTCCGTCGTCATGACGGCCGCCGCGACCCTCTTCTCCAATCATGGCCCGCCGCCGCCCATCGTCGATCGCATCGGCCAGATCGCACCCCGGGCGGTGTTTCTGATCTACGCGCAGCCCGGCATGGGTGGCGAGACGACGAGGCAGCCGAAGTACTACGCGGCCGCCGGTCAGCCGAAAGCGATCTGGAAGGTTCCCGGCTCGGCGCACACAGGCGGCATCAACGCCAGGCCGATCGAGTACGAGCACCGTGTAATCGCCTTCTTCGACCGCGCCCTGCTGGAAAGCAACTAAGCCTTCACCCGGCCACCGACCGGGGGCTCGGAGACGAGACTGCGCTAACCAGAACCCCTCTCTAGCGAAGGAGGGAGTCGCGCCAGCACGGGCAACGCCGATTTGCTGTTTGCGGGAACTTTTCGAGTGGGTGGTCGCGATCGAGTGTCTCGCGCACGGTCCATGCTGTGTCGCGAGACGTCGCTCGTGCCCGCGAGTGCCCGCCAGTCCCAAAATGTACCCGTCTCGTACCCGCGCACGCTCCGGATTTCGCCGTAGCAGACAACACTATAGCCCTATTTGCAGGGCTTTCCTCTAAGCCCTCTGACGGACTCGAACCGTCGACCCCCTCCTTACCATGGAGGATTCGCGCTGCGGGAGGGAGGCAGAGGAACAGCGCTTGTTTGCAGGATTTCCCTG
>Ga0190270_10000691_pt1 | contig 15007 bp, 16 predicted proteins | sample Popmic320T_FD_133748 | JGI IMG/M metagenome (GOLD analysis project Ga0190270, IMG submission 133748) | Populus adjacent soil microbial communities from riparian zone of Weber River, Utah, USA - 320 T | ecosystem: Environmental > Terrestrial > Soil > Riparian zone | place: USA: Utah | collected... | reverse complement strand
TTCGGCAAGCCGCCGACCGTGATCCTGATGGCGGGCCTCCAGGGGTCGGGCAAGACGACGACCTCGGCCAAGCTGGCGCTGCTCCTGCGCAAGGACGGCAAGAAGCCGGCTCTGATCGCCGCCGACCTGCAGCGGCCGGCCGCGATCGACCAGCTGGAGCAGCTCGGACGCCAGCTTCAGATCCCCGTCTACCGCCGCGACACGAAGGATCCCGTCGAGGTCGTCGAGCGCGGGCTCCAGGCCGCGCGCGAGGCGGGGAACGACGTCGTCATCGTCGACACTGCCGGCCGCCTCCAGATCGACGAGGCGCTGATGGAGGAGCTCGGCCGCGTCCGCGACGCGGCGAAGCCGACCAACGTCCTGCTCGTGCTCGACGCGATGACCGGCCAGGAGGCCGTCAACGTCGCGCAGGCGTTCTTCGAGCGGATCGCCTTCGACGGCGTCGTGCTGACGAAGCTCGACGGCGACGCGCGCGGCGGTGCCGCGCTCTCGGTCCGCGCGGTCACCGGCAAGCCGGTGAAGCTCGTCTCGGTCGGCGAGAAGCTCGACCAGCTCGAGTACTTCCACCCCGACCGGATGGCGTCTCGAATCCTCGGGATGGGCGACGTCCTGACCCTGATCGAGAAGGCGGAGGCGGCCGTCGAGGAGGACGAGCAGGCGGAGATGGAGGCGCGCATGCGCGCGGGCATCTTCACCTTCGACGACTTCCTCTCCGCGCAGAAGATGCTGAAGAAGATGGGGCCGCTGCAGGGCGTGATGAAGATGATCCCCGGCCTCGGCAACCAGCTGAAGGACGTCGACATCGACGAGCGCCAGCTCGCGCGCGTCGAGGCGATCGTGCTCTCGATGACGCCGCAGGAGCGCAGCCGGCCGCACCTGATCGACGGCTCGCGCAGGCAGCGGATCGCCGCGGGCAGCGGCCAGACGATCCAGGACGTGAACAAGCTCCTCTCCGCCCGCAAGCAGATGGAGAAGATGATGAAGCAGATCGGCAAGGGAAAGATGCCTACACTTCCCGGGCAAATGACCAAGACAGGACGGAGATAGGACGAGATGGCAGTACGCATGAGGCTGACGCGCGTCGGCTCGAAGAAGAATCCGATCTACCGCGTGGTCGTCGCCGACCAGCGCTCGCCGCGTGACGGCCGCTTCATCGAGATCGTCGGGCGCTACAACCCGCAGACCGATCCCTCGACGATCGAGCTCGACGAGGCGAAGGTGACCGAGTGGCTCGGCAAGGGCGCCCAGCCCTCCGACGCGGTCGCCAAGCTGATCAAGGCCGCCGGGATCAACGCCTGATGCAGACGCGCTCTTGGGTCGCCGAAGGCGGCCCCTTCAGGGATCTTTGCGCGATGGGCATCCGCTTCTGCGGATGGTCATCCAGCGCGGTCAGATAGTGGCCGAACTGCTCACCTGGCTTGCGCAGCAGCTGGTCGACGATCCCGACGCCGTGCGGGTCGAGCAGATCAAGCGCGAGGACGCGACGGTGCTCGAGCTCTACGTCGCGCCCGAGGACCGCGGCAAGGTGATCGGCCGCCAGGGCAGGCTCGCCCGGGCGCTGCGCACGATCGTGCGCGCGAGCGCCGCCGGATCGCGCAAGCGCGTGATCCTCGACATCGTTGAATGACCTCGTCACGGTGGGCCGCGTCGGCCGGCCGCACGGTGTCGACGGCTCCTTCTTCGTCGACGGCGCCAGCGACGCACCCGAGCGCTTCGCGCGCGGCGCGGTGCTGCTCGTCGACGGCAAGCCGGCCGAGATCACCGTCTCGAAGCGCGGAGCGGGTGGCCGCCCGGTGATCAAGCTCGAGCGCCCGGTCCCGCGCGGAGCGACGCTTGCGGTGCGGCGCGACGAGCTGCCCGAGCCCGGGGAGGACGCGTACTACGTCTTCCAGCTCGTGGGGCTCAGTGTCGAGGAGGAAGGCGGCCGCGCCCTCGGTACTGTCACCGAGGTGGAGAACGGACCAGCCAACGACACGCTCCAGCTCGACTCCGGCCTGCTGCTGCCGTTCGTCGAGGCCTGCGTGCTCGACATCGACCTCGAGGCAGGCCGGATCGTCGTCGCCCGCGGCTTCGCCGACGCCGACGAGTAACCTGCTCGGGCCTTGCGACTCGACGTCTTCACCCAGGTTCCGCACGCGTTCGCATGGATGACCGAGCAACGGCCGCTCGCGGCCGTCCTCGGCACCGAGCTCGAGCTCCGGCTCTTCAACTACCGCGATACGACGCCGCTGCGCGCCGGGCAGGTCGACGACGAGCCCTACGGCGGTGGGGCCGGCATGGTGCTGCGGGTCGACGTCGTCGCCGCCGCCCTCGACGCCGTCTACGGCAGCTCGCCCGATCAGCGGGTGATCGCGCTGACGCCGCAGGGCCGCCAGCTGACGCAGTCCGTCGTCGAGGAGCTCGCCGCCGAGCCGGCGCTGACGCTCCTCTCCTCCCGCTTCGAGGGTTTCGACGAGCGGATCGTCACCCACCTCGCCTCCGATGCGATCTCGATCGGTCCCTACGTCCTCTCCGGCGGCGAGCTGCCGGCGATGGTGTTGCTCGACGCGATCGCGCGCCGGCTGCCGGGTGCGCTCGCCGAGGGGTCGGGTGAGCACGAGAGCTTCTCGACCGAGCTCGAGGGCGGGCTCGAGTACCCGCACTACACCCGGCCGGCCGAGTTCCGCGGCTGGACCGTCCCGGAGATCCTGCTCTCGGGCGACCACGGCCGCGTCGCCGAGTGGCGGCGCGAGCAGAGCCGCGAGCGGAGCGACCGGATGAGGACGCCGTGAGCGACTTCGAGCGCTACGGCTGGGAGCCCGACGGCTCCCGTCAGGAGTCGCCGCCGCCGGCACCGGTCGAGACCGAGGAGAGCGGCTCCACCGGCCTCGCCCTGCTCGCCGGCCTCGGCGCAGCGATCGTCGGCGGCACAGCTTGGGGCCTGATCTCCAAGTACACGGACTACGAGGTCGGGATCGTCGCGTGGGGGATCGGCTTCCTGGCCGGCTTCGCCGTCGAGCGCGCCGCCCGCGGCCGCCGCTCCCCGGACCTGCAGGCGATCGCGATCGTGTCCGCGCTGCTCGGCGTCCTGCTCGGCAAATACCTCGGCTTCGCCTTCGCCGTCCAGGAGGCGGAGCAGGACTTCGGCACGCAGACGGGGCTGCTCTCCGGCGAGATGTTCTCCCTCTTCCGCCAGAACCTGGACCAGGTGTTCGGGCTCTTCGACCTGCTCTGGACCGGGCTCGCGGTCGCCTCTGCCTGGTATGCGCTGCGGCCCGAGGCGACCGAGGCGGAGATCGAGCCGGCGCCGACGGTCACGTCCCTGCCCGAGTCGTTCCCCGAGCCGTTCGTGACGCCCTCGGAGCCGGCGCCGGCGCCGCAGCCGGAGCGGCACTCGCGCAACCCGGTCGACCGGCTCACCCGCGGCCTCCCGCACGGCTGGCGGGTGACGATCGACTGGGTGGTCACGATCGTCGGCGCGATCGCGATCGTGCTCGCGATCAAGGCCTGGGTCGTCAACCCCTACCGGATCCCGTCCTCGTCGATGGAGCCGACGCTGCACTGCGCTCGGAACGCGAGCGGCTGCGAGGCGCGCTTCTCCGACCGGGTGCTCGCGAACCGCTTCATCTACCGCTTCCGCGACCCTCAGCGGGGCGAGATCGTCGTCTTTGAGACGCCGCCCGCCGCGCGCCAGCGCTGCGGCGCCGGCGGCACGTTCGTGAAACGGCTGATCGGCCTGCCCGGCGACCGGGTCGAGCTCCGGAACGAGGGCGGCTCGAGCTATGTCTACATCAACGGGAAGAAACTCGACGAGCCGTACATCGAGCCCGACCGCCGCGACACCAGGGGTGCGGAGACATTCAACGTGCCGCAGGGGCAGTACTTCATGATGGGCGACAACCGCTCGCAGTCCTGCGATTCGCGCGAGTGGGGGACGGTTCCGCGCAAGAACCTGATCGGCAAGGTCTTCGCGACGTACTGGCCGCCCAACCGCATTTCCATCCGCTGACGCCACCGGCCGCGTGCGGCTCCCGCCGGGCGGAGCCCGGCTCCGCCGCACGCTCGGCACGCCGGAGCGCCAGAGGGAGCTGGGGTTTTTCGCTACCATTGGCCGCCGGCCGCAGGTCGACCCTTTTGCCATGAGCACGATCATCGAGAGCATCGAGCAGCGCCAGCTGCGCAAGGACATTCCGCGCTTCAAGGCGGGGGACACCGTCCGCGTCCACTTCCAGGTGATCGAGGGCCAGCGCCGTCGCGTCCAGGTCTTCGAGGGGATCGTGATCAAGCGGCAGGGTTCCGGCGCCCGCGAGACGTTCACCGTCCGCAAGCAGTCGTTCGGCGTCGGCGTCGAGCGCACGTTCCCGGTGCACTCGCCGAAGATCGAGAAGATCGAGGTCGGCGCGATCGGCGACGTCAACCGCGCCAAGCTCTACTACCTGCGCGAGAAGGTCGGCAAGAAGGCCCGCGTCCGCGAGCTCCGCCAGACACCCGCCCAGCTCGCCGCGGCACGGGCGGAGTCCGAGGCGAACCAGGCCGCGCTCGACGCTGCCGCCGCCGAGGCGGAGGCCGAGGCAGCTGCGGAGGCTGCTGCGGACGCCGAGCCCGAGGTCGAGGACGAGGCTGTCGACGCGGAGCCCGTCGCGGTGGCCGAGACCGCCGCGGCCGAGCCGGCCGCGGAGGAGGAGGCTCCTGCAGAGGAGCCTGCTGCCGAGGCGGACACGGGGGAAGCCGAGGCCGCCGACGAGGCTGCCGCGGACGAGACGTCCGAGACCGACGAACCGGCAGCAGAGAAGGCGTAGCGCCGCCGCGCTGGCGCTGGCGCTGGTCGTCGCCGGCTGCGGCCTGGAGGACCCGCAGCAGGAAGCCGCGCGCGAGGAGGTGCAGGCGCACGTGCGCGCCCTCGGCGCCGACTCGGGTTACGACGCCGAGGACGTTCACTGCACCGGCGCAGCCTCTCCCTGGTTTCGCCCGGTCGAGACGGATCAGTTCACGTGCGCAGTTCGTCGGGAGGATGGCGGCTGCGACTGGTTCGGTGTCGCCGTCGACCGCGAACGGAGCAAGGTCCTGGTCCGGCTGGCGGCAGGCGATGCCGGTTGCACGCTCGGCTTCTGATCAGCCCCTGATGCAGATCTGCCGGGGAGTCGTTGCACGTCCGGCCGCGGCCATGGCTACAGTCGGAGCGTGCCCCGTTCGATCGGTCAGAAGCTGCTCTCGTTCGACCGCAAGCTCGGCGCGCGCTTCGTCGCCGGCGCCGACGAGGCCGGCCGTGGCTCGCTGGCGGGGCCGCTCGTCGTTGCAGGCGTCCTCCTCGACTACGAGTGCCTGCGCAACCATCGCGTGCGTCCGCTCGCGTCGCTGAACGACTCGAAGCAGGTCTCGCCCGCCGAGCGCGAGGAGCTCTTCCGGGCCGTGGTGGGCTGCGCGTCGAGGATCAGCGTGCGCGTGATCCCGTCCTCGGACATCGACCTCAACGGCCTGCACAAGTCGAACCTCTGGGGGCTCCGCTCCGTCCTCGGCGACCTCGCGCCGCCCGCGGAGGCCTGCCTCGTCGACGGTTTCCGGCTCGGTCCGGCCGCCCCGCAGCATCGTGCGGTCGTCGACGGCGACACGAAGAGCGCTGCCATCGCGGCCGCCTCGATCGTCGCGAAGGTGACGCGCGACCGCGTGATGCGCCGGCTGGACGCGCTCTACCCACGCTATGGCTTCGCCCGCCACGTCGGCTACATCACGCCCGGCCACTCCGCCGCGGTGCGCGAGCACGGCCCGAGCGAGCAGCACCGACTTTCCTTCAACGCGCTTGCCTACGCACCGCAACCGTGACGAGGCACGCGCCGCCCGCCATTACCGCCTGCGCGGCTACCGCATCCTCGGCGCCAACGTCTGGGCGGGCGGCTACGAGCTCGACCTGATCGTCCGCCGCGGCCGCCGGCTCGTCTTCTGCGAGGTGAAGGGGAAGTCCGGCGGCGGCTTCGGCGACCCGCTCGAGATGGTCGACGAGGAGAAGCTGCGCCGGCTTCGCCGGGCCGGCGAAGCGTGGCTCGCCCGCAATCCGGGCTGCCTGGCGCTGGACTGCCGCTTCGAGGTCGTCGCCGTGCGGCCCGGGCAGCTCGACCGCGTCACGGTTTAACCCGTCGGCAACACGCTACGGCCGTCGCGCGGGCTACGATTCGGCTTGCCGGAAGGCACTATCCCCCAACGGGCGCACTCGTCAGAACGGCTTCGGCCCGGGTGCGCAGGCCTCGAGAGCAGGCGGGAGAAACTTCCGGCTGAATCGAACCAACTCACATTCAGCCGGAAAGGACATACGACACTCCATGTCGATCACGCAGACCAAGTTCGCGACACACACACGGACCTGGCTCATCATCTCGGCTCTGACGGCGCTGTTCGTCGGGCTCGGCTACATGTTCGGCGGCTCGAGCGGCCTGCTGCTCTTCGCCCTCATCGCCGTCGTCTTCAACCTCGTCATGTTCTGGTTCTCGGACAAGCTCGCCCTCAAGGCGAGCAAGGCCCGACCCGTCGAGCAGAGCGAGGCGCCGGAGCTCTACCGCGACATCGAGGAGATCGCGGGCCGCGCCGGCGTGCCGATGCCCCGCGTCTATCTGATCCCGTCCGAGCAGCCGAACGCGTTCGCGACCGGGCGCAGCCCGAAGAAGGCGGCCGTCGCGGTCACCGAGGGCCTGCTCCGCTACCTGCCGCGCGAGCAGGTGAAGGGCGTGCTCGCGCACGAGATGGCGCACATCGCCAACCGCGACATCCTCGTGACGACGATCGCCGCCATGATCGGCGCTGCGATCGCGGCGATCGCGAACATCCTCCAGTTCTCGATGTTCTTCGGCGGCGGTGACGACGAGGACAACAACCCGCTCGGGATCGTCGGCGTCCTCGTGGCGGTCATCGTCGCGCCGCTCGCGGCGACCATCCTCCAGCTCGCGGTCTCGCGCCAGCGTGAGTACCTCGCGGATGCGACGGCTGCGCAGTACCTCGGCGAGGCTCGCCCGCTGGCGGAGGCGCTCGGGACGCTGCAGCGCGGCGTCGAGGCTGTGCCGATGAACGTCAATCCGGCCACCGAGGCGCTTTACATCGCGAACCCGCTCAGCAAGCGCGGCTTTTCCTCGCTCTTCTCGACGCACCCGCCGATGGAGGAGCGGATCCGCCGCCTGCGCGAGCTCGACGCCGCGGCGGGGATCCACTACTAGTGGGAGGGCCTGGCGGAATGTCCGCTGTGCCGCCGGGCTGCGCTGCTCGCCCCGCTGCTGCGTCCTCAGTCGCGTCGATAGCAACCGCTATCGACGCTCCCTGCGTCCTTGCCGCGGAACGAGCATCGCACCCCGGCGGCGAGCAACATACCGCCAGGCCCTCCTGATGCGCCGGTGGCGGTTCTGGCGGCGGATCAAGCGCGCTCTCGGGCTCGCGCCGCCCGAGCCGCCGGCCGGCGAGCCGCCCGATCACGCGGCGGCGCTCGTGCCGGTCGGACCGCCGCGGCGTCCGCTCGGAAGCAGCGGCGTCGCGCTCGAGCTGCCCGAGGAGCCGGACGACGTCGACGCGCGCGGGCGCGAGGCCTCCTAGGACTCCGTTCGCGCACGTGGAAGTCGTCGCCGTGGCGGCGACGCAGGAAGCCCTCTACGGCGAGCTCGACCTCGCGCTCTCCTGGTCGGAGCGAGAGCTGCCCGAGCGTGAGCGGACCAAGCACGTCCACCGGCTGCATCCCTACCTGGGCAAGTTCGTCCCGCAGCTCGTCGAGGCCCTGCTCGAGCGCTACGTGCGTCCCGGCGGCCGCGTGCTCGACCCCTTCGCCGGGTCGGGGACGACCCTCGTGCAGGCGCTCGAGTCCGGTTACGACGGCGTCGGGGTGGACATCGCAGCGTTCAACGCGCTCCTGATCTCGGTCAAGACGCGCGAGCACGATCTCGAGACGCTGGCAGCCGACGTCCGTGACGCCGCCGGGCGGCTCGGGGCCTCGACGGAGCGGCCGACAGGGTTCGTCCGCGACTGGTTCGCGCCCCAGGCGGCCACAGAGCTCCTGCACTTCCGCGCGCTGATCCCGGAGTATGCGAGCCAGGACGTGCTGCGCGTCGTCCTCGCGAGAGCGGCTCGTTCCGCCCGGCTCACGACCCACTTCGACCTCGACTTCCCGCGCGCGCCGCAGCAGGGCGAGTACTGGTGCCACAAGCACCGCCGCACCTGCCGGCCGGTCGAGAGCGCCGGCAAGTTCCTCAGCCGCTATCTCACGGACACGGCTGCGCGGATCGCGGAGTTCGCCGAGGTTCGCGACCGCAGGCGCGCCGCCGTCGTCCTCCACGGCGACGCGCGCGAGCTCGACCTCGGCGGTGCTTACGACGGCGTGATCACGTCGCCGCCCTACCCGGGCCTGATCGACTACCACGAGCAGCACCGCTACGCCTACGAGTTGCTCGGGCTCGACGACCGGCGCGAGCGTGAGCTCGGTGCGGCCGCGCGGGGGACGAGCAAGGCGGCGGTCGAGGAGTATGTCGCCGGGATCGCGGCCGTGCTGGCGCGGTCGAGGGCGGCCCTGCGCCGCGGCGCCCCGGTCTGCATCGTCGTCAACGACCGGCGCGGCCTCTACCCCGAGATCCTGGACCGGGCGGGCCTGCGACTCGACGAACGGCTCGAGCGGCACGTCAACCGCCGGACCGGGCGGCGCGCCGGCGAGTACTTCGAGTCGATCCTGATCTGCCGCTAGCCCGCGCCTACCAGCCCTCGTACGGGGCTTCTCGACGCTCGACCTCGTTCCAGTAGTCACGGTGGTCGACGACTCTGCGCTCGTCGTCGAAGCGGAGCAGCGTCGCCCCCGCGAGCGTCAACCGCTGTCCCTGCTCGACCCACGTTCCCCACCACTCGACCGCCGCGCGGTCGCCGGACGCGACGGGCTCGCCGAACCAGCACTCGATCTCCGACTCGACTGCGAAGTTCGCGTCGAGGTAGCGGCGGACGCCGGCGAGGCCGAGGTCGGGGTCGCGAAAGGCGAGGGCGCGGTACGAGGTCTCGTCCGAGTAGAGCTGGGCGATCGCGTTCCGGTCCCGTGCGGGCCAGGCGGACGACCAGACCTCGGCCCACCGTCGCGCGGCCGTCTCCGCGTCCATGGCGCAGATTGTGACGGAGTCGGCACGAACCCGTTCCCCACCCGTGTGTCCCTGCCGCCTACGGTCGGACCGTGCTCGGGCGCTCCGTCACCCACGCGCTCGTCGGCCTGGAACCGCGCCGGGTCGAGGTCGAGGCGCACATCGAGGCAGGCGTCCCGGGGTTCGCGATCGTCGGGCTCGCCGATCGCGCCTGTGCTGAGGCGAAACACCGGGTCCGCAGCGGGATCGGGTCGGCGCAGCTCGAGTGGCCGCTGAAGCGGATCACGGTCAACCTCGCACCCGCCGGCCTGCGCAAGGAGGGCTCGGGCTTCGATCTCTCGATCGCGCTGGCGGTCCTCGCGGCCTCGCGCCAGATCCCGCCCGACCGGCTCGCCGAGCACGCCGCGGTCGGAGAGCTCGCGCTGGACGGACGCGTGCGGCCGGTCCGCGGGGCGTTTGCCGTCGCCGAAGGCGCGCGGCGTGCGGGCCTCGGTTTGATCCTCTGTGCACCTGAGTCGGCCTGCGAGGCCGAGCTGGGCGGGGTGGAGGCGGTCCCGGTCCGGCATCTCGCCGAGGCCGTCGCCTACCTCCGCGGTGAGCTTCGCCCGCCGCCTGCGGAGCCGCCTGCCGAGGCGGTCGAGCCCGATCCACCCGACTTGGCGGACGTCCGCGGCCAGGAGCGCGCTCGCCGCGCACTCGAGCTCGCCGCCGCCGGCGGCCACAACCTGCTGCTCGCCGGCCCGCCGGGGACGGGCAAGACCATGCTGGGACGGCGCCTGGTGTCGATCCTGCCGCCGCTCGAGCCGCGGGAGGCGCTGGAGGTGATGCGCATCCACTCGGTCGCGGGCGTGCTGTCGTCCGAGCGGCCGCTGATCACGCGCCGGCCGTTCCGGGCGCCGCACCACAGCGCGTCGACGGCGGCGATCGTCGGCGGCGGCGCCGGGCCGCGTCCGGGCGAGGCGAGCCTCGCGCATCGCGGAGTGCTCCTGCTCGATGAGCTGCCGGAGTTCCAGCGCCCCGCTCTCGAGGCGCTGCGGCAGCCGCTCGAGGACGGCGTCGTGTCCGTGGCCCGCGTCCAGGGTCAGGCGCTCTTCCCCGCCCGGTTCCAGCTGATCGCGACGATGAATCTCTGTCCGTGCGCCGGACGGGGCGATCCGGCCGCCGAGTGCTCGTGCTCGACGCAGCGTCTGGCCGCGTTTCGGGACAAGCTCTCGCGGGCGCTGCTCGATCGCTTCGACCTGGTCGTGACGGTGCCGCGGCCGCGGGCCGACGAGCTGGCTGCCGAACCGTCGGAGCCCTCGGCACCGGTGCGCGACCGTGTCGCGGGCGGGCGCGCTCGACTCGAGGGGACGCGGCTCCGGCGAACCGCCGAAGCGGATGAGCTGCTCACTCGTGCCGTCGAGCGGCTGCCACTGTCGGGACGAGGCCGTGCGCGCGTGGCTCGCGTCGCGCGCACCGCCGCCGCGTTGGCCGGCGCCGACGCGGTACTCCCCGAGCACGTCGCGGAGGCACTCGCCTACCGCTCGCCGAAGGAGCTGGCGGCGTGAACGAGCTCACGCTCGCATCGTTCGCCGCCGCCGGTGACGTCCACCTCGTAGGTGAGCCGCGCAGCAGCCGCTTCGCGGCGTTCAAGGCGCGCTTTGATCCGCATGCCGAGCTGGCGCGGCTCGCCTCGCTCGGCATCCGCTTCCTCGCCCGCTCCGATCCCTCGTTCCCGGCGCTGCTCCGCGCGATCCACGACCCGCCGCCGGGCCTCTTCCTCCGCGGCGATGCGGACGCCGCGATGCTGGCGCGGCCCGCGGTCGCAGTCGTCGGTGCGCGTGCCTGCTCCGCCTACGGCCGCCAGATCGGACGCAGCCTCGGCCGCGACCTCGCCGGCGCCGGTCTGGTCGTCGTGAGCGGTCTCGCCCGCGGAATCGACGCCGAGGTACACCGCGGCGCACTCGAGGCTGCGGGATCGACCGTCGCCGTCCTCGGTTGCGGGATCGACCGCGACTATCCCGCGGCCCACCGAGAGCTGGCGAAGCAGATCGCGGCGACGGGGCTCGTCGTGTCGGAGTACGCGCCCGGCGTGGAACCCGCTCCGTGGCGGTTCCCGGCCCGAAATCGGATCGTCGCCGGGCTCTGTGCGGCGACCGTCGTCATCGAGGCGCGAGAGCGGAGCGGCGCTCTGATCACGGCCGACTTCGCCCTCGAGGAGGGCCGAGAGGTGCTGGCGGTGCCTGGAGAGATCACGTCGGCGCTCTCGGCTGGGTCGAACGCGCTCCTGCGGCTCGGCGCGACGCCGCTCACCTGCGCTCAGGACGTGCTCGAGAGCTACGGGCTCGTCGCCCTCGCCGGCTCGGCGCCGGAGCTCGGAGAGACGGCCGCCGCTGTGCTCGAGCGGATCCGAGCGGGTCCTGCAGGTGCCGACGAGCTCGGCCGCGCGAGCGGGCTCGCAGCCGGCGACCTGGCGGTCGTGCTGACCGAGCTCGAGCTGGCCGGCGTCGTCAGCGAGGACGACGGTGTCTACCGTGCTGCCAGCTAGCATCGCCGGGTGCCCGACTCCTACTGGCTCGACGAGGCCGCTCCGACACTGCCGTCTCGCCGGCTTTCCGGGACGCCCGACGTGGAGATCGTCGGCGGCGGCATCACCGGGATCTCCGCGGCACTCGCGCTCGCGCGCCTGGGCAAGCGCGTCCGCCTGCACGAGGCGCGCGCGATCGCCTCCGGCGCGAGCGGCCGCAACGGCGGCTTTGCCCTCCGCGGCGGGGCGATGGCATACGACAGCGCGCGAGAGTGGCTCGGCCACGACGCCGCTGCGGACTACTGGCGCTTGACGGAGGCCTACGTCGACCGCATGACCACGCTGGGCGGCGATGCTGTGCAGCGCACGGGCAGCCTCCGGCTCGCGGGCGACGACGAGTGCGACGACTTGCGCGCGGAGTGTCAGGCACTCCGCGAGGACGGCTTCGCCGTCGAATGGCGCAGCGAACTGCCCGAACCGCTCGCCGGCCGCTTCCCGGGCGCCCTCTTCCACCCGGACGACGCGGTCCTGCAGCCGGCGCGGCTCGTGCGGCGGCTGGCGCTGACAGCGGCGGAAGCGGGCGTCGAGCTCCGCGAGCACGATCGCGTCGCGGACCTCGAGGAGCTCGAGGCCGAGACGGTCCTCGTCGCCACGGACGGCTACCCGAGTGGGCTGCTCGGCGAGCTCGAGGGGCTGATCATCCCGACGCGCGGGCAGATGATCGCGACCGAGCCGTTGCCGGAGCGCCTGTTCCCGCTGCCACACTACGGCCGTCACGGGTACGACTACTGGCACCAGAACGAGGAAGGCCGGTTGATCGTCGGCGGCTTCCGCGACGCCGACATGGACTCCGAATTCACCGCCGAGGAGGCGACGACGGAGCGAATCCAGGGAGCGCTCGACGGGTTCGCCGAGGCACTGCTCGGCCGGATGCCGACCGTGACGCACCGCTGGGCGGGAGTGTTCGGGCTCGTCCCCGACCTGATGCCGGTCGTCGGCCCGCACCCGTCGCGCGAGCGCCTCTGGGTCGCGGGCGGCTACTCCGGCCACGGCAACGTGCTCGGGCTGATGTGCGGCGACCTCGTCGCGCAGGCGATCGCCGGCGAGCCGCATCCGCTGCTCGAGCGGATGAGCCCGGCACGACTCGTCGCCTAGAGCTCGATCTGCGTCAGGTCGAGCTCGTCCGCGCGTTCGTAGGCGGCGATCGCGATCGCGAGATCCTGGATCGCGAGGCCGGTCGAGTCGAAGATCGTGATCTCTTCGTCCGAGCGGCGTCCTTCGGCGTCGCCGGTGAGCACGGCTCCGAGCTCGGTCACGTCCGCCCGCGTGATCGCGCCCGCGTCGACCGCCGCCGCGAGCTCGCCGCCGTGGCTCGCCTGCTCCCATTCGTCGCAGAAGACATGGACGCGGGCGATCTCCGCAACCGCGATCTCAGCCTTCCCGGGCCCGTCCGCGCCCATCAGGCTCACATGCTGGCCTGCGTGGAGCGAGCCCTCCGAAAGGAGCACCTCTCGTCCGGGCGTGACCGTGACGACGACCTGGGCGGCGAGCGCCTCCACCTCGCTCGGCGCGACCTCGACGCCGAGCTCGGCGGCGACCGCACGACGGCGTTCGTCGTCGACGTCCCAGAGCGCCACGTCGCGGCCACACGCCTTCAGGCTCCGCGCCGCCGCTCGCCCGTTCACGCCTGCGCCGACGACGGCAGCAGCTCCTGCGAGTCCGAGCGTCTCGGCAGCGAGTGCGGCCGCCGCGCCCGTCCGCAGCGCCGTCACGGCGCCTGCGTCGAGCACCGCTTCGACGAGGCCCGTCTCGGCGTCCGAGAGGACCACGAGACCGCTCACCGTCGGCAGCCCGCGCGCAGGGTTGCCCGGGAAGGACGTCACCCATTTCAACAGTGCGTGCCCGCCCCCGAGCGCCGGCATCGCCCGGAAGTCGCCCGCCGGATAGTTGGTCACGTACAGCTTCGGCTGCATCGTCCACTCGCCACGCGCATGCGCCACGAACCCGGCGTGAACCGCCTCGTACGCACGCTCGGGCGGAACCGCCGCGTCGACGTCACGGGCCGAGAGGAACGGGACCGCCACGGCTACAGCGTCTTCAGAGCGGCGCCGACGTCCTCGAGCGCCTTCTTCGCATCGGCGAAGAGCATGGAGGTCTTCGGCTCGTAGAAGAGCGGGTTGTCGATCCCGGCGAACCCCGGGCTGAGCGAGCGTTTGACGACGACGACGGTGGCGGCGCGATCGACGTCGATGATCGGCATCCCGTAGATCGGGCTGCCCGGGTCGGAACGCGCGGCCGGGTTGACGACGTCGTTCGCGCCGAGGACGACGACGACGTCCGTCTGCGGTAGCTCCGGGTTGATCTCGTCCATCTCCTTGAGCTGGTCGTACGGCACGTTCGCCTCGGCGAGGAGGACGTTCATGTGCCCCGGCATGCGGCCGGCGACCGGATGGATGCCGTAGAGGACGTCGACGCCCTTGGCCTCGAGCTGCTCCGCGACCGCGCGAACGTCGTGCTGGGCCTGCGCGACCGCGAGTCCGTAGCCGGGGACGAACACGACCTTGCGCGCGTAGCCGAGCATGATCGCCAGGTCCTCCGCCGTCGTCGCGCGCACGCTGCGCCCGTCCTCGAGCGCGGCCGGGCCTGCGCCCGCCTGCACCGAGCCGAACGCGCCGAAGAGGACGTTGCCGATCGAGCGGTTCATCGCGCGGCCCATCATCAGCGTCAGCAGCGTGCCCGAGGCGCCGACGAGCGCACCGGCAACGATGAGCACGTCGTTGTGGAGGAGAAAGCCGGCGGCCGAGGCGGCAACACCCGTGAAGGCGTTCAGCAGCGAGATCACGACCGGCATGTCGGCGCCGCCGATCGGCAGGACGAAGAGGACGCCGAAGGCGAGCGCGGCCACGATCAGGGCGACGACGAAGAGATCCCCCTCGGCACCCGCGACGATCAGCCCGCCGAGGACGAGCGCGGTCAAGAGCACACCGGCGTTGACGAACTGCTGCCCCGGATAGACGATTGGGCGGCCGCTCAGCAGCTCCTGCAGCTTCGCGAACGCGACCAGCGAGCCCGAGAAGGAGATGCTCCCGATCAGGGCCGAGAGCAGGATCGTGATCGACTCCTCGGCGGACAGCTCGCCCGGCAGCGGCGTCAGGTTGTGGAACTCCGCCAGCGCGATCAGCGCCACAGCGCCGCCGCCCACCCCGTTGAACAGGGCGACCATCTGCGGCATCGCCGTCATCTTCACCGAGCGCGCGCCGACCACGCCAATGACGGCGCCGATCGCCATCGCGATGCCGATCCAGACGAAGTTCTCGAGCCCCTCCTGCAGCAGCGTGACCGCGATCGCGAGCGCCATCCCGGCGGCGCCGAGCAGGTTCCCCTGGCGGGCGCGCTTGGGCGAGGAGAGGAAGCGGAGCGCGAGAATGAAGGTCACGAT
>Ga0190270_10000690_pt1 | contig 15019 bp, 15 predicted proteins | sample Popmic320T_FD_133748 | JGI IMG/M metagenome (GOLD analysis project Ga0190270, IMG submission 133748) | Populus adjacent soil microbial communities from riparian zone of Weber River, Utah, USA - 320 T | ecosystem: Environmental > Terrestrial > Soil > Riparian zone | place: USA: Utah | collected... | reverse complement strand
GCTACGGCCTGCGCGTAGCCCCAGACGGGGTCGACGACCCGAGCGCCGAGCAGGTCATGGCCGCGAGCCGCGACGCCGGGTTCGGCGACGAGGTCAAGCGCCGCATCATCCTGGGCACCTACGCCCTGTCCAGCGGCTACTACCACGCCTACTACGGCTCGGCCCAGAAGGTCCGCACCCTCATCGCCCGCGACTTCGAGGCCGCCTTCGAGCAGGTCGACGTGCTCGCCTCGCCCACGTCGCCCACCACCGCCTTCGCGTTCGGCGACAAGCTCGACGACCCGCTGTCGATGTACGCGCAGGACGTCGCCACCATTCCGGCCAACCTGGCCGGGGTGCCCGGGTTGTCGCTGCCGTCCGGCCTGGCGTCCGACGGGCTGCCCACCGGCTTCCAGCTGCTCGCGCCGGCCACCGCCGACGACCGGCTCTACAACGCCGGCGCGGCGCTCGAGCGTCTGCTGGAGGAGAAGTGGGGCGGCCCGATCCTGGCACAGGCCCCAGCGCTGGAGGTGGCGACATGACAACCGCACTCGTCGACCTGGACGACGCGCTCGCGCGCTACCAGCCGGTGATGGGCCTGGAGGTCCACATCGAGCTCAACACGGTGTCCAAGATGTTCTGCGGCTGCGCCACCGGGTTCGGCGCTGAGCCGAACACGCAGGTCTGCCCGGTGTGTCTCGGTCTCCCGGGTTCGCTCCCGGTCGTCAACGGCACCGCCGTCGAGTCCGCCATTCGCATCGGGCTGGCCCTGAACTGCCAGATCGCCGCGTGGTGTCGCTTTGCACGGAAGAACTACTTCTACCCGGACATGCCGAAGAACTTCCAGACCTCGCAGTACGACGAGCCGATCGCCCACGACGGGTGGACCGACGTCGAGGTGCCCACCGCCGACGGCGGCGTGGAGTCGTTCCGCATCGAGATCGAGCGCGCGCACATGGAGGAGGACACCGGCAAGTCCCTGCATGTCGGGGGCGCCACCGGACGCATCCACGGCGCCGACCACTCGCTGGTCGACTACAACCGCGCCGGTATCCCGCTCATCGAGATCGTCACCAAGACCATCGAGGTGCCGGGGGAGAAGGCCGCACTGGTGGCGCGGGCGTATGTCTCGCACCTCCGCGACCTGATCGGTGGACTCGGCGTCTCCGACGTTCGCATGGACCAGGGCTCGCTGCGCTGCGACGTCAACCTCTCCCTCAAGCCGCTCGGCAGTGACGAGCTCGGAACCCGCTCGGAGACCAAGAACGTCAACTCGTTCCGATCGGTCGAGCGCGCCGCCACGTACGAGATCCGCCGGCACGCCGCGCTACTCGACGAGGGGGAGAAGGTCGTGCAGGAGACGCGGCACTTCCACGAGAGCGACGGCAGCACGTCGTCCGGGCGGGAGAAGTCCGACGCCGACGACTACCGCTACTTCCCCGAGCCCGACCTCGCCCCGATCGCGCCGTCGCGCGAGTGGGTCGAGGAGCTGCGCGGGACTCTCCCCGAGCCGCCCGCGGTCCGGCGCCGTCGTCTTCAGGACGACTGGGGATTCAGCGAGCTCGACATGCGCGACACCATCGGCGCCGGTGCGCTCGACCTCATTGCCGAAACGATCGATGCCGGAGCTGCCCCCCAGGCGGCCCGCAAGTGGTGGCTGGGCGAGCTGGCCCGACGGGCCAACGAGCAGGACGTCGACCTCGACGCCCTGGATATCACGCCCGGGCAGGTCGCGGCCATCCAGGCACTGATCGATGCCGGACGCGTCAACGACAAGCTCGCCCGTCAAGTGTTCGACGGCGTCCTGGCCGGTGAGGGGACGCCCGAGGAGGTCGTGGTGGCACGCGGTCTCGAGGTCGTCTCCGACGACAGCGCTTTGGGTGAGGCCGTCGACCGGGCCATCGAGGCCAACCCCGACGTGGCACAGAAGATCCGCGACGGCAAGGTCGCCGCGGCCGGTGCGTTGATCGGCGCCGTGATGAAGGAGATGCGCGGTCAGGCCGACGCCGGCCGCGTGCGCGAGCTCATCCTCGAGAAGCTCGGCTAGTTCGTCACGCCCCGGTGCCGTGCTCGGCACACCAGGTGTCGCGCTCGGTGGAGTCCGGCGATGCGAATGTGGTGCGGATCAGCTGGGCCTGGGTGGCGGCGTAGTGCTCGATCGTCTGCTCGGCGAGCCGGCGCTGGTTGGGGGTCTTGGCCAGGGCCAGCTGTTCGGCATTGCGCCACACCATCTCGCGCCAGCCGCGCATGATCACGCCGGCGACCGTCTCCTCCACCGTCAGGACATCGATGTCGTCGAACGACGGGTCGAAGCGCGCCGCCTCCTCGGCGAACACCGGCGCGTACAGGCTGTCGAGTCGACGGTTGTACGCGTTGTGGTCCTTCTTGTGTGACGTGCCGTCGGGGCCGGTGAGGCCGATCTCGGCCAGGACGTAGGAGAAGTCCCGGTTGATGTGCGCGTTCATCGCGAGCATGAAGTTGCCCAGTCCCGTCACCGCCCGGTCGTCGGCAGCTTGTAGGGCGATCTGCCAGGACTTCGGCGTGGACGCCTGCGCGACGGGATCGCCCGAGTTCCACGCGTCGAGCGAGTCGAAGTAGAGCTTGGCGAAGACGGCATCGACTTGCCCGAGCCACACCCGGTCGTCGAACACGCCCGACGCGACGGCGTCGCGAACGTTCTCGGTCACCCGCAGGTAGGCGAGGGCGAAGACCGCGTCGTGGTCGCAACTGGCTGCCAGCAGGTGCAGTCGCTGCTGCATCTCCGCAATGGTGTTCTCGATGCACGAGGGCGCGCCATCCGGGCAGACGTCGCCTGCGTACGACACGTGCTTGACCGGCAGCGCTGGAAGCAGGCCGATCACCGGGTCGAGCGGCTTCGGGTTGATCAGCTGGTCGAGAACCGACGGGGGTATCTCGTCGTCCGCCGCTGCGGGAGCTGTCGAGCCGGCCAGTGTGAGGAGGGCGGACATCGTCGCGACGATGCTCGCGCGGGCGAGGCGCATGGTCGTTTCAACGACGCCGGAGCAGGCTCGGTTACGAATGGCCGTCAGCCGGCGCGCTTGATGAGGTCGCGGAGCTCCTCGAGCATCACGTCGGGGAACTCAATCGGGAGGAAGTGCGTGCCGTCCAGCTCATGGTAGATCGACCCAGGGATCCGCTCGTGGGCCGCGTGCATCTGCTTGGCGCCGGTCAGCACGTCCCAGCGGCCGGCCACGAAGGTGACTGGGACCGAGACGCGCGACAAGGAGACGCGCGAGTGCTTGGTGACGTCCATCGCGAGGTGGGCATACCAGCGCGGGTCGGTGGTGCAGAACTCCGCCATGAGTGCCCGGAGCTCCTCGGTGTCGGCGTTGGGGTTGATCAGCCGGGTGCGTCGCAGCATGTTCGCCACGGCGTTGGTCCACGGAATCCTCCGTGATACGAGCCCGATGCCGCGACCGCCCACCAGCCCGGTCAGGACCAGCCCGGTCATCAGGCGCTTGGCGACCGGGCCGGGAATGTGCAGCGGCTCGAGCATCGTGCCGAAGGTATTGCCCGGCACACCGGCCACGGCCAGGATGCCTTTCACCCGGTCGGGATGACGGTTGGCCAGCTCGAACGCGACGGTCACCCCGGCCGACCACGCCGGCACGACGGCGGATTCGATGCCGGCATCGTCCATCGCGGCGAGGGCGTCCTCGACGTAGGAGTCCAGGTCGACACGTCGGCTCTTCGGCCGCTCCGAGCCGCTCACGCCACGGTGATTCCACCCGATCACGTGCAAGCCGCAGTCGGGCCGCAGCAGGGACGGCCAGGCGTGCGGGTTGGTGCCGAGCCCGTTGCTGAGGAGGACGGTGGGTCCCTCGCCGCCGTTCGTCCAGGCCCGGATCCGGGTGCCGTCGGCGCTGTCGATGTCGTGATAGCGGACGCGCGCGGCGTGCGAGGTGGTCACGACCAGCGATTGTCCACTGCCCGAAGGTCATCCGCACTGTGTATGGGAATCTGGGATTTCGTAGAGTCAGGCCATGACGTCGACCACAACCCGTACGGCCGACCTGGTGCTCGAGGGTGGCGGCGTCAAGGGAATCGCCCTGGTGGGGGCGGCGACGGCGCTCGACGAGGCGGGGTGGCGATTCGCCCGGGTCGCCGGATCGTCGGCCGGCGCGCTCGTCGGAGCGATCATCGCCGGGATGCAACAGGCCGGCGAGCCGATGACGCGGGTCGACGAGATCATGCGCACCCTCGACTACCGCAAGATGCTCGATCGTCGTGCCGGAGGCAAGGCCCTGCGTTGGTGGCCTCGCGCAGCCAACGCCTGGGGTGTGATCTTCCACCTGGGCATGTACCGGGGTCATTACATGACGCAATGGGTGCGCGGCGTGCTCGCCGACCTCGGCGTTCGTACGTTCGCCGACTTTGCCTTCGACGATCCCGGGTCTGCGCTCGCGCCCGACCAGTCGTACCGGCTGCTGGTCACCGCCAGCGACCTATCGCGCCAGCGACTCATGTACCTGCCATGGGACCTGGCGACGTACGGCGTCGAGGCCCACAGCTATCCGGTCTCCCGCGCGGTGCGCGCCTCGTCGGCGATCCCGTTCATCTTCGAGCCGGTCCGACTGAGGTCGGAGCATGGCCTCTCGACGCTCGCGGACGGATCACTCCTGCGTAGCTATCCCATCGAGATCTTCGATCGCCACGACGGCAAGCCGGATCGTTGGCCGACGATCGGCATCCGCCTCAGCTCACCGTCCAGCGAGCGGGCTCCAGCCAAGCCGGTCACTGGCCCCGTATCGCTGATCCAGAGCCTCATCTACACGACCGTCGACTCCACCCAGATGCGCCACGTCAGTGAACCAATCAACGTCGACCGCAGCATCTTCGCCAAGCCCACAGGTGTTCGGTGGACCGACTTCGACCTCACCGGCGAGCAGCAGCAGGGCCTGTTCGAGGCCGGTCACGCCGCTGGTCAGAGATGGGTCGCGAGGTTCCCGGACGGGCCGCCGCCTCGCCCACCCGACCCGGATCCGGGCGGCGGCCAGATCGACGTGCGCTAGCTAGCGCGCGAGGAACTCCACGAGATGCTCGGCGCCGAGCTCGGCGTGGTCGAGGAAGAGGCTGGGCTCAGTGAGTTCGAGCTCGATCAAGAGGGGTGCGCCCTCGGTGTCGGTGGCGAGGTCGACCCGCGCGTATGCCAAGGCGTCCGCGCGACCCAACGCCGGCGGGATCGCGGCGAGCACCTGCTCGGCCACCTCGTGCTGGGCCGCCGTCGGTGCGCGCGGGGTGATCACCTCGCGCTGGTCGCGATCCTGACGCACCCCTTCGCCGCGCTCGAGCAGCGGTCCCTTGCGAATGGCGTGCGAGAACCGGCCGCCGAAGAAGATCATGGCCGTCTCCCCCTCGACGTCGACTGACGGGACGTACGGCTGCACCATCACGGTGCGCCCGGCGGCGATCAAGGCCTCGCTGTGTGCGTACACGTCGTCGGGGTCGTCCCACCGCGCGGTGTCCTTCGAGCCGCCGGAGATGCTCGGCTTGACCACCCACTCCTCGGCCGCGGAGCCCAAGCGGGGGAGCTCATCGCCGGTTCTCACGTCCCAATGCGTCTCGATGACGGGGACGCCGGCGTCCGCGAGCTCACGGAGGTAGATCTTGTCGGTGTTCCAGGCCAGGACGTCGGCGGGGTTGAGCAGGTTCGGCACCTGCGCGGCCCAGGCGAGGAAGACGTCGCGACGATCGAGATAGTCCCAGCACGATCGCACCACGACGACGTCGTAGGCCGCCCAGTCGACGGAGTCGTCGTCCCACACGGCGACCTCCGCGTGGAGGCCGCGCGCCGAGGCGGCACCGACGAGCAGGGGGAGGTCCAGGTCAACATCCTGGAACGGGTGTCCGGTGGCGAGCGCGATGGTCACGGGTGTCACTGTAGGCGCAGGGCGCAACCGTCCAAGATGAAGCCAATGACTTGATTTCGTCAAGATGAAGCAATAGCATTCATCACATGGCGATGAAGTCAGGCGCTCAAGCAGCCGGTGATGCCGTTCAAGTCGCGCTGATCGGCGATCTGGTGGGTTCACGACGCTCGTCCTCTCGCGCCGAGGTGCAACAGCACCTCGTCGCCGCACTCGCGGTCGCCAACGAGACGACACCGTCGGTCCAGGCCCTCGCTCCCACGATCGGCGACGAGTTCCAGGGTGTCTACGCCGACGTCGGGTCCGCCCTCCGCGCCAGCCTCGTCGTCCGGCTCGCGCTCCCGGCCCACGTCGACTACCGGTGCGGCATCGGAGTCGGCACCCTCGAGATCGTCGGGACGTCCGAGTACGGTCGCACCCAGGACGGTCCGGCGTGGTGGGCCGCCCGTGACGCGATCGTCGAGGCCAAACGACGCGAGAGCGGCCAGAACAAGCTCCTGCGATCGTGGTTCGCGGTTTCGGAGACCGGAGGGGGACACGCAGATGCCGATCTCGTCAATGCGTTCCTGCTCTGCAGGGACGAGCTCGTGAGTCGCCTCGACGCCCGTCAGCGCCGTCTGGTGCTCGGCGTCCTGCGCGGCACCAGTCAGAAGGAGCTCGCCGCGAGCGAGGACATCTCCCCCTCCGCCGTCTCGCAGAGTCTCCGGCGAGCCGGAGCCTTCGCGGTGCTCGGCGCCACCGACCTGCTCGGCGGGGATGCCGGGCCGCGGGCGGCTAGGAACGGCACCGGGCCATGATCCTGCTCGCGCTCCTGCTCGCCACGCTCGGTGCCGCCGACCTCGTGCGTCCGGAGAACCGCGCGTCGACGCGGGTGGAGGGCATCGTTGGAGCCGTCGTCGGGGGAGCGGTCCTCGTGCTGCTGGCGTCCGGGCTGGCCATCGGATCAGCTGCCTGGGCGGTCGTGCCAGTCGGGCTGGTCCTGCTGGTCGCCTGGATCCTGCTCACACCGGTCGGCATCGTCCAGACCGACCGGCCCTGGCCGGTCGCAGGCCTCGCCGTCGCGAGCCTGGTCGCTCTCGCGGTGCCACAACCGGGTGTGAACCGGGGCTGGCTGGTGCGGTGGTACGACGGGCTCGACGTGGGGTCGCTCGCCGACGTCTCGGTCGAGCAGTTCGTGTTCGGCGCGGCCTGCGTGGTGTTCCTCATCGAGACGGCGAACATCATCGTGCGGCTGATGCTCATCGGCACCGGCCCGAGCGTCATCGCCACCGAGAAGACCCTGAAGGGCGGACGCATCCTCGGGCCGATCGAGCGGGTGTTCATCCTGGCGATGGCACTCGGCGGTCACTACGGGGCGCTGAGCGCCGTGGTCGCCGCCAAGGGCATCCTGCGGTTCCCGGAGATCTCCCGCGACACCGCCGGCGGCTCACGAGCCGAGTACGTCCTGGTCGGCAGCTTCGTCAGCTGGGCCCTCGCCTTCGTGTTCGTGCCCCTGTTCTAGGGATACTCAGTCATGGCATCGGTTCCTCCTGCGCGGCATCTGCTGCGCGCCAAGGACCTCGCCGACGCCCGCTACTTCGACCGGCTGACGGTCGACGACATGGCAGCTGCCGCCGGGCTGTCGCGGGCACACTTCAGCCGCGAGTTCAGCCGCACGTTCGGGGAGTCTCCGCGCGCCTACCTGCAGACGCGGCGTCTTGAGCGTGCCGCCGCGTTGCTGCGCAACACCGACCACTCGGTCGCCGACATCTGCATGGACGTCGGGCTCGAGAGCGTCGGCTCCTTCACGACGTCCTTCCTCCGGGCCTTCGGCAAGACGCCCACCGCCTACCGTGCCGCCTTTCCACCGGCGTCGACGTTCGCGATGGTGCCGGCCTGCATGCTGCGGGTTCGTACGCGTCCGGAGGCCCCGTCCAGGATCGCCAAGGACAGCACGCGGGAAGAAGACGTCCAGGTCACCGGGTGAAAGCGTCGAGACATGACCACTCACGACAGGAGCACGACCATGATGAAGATCGCCAGCGCCCAGCTGTGGGTGCACGACCAGGACGCCGCCCTCGCCTTCTGGACCGACCAGGTCGGTATGGAGGTCAAGTCCGACGTCACCCTGCCGGAGATGGGCTTCCGGTGGCTCACCGTCGGTCCTCCCGGGCAGGACGACGTCACCATCGTGTTGATGGACGTCCCCGCCGCGCCGGCCTTCCCGGAAGGCGCCCGGGAGGAGATCCTCAACCTCGTCGCCAAGGGAATGGCCGGCACGGTCTTCCTGACGACGGACGACTGCCGGGCTGCGTACGAGGAGCTGTCCGGCCGGGGAGTCGAGTTCACCGAGAAGCCCGAGGAACGTCCCTACGGCATCGACGCCGGATTCCGTGACCCGTCCGGCAACAGCGTGCGGCTCACCCAGCTGGCCGAGGACTTCGGCTGATCCACCGCGGCGGGGTCGTGTACCTGGCGTCGTACTCTGTGCAGCATGGAAAGCGACCCTGCCGGCAATCCGATTGACATCAAGCCCCGGAGCCGTGACGTCACCGACGGCCTGGAGAAGACCGCCGCACGCGGCATGCTGCGCGCCGTCGGTATGGGCGACGACGACTGGGACAAGCCGCAGATCGGCGTCGCGTCCAGCTGGAACGAGATCACGCCGTGCAACCTCTCGCTCGACCGGCTCGCGAAGGCCTCCAAGGAGGGCGTGCACGCCGCCGGCGGCTACCCGCTCGAATTCGGCACCATCTCCGTCTCGGACGGCATCTCGATGGGCCACGAGGGCATGCACTTCTCGCTGGTGAGCCGCGAGGTCATCGCCGACTCCGTCGAGACGGTGATGATGGCCGAGCGCCTCGACGGCTCGGTGCTCCTCGCCGGCTGCGACAAGAGCCTGCCGGGCATGCTGATGGCCGCGGCCCGGCTCGACCTCGCCAGCGTCTTCCTCTACGCCGGCTCGATCATGCCGGGCAGCGTCGACGGCAAGGACGTCACGATCATCGACGCCTTCGAGGCTGTCGGTGCTTGCATGAGGGGCCTCATGACGCGTGAGGAAGTCGACAAGATCGAGCGGGCCATCTGCCCGGGCGAGGGCGCCTGCGGCGGCATGTACACCGCCAACACGATGGCCTCGGCCGCCGAGGCGCTCGGCATGAGCCTGCCAGGATCGGCCGCACCGCCGGCCCCTGATCGTCGCCGGGACGAGTACGCGCGCAAGTCCGGCGAGGCCGTCGTCGAGCTGCTGCGCCGCGGCATCACCGCTCGCCACATCCTCACCAAGGAGGCGTTCGAGAACGCCATCACCGTGGTGATGGCCCTCGGCGGCTCCACCAACGCGGTGCTGCACCTGTTGGCCATCGCCCGCGAGGCCGAGGTCGACCTGACGCTCGACGACTTCAACCGCGTCGGCGACAAAGTGCCCCACCTCGGCGACCTCAAGCCCTTCGGACGCTACGTGATGAACGACGTCGACCGCGTGGGTGGCATCCCCGTCGTCATGAAGGCGTTGCTCGATGCCGGCCTCATGCACGGCGAGTGCCTCACCGTCACCGGCCGGACAATGGCCGAGAACCTGGCCGAGATCGACCTCGGCCTCGACGGCGACATCATTCGTCCGCTCGACGCACCGATCCACAAGACCGGCGGCATCACCATCCTGCGCGGCTCCCTCGCTCCCGACGGAGCCGTGGTCAAGAGCGCCGGCTTCGACTCGGACGTCTTCCGTGGCACCGCCAGGGTCTTCGACGGCGAACGTGCGGCGATGGACGCCCTCGAGGACGGCACGATCGCGGCCGGCGATGCCGTCGTCATCCGCAACGAGGGTCCCAAGGGCGGGCCCGGCATGCGCGAGATGCTCGCGATCACCGGGGCCATCAAGGGCGCCGGCCTCGGCAAGGAAGTCCTGCTGCTCACCGATGGCCGCTTCTCCGGCGGCACCACTGGCCTCTGCGTCGGGCACGTGGCGCCAGAGGCGGTCGACGGCGGCCCGATCGCGTTCGTGGCCGACGGCGACCCGATCACGCTCGACATGGCCAACCGCACCCTGGAGGTCGAGATCGACGACGACGAGCTCGCCCGCCGCAAGGACGGCTGGACCCCGCTGCCCCCGCGCTACACCACCGGCGTGCTCGCGAAGTATCGCAAGCTCGTCAGCTCCGCTGCCGATGGTGCCGTCTGCGGCTGACGATTTCCCACTCGTCTGCTCAGGGCTCTTCAGTCGGCGTGCGCGTAAGGCCGTGCGCGATGGCATACGCCGTCGCGGCAGCACGCGACTGAAGACCCACTTTGGTGAACACGTGGGCGAGGTGGCTCGCCACCGTCTTCTCGCTGATGGTCAGACGGCTGGCGACCTGACGATTGGTCAGGCCTTCTGCGACCAGAGCGAGGACCTCGGCCTCCCGCGGCGTCACACCGTCGGGCAGGTCGGCAGGTTCGTCGACCAGTGACCGGACCCACTCGACGTCGGGCGTCGCACCCAGCGACGAGAAGATCGACCGGGCTGCGTCGAGCTCCATCGTGGCGGTGTCGGTGTCGCCGACTGCACGGCATGCCAAGGCCAAGCGAGCGCGGACTCGCGCTGCTTCGTAGGGGGCTCCCACGTCGTGCCAGATCCGCCAGCCGTGCCTGAGTGCCGTCAGCGCGCCCGTCGCATCTCCCTCGGCCAGGAGCACCAGCCCGTTCGCGCTCTCCGCCATGGCCTTCACCAGCGGTTGTGGCATGGCATGGGCGAGCCCGGCGAGCTCGTCGGCAGCTGCCCTGCCGGCCGGGACGTCACCAGCAGCAACGACGATCTCGACATAGGGGCCGAGCACGCGGATGCGGGTGAACGGATCCTCGGCCTCGTTGAGCGCCCGGCGGATCGCCGCCTCCGCGTCGGATGTCCTGCCTTGGGAGAGGCGGAGCAACGCTACGCCGAGCTGAGGGTCGTAACCCCCCTCGCGTGCCACGCGGTAGGCATCCTCGGCGTCGCTCTGCTCGCCCGTGAGGCGGTGCAGCTCACCTCGCAGGAACGACGCCGACGCACGGATCCGTGTCTCGGCGGGCTCGGCGAGCCGCGCCGTCCCTCGGTCGAGCTCATCGATGGCCGTCGACCACTGCCCATGCAAGAGCATGAGCTCCGCGCGATGCACCATGCACTCGCCGCGGTAGAGGACGAGTTCGGGCTGCAAGTCGCACCAGGCGCTGAGGTCGGCCGTCCATGCGCTGGCCCGTGCGACATCGAAGAGCTCGTAGCATCCGTCGATCACCGTGCAGTAGGCGTCACCGGTGGCGATCGGGGAGATTTCCGGCGTCCCCATCGCCACCATCGCCTCGTCGAGGAGCGTGACGCCACCCTCGACATCTCCGAGGTAGATCTGACACCGACCCTCACCGATGCGGGCGAGGGTGACGAGCTGCGGGTCGCGGAATCGCTCGCCGATGCCCAGGGCCTCGCGGTACTTCTGGTGCGCCGACTCGACGTCACCGGAGAAGACGGACCGCATGGCGGACGCAAAACGCAGGTATCCGTGTTCGACGCACTCAACGTGGGTCTCATCCAGCAGTCGCTGCGTTCGATCGACCCAGCCACCGCCGTGGACCAGGTCACCCTGGTTCAGAAGTGCGAAGGCCAGCCAGAACCCGCAACGTGCAGCCCGCGTCACGTCCCCGATCTCGGCGCATTGCCGATGGACGCGGCTCCACACGTCCGCACTCTCGGCGCTCAAGCCGGCGAGGTAGGCCGACGCCGCGAGTCGCTCGAGATCCTCTACGTCGAGCGGGGTTTCGTCCTCGGCCTCGGCCAGCTGCTCGTACGCCCGCCGCCACGCCTGGCGATCGAAGGCGTCGCGTCCGAGCTCCAGCCTCTCGCTCATGTGCTGAGTCTCGTCCACGACGCCATCGGGTCGCCACCACTAGTCCCAGAACGCCTCGCTGCCGGCGGGCGCAGCGCTGATCATCCACAGGTCGGCGATGCGATCGCCGCGGAACTCATAGACGAACATGTCGTTGGTCTCCAGAGTCTTGCCGTTGCGGCCGAGGTGTGCGATCTCCCACTCGGCCGCCCAGTCACCCTCGGCCATGCAGAACAGCTGCTGGATCTTCACGTCGCCATCGGTCAGCTCGAAGATCGCGCCCATCGCGTCGAAGAACCCGTCGACGCCCTGATGATCGCCGGGCCTCGGCAGTGGCCCGCGGACGTGGAACGTCATGTCCTCGGTGAAGATGGTTGCCAGCGTCTCCCGGTCGTTCTCGAAGACGGCCTGCGTCATCCGGTTGATCACGGTCACGTTCGGGTGCTCGCTCATGATGTCCTCCTGTCGTGGGCCGCTTTGACCCTCGATCGGACGCTACGAAGCCGAGGGACGGCGAGGCATCGGGAGGATGACGGAAATCGTCCGCGGTGGTATCGGTCATTCTGTGGAGGTCGCCTCGGCGTCGTTGACGTTCTGCCCGTCATGCAGGCCTATCGGTGTCACGATGAGCCCATGGACGCAACCGCTCTTCGCGAGCTCCAGGCCCCGCTCAAGGCGCGATATCGCGACGAACCGGCGGCAGCGCACACCCCGGTGGGCGCCTACGGCACGTTCGAGTCGCCCGGCATCACCTGCGCTGTCAGCACGTGGTCGGGCATCACGCGGGCCGGGCTGCACCCGGCAACAGGCGGCGACGGGAGCGATTCGTGCTCCGCCGACATGCTGCTCCAGGCGCTGCTGGCCTGCGCCGGTGTGACCATGCGGAGCGTCGCGACCGCGATCGGAGTGCAGATCGACTCGGCCGAGCTGAGGGTGGACGGGATGTTCGACGTGCGGGGCACGCTGGGGATCTCTCGGGACGTGCCCGTCGGCGTGCAGGACATCCACGTCGTGGCCGAGCTGCAGTCCGATGCCGATGACGAGGCCCTGGCCAAGCTCGCCGAGCTGACCGAGCGCTACTGCGTCGTGGCCCAGACCCTGGCCCAGCGACCGTCGATCACGATCAGGCGAGCCGCCTGATCCACATGGTGGAACGGGGTGTCTCACGACTTGACCACGTTGTCTCCGCAGGCGAGACTGACGGCGTGCACACCGGACTCCTCGTAGTAGTTCTCTGACGCGCGAACCACACTCGGTCGCGCGTCACCCCTCGTCATGCCTCATCGGCGGAGGGGTTTTTTCATGCAGATGCACGGTCCACCATGGATGCACACGGGAGAAGGACAGACGATGACGGGACAGGCCACCGGGACGGTGACGGGCCAGCTCGACGACCAGCCTGAGCAGATGACCGGGGCGCAGAGCCTCGTGCGGTCGCTGGAGCGGGCCGGCGTCGAGGTGATCTTCGGCATCCCCGGCGGCGCGATCCTCCCCGCGTACGACCCGCTGTTCGACTCCGAGCAGATCCGCCACATCCTGGTCCGCCACGAGCAAGGTGCCGGCCACGCCGCGCAGGGGTACGCGATGGTCACCGGCCGGGTGGGCGTCTGCATGGCCACGTCCGGCCCCGGTGCCACCAACCTCGTCACCGCGCTGTCAGACGCGCACATGGACTCGGTGCCGATCGTCGCCATCACGGGGCAGGTCCCGAGCGGCTCCATTGGCACCGACGCCTTCCAGGAGGCTGACATCCGCGGCATCACGATGCCGATCACCAAGCACAGTTACTTGGTCACCGATCCGGCGGACATCCCGCGAACGATCGCCGAGGCCTTCCACATCTCATCGACCGGGCGTCCCGGGCCCGTGCTCGTCGACATCTCGAAGGACGCGATGCAGAAGATGACCACGTTCACGTGGCCGTCCGAGCTCGCGCTGCCCGGCTACCGCCCGACGACGCGGCCGCACGGCAAGCAGGTGCGGGAGGCGGCCCGCCTCATCGCCGAGGCCGAGCGTCCGGTCCTGTACGTCGGCGGCGGTGTCATCAAGGCGAACGCCTCGGCCGAGCTGGCCGTGCTCGCCGAGCTGACCCAGATCCCGGTCATCACCACGCTGATGGCGCGCGGAGCGTTCCCCGACTCCCACGAGCTGCACCTCGGCATGCCCGGCATGCACGGGTCGGTCGCGGCGGTCGCGGGGCTGCAGAAGTCTGACCTCCTCATCGCGCTCGGCGCGCGGTTCGACGACCGGGTCACCGGCCAGCTGTCCTCGTTCGCTCCTGGTGCGAAGGTCATCCATGCCGACATCGACCCGGCCGAGATCTCCAAGAACCGGGTCGCCGACGTGCCGATCGTGGGCGACTGCCGCGAGGTCATCTCCGACCTCATCGTGATGCTGCGCAAGCAGGCCGAAGAGGACGAGCTCGTCGGCGACTACACCGCGTGGCGCGAGCAGATGCTCGGCGTCAAGGAGAAGTTCCCGGTCGGCTACGACGAGCCCGAGGCGGGCGGCCTCGCGCCGCAGAAGGTCATCGAGCGCATCAGCCAGATCTCGGGCTCCGACGCTACCTACGTCGCCGGCGTGGGCCAGCACCAGATGTGGGCCGCGCACTTCATCGACTTCCAGCGGCCGCGCCAGTGGCTCAACTCCGGTGGCGCCGGCACGATGGGCTACTGCGTGCCCGCGGCGATGGGCGCGCAGGTCGGAGAGCCCGACAACGTCGTGTGGGCGATCGACGGCGACGGCTGCTTCCAGATGACCAACCAGGAGCTCGCCACCTGTGCCATCGAGGGCATCCCGATCAAGGTCGCGATCATCAACAACTCGTCCTTGGGCATGGTCCGCCAGTGGCAGACGCTGTTCTACGACAGTCGCTACTCCAACACCGACCTCGACACCGGCGGTGAGGACATCGGCGCCCGGCGCATCCCCGACTTCGTGAAGCTCGCCGAGGCTTATGGCTGCGTCGGCCTGCGGTGCGAGAGCCCGGACGATCTCGACGAGACCATCGAGAAGGCCATGAGCATCACCGACGTGCCCGTCGTCATCGACTTCGTGGTCGAGCGCGACGCCATGGTCTGGCCCATGGTCGCGGCCGGAACGAGCAACGACGACATCAAGATCGCGCGCGACCTCGCGCCCGAGTGGGACACCGATGAACTATGACCAACGCATGGAGCAGTTGGCTGTGGGGCATGGACCAGCGGGACCTCGCTGAACCCGTCGACGAGCCGAAGAGGAGCACCCCCTGATGGCGCAACACACACTGTCCGTGCTCGTCGAGAACACGCCGGGCGCGCTTGCGCGTGTCTCGAGCATGTTCATGCGGCGCGGCTT
>Ga0190270_10000689_pt1 | contig 15020 bp, 10 predicted proteins | sample Popmic320T_FD_133748 | JGI IMG/M metagenome (GOLD analysis project Ga0190270, IMG submission 133748) | Populus adjacent soil microbial communities from riparian zone of Weber River, Utah, USA - 320 T | ecosystem: Environmental > Terrestrial > Soil > Riparian zone | place: USA: Utah | collected... | reverse complement strand
CGGCGACGATAGCGACGATGAACAGCGCGGCGATGCCTGCCATGGCGATCGCCAGCATCGTGTTGGATTCCTGGTGCTTGCGCAGGATGGTCAGTTGGCGCCGTGAGCCTCCTTCGCGTGGAAGATCGGGCATGGGTTGCTCCTCTTGTTGGTTCCCCACTCAGAGAAACGCGGGCCGCGGCTGCTGCGTTCCGCAGCGCAACAATGAATAACCGACCGAAATCGGGTGGGGCGGCATCGCGGTTCGGTGTAGAAACCACGCATGAGCGTGCATCACCATGTGTTCGACACCCTGATCGGCCCGTGCGGCGTCGCGTGGAGCGAGCGCGGTCTGGTCGCTGTGCAGTTCCCGGAAAAAGACCTGGCCGTCACCGAGCGGCGCCTGATTGCGAAATCGCGCAGCGCCGGCGCAGCCGCGCCGCCGTCCGAGGTCACGCCGGTCATCGCCGGCATCACGCGCTACCTCGCCGGCGAGCGGGTGGATTTTTCCGCGATCCCGGTCGATCTCGGCGGCATCGACGATTTCCGCCGCTCGCTTTACGAGGCGTTGCGCGCGGTCGCATTTGGCACCACCACGACTTATGGCGCGTTGGCCAAGCAGCTCGGCCTCGAAGGGCCGGAGGCTGCGCGCGACGTCGGCGCGGCGATGGGGCAGAACCCGGTGCCGATCGTCATCCCCTGTCACCGCGTGCTGGCGGCGGGCGGCAAGCTGGGCGGCTTCTCCGCGCCCGGCGGCGTTGCCACCAAGCAGAAGCTGCTCGCCCTTGAGGGCGTGCATTTTGATGGCGGCGCGCCGCGCTTGCCGGGCTTTTGATCCGTCACACATTTTTCCAGACGCGAACATTTTTACAAAAACCGCGGCGGCCGTGGTTGAGCGTGCTTTAACCGCGGCGATAGAACTCGACTCTTGCGTTTAAGCGAGCGTTACAGGCCGCTCGCTAGAAAACTGTACGGCCGGACCCGGTCGTTAAATTTTTAGGGAGAAGCAGGATGCGCTTGTTCGGGAAATTCCTCGCTGACGAGTCCGGCGCCACGGCCATTGAGTACGGCCTGATCGCTGCGGGTATCTCGGTTGCGATCATCGCCACGGTGATCGGCGTCGGTTCGAAGCTCAACACCACCTTCACAGGCGTGCAAAACGCCCTGAACTGATCCGGCGTCGGCAAGGTTCGCCACGTTTCATCACACCGGGCCGGCATACGGCCCGGTGATTTTTTTAGCCCTGGCTCAGCACCACGCGGCCGCGCTGCCTGCGGTCACGAATGTCCTTCATCGCTTCCGCGAACTGCTCGAACGGATAGACCTTCGTCGGCAGCGGCTTCAGCTTGCCGGCCGCGTGCCAGCCGAAAATGTTCTTGAAGCAGGCTTGCATGTCGGCCGGCCGCCGCTTGCGGTAATCACTGATCTGCATGCCGGAAACTTCGATGTTCTTCACCAGAAAATAATTCGCCTTGATCGACGGGATGCGCCCGGAGGCGAAGCCGATTACGACGAGCCGCCCGCACCAGGCCAGCGCGCGGACCGCCGCGTCGAAATAGTCGCCGCCCAGCATGTCGATGACGATATCGACGCCCTGCTTGCCGACCTTGTCGAACACCTGCGCGCGCAGGCTTTCCTTGAGGTCCGGCGCGGCGAGATCGATGACGTGATCGGCGCCGGCTCCGCGCACGATGTCCGCCTTGTCCTTGCTGGCGACGCCCGCCAGGGCGATGCCGCCCATCGCCTTAGTGAGCTGGATCGCGGCAAGGCCGACGCCGCCCGTCGCGCCCAGCACCAGGACGCTTTCGCCCGGCTTGATCCGGGCGCGTTCGCGCAGCGCGAAGTAGGCGGTGTCGTAGATCAGCGACATCGCGGCGGCCTCGTCGAACGCCAGCGACGGCGGCAGCTTGACGCATTGACCCTCAGGCATGGCGACGAATTCGGCAAAGCCGCCCTGCTCCGCCATGGCGATGGCGTGATCGCCCGGCTTGAATTGCGTCACACCCGGGCCGACCGCAGCAACGACACCTGCCGGCAGCTTGCCCGGGATGAATGGGAGCTGCGGCTTGAACTGGTATGTGCCGCCCATCATCACCAGGTCGACGAAATTGACCGCGGTGGATTTGACCTGCAGCAGCACCTCGCCGGCCTTTGGCTCGGGCTTCGGCATGTCGCCGAGCGCGGCGTTCTCGATGCCTCCAAATTCGCGAACCACGATCGCGCGCATTTGCTCTCCTTATGACCCTATGACGCCTGCTTGGCCTGCCAGCGCACCGGCAGCGGCGTGACGCGCCCCTGCTCGATATCGTCGGCGATGGCGCGCTTGAGCATCTTGCCGTTCGGGGTCAGTGGAATTTCATCGAGCGTCAGGAAATATTCCGGCATGTCGAACTTCGACAGACCGGCCGCGTCGAGGTGCGCCAGCAGCTCGTCCGGGGCGACGTTTTTGCCGGCGCGGAACACGACGGCGAGGCAGACCTTCTCCCCGAGCCGCGCATCCTTCACCGGTACGGCGGCGGCGCGCAGCACGGCGGCGTGGCGCGTCGCCAGCTCCTCGATCCGTGCAGGATGGATGTTATGGCCGCCCCGGATGATGATGTCCTTGGCTCGGCCCGCGATCCGCAGGTAGCCGTTCTCGTCGATCGAGCCGAGGTCGCCGGTCATGAACCAGCCGCCGGCGTTGAAGGCGTCTTCCGTCGCCTTGCGGTCCTCGAAATAGCCCAGCATCAGGCTGGCGCCGCGTCCGCCGATCTGGCCCACCGTGCCGCGCGGCATCTCCTTGTCCGGATCGTCGATGTCGAAGATGCGGAGCTCGTAACCGAGGCATGTCTTGCCGGACGTCTCGATGATCAGCTTCGCGTCGTCATCCGGCAGCGTGTACTGATGTGAGCAGCTCTCGGTCATGCCGTAACCGCTCTGCGGCCTGATGCCCTGCTGGATCAGACCCGCCACCACCTCGCTCGGCACCGCCGAGCCTGAGATGCGGAAGCCGGTCAGGCGCCCGAGACCCTGGAGGTTGCGCCGCCGCATCTCGGCGAGCAGGTCGATGGCATTCGGCGGCACGCCGACCAGGAAACTCGTGCCGGTTTCGAGAATACGGTCGGCAAGGCTCGCGCCGCGCGGCAGGTCGTTGATGAGGAGCTCGCCGCCCATCGCCAGCGCCATCACCTGCGCGCCGAAGCCCAGGTTGTGGCTGAGCGGGCTGAGCGAAAACACCACTGACCTGTCGTCGATATGCCAGTCCTTGGCGAGTTGGCGCGCATTGGCGAGCAGCGTGTTGTCGGAGTGTATCACGCCCTTGGGCTGGCCCGTCGTGCCGGACGTGAAGGCCAGATAAACGATGGTGTTGGGATCGCTTTTCAGCGGTGCGCGAGGCCGCGTTTCGCCGATGCCGGCAAACGGCGGCGTGTTGCGCTCGGAGTGCGGCTCCAGCCGATAGACGTGCTTGAGTGTCGGAACGTCTCTCAAAGCGGCGATCAAGTCACGTTTGCCCGCGTCCGCGCCGTAGCCGTCCTGCACGATCAGCGCCGCCGCGCGGGTCCGCTGCAGCAGCTCGACCACCTCGCCGACGGTGTGGTCGCGATGCAGCGAGGGGCAGCAGATCGTGCCATCGCGCGAGCACGCGAGCAGCGCCGCCACGCTCTCGATCCGGCTCGGCAGCCACACCGCGACGCATTGGCCCGGCTCGACGCCGCGCCGCGCCAGATCCGCCGCCAGCGCATCGGCGGCTTCGACAAGCTGGCGATAGGTGATGCGGCGAACGCCGTCCCGCGCGGCAAAGGAATCCGGCCTGCGCTCGGCGTGACCTTTGGCCAGGGCGTAGATCGTGTCGCTACGCCAGTGGCCCGAGGCGGTGTGGCGTTCGATCAGTTCTGGGGTAAGGCGCGTCGGAATCGTGGGCATGTCCGGATGGTTCGTCCGCACGCGTTCTCGCGCGGTTTGCCGATTATCCGAACTTCGGGAGACGTGTGGAAGTCAGTCCGGGCTGCTCTCGCCGTTCGACCCGGCGAAACCGTTGCCCTGCATCATGTGAAGCCGGACGTCTTCGCCATCATCCTCGACCGCTTCCGCCTTGGCCCGCAAGTCGGCGGCCAGGAAGCGCAGCCGCTCCGCGGTGGCCATGTCGAAAGTCGCCCCGACTGGCAGGTGGCGGCTTGCTGGCGGAGGTAGTCGGAGAGAGGCATCGCATTACTCATTTGGCTCAATTGTGTGCGTCAGTTTTGAAAATGCATGGCAGCACATGTGGTTCCGAGCGATCTGTGAATAACTTGGCTTTCCCTAAGCCATTGGGATTCATGCAGAAAATCAGAAGGTTGACAGGTCGCCGGGGATAGGGAATCATTAGAACAAATCAAGAACATAAGGCAGACTCATGGGCTCCACCGCGCCCACGCTGAACCGCCTCCGCCAGTCCCTGGCCGGCATCGATCCGAGCCTGAAACCGGCGCTTCCGGGCTGTGGGCGCGAGGTCGGCTTGGATCCAGCCATCGATGCCGCGCTCGGAGGCGGCCTGTCCTGCGGCGCGCTGCATGAGGTCGCCCCTTCGGGGCCTGGCTACCTCGGCGCCGCCAGTGGCTTTGCCCTTGCGCTTGCTTCGATTGCAAGCGGCCAGCGGCGGGAAGTGCTCTGGATCGGCACGGATTACGCAGGGACCGAAGGCGGCAGACCTTACGGTCCCGGCCTCGACCTGTTCGGCGTGGCCTCCGCGAAACTCGTCGTATTGCGCGTGCCTAAGCCGGTCGATGCGCTCTGGGCGATGGAAGAGGCGCTGCGCTGCCGCGCATTGTCCTGCGTCATCGCTGAGCTGACTGGTGAGGGAACGGTGGCCGATCTCACCGCGACACGCCGTCTTTCACTTGCGGCGCGCGAAGGCGCAAGCGCCCGCACCTCCGGCTTCGGTCTGCTCATCCGCCACAATGCCACCGCTGTTCCCAGCGCGGCAGCGACGCGCTGGTCGATCGCGCCGGCGCTCAGTCGGCCCGATGCCTACGGCGGGCTCGGCCGTGTGCGCTTTGACCTTTCGCTTCGCAAGAATCGGTGTGGACCCGTCGGCCGTTGGATCATCGAGTGGGATCATCATGAGCATATCTTCCTCCCGGCGTTACCTGTCGGTGTGGCTCAGGCGGTTGTCGACCGATCGGGTCGAGCGCCACTCGTCCAAACCGGTTGAAACCTTCGTCGTCGTTGCTTCGGTCCAATCCGCACAGCGGATCGTCGCGCTCACGGACGGCGCCGCTCGGCTCGGGCTGAAAGCCGGCATGGGCCTTGCCGATGCCCGCGCCATGTATCCAAAGCTGCCTGTTGTGGAAGCCGATCCGGAGGCCGACCGTCAATTGCTCGAGGGCATTGCCGATTGGTGCGACTGCTACACGCCGCTCATTGGTCTCGATCCGCCGGATGGTTTGCTGCTCGACGTCACCGGTTGCGCGCACCTGTTTGGTGGTGAGACGGCGCTCGCTCGGGATTTGGTCAGGCGGCTCGCGCAGCAGGGGCTGCGCGCCCGCGCCGCGGTCGCCGACACGGTTGGCTGCGCGTGGGGTCTCGCGCGCTACGGCAAGCAGGGCATCGTCCCGGCTGGTGAGTCCAAGGCGGCGATGTTGAGTTTGCCTATCGCGGGGCTGCGGGTCGATGCTGGGATCGTTGCCGATCTGAAGACATCCGGTCTGACTTGCGTTGCCGATCTCATGTCTCGCCCGCGAGCGCCGTTCGCGGCGCGCTTCGGCAGGGAATTGCTCTTTCGTCTCGATCAGGCGCTGGGCCATATCGATGAGCCGATCTCGCCGCGTCAGCCGTTGCCGGCGGCCATGGCCGAACAACGCTTCGCCGATCCCATCGCGCGTGAGGCCGATGTGCTCGGCACCATCGAGAAACTGGCAAGCCAGTTGGTCACCGTGCTGGATCGGCGGGGCGAAGGTGGGCGTCTATTTCAGGTGGCGTTGTTTCGCGCCGACGGCGCGGTGCATCGCCTCGAGCTCGGTACCGGCTCGCCGCTTCGCGATCCGCCGCGCATCAGGAAATTGTTCGAGGAGCGGCTCGCCGTTCTCGGCGACGCCTGCGATCCCGGGTTCGGCTACGACACGGTGCGGCTCTCGGCATTGGTCACCGAGCGCACCGATCCGATGCAAACCGGGCTGGGCGGCGACGATCACGCCGAAGAGCTCGCACATCTGATCGACCGGCTCGGAGCACGCTTTGGTTTGCGCCGCGTGACGCGGATCGTGCCGCAGGACACGCACATTCCGGAATATGCGGTGGCGGCAGTGCCGGCGCATGCGGTGAGGACAGCTACAACCCCATTGCCGTTCATCGAGCAAGATACGCTCGCGCCTGCGCAACCGCTCCGGCTGTTTGAGCGGCCTCAACCCATCGATGTGACCGCTGAGGTTCCGGATGGGCCACCCGTGCAGTTTCAATGGCGGCGTACGAAATATCGAGTGATCCATGCTGAAGGCCCGGAGCGTGTCGCAATGGAATGGTGGCGGGACGATCGCGGCAGCGAACTCACACGCGACTATTTTCGCGTCGAAAGCTTCCAGGGGGCGCGGATGTGGCTTTATCGAGAAGGTCTCTATGGCCGGGAAGTCGCGCGGCCGCATTGGTATCTGCACGGCCTGTTTGCGTGAGCTTGAGTCATGCTGGCGTATGCCGAGTTGGCCGTTACGACGAATTTTTCATTTCTCCGTGGCGCGTCTACGGCGGAAGAACTGGTTGTTCGGGCTAAAGAGCTTGGAATTGTCGGTCTTGGCATTGCGGATCGCAACTCTGTCGCTGGAGTTGTGCGCGCTCACAACATGACAAAGGTGATTGGATTCAAGCTTGCGGTGGGCGCGCGTCTTGTCTTCAGCGATGGTTCTCCGGACATTCTTGCTTACCCAGAAGATCGAACGGGTTGGGGACGTCTCACGCGTTTATTGACCCTCGGAAAAGATCGCGCGGAAAAAGGGGACTGCATTCTTAGATTCCGAGATTTATTGGAAGAAGCAAAAAACTTGAATTTTATTGTTCTGCCGCCCAGCCGGATCAACGCCAAACCACTCGTCAATCTGCTTGGTCGTCTCAAGGAAGCGTCCTCTCGCCAGTCCGTATGGTTGGGAGGCAGCCTGCTTTATCGCGGCGATGATCGCCGCAGATTGGAGAAACTCAAGGATGTGGCCGATACCGCGTTCGTGCCGCTGATCGCGGTCAACGACGTGCTCTATCACGTGCCTGAACGTCGTGCGCTCCAGGATGTCGTGACATGCATTCGCGAGCATCAGACGCTGGAGGACGCAGGCCGGATTCTTGAGTCGAATGCTGAACGGCATCTGAAATCATCTGAAGAAATGGAGCGTATTTTTCGTGATGTGCCCAAAGCTATCGGGCAAACGACGCGGTTTCTGAAGCGCTGCCGATTTTCGCTGGATGAGCTTCAGCCTTCATACCCCAGTGAATTTCGTCATGGTTATGCGACAGCCCAGGAAGCGCTGGTGGCTCTGACGAGAGAAGGAGCGAAACGCCGGTATCCCAAGGGGGTTTCTTCCCAGGTCGACGAAACCTTGGCCAGGGAGTTGGCGATTATCGAGGAATTGGATTGCGCTGCGTATTTTCTGACCGTCCATGACATTGTCCGCTTTGCGGAATCGAGGCGCATCCTTTGTCAGGGCAGGGGCTCGGCCGCCAATTCTCTTGTTTGTTATTGTCTCGGCATTACGGCTGTAGGTCCTGAACGAGCAGGACTTTTGTTCGAGCGTTTTCTATCAACGGAACGCCGTGGCGAGCCTCCTGATATCGACGTCGATTTCGAGCATGAGCGCCGTGAAGAGGTCATCCAACACGTTTATGAGCACTACAAGCGTCGTCATGCGGGGATGACGGCGACTGTCATCTCTTATCGAAGCCGTAGCGCGATCCGCGATGTCGGCAAGGTCTTTGGGTTATCCAAGGACACACTCGATGCTCTTACATCTTCCATCTGGGGCTGGTCGATGGAAGGCATCACAAAGGAGCAGACGCAACGCGCTGGCCTCGATGTTTCCGATCCGCGTTTGAATCAAGCGCTCGCGTTGGCTAAGGAATTGCTGAATTTTCCGCGGCACCTTTCTCAGCACGTCGGTGGTTTTGTGATTTCCGAGGCGCGTCTCGATGAAATTGTTCCGATCGAGAATGCAGCAATGGAAGATCGGACAGTGATCGAGTGGGACAAGGACGATCTCGATACGTTGAACATACTCAAGGTCGATGTTCTCGGCCTCGGCATGTTGTCTTGTTTGCGCCGAGGCATCGATCTGATCGAAAGACATTATGGAGAGAAGCATACTCTTGCGAGCATCCCGGAGGAGGATCAGGCCGTCTATAAAATGCTGTCGCGCGCAGACTCCATCGGTGTCTTTCAAGTTGAAAGCCGTGCCCAGATGTCGATGCTGCCGCGGCTACGGCCCGAAAAGTTTTATGACCTGGTCATCGAAGTTGCGATCGTCAGGCCGGGTCCCATCCAGGGCGACATGGTCCACCCTTATCTTCGACGTAAGGAAGGCCTTGAAAAGGTCGACATCCCTTCGCCCGATCCTCGGTATGGCGACAAGAATGAGTTGAAAGATGTCCTCGAACGAACCCTGGGCGTTCCATTGTTTCAAGAACAGGCCATGCGGATCGCAATGGTCGCTGCCAAGTTCACCGCCATTGAAGCCAGCAAATTGCGCCGCTCCATGGCGACCTTCCGCCGCACGGGGGAGGTTAAACTTTTCAAGAAACGTTTTGTGGAAGGGATGTGCGAACGCGGTTATCCGAGAGAGTTTGTGGAGAATTGCTTCAAGCAAATTGAGGGCTTTGGCGAATATGGTTTTCCCGAGAGCCATGCCGCCAGCTTTGCGCTTCTTGTTTATGCCTCCGCCTGGATCAAATGCCATTACCCGGATGTGTTCTTGGTTGCGTTGCTCAACAGCCAGCCGATGGGTTTCTATGCGACATCGCAGCTCGTGCGCGATGCGCAGGAGCATGGCGTCGAAGTGCGCTCCGTCGATGTGAACCATTCCTATTGGGACTGCTCGCTGGAAGGCACGCCTGCGCCGCAAGGCAAATTGCATGTGCGCCATTCGACGATGAGCGAGGACATTCTGACGACGCACGCTGTCCGCCTCGGCTTGCGCCAGATCGACGGGTTCTCGGAAGACTGGGCGAAAAGGATTGACGAGGTGCGGGACAGAGGCTTCGATTCCGTTCGCGATCTTTGGCTGCGCACCGGCCTGCCCCCGAAAGTATTGAAGAAGCTCGCCCACGCCGATGCCTTCAACTCGCTCGGTCTCAACCGACGCGACGCGCTGTGGGCGGTGAAAGCCCTGCAGCGGGCAGGGGACAAGGACAACCTGCCGCTGTTCGCCCGCGTGGCGATGCCGGAGCTGGAGCCCGGCGCCGATCTTCCGCCGATGCTGCCGGGCGAGCAGGTGATCGAGGACCATCGCCATCTCCAGCTGTCCCTGAAGGCGCATCCGGTGTCGTTCCTGCGCCGCGATCTCGACGCGCGCGGCATCGTGCGGCACGAGCTTCTTCCCACCATTGTTCCAGGCCGGCGCGTGACCATCGGCGGGATCGTGCTGGTGCGTCAAAGGCCCGGCACCGGCAATGCGATCTTCATGACCTTGGAAGACGAGACGGCGATCGCCAATACCATCGTCTGGCCGCGCAAGTTCGAGCAGTACCGTCCGGTGGTGATGGGCGCGCGGCTGATCAGTGTGACCGGCGTGCTGCAGAACGAGAAGAACGTCATTCATGTCGTCGCGGATCATTTCGAAGACTTGACGCCGCTGCTGAGCCGGCTGTCGGAGCAGGCCGACCGCATCGACGTGACGATGCCGCCCGACGTGATCAAGCGTCCTGTCTATTCACGTCAACGCCATCCTCGCTCGGGCGATGCGCTGGTCACGATGCTCAAGGAAGAAAAACCCGTGCTGGAAGATGTTGCGGTCGCCCGGGACACGGCTCAGGTCATGCCGAAAGGCCGCAACTTCCACTGAATTTAAGTGCCCGGCTTCAGCACATCCGCCAGCCAGTCCCACATGAAATGCACGCCGATGGTCACATCGTCGACCTGGCAATGATGGAAGCCGCCTTCCTCCCGGCTGAACACCTTGAGCGTCTTCTGCTTCGAGCCGGCCGCGGCGAAGCATCGCTCGGCGAGCGAGAGCGGGATCTGCTCGTCGCCGGCGCCGTGCAGCAGCAGGAACGGGCATTTCATTTTCTGCACGATACCGTCGAGCCGGAAACCCTCGAGCTTCTTCATCGCCGCCTCACGCGTCTCCACGCCGAAAATCCACATCAGGTGCTCCGGCGGCACCGACAGCGATGGCACCTTGCCGGAATCGAGCAGATCGAAGCGCCGCTTCCACACGTCGTAGTAGTCCCACTGCGCGCCCCACGCGATGCAGGCCGCGTAGCGCGGCTCCAACGACGCCGCGCGCGGTGCGTAATAGCCGCCGAGACTGATCGCCATCACGCCGATGCGTTTCGGATCGACCTCCTTGCGCGCGGCAAGATATTCATAAGCCGCGGTACCGTATTTCTCCGTCTCCGCGATCAGCGGGAGGCCGCGGAAGCGCACGCTCTCACCGTTGCCGGGCCCGTCGACCAGCAGGCAGGAGATGCCGCGCACCACCAGGTCGGGCACGCCCTTGAAATACTGGATCTCCTTGGTGACGTCGAAGCCGTCGAAGAACGCCAGCGCAGGGCCGGGCTTGTTGCCGGCCGCCTCCGGCGCGGCGCGGACGAACAGCGCCGGCAACGATTTGTCGCCGTAAGGCACTTCGACCGATTCGATGCGCGGCCGGGCGATCATCGCGGCCGCGTCGGCGAACGATTTCACCGCCTTCTTGTAGATCGCGGGCGCATTCGGATCGCGCTGCAGGAACCGCTCGCCGGTCTGATAATAGTGCGCGGCGCGCATCAGGCAGGCGGCGGCGGTGAGCCTGTGGCCCTTCTTCTCTTCCTCGCGGCCGCGCGCCTCGATCTTGTCGCCCATCCGCGCCCACTCGTCGAACCACGCCTTGTCGTCGCCGACCTTGTCCTTGAGCGCGCGGCCGACGCGGTTGATCTCGTCGATCTCGGCGCCGCCCCATGGCGCCGCGCTCAGGTTCAGCAGGAGGCCCATCGACCAGCGGTAATTGGTCGGAAAATAGATGAAGGCCGGGTCGTCCTTGCGGTCGGTCATGAAAAATCCTCCCAATTTTTGCGCTGAACACTATGCGCTTTTGCTCCGCGCCGCCACGCAGCCGCGCTGCTCATGTTGTGACACTGTTGCGCGCATTCTGTGCTGGCCGTTTCTATGCCGCTGGCCTAGCCTGCGGCGTTTTCAAGAGCAGGCAATGAACAGGCGCGAGATTCTTCAGGTTGGATTGGGAGCCTTATCGGCAACGGCGCTGCCGTATGGCGCGTCCGCACAGTCGAAATTTCCGGATCGCCCGATCAAGCTGATGATCCCGTTCTCGGCGGGCGGCGTGACCGACATCGTCGGCCGCCACTGGGCGGAGCGCATGAAGGGCCCGCTCGGCACCATCTATGTCGAGAACCAGGGTGGCGCCGCCGGCAGCATCGGTGCGACCGACGTCGCGCGCGCTCCTGCCGACGGCTATTCGATCCTTTTGGGCAATACCAGCGTTCTCGTGCTCAACCCGATGACTTCGAAGAAACTGTCCTACGATCCGATCAAGGACTTCGTGCCGATCTCAATCCTGTGCGTGGCGTCGGTCGCTTGGGTCGTGAACGCCTCGGTCCCCGTGAAGACGCTCAAGGAATTCGTCGACTATGCCAAGGCCAATCCGGGCAAGCTGTCGTACGGCTCGGCCGGCACCGGCACGATGACGCATCTTGCGGCCGAGCAGTTCAAGCAGGCGACCGGTCTCGACGAGCTGACACACGTTCCGTACAAGGGCGCGGGCCCCGCCATTGCCGATCTTGTCAGTGGCCATATTCCGGCAGGAACGCCGAACGTCACCAGCCAGGTGCTGGAATTCCACAAGACCGGCAAGGTGCGTATTCTCGCGGTGTTCTCGAATGAACGGCTGAAGGGCGCACCGGAGATTCCGACAGCCATCGAGGCCGGCTTCGCCAACCAGGTCGGCCAGTTGTTCGTCGGCGTGTTCGCGCCGGCGGCGACGCCGAAACCCGTCGTCGACCAGATCGCCGCGGCCAATCAAAAGGTGATGGCGGATCCGGCGTTCCAAAAGATCCTGATCGACTCGGGCCTGGAGCCGATCAGCGACACGCCGGACCGCGCCAAGGCTTATATCGAGCAGGAAACGGCGCGCTGGGCGCCGGTCGTCAGGGCGACGGGCCTGGTCAAGTAGTCCGCGCGAAACGCGTGACCGCCGCCCAAGTGAAGCGGATGCGTTTTTCTCGCATCTGCTCGATGATCATCAGCGCCGCCGGCGTCACGATCAGCGTCAGCAGCGTCGCAAAGCCGAGGCCGAACACGATCGCGGTGGAGAGCTGGATCCACCATTGCGTGGCCGGCGCGCCGACCGTGATCTCGCGCGTCATGAACTCGATGTTCATGCCGAAAGCGATCGGTAGCACGCCCAGGATCGCGGTCACCGCGGTGAGCACCACCGGCCGCGCGCGCTCGCGGCAGGTCTCGATGATCGCGTCGTAGGCTTCGCGGCCCTCGCGGCGCAACCGGTCGTAGGTGTCGATCAGTACGATGTTGTTGTTCACGATCACGCCCGCGTTGGCGATGACGCCGATGCCGGTCATCACTACGCCGAACGGCTGGCCCATGATCATGAGCCCAAGCAGCACCCCGATGGTCGAGAGCATCACAGCGGTAAGCACCAGGAACACCGAGGTTAGCCGGTTGAACTGCGCCAGCAGGATCGCAAAGATCAGGAAGATCGCGGTGCCGAACGCCTTGAGCAGGAAGGCCGAGGCCTTGGCGCGCTCCTCGTCCTCGCCTTTGAGGCGCCACGTCACTCCCGGGTCGAGATCGGCCTTGGCCAATTCCTCGGCGATGTCTTCCTGAACCTTGGCGGTCTGCACGCCCGCCGCAACGTTGGCGGACACCGTTATCACGCGGTTGCCGGCGATCCGGTTGATATGGCCGACCCGCGGCGTCGCAACGCGCTCGACGAAGTTGCCAAGCGGCACGTAGCCCGACGCCGTCTGCATGCGCAGCTCGTCGATCTGGTCGAGGTTGCGCTTGCTCTCCGGGAACCGCACCAGAATGTCGACTTCCTTGTCGTTGTCGGTTGGCCGGTACTCGGTGACCTTGACGCCGTTGGTGACGAGCTGGATCGCGGTGCCGACCGTGCTGGGGCTGGCGCCGTATTTCGCGGCCTCGGCCCGGTTGACCTCAATCTTCCAGTCGATGCCCGGCAGCGGCTGGCCGTCGTCCATGTCGCGCACGTCGGGGTGCTTGCCGACAATGGCGGCGATCTTCTTCGCGGCAGCGGGGACCAGTTCGGAATTCAACGCGCCGATCTGCACCTGCACGGCCTTGCCGGTCGGGGGGCCGGCGCGCGGCGCCGCAACTTCGACCAGCACGCCGGGAATGTCGGCGGTGGCCTTACGGATATCGTCCATGATCTCGTGGGCCTTCGCCCTCGTCTTCCAGTCGGAGAATTCGAACTGAATGACGCCGATGGTGTCCTCGCTGATCTCGCTTGAGCCGCGCGGCTGCTCGCCGACGCGGGTGTAAACGGTCGAAAGCCCCTTGGTGTTCAGCACCCGCTTTTCGACCTCGGCGATGACGCTGTTCTTCTCCTCGAGCGCGATGTTGCCGCGGCCGTGCACGATCACCTGGCCGAAATCCGGCTCGACGTTGGGAAAGAACTCGACGCCATGGCCGAACTTGCCGTAGGCGACCGGCACGGCGACCAGGAGGAGGGCGACCAACGCCAGCGTCGTGCCGGGGTTGCGCAGCGCGGCGCGCACCGTGCGCATGTAAGGGCCGCGGTCGGCGGTGCGCTCGTCATGCGGGATCTGCGCGGCGCGGCCAAGCAGCGCTCCGAGCGTTGGCGTGAAGAACAGCGCGACTGCCAGCGACGCGGACAGCGTGGCGATCAGCGTGATCGGCAGATATTTCATGAACTCGCCGACCAGGCCGGGCCAGAACAGCAGCGGCGAGAACGCGGCGACGCGGGTCGCGGTGGCGGCGATGACGGGACCCGACATGCGCTTGGCCGCGAGCGAATAGGCTTCACGCGGCTGCATACCCTCCGCCATCCGGCGTTCGGCGAATTCGGACACGATGATGGCATCGTCCACCAGCATGCCGACCGCGAGGATGAGCGAGAACAGCACGACGATGTTGATGGTCATGCCGGCGAGGTGCAGGCCGAGCACGCCGGCGAGAAACGACGCCGGAATGGCGATGCCGATGAACAGCGAGGCGCGGAAGCCGAGCGAGAAGAGAATGATCACCACGACCAGCAGCACGCCGGTGGCGACCGAATTTTGCAGGTCGGCCAGCATCTGCCGGATAGTCTTCGACTTGTCCTGGGTGAAAGACACCTTGATAGCTTCGGGCCAGGTTTTGCTCAACGCGCCGATGGTCCGCTTCACGCCGTCAACGGTTTCGATCAGGTTGGCGCCTGTTCGCTTGGAGACTTCGACGGTCATCGCCGTCCGCCCGTTGACCCGCGTCACCGACGTGGCGTCCTTGAAGGTCGGCTTGATCTGCGCGACGTCACCCAGCGTCACCGCCGCGCCGGCGGAAGCCGCGATCGGCATGTTGAGCACGTCCTGCGGCCGCTCGATCAGGCTCGGCACCTTCACGGCGAAGCGCCCCGTCGAACCTTCCAGAGCGCCTGCGGCGATCAGGCTGTTGGAGGCGTTGAAGCCGACGATGAGCTGATCGAGCGAGACGCCGTAGCTTTTCAGGAGCGTAGGCTCGACGATGATCTCCACCGCTTCGTCGCGGATGCCGCGCAGCTCCGCCGATAGCACGCCGGGCACCTGCTCGATGGTGTTCTTGGCGTTGCGGGCGATCTGCAGCATGGTCCGCTCCGGCACGTCGCCGGAGAGCGCCACGACCAGCACCGGATAGAGCGAAAGATTGACCTCCTGTACGGTCGGCT
>Ga0190270_10000688_pt1 | contig 15034 bp, 12 predicted proteins | sample Popmic320T_FD_133748 | JGI IMG/M metagenome (GOLD analysis project Ga0190270, IMG submission 133748) | Populus adjacent soil microbial communities from riparian zone of Weber River, Utah, USA - 320 T | ecosystem: Environmental > Terrestrial > Soil > Riparian zone | place: USA: Utah | collected... | reverse complement strand
GCGCGCCGCCACAGACGAAGAGTTGTTGCGCTGCCACGCCGAACGCGTCGTCAACCGCGTGAAGCAGGCATGTTCGCAGGCGGCCCTCTACGATCACGTGTCGCTGGACGCCGACACCGTAGTCTCTCAGTTTTCGGAGGTCGCGGCCAGGCTGGCCGCCGGCGGCGCTTGCCGCGCCGTTGAAGCGGTAGTCGGCGGCGAGGCCGAGACCGCGTTTGTCGCCTGCCGCCCGCCGGGACATCACGCGACGCCGGGGCTCGCCATGGGATTCTGTCTCTACAACAACGTCGCCGTCGCCGCGCGCTACGCCCAGGCGGCTTACCCCGACCGAATCCAAAAAGTCCTTATCGTCGACTTCGACGTTCATCACGGCAACGGCACGCAGGACATTTTTTACGACGACCCGACCGTGTTCTTTTACAGCCTGCACCAATACCCCTGGTATCCGGGAACGGGGGACGCAACCGAGCGCGGCGCGCGCGAAGGCGAGGGATACACGATGAACATCCCCGTTCCCGCGATGACCCCCGCCGAAGATTATCTGCGATTGTTCGAGGAGGGGCTGGAATCGGTAATGAAGAGTTTCTCTCCCGATCTCGTGCTCATCTCCGCCGGCTTCGACGCGCACGAAGCCGACCCGCTCGGACAGCTCCTGCTCGATGACGCGAGTTATGAACGGATTACTAAAAGGTTGAAAGAGGCCGCATTGACGACGGGCGGAGGACGAATCGTTTCGTGTCTCGAAGGCGGGTACAACATGCGCGCGCTCAGCGACGCGGCCCGCACGCATGTTCGCGCAATGTTTTAATCTGTTTTGCTTATTTGCGTCGTGCGGATTAGAATTCCCGCGTACCCTTTAATTCTACCTGACTCCAAATCGCCTCGCGGCTGAAGCGAGGCATGGATGGAAACCACTTAGGAGGCCTCTGATGATAAGGAACAGGGTTTCTCTTTTAGCGCCCATGTCTTTTCTGCTTGCCCTGGGCTTGGGCGTGGTTGCGAACGCGCAATATCTGATCTCAACCAAAGCCGGATTCGTTAACCGAGTCGAGGGCGAAGTATACATACTGCGCGCCGACGGCGAAAATGGTGAAAAGGGGCGGGCCTCGCTCGGCACTCAAATGCAGGCTGGCGACAGGCTTAGCGTAGCGGCCAACGGATTCGCCGAAGCGCTGCTCAATCCAGGCTCGTATCTTCGCCTGAGCGAAAACACCGAAATCCGCGCCGTCAGCATCGACTTTGACTCGGTTCGCTTCGAACTGATCAAAGGATCGGTCATCGTCGAAATCGGCCAAGTCGACAAGAAAACTCCGATAGAAATCGTGACGCCGCACGGCGCGCTGACGATTGCGAAATCCGGATTGAGCCGCATTGACGCGAAAGGGTCGGCTACGCTGGTGGGGGTTCGCCAGGGCGAGATTCATCTGGGAACCCGTGGCGATTTCACGGCTAATCAGTCACTCAAGATCAAACGCGGGAAAGTCTTGACCCTGACCGGGTCCGCACAGCCTGGCCCGTCAGACATCGCCAAACTCGACCAGGACGCGATAGACAAATTCGACACCTGGAGCTTCAATCGCGCGCAGGCGCTCACCGCGGCCAACGTCAGGGCGCTGAGCCGGTCGGGAGTCCTGACTGCGGGCTGGTACTACGACCAGTTCTCCAACTTTTACACCTTCGTCCCGTCCCGCTCGTGGTTCTGGTCGCCTTACGGGTTCGGGTTCTTCAACAACTACCGCGATTGCCACTACTACACCCCTTACTATAGTGGAGGCAATTATCAAGACCAGGGAGGGAACGCAAGCGGCGCGCAAGTCTCGCCGCGTGTGGTGTCCGGCAATAACCGAGGCGCGGTTACCCGCTCGACTGACCGCCGTTCGGTCGACACCGGCTTCGATTCGCGATCAGGCAGGCACGGTGATTCTGGCTCGTACAGAGGCGACTCTTCGTCGTCATCGTCATCGTCATCGTCATCGGGGCCGCGCGGTACGCCCGAGCGAGGCGGCGCCTCGCGCGAATCTGGCGGACAAAGAGGCGGCGGGGCGCCGCCGTCAAGACCCCGCGGCCATTAGGAAATGTGGACATGTAGAAAAGGGGGGACAGGAAGCAAGTATCTTCCTGTCCCCCCTTTTCGCTTGTCTCCTTGTTCCCTAGTCTATTTGCTTACGGCCGAGTTGTTTCCGCTCTCCTCTTTCAGCACTTCGGAACCGGCGCCTTCCCAGTTGTCGATTACCAACCGGCCATTCTCGATCACGATCGTCAGCGAAATGATCCTCTCTTCTATCTTCGTGTAGTTAACCGGGTCGTCGGTGAACTTATATAAGCAATCTAAACGCACCATCCCTGGGACAGTTATATCAATGCTCTGAGTCATTTCACCCCCGACGATCTTGTAGTCTTTAAATTTACCGAGCATGCTCTCGGGCAAACTTTTCTGTTCTGTAGTCAACCTTTGCTTCGCCGGGGTCGAAAGCATCCCTTCGGCTTCAAGCCAGTTTCCATTAAGGATGGACAGGTTGAATTTGTTGAAAGCTTCTGCCCTTTGCTTCGGATCTTCGAGCGAAACCGGAGGCGCAGGCGGCGCGACGGCGGGATGGTTAGTCACCCAATAAGTGACTCCCCCGACGCCCCCCAGAAAAAGCAAGGTGATCAGCCACAAGATCGGCAAAGTGGATTTGCTTTCATTGCCCCGGCTGCGAGACTCTTCCATCTCGGCCTTCAAAGTAGTGTCTTCAAAAATTGTCCTCATCGCTCTTCCCCTGAATAGTTGGGTTAATCTTTCGGCGCTCACAGTAGCCGACCCCCGCCGCCGGTGTCAAACCAGGGAATGCGGAATGCGGAATGCGGAATGCGGATTTAATTGATTCCGAAAGACTTGCTTTTATTGCGTCGCCTCTTGCACGAGACAGTTCATTCGCTAGCATTCCGCATTCCGCATTCCCTGGTTGATTCATGCTGGCCGACCCGTTAAGCTGCGTTGGTTATGACCGCAAAAACGATTCTTGGCATTTTTGGCCTGGGAACGGTAGGCTCCGGAGTCGTAACGCTGCTCACCGGCAACCCCCAGTTCGAGATACGCGCCATCGCCGTGCGCGACCGCAATAAAACGCGCGACATTGACCTCTCGCAATTCGAAATCACCAACGACCCGTTCAAGCTCGCCGACGACCCGAAGATAGAGATTCTGGTCGAGGTCGCTGGAGGCGTTGACCCTGCTTATGAGGTCATCAAACGCGCTATCACTAACGGCAAACACATCGTCACGGCCAACAAAGAGTTGATAGCCAAACACGGCCCCGAGATCTTGGACCTGGCCAACCGCCACAACGTGACGATCTTCTTCGAGGCTGCGGTCGGGGGCGGCATCCCGCTGATTTCGACTTTGCAGCGTGGACTGCAGGCCAACCGCATCTCGCGCGTCGCCGGCATCGTCAACGGCACCACGAACTACATCCTGACGAAGATGGAGCGCGAGCGGAAGTCTTTCGCGGAGGCGCTCGCCGAGGCTCAGGCCGCCGGATTCGCCGAGGCCGATCCGACCGACGACGTCGAGGGGCGCGACGTGGCGTACAAAATCGCCATCCTATCATCGCTCGCGTTCCAGGTCCCGATCGAGGTCGAAAAGGTCTATCGCCAGGGCATCACCGCCATCAGCGACCTGGACATCAGCCTCGCGGCGGAATTCGGATACCGCATCAAAATGATCGGGCTGGCGCAACCCGGCGACGAGAACAGCGCGTCGCCCAGCCAATCTCTGGACGTGCGCGTCCATCCGACCCTCGTGCCGCGCCATCACCCGCTGGCCGGCATTGAAGGAGTCAATAACGCCATCTTCATCAAAGGCAGCGCGGTCGGCGAGATCATGCTTTACGGCCCGGGCGCGGGCCGCTTCCCCACCGCCAGCGCCGTCGTGGGCGACATCATCAATCTCGCCAGCGCGCTGAAACTGCCCGACTTCGCGCGCTACTTCCAACTACCCATCAGCTCACAGGTCAGCGAAATCTTCCCTATCGGAGAGACTGTGAACGCCTACTACATTCGCCTCGAAACCGAAGACACCCCGGGCGTGATCGGCAATCTGGGCCATGCCTTCGGCGAACACGGCGTCAGCCTCCACAGCGTCATGCAGAAGCACATGGCCCACGACGCGGCGACCATAGTGCTGCTGACGCACCAGGTGAAAGAGAAACAGGCTCAAGCGGCGCTCGACGAAATCAGCGCGCAACCGACAACCAGGCAAATCGGCGTGGTGCTGCGCGTGCTCAATTAAAGGCTGATACCAGATGACGTCCATCTGATTCGGAAAGTCTTCGAGCAGAATCCCGGCCGGATGCGCTCGCGCGCCTTTCCTCTTCCTCAAAAATTATTTCCTTTTACCCCCTCCAATGAGAGTCGATCCGATTTTTCCCGCCGTCTGGTCGAGAACGAATCGTGAGTAAGCGGCGATAACTATCGCTTATCGGCTTCGCGACTCGCCTTGCATTGAATGCGCCTCGCGGATTAACCTGTCCGGCAATGCGGTTTCAGCCCTTGCCGTGGAAGATCGTTTGAAAGTGAGATTAGTGTCAATCTTAATGAGCAAGATCAAAGTCTGTTATCACGGGAATTGTTTCGACGGGGTTTCGTCCGCGGCGGTCTTTTCGCGGTTTTACAAGGAGAGAATTCATCACGACTGGGAGGTCGTCTATCAACCGGTGGTTCATCGCGCGGGCGCGCTGTTTGACGCCGAGTTGTTCGACGGCGATGAGAACGCCATCGTCGACTTCAAATACAGCGACTCGCCGAGATTGACCTGGTGGTTCGATCATCACAAGAGCGCGTTTCTGTCGCCCGAAGACGAGGCCCATTTCAAGGCCGACGCGAGCGGCAAGAAGTTTTTGGACGCGGGCTACAAATCCTGCGCCAAATTCATCGCCGAGACGGCCCAGCGTAAGTTCGGCTTCGACGCCGCGCCGATGGGCGAACTGATTCATTGGGCGAATAAGATCGACGGCGCGCTTTACGAATCGGCCGCCGAGCCGGTCGAGATGAAGGCCGACGCCTTCAAGTTGGCGCTGGTCATTGAAAACGAGCGCGACCAGCGGTTGATCGAACGAGTCATTCGCAATTTGCAGACGAAGCCTCTGAGTCAGGTCGCGAAGTCGCCTTACATCGCCGGGCGCGTCGAACCCCTCTACGAGCGCCACTTGCGTTCGATGGAGATCATCGAACAGAACGCCGAAATCATCGGCCCGGTGGTCTTTTTCGACGTCGTCGGGCACGATATGGAAGGTTATAGCAAATTCGTACCCTATTACCTCTACCCCGAAGTGACCTACAGCGTCAGCGTGAGCCTCTCGTCGTTCCGCTCGAAGGTCTCGGTGGGGTCGAACCCATGGGCGCTGCGCCCACGGGCTCACGACCTGGCGGCCATCTGCGAACGCTACGGCGGGGGCGGGCACGCGGTCGTGGCCGCGATTTCGCTCGCGCCTGGAGAATTAGAGACGGCGCGCAAAATCGCGGCGGAGATTGTCGAGGAGTTGCGGCAGTGAAGAAAATCAGATCAAAAGTCGTTCAGCCAGACAACGCCACCGTGAGCGAAAGATTCCCGCCGCTGCGCGAAGTGACGCCGGAAACACAGCTCGAAATTCGTTCGACGCCGGTCGAGGAGATGAACCTCTACCCGCTCGACACTTTCGAATATGAGTACGTGGGCAATCGCATCGAGATCGAATTCACCTCGTCGGAATTCACGGCGATCTGCCCGTTCTCGGACTTCCCGGACTTCGCCACCCTGCGCATCCGCTACGCGCCGAACCGCCGCTGCATAGAACTGAAGTCGCTGAAGCTTTATATCAACTCGTTCCGCGAGGTGAAGATCTTCCACGAGCACGTGGTCAACAGGATTCTCGAAGATTTCGTCGCGGCATGCGACCCGCTGGAGTTCCACATCGAGGGCGATTTCAACGTGCGCGGCAACATCAAGACCGTCGTCCGCGCCAGTTATCAAAAAGAAAAGCCGAAGAAGGCCCCGGCGCTCGGGCGGCAGGAACTAACGCGCCAGCGCGATCGTAGTGTGAGATGAATCCCCGGACAAGGAGAGACTCCCGATGTTTTGCCCGAGATGCGCAAATCAGATCGCCGAGAATCAGAACTACTGCCGAAATTGCGGGCTCAAACTACACCTCATCGTTGACGCAATCCAGGATAAACCGTCGCGGGGGCAGTTCGACTTTGAAACGCTCAAACGCGACCTGCGCGACCTCGGATCGAGCCTGCGCGCGGGTTTTGAAGAAGCGATCAAGAATACCAGGAAGTTGAAACAGAACGCGCCGCCGACGTCACAGCAAGACTGGTCGCGCGAGGTCAGCAAGGCCGTCTGGTCGCACGAAGTCAACGAAGTCCTCAAACACCACATCGGCAAAGCCTTGAAAAAAGCGAAGGCCGCCCATTCGCGCAAATATAGCTTTCAGCAGGCCGCGCTTTCCATCTTCGGCGGCGGCGCGACGATGGCCGTCTGGTATTACGTGCTTGAGGCCGCGGCCAATTCGGGTCTGCTCCAGAACCTGGAGTTGATCATTATGGATAAGGGCGACACGACGATCACCGGCCTGGTTCCGGTGATCCGAATGCTGTGGCTGCTCGGACTGATCCCGGTCGCGCGCGGCGTCGCGCACCTGCTCAACGGAATCTTTTTCGCGCCGAAGCCTGAAAAAGAACCGGAGCCGCAGATCGGTTTCGCGCCCGACTTCGCCCCCGCCCCGGCGCAAAATCACATTCAACCCCAACCGACATACTCCTCGGCGGTCGCCGATCCGGCGACGAACAACCTGGATGGCGAGCGAACCCCACAGCCGCAAATAAGCGTGACAGAAGACCCGACATTGCGATTCGAACCGAAATGACTCCCCGGAATGTGGAAAAGAAAACGTGGGAGAGAAAAATAGAGGGCGGAAAAACGGTAGCGCACAAACAGTGGCGCTGCAAGTCGTGTGGTTTTCCTCCACCGCAGAGGCGCGGAGAACGCCGCAGGGACGCGGAGAGCTTTCCAGAAGGCGCTTTTCTCTCTCTTCTTCTCTGCGAAGTCTCCGCGTTCTCAGCGTCTCTGCGATGAACTCAGCATTACATTTCGCGCGCTACCAGAAAAATACGAGGCTCTATTTTCCCATCCTCTATTTTTGTGTCTGGTTACTGTTCGCAGTCTTGGCCGCTTCGGCTCAACGCGTCCCCGGTCTTTCGCGTGAAGAGAAATGGCGCGGCGATATGCAGTATCTGTTCGTCGAGCTTCCGAAGCGCCACAAAAACCTCTTCTTCAAAATTACGCGCCAACAGTTCGACCGCGAGATAGCCGGGCTAATCGAATTGGTTCCGAAGATTTCAGACTCGGAGATCAAATTGACGCTCCGGCGTCTGACGGCGATGATCGGCGACCCGCACACCAGAATTTCGTACAACGTAGAGAAAACCTATCCCCTCACGCTCTATCAATTTTCTGACGGCGTTTTCGTCACTGCGACGACAGATGAATACAAAAGCGCGCTCGGCGCAAAACTCGTCAAGATCGGCGAGACCGACATCGAACGCGCGAAAGAAGCCGTTCGTCCGTTGATCACCTTCGAAAACGAGTGGCGTTTCAAACAACAATTCCCGTACTACCTGACCGACCCTGAAAACCTATACCTGTTGAAAATCCTGCCTTCCGCCGACGTAGGCGATTTCACGTTCGTTGACGGAAATGGAAATCAGTTCTTCGTCAAGCCGCGGCCTGTTTCGACAAAAGAAGTGGTCAAATTCATTACTCCGTTCGATTCGCCGCAGAATAAACCGCCGCTCTATCTGCGCAACCCCGAGCAATATTACTGGTACGAATATCTGCCCGACTCAAAGACGCTCTATCTGCATTATCGCCGCTGCGCCAATATGCCGTCGCAGCCGTTCAACAGGTTCGCCGCGGCGCTGTCGAACTTCATGGACAGGAATCCGGTCGAGCGGATGGTGATCGACCTGCGGCTGAACGGCGGCGGCAATTCGAGTATCTTCGAGCCGCTCATCAAGGCGCTGTCGAGGCGGCGCGAAGTCAATCAAACGGGCAGGCTGTTCGCGCTGATTGGCCGAGGGACTTTCTCCTCGGCCTGTCTGAACACGCTGAAATTGAAGAGGGAGACGAAAGCGATCCTGGTGGGCGAACCGACCGGGCAGCGACCGAACTTTTACGGCGAAGTGGAAACAATGACCCTTCCGCATTCAAAACTGCGGGTCCACTATTCGACCAGGCATTTCAGGATGATGGACGGCGACCCGCCAGCGCTCGCGCCGGACATCCATGTCGAACCTTCGTCGTCGGATTACGCGAGCGGGCGCGATCCGGCGCTGGAGCGAGCGATCAGTTACAAGGGCAAATAAAGATTTCAGCCACGAATGAACACGAATATTCACGAATGATGCAAGGGATAGAAAAAGGGATCGCCAGGACCAAGAAAGCGATTCGTGTTCATTCGTGTTCATTCGTGGCTGAAATTCTTTTTGTGTCGCCCGGCGATTTCCAGAATTCGATCGACGACTTCATCAACCGTCATCACCGACGAGTCAATGTAGACGGCGTCTTCGGTTTGCGTAAGCGGCGAATCGGCGCGCGTCCTGTCGCGGCGGTCGCGGCGCTCGATCTCTTCCCTCATATCTTCGAGCGAGGCGACAGCGACGCCACGGTCGAGGTCTTCGTCGTACCGTCTTTTAGCGCGGGCCTCGGGCGACGCGTCGAGGTAGATTTTGACCTCGGCGTTGGGAAAGACCTGAGTGCCGATGTCGCGACCCTCCATCACCACGCCTCCTGCCTGCCCCATCAGTTGTTGACGGGCGACCAGCGCGCGGCGCACCGCCGGGATGGCTGAAACTATTGAGGCCGCCTGTCCGACCTGCGGAGTGGCGATCTCGTCGGTGACGTCGCGGCCGTCAATCAGTACGCGCGTCGAATCGATGTCGCCTGTCAATTCGATCAACGACTCTCCGGCGAGCCGCCCCACGACGCCGGCGTCGTCGAGCGAAACGCATTCACGCAGAGCTTTCCAGGCGACGGCCCGATACATTGCGCCCGTGTTGATGAAAAGATATCCGAGCCGCCGCGCGACGGCCCGCGCGACCGAGCTCTTTCCCGCGCCCGCCGGCCCGTCAATGGCGATGATCAATCCTCTTTCAGCCATGGGACTTATGAGACTTATGGGACCTATAGGACTTATAGGCTTGGGAATTCCAAGCCTATAAGTCCTATAGGTCCCATAAGTCCTATCACGATTCTCCCTTAAAAATCTCCCGAACGATTTGAAGCGTCCGCTCGATCTGTTCGCGGCTCACGTCGTAATGCGTGACCATTCGCATCTCTCGCGCGTTGACGCCGTTGGCCAGGACGCCGCGTGATTTCAACTCGGCGCTGAACTGCGCTGTGGTCATTTCCGTGGCCGCGATGTCGAAGATCACGATGTTGGTCTGCGCGCGCTCGGGATCGATCTTCACGCCGCGCAATTCGGCCAACCCCTCGGCCAACCGCCTCGCTTTCGCGTGATCTTCGATCAGAACTTTGAGCGAATCTTCGAGCGCGACCAACCCGGCGGCAGCCAGCACGCCCGCCTGCCGCATTCCGCCGCCTAACATCTTGCGCACGCTGACCGCCTGCCTGATGAAGTCCTTCGAGCCGGCGATCATCGAACCGACGGGAGCGCCCAGCCCCTTCGACAGACAAAACATCACCGAATCGAAGGGGCGCGCGATTTCGGCGGCCGTCGTGTTGAGCGCGATAGCGGCGTTGAAGATTCGCGCGCCGTCCAGATGAACAGGCAACCCGATCGCATGCGCGCGTTCGCAAATCTCACGAGAAACGCCGAGCGGCATCACCGAGCCTCCGGCCATGTTGTGCGAATTTTCGAGAGCGATGAGCGATGTCGGCGTGACGTGATAGGGCGAGTTGTGATGGATGGCGCCGCTGATCGAATCCCAGGTCAACAACCCGTCCTCGCCCGCGACCGGACGGATCGTGACGCCGGAGAACGCCGCCGCCGCCCCCATCTCGTAGTTGAAAATGTGGCTGCGCGCTTCAACCACGATTTCGGTTCCCGGGCGCGCGCCCAGCCTTACGCAAATCTGATTTCCCATCGTGCCCGAGGGAACGAAGAGCGCGGCCTCTTTCTCGAGGATTTCGGCGGCGCGTTCCTGCAAGCGGTTGACGCTCGGGTCTTCGAGGTAGACGTCGTCGCCGACTTCGGCCTCGGCCATCGCGCGGCGCATTGTGGGAGTAGGTTTCGTAACCGTGTCACTGCGAAGGTCTATGATGTTCATATTGATTCTGTTGCGATCTGACCGCTATCTAATAGCACAGATCACGGCCTCTTTCCATTGTCTATCACACGTTGCGCGCTCTCCTCATGAGTGTCAGCCACGAAGAATCGAAGAGCGCGAAGGTTTTTACGATCTTTCTTCGCGCTCTTCGATTTAAAGAACGCATCAATAGAACGCTGATGACGCGGACAAGCGCGGATCATCGCGGATAAACCCAAAAAAGGTCAGCGTCAAATCCGCTCTATCCGCGCCATCCGCGTTCTATTAACCCGTATACTGATATGAAATCCGCTTTAAGTAGAGTAATTGACCCGCATGGACTCCTCTTCTTTCATCGCTTCGCGGATCGAGGCGGGGAGGGCTTGTTCGAGAATGCGGCCCGCGCCCATCGCCGCCGCCAGCGCCGGGTCGGGCGCCACTTGCGTCCTCACGCCAAACTCCTGGGCGAATTGTTCGGCAAGGCCGTGGAGTTGCGCCAGCCCCCCGCTCAGCGTGATTCCTGAATCGAGCAGGTCTACCGAAGCCTCCGTGGGAATCTCTTCCAGGGCCAGGCGCACGTGTTGCTTGATCATGCGCAGCGAGGGCTGCATCAAGATATCGATCTCTTCTCTGCCGATGGTGATCTCCTCCGGCAGCCCGGTCTTAAGGTTTCGCCCCCGCACGGCCAGCGATCGACTGTCGCGCGGCCCGCCCGCCTCTCCCATCCCGATCTTGACTTCTTCGGCGGCGTCTTCGCTCACTTCCAGCGTCTTCTCCAGTTGCAGGTAATGCGCGATGGCGCGATCTATCTCGTTCCCGCCGAAGCGTCGTGTGGAGGCGTAGAGGATGCCGCCGCCGCTGATGACGGCGATGTCCGTCGTTGCCGCGCCAATATCGACGACCATGCAAGCGCGCGCCGCGCGCAGGTCTAGACCAGCGCCCATAGCCGCGGCGTAAGGACCTTCGACGAGCGTCACATTTCCCGCCCCGGCCTGCCTGGCGGTGTCTTCATAGGCCCTCTGTTCCAGCGGCGTGGCGTCGGTCGGGGCGCAGATCAGCAGCGACGGGCCGACCAGACTATGGCGGCCGCGGGCGGCTCTGATGAATTGAGAGAGCATCTTGCTGGCGGCCTCGCAATCCGCGATCACACCGTCCCTGATGGGACGCGCGATGCGGATCTCGCGCGGCTGGCGGCGGGCCAGCCTTTTCGCTTCCCGCCCTACCGCCGCGACCTTGCCGTTATTGGTGTCGAAGGCGATCACCGACGGCTCATTGACCACCAGGCCTCTGCCCGGCAGGTAGACGCGAGTATTGGCGGCCCCGAGATCGATCGCCAGGTCATCAATCAGAGTCAGGTTAAGCCCTTGAAATAACGATCTGCAGAAGCGCTCAAACTTTCCTTTCCAATCACGGTTATTCATAGACCGCGCTCCATAGGTCCCATTACGTTTGGCAACCCACTAACTATCGCGCTGCCTTTGGGACCGAAGATACAATCTTCTCATCACCTCTTCGCACTCTCCTTTGTCTTTGGGAATCGCAATCTACGTGCCGCCTCATTAGCCCCACGCGCCCGGAGGAAAATCGAGGATCGAGGACCGAGGATCGAGGGTTGAGGGTCGTATAGATCGAGAATCGTCTCACTAGCGGCGTTGCGATCCACTATCCTAGATCCTCGATCTTCCATCCTCAATTCTCGGAGTAGAGTTTTTTGAGGGTCAAGTCTATCAAATTCATCATGCGCGCCCATGTCTCGTCACAGGCGCTCGACACGAGCGCTTCGTCCACCCGATCGAGCCACGCGTCGTAGTCGTAATCGCCCTGGCGGTTCATCAAACGCTCGGCTGCGGCGACGAAGTCGTCTGTCGTATCGGCGATCTTGACCAGGCCCCGCCGCCCGTAGACAAGCTCCACGTCGCGGATCGAAGTGGAGACCATGGGGACTCCGGCCGCCAGATATTCCAATGTCTCTACAGGAGCGATCAGCCTCGTCGATTCACCGCGGGAGAACGGCGCCACCGCGACATCCCAGCCGGAGAAATATGCGGGCAGGTCCTTGTAGATTCTGTCGCCGAGATAATGAATGTTCGGACGGCGCGGCAATTCGGACGGGGCGATCTCAACGACGGGGCCGATCATCACGATCTGCCAATCCGCCCTCGCCTCGGCGATCGCGGCAAGCAACTCCAGGTCCAGGCGCTCATCGATCACGCCGGAGAACCCCAGGCGCGGCCGCCCGATGCGAGCCTGGTCTACAGGCTCCGCGATCTCGCGCCTGGCATTGCGGAAATGCTCAAGATCAACTCTGTCCGGGAGAGAATGGACGTTGTGATGAAACCGGCGTTTCGCTTCGTCGAGGCCATGCCTGCTGGTGAAGACCACGTCGGCGAGCCTGAGCAATTCGGCTTCGCGCCGTTTCGCGGAGTCTAAGGCCGACAGTTCATCCATACAATCATAGACTACAAGAAGCGGATCGAGACGCCAGGTGAAGGCCAACGCCGTCGGCGTGTAGTACCAGAGGATGTAGTCACAGACCTCGTATTCCAGGAAGAGTTCATCGAGCAGGAGCGCTTGTTCTGTCGCGGGCGCTTCGGCGTCATCCGATCCCTCGCACAGATGCGGCGTCACGACGAACACTCCGCAATCGCTCCGTCTGATGTCCAGCCCCGGAACCGTCGCGCCGAAGACGGGCTCCTCCACGAAAAAAACGCGCCGTTCGCGGGCCGACCGGTTCATCAGGCGTTGCGCTCTCTGTCCCGCGAAATCCCATTGCAGGAGCGACAGGCAAACTATTTCCGGAGGATCATCGACCGCCCCTCCTAATAAAGGGGCGTAGTTCATTTCAGCGCTGTCGCCTGTGACTATGGCGTTCTTCATATTTAGATTTGAGCAATGAATATGCCAGTGTTTTTCAGCGACGCTTGCGACCGCGGCCGCGCCGTAATATGTAAATATTCAAGAAGCGTTCATGACAGAAGATTTAATGTGGCGAACGTATGATAGATGAACGTTCTGAAGCGATATGGGGTGAATGAGGGCCGTGCGAGTTAATCAGGACAAGGGCTATTTTGAACTGGCTCGACAGTTGCAAACTTCCAGATCAGCCTGAATCTTATTTGTGAGAGGAATAATTAGGAATTATGGCCCCGAATAATCTACTCGACCGATTAGTCACATTTGAACCCACACCCTTCCCCGTCATCAGCGTTTATCTGAACACACAGGCCGATCAGAACGGGCGCGACAATTTCGACGCGTTCGTGCGTCGCGAATTAAAGGCGCGGGCGAAGAGGTGGACTATGCGCACGCCCGAACGCGAGAGTTTCGACCGCGACGCTGAGCGGATCAACGAATATTTGCGCGACGAGTTGCGACCTTCTTCGAACGGGGCGGCGATCTTCGCCTGCTCGGCGGAGCGCGATTTCTTTGAAGCCGTTCAGTTCGACGCGCCGATCGAGGAAAATCACCTCTACACGTCTTATCAACCGAGCGTCTATTCGCTGGCGCGCTTCATCGACCACTATCCGCCTTACATCGCGCTCGTCGCCGACACCAGCGTCGCGCATTTGTACGTGTTCGGCGCCGGTGAGGAACTTGAACAGCGCGACGTCGTCAGCCCCAACGTCCACCGGACGATGATCGGCGGCTGGTCGCAGGCCCGTTTTCAGAGGCATATCGACAACATCCGCATGCGTCACGCGAAAGACGTGGTCGAGGAACTCGACCGCGTAACGCGAGACGAGCGCATCGGGCGGATCGTGCTCGCGGGAGACGAGGTGATTATTCCGATGTTGCGCGAACAACTCCCGCAGCGCCTGGAGGAGATGGTGATCTCGACGCTGCGTCTGGACGTCGCCACGCCCGAACACGAAGTGATGAAGGCCAGCTTCGAGGCGGTGCGCGCCCACGACGCCTGGAAAGACGCCGAGAAGATCGAGAAATTGTTTGATAGATACCTGGGCGGCGGCTTCGCCGTGACCGGCGCGCGCGACACGCTGGTCGCGCTGACGCTGGGCCAGGTTGAAGAGATGTTCATCAGCGCGTCGGAACAAGACGTGCGCGACGATCTTACGGGGAAGGACGCGGAACTTATTCCAGGCCTTCCCGAAGACGCCGAAGGGAATGGCTGGGCGCGCAGCGCGGCGATCGCGGACGAGTTGGTGGCGCGCGCCCGCCAGACCGACGCCGGCGTGACATTCATCGAAGACGCCGCAAGATTGGCCGCGTGCGGCGGAGCGGGCGCCAAGCTCCGGTTCCGCCTTTGAAACCCGTAGTCCCGCCTTTAGGCGGAAGCATTTGGCATTGTGGACTGGATCTGCGATCGGCGCTTCCGTCTAAAGGCGTGACTACGAACAATTTCCCGAGGAGTTCAGCATGCCGCGTTGCGACGCCCTGAAAGAATGTAATCGCGCCAGGTAATAACGACTTATGGTCTTTGAGAAATAAATGCAATGAATGTGGCGCGAGTTGTTTACTCGCGCCGCTTCGGCTGAAGACGGCGCGAGTAAACAACTCGCGCCACATCATCAACCGCGTGAGGTTGCATTATTTTTTCAAAGACAGTTAGTCGTTACGCCAGGGCGCTTTTCCGAGGAGTCATTATGAGCAGGAAGAACAACGTCAACCCCGATTATTATAAAACGGCCGGACGGGAGCGCCCGGGAGAAGACATCGTTCACGTCGCCTACAAGCGCTGGTATACGCAATCGAAGACGGCCGCTGACGCGCATGCCAGGAATTTCATCCCCGG
>Ga0190270_10000687_pt1 | contig 15037 bp, 9 predicted proteins | sample Popmic320T_FD_133748 | JGI IMG/M metagenome (GOLD analysis project Ga0190270, IMG submission 133748) | Populus adjacent soil microbial communities from riparian zone of Weber River, Utah, USA - 320 T | ecosystem: Environmental > Terrestrial > Soil > Riparian zone | place: USA: Utah | collected... | reverse complement strand
GCGAAAGACCTCGAGCGCGTCCTGGTAACCGTCAGCCACGGCGCCGACGCCGATGCGCATGTGCGCCGGCATCTCGAAGCAGTCGCCGGGCGCTGCCAGCACCCCGGCCTTGGCCAGGGCCTCACATAGCGGGCGCGCATCGCGGCCGTCGCGCAGCCAGGGAAAACACGTGGTGCCGCCGGCGGGCGGTGTCCAGCCCAGAGCGCCGCGATGCTCGTGCATGAACCTGTTGAGCAATGCCAGGTTCGCCTGTGACACGGAGCGCAGCCGCGCCAGGATCTGGTCCGCATGAGCCAGCGCATGGGCGCCGACCGCCTCGGTGAGCGGCGAGCCCGAGATGGTGAAATAGCTGCGCAGGTCGAGCAGTGCTTCGCGCCGTGCGGCGTCGGCGTCCACCAGCCAGCCGATGCGCAATCCCGGAATCGACATGGCCTTGGCAAAGTCACCGAGCACGATGGTGTTGGGAATGCTGCTGGCGCTGGCGCATTCGCCGCTGTGGTACAGGGGGTGATAGACCTCATCGACGATGAGTGGAATAGCGCGCGCCGCGAGCAGCTCGGCGAGTTTGCGCTGCTCGTTGACCGGCATCACCGAACCGGTCGGGTTGTGCGGCGTGTTGACGAACACCGCGCGTGTCGAGGCATCGACGGCGCTCAACACGCCCTCCGCGGTCTGCGCAAAACCGTAATCCGGCCGCAGCGCGTATTCGCGCACCTGCAGGCCCCAGGCGCGCGCCAGCACCGGGACCGCCGGGTACGCGGGCTTCGGCAGCACGATGGAGGCGCCAGGCGCCGCGAAATACACCGTCAGTGCGATCAGTGCCTCGGAAGCCCCCGTCATGGCCAGCACGTGATCGGGATCGACTCCGTGGAGCGATGCAATACGTTCGCGAAGTAGTTTGCTGCCCTGCGGCGGCGCGTAGGAGAGTTTCACCTCGCGGAGGTCGCGCTCGCTTCCGCCGCCGAGCGCCATGAGCTCGGCCAGGGTCCAGGACGGCCCGGTGCTCGACGCCAGGTTGTAACGGATCGGTGGCGTCGCGAACTCGTGGGCCGCCAGCCATGCGTCGAGTTTGAACGGAGGTACTTTCATGGCGCTATCATCTGGTGCGGATCGCCTGGCAGCAATGTCACCCCGGAGCACGCCTGATGCAAGGTGTGCCTTGACCTGGAGAATCATGGCCCGAATTCTCATCGCCGTGGGCGCCTGCGTCGTGGTGGCGGGATTCGTCACGTTCGCCGTCGTGCGTGCACGCCGGCGACGACAGTCGCAGATTCCCGAGCTCAATAAACACCCCGAGCGGCTCGAACAGATGCTCGACGAAACGGACGACGCATGAACACACGCACTCCCGACTACCGCGCCATGCTCGAGGTTGCCCTCGCCGAAGCGCGCCGCGGCTACTCTGAAGGCGGCATTCCAATCGGCGCGGCGCTGTTCGACCAGGACGGCCGGTTGTTAGGTGCCGGCCGCAACCGCCGCGTGCAGGAGGCAGATGCTTCCATACATGGCGAAACCGACGCATTCCGCAAGGCCGGACGTCAGCGTGGGTATGCCCGTACCATCATGGTGACGACACTTGCGCCGTGCTGGTACTGCAGCGGCCTCGTCGTGCAGTTCAAGATCGGTACCGTGGTCGTCGGTGAGTCGCGCACCTTCCAGGGCGGCATCGACTGGCTGCGTGAACGCGGCGTGAAGGTCATCGACCTCCAGTCCGCGGAATGCGAACAGCTGCTGGGGGAATTCATCAGCGCGCATCCCGAAATCTGGCACGAGGACATCGGGGAGTGACTGGCAGGCTGTTGAGCTAACGCCGGGTCACCATCACTTCCAGATACTCGGCGTCCACCAGCATGGTGGAATCCCTGGCCCGGTTGAAGCGCGTCACCAGTTCCAGCAAGTCGCCGCGCAACGCCTTCTGTCGCACCGGTTCGAGCGACGCGAAGACCTTGAGCACCGGCGCGTAGCCCGCGCGCAGCTTGTCCACCCAGTCCATCGGGGTACGGGCCCGCAGCGCCACGCACTTGCGTGACGTCTCGACGCTGCCATAAGCGCCAAACAACTCCTCGAGTCTCTCCGGCACTCCCCACTGGAACGGCGCCGGACCGCAGGTCGCCTGCGGCACATGTCGTCCCATCGTGACAAACAACTGCCCGACGAAGCCGGTCGGGGTCCAGTTGGCGAGCCCGAGCCGCCGGCCGCGCCGGCAGACGCGGATCATTTCCGAGGCGGCCCGCTCCTGGTCGGCGGCGAACATGGCGCCAAACGCGGAAACCACCGCACTGAAGCTCTGGTCCGGGAAAGGCAGGGCCTCGGCGTCGGCGTCCACGAACTGCACCCCTGCCGCGACGGCTTCGGCGCGCTGGCGGCCGCGGTTGGTGAGGTCGGAGGCATAGTCCGTGGCCGTCACGTCGCACCAGCGCCGGGCGGCCGCAAAGGCCGCATGAAAGCTGCCTGCGGCGACGTCGAGCACACGCTCGTCCTGGCATAAATTCACGGTTTCACACAGCTCTTCGCTGACAATCTGCAGGGCATTGCCGGCGACGGCATAATCGCCACTCGCCCAAGCCGTCAGCTGACGGGCCTGGACCTCCCTGTGATCAACGCGCGAGACGTTGCGGGACAAACTAAGACTCATGGGCTCCCTCCTCAAACAACTCGGAAAGGTTAGGCAGGGGGCGTGGTAACCAGCGTGGAAAAGCCCGTGGAATCATTGACCTTCCGCCTGTTGGGACCGCTCGAATTGTCGCGCGGAGGCGACGTGCAGAAGCTCCCGGCCTCGCGCAAGGTGCGCGCGCTGCTCGGCTACCTGGTGCTCGCCAGCCGGCCGGTGGCGCGTTCGCAGATCTGCGAGCTGCTCTGGGACATCCCCAACGATCCACGCGGCGAGCTGCGCTGGTGCCTTTCGAAGATCCGCGGCCTGCTCGACCAGGGCCGCAAGCGCGTGATCGCCGACGGCACCACGATCCGGCTCGATCTCACCGACTGCGTGGTCGACACACTCGAAGTCACGCGCGCACCCGAGCACGGCATCCAGAAGTTAGGCGCCGAGCGCCAGCGCGAACTGGCGAGCCTGTTCAGGGGCGAGTTGCTCGAGGGCCTGGAGATTGCGCGCAGCCCGATGTTCGACGCCTGGATCATGGCCGAGCGGCGGCGCTTCCGCGGCATCCAGACCGTGCTGCTCGAAAACCTGGCGCGCGAGCTGCCGGCCGAAGCCGCCGCACCGTACGTCGACGAGTGGCTCAAGCTGTCGCCCTTCGACCGCAACGCGCACGAACTGCTGCTCACCTCGCTCGCACGCCAGCGCCGCATCGCCGAAGGTGAAGCGCACCTGGCGAGCGCCAGCAAGCTGTTCGAATCCGACGGACTCGACAGCGCGCCATTACGCGACATCTGGCGGCGCGTGCGTGAGACCTCCGCGCAGCAGTCGGAACCGGGGCCGAGCATCGAACTGGTGAGCGCGAATCTCACCGAGATCAACCGCTTTGCACTGGACGCCGGCAAGGGCGTGCGTCGCGCCTCGCTGGCGGTGATGCCCTTCGTCGATCGATCGAGCGAGGCCGACAAGCGCGGTGGCGTCGCCGACGCGCTGGCCCACGACGTGATCGTGCGGCTGGCGAAACTGCGCAGCATGTTCGTCATCGCTCAGGGAACCACGTTCACCCTGCGCGACCGCGGCATCGGTCCCGAGGAAGCGGGCCGCATGCTCAACGTGAACTACGTGGTCAGTGGCGCGGTGCGGCGCAATGCCCGCCGGCTCACCGTGAATGCGGATCTCATCGAGACGCGCACGGCGCGCATCGTCTGGGCGGAACAATTCGACGACACCGTCAACGATACACTCGACGTGCTCGACGAGATCGGCAACCGCATCGTGGCCGCCGTGGCGCACGAGATCGAAATGGTCGAGCGCAATCGCGCCATTCTCAAGGCGCCCGCCTCGCTCGATGCCTGGGAAGCGCACCACCGCGGCCTGTGGCACATGTATCGCTTCAGCAAGGCCGACAATGAACGCGCGCGGCAGTTCTTCACGCAGGCCGTGGAGCTCGACCCGACGTTTGCGCGCGCCTATGCCGGCCTGTCGTTCGCGCATTTTCAGAATGCCTTTCTCGGCTGGAAGAAGCCCGAACCGGAAATCGATCGCGCCTACGAGGCAGCGGGCAAGAGCCTGATGGTCGATGACCGCGACCCGGCGGCGCACTGGGCCATGGGCCGTGCGTTGTGGCTGCGCGGAAATCAGGACCAGGCAATCACCGAACTGGAAAGTGCCGTGGACCTGTCGCCCAACTTCGCCACCGCGCACTACACGCTCTCGTTCGTGCATGCGCAGTCCGGCGATCCGCGGCTCGGTATCGCGTTCGCGGATCACTCGCGGCAACTTTCTCCATTCGATCCCCTGCTGTTCGCCATGTTAGGCGCGCGCGCCATGAGCCTGGCGCGCCTGGGAGACTACGGCGAAGCCGCCGAATGGGCCATCAAGGCTGCCGCCCGACCCAACGCGCATCAGCACATCATGGCGATTGCTGCCTTCACGCTGGGACTCGCCGGTCGCGGGGAGGAAGCCAACGCCTACAAGGCCCGGATCAAAGAGCGCGTTCCCGACTATGCGGTCTCGGACTTCCTGGCGGCATTCCGCTATTCGGACGACGCCGCCGCGCTGTTCGTCCGCGGCGCCAAATCCATCGGCATGAAATAAGGGACACAACACCCGATTGACGGCCGTTCCGTCGCTGTGATCTATTGCATCGCAAAGGGGGATGCCATGAAGCCGTTCGCCAGATCGCTCGCAATTACCTTGTTAGGCGCAGCGTCGTTCGCTCTGGCCCAGGTCAATCTTCCGAACCCGCAGTCCCCGGGCCTGTCGCCGGATAGCGCGGTGCGCATCATGGCCACCTCGGATCTCATGGTGGACCGTTCCATCAGGCGCTGGCTGCGACAGCACTATCCGGGCTGGGATGCCGACCCGCATGAATTCATGGAGATCGGCATGGACCGTTACGCGGTGGTTTACATCAGCACGTCAAACCAGCCGAGCCGGCGCGTGTACTTCCGCATTGCCAAGTCGCCGAGCGACGACATGGATTCGGGCTTCCCACAGCTCTGATTGTCGGAAAGCCCTGCGCCGCCCTGTCAGCACAGTCTGATCGTCGCTCCGCGCCGTGAGGTTCATACTCCGGCCGCTTCACGCGCCTTCCCGTCGTGAAACCGGAGATCCCCATGCGAACGATCGGAAAAGTCCTCGTGCTGGCTGTCGTCACCTTGATGGTCGCCTGCACCAGCCAGCAGGAACCCGCCGAAAACGCCGTCGCGAAACTCGAAGCCTCGCTGAATTCGATTCGCACCGACGCGCAGCAATATGCCTCCGAGCAATTGCAGACTGTGGAGGCGTCGGTGACCCGCCTGAAGGGAGACCTGGCGAAGAAAGATTACGGCGCCGTGGTGCAGACCGCGCCCTCGGTTGCGAGGGACATCGAGTCGCTCAAGACCGCCACCGAGACCGCGAAATCTGATGCCGAGGCCGTGCTCGCGGCCGCGCAAGCCGAATGGAACGAACTCACCGCCAGCGTTCCTCCCATGGTGGAGAAGCTGCAGACTCGCGTCGATCAACTTGCCAAGACGCGCAAGTATCCGAAAGGCATGGATAAAGCGGCATTCGAAGCGGCAAAGACCAGCTTCGAAACGCTCAAGACCGAGTGGACCGAAGCCGGCGCCGAGTTCGCCTCCGGCCAGGCGGCCAACGCGGTACGCAAGGGGCGCGGTGCCAAGGCCAGGGCAGAAGGACTGATCGGCCAGCTCGAAGTGCAGGTCTGATACGCAGAAATATTCGGTGCCGAGGTGGGAGAACTGGCCCGCTCGTGACACAACTTGATGAGCCTTCGGAATCCATGGCCGCGGCAGGGAAGCCCGGCCTCCCGAAGCCTCCCTCGATACCCCCTTATGTCATATCGGACGGCAACGTCCCCGCGATGCTTTGCGCGTAAGTGATTCGTGAGCCCCGGTGGCTGATCCTCGCGCAGGACCCGGTTGGCGCGGGTGAGAGAACTTCGCCCCCGGTGACACTGGTACAAGGGACCGCTCGAATCACGCTAACAACAAGAGCGCGGTGAATCACCATGCGCAAGCTCGTCAGGAACGCCCAGGACACTTTTCGTGTGAAGGCCTACGCCGGCACCAACGGCGTGTTGCTGGCCTTCGACGTCGATGAGTCGCGCCGCAACGGGCTGCTCGGCTTCGCGGTGAAGCAGAAGGAAGGCAACAAGGAGTGGCAGTGGCTGCTGAACAGCCTGACCTTCCCCGGCAAGGCGCACACGCTGGAAAAGTGGCAGGCGACGCCCAGCAATCTCGCGCCCATCCAGAAAATGCGCTGGGCTGACTACAGCATCGCACCCCGGACCACCTGCAGGTATCGCGTGCACCTGGTGTACGGCACGCCGGACGCGCCGCAGCTCGATGAGAAGCTCGAGCTCGAAGTGCGCACCGACGACGGTCTGCCCGACAAGCACCGCGTGATCTTCAACCGCGCGGTGGCTGCGAGCCAGTCGTTCGGGCGCAAGTTCGAAGACCTGGACAAATGGCTGTCGACTCACAAGAAGGCGCCGATCGAAGACTGGCCGGATCCAAAGGCGCGCGACTGGCTGCAACACGGGCTGCTGGACCAGATCGAGGATTTCGTGGCTCGCGCCCGGGACAACAGCTGGACACTCGACGTCGCGATCTACGAGTACGAGCTCAAGGCGATTGTTGATGCCATCAATGCCGCCCACAAGCGCGGCGTCAAGGTTCGAATCCTCTATCACGGCAGACTGAACGACGAACAGACCAGGCAGAACGAAGCCAGCGTCAAAAAAATTCCCAAGGCACGCAAGCTGGCGCGAGTCACCTCGAAGATCTTCCACAACAAGTTCATCGTGCTCGGCAAACTCAGGAACGGCGTGTCCGAGCCGCGTGCCGTGTTGTGCGGCAGTACCAATTTCACCGAGAACGGCGTCTACCGGCAGGCCAACGTGGTGCACGTGGCCAGCGACAAGTCCATCGCCGGCAGCTACGCGAAACTGTTCCAGGTCATCTGGGACAGTCCCGCCAACGTACCGGCGGCGAAGAAATGGATCGGCATCAACAATGCCATGGATGCCACCAACAAGTTGTTCGTCGGCTTTTCACCGCGCGCCGGCGCCAGGGACCTGGCCGAGTTCGTCACCTGCATCAATGCCGCGCAGCGCGACGTGTTGTTCGCCACGGCTTTTGCGCTGCCAAAGATCATCCTGGAAGCGTTGCTGGGCCAGGCCAACGACCCGGTGATGCGCTTCGGCCTGCAGAACAGCAAGAGCTCGATCACCGGGTTCCATGCCGACCGCACCGCCAGGTTCGTGACGCCGGCGCTGCTCAACAAGGGCCTGGAAGGCTGGGTCAAGGAAGGACTGCGTGGACAGAAGGGAAACCTGCTGGTGCACCTGAAGGCCATCGTCGTGAACTTCACCAGCGACGATCCCATCATCATCAGCGGCAGCCACAACCTGTCTGCGGCGGCCAGCGGCGGCAACGACGAGAACTATCTCATCATGCGCGGCGACACCGATCTCGCGGATCGTTATGGCCTCGAGATCCTGCGCTTCTACGAACACTACCGGTTCCGCTTCTTTGCCAGGCTGCTCAGGCTCAACCAGGCGCGCCCGCTGGCCATCGACGGGAGCTGGGCCGACGGCTATTACACGCCCGGCAACATCAAACAACTCGAGCGTCTGCGGTTCGCGGGGAGATAGCCGAAACGGCTCGTCCAATCGGGTAAAGTCTGCGCTGGCTCTCCTGGGGAGGAAGGCTTTGCGTCAAACCTGTCGCGCGTCATGCGTGGTCGCGATCGTCATCGCGCTCGCCTCGTGTTCTTCGTCCGAAGACTCCCGGCCCGGACGCAATGGTCCCGATTACGTCGCGCAGCTCAATGCCGAATATTCGCGCTGGCAGAAGGCTGTCGCGGGCGGCACCGAGCCGGCGCAGACCCTCTGGGAGTGCGCGTTGTGTCCAAAAATCTCGCTGGCGCCGGCGCATACGGTGTGGACTGGTACGCCCGATTGGGAATGGGGCCGGGAAGACAACGAACCCCCTCTGGCAGAGGTCAACATTCCACAGCCGTTTGGCATCGGCCAGTACGAAGTCACGCGCGGCCAGTTTGCCGCGTTCGCCCGCGCCACGGGTCGCGCTGCCGCCGGCTCGTGTGTCACCGACCGGCGCGAGCGCGGAGTCTGGACCGGTGATACCGGCGCAAACTACCTCGACGTCGGGTATGAGCAGGCCGACGACCATCCGGTAGCCTGCGTGAGCTTCGATGACGCTCGCGATTACGTCGCCTGGCTCAACACGCAGACCGCGGGCGGATACCGCCTGCCGGCCGAGGCGGAATGGGAATATTTTGCACGCGCCAATGCGCACCTGCTGTTCGCGTGGAGTGACGAGGCCGCCGAAGCCTGTCACTACGCCAATGTTCTCGATCAGACGGGCGGACGAGCGCTGAAGCGCAAGGATGTCGTGGGCTGCGACGATGGCGCCGTCACCACCATGCCGGTGGGATCCCGTCTGCCATCTACGTCTCTTGCCTACGACATGATCGGCAATGTCGCCGAATGGGTGGACGGTTGCGCAAACCAGGCTCCCGCGACGGAATCCTGCACCACGGGAATCGCCAAAGGCGGCTCTTGGGCATCCGCCGGCAGGCGGCTGCGTCCTTCGGCGCGTTCCCTCCTGGCCCCGCGTCATCGTGAAAACGTGCTGGGGTTTCGCGTGGCGAAAACGCTCGGAGAGCTGGACGCGCCGCTCGACAGCGCCAATGCATACCTGCGACGCGGACGAGTGCTCTCTTTCCTTCGCGATGCCGACCGTGCGCTTTCAGACCTCGGGCGCGCGGTCGAGCTCGACCGCAGCGCTGCGACGCTGGCCGCGCGCGGCTGGGAACACTTCCGCGCCAGGCGGACTGATCTGGCACGCGCGGACTTCGAGGCTGCCGTGCGGCTCGATGCAAAAAACGCCCCCGCGATCAGCGGCCTCGGATCGCTGTTGCTGGACGTACGGGATCCCAAGGCCGCTATTCAAAAATTCGACCACGCCCTGGTTCTCGCGCCTGACTTCGTTCTGGCGCTGGGAGCCCGGGCCTGGGCACATGCTGAGCTGGGACAGTTCGAGCAGGCGCTGGAAGACGTGGAGTCGACGCTGCGGCTCGCGCCCGCCTACCCTGAAATATTCGATCTGCGCGTCGACATACTGCGGCGGCGCGCGGACTGGCCGCGAATGCTCGACGCCGTCGATCGTCTCGTGCTGGCACTACCCACGCTGCCGTTTTACCAGTCGACTGCCGCGCGTTATTACGCCTTCGCCCTGCAGGACGCGGACGCCCTGCGCGCCGCCGATCGCGCCGTGCGACTGAACGACGGCATGGTGTCGAATCACCTGACTCGTGCCGAAGTGCGCCGCCAGGCCAACACCGACGGCCGCAAGGACGTCGAGGCCGCTTTGAAGATCGATCCAGATTCCCCCGACGCACTCATCATGCGCGCGGAGTTCGAATCTCATGCTGGCGAACATCACCAGGCGGCCGAGACATTGACCTTGGCGCTGAACGGGGATCGCGCGCCGGAATACCGCTCGCACCTCCTGATGCTGCGCGCCGTCGCGTACCTGCACGAGGGCGACCAAAAACTCGCAGCGCAGGATTTCAACGAATCGCTGGGCGATTCTCCCGGCGCCAGCGCGCTCAACAATTCGTGTTGGGAGCTGGGGCTGGCAAACGTGGGGCTGGAACGAGCGCTGTCCTATTGCAACCGTGCCGTCGCGCTCAAGCCGGATTCACCGGCCTATCTCGACAGCAAGGGCCTGGTGTTGCTGCGGATGAATCGGCTGGAAGAAGCCATCCGCGCCTACGACACCGCGTTGCGCATCGCCCCCGAACTCTCGGCGTCACTCTATGGCCGCGCGCTTGCGGCGCAGGCGCGTTGCAACTGCGCAGCCAACGGAGCCGACATCAAGAAGGCCTTGCAGCTCGACCCCTTGCTGGCGCGCAGGTTCGAGCGCGCGGGACTTGCAATGCGCCACATGCCGAAGGTCAAACCGCCCGAGCGGAACCCGGGATCATCCGCTTCCTGAGCAGCACCTGGCGCGCTTCCCACTCCCGGCCCGGCTCCATTTCGACGAGGAAATCCGACTGGCCCGCGGTGTGTATGGCCACCGGCACGCCGTCGCGAAACAGCACCCGGTTGCTGGTCAGCGCCGGCACGCGCGGGCCAGGAGTGATGATGCCGGTGAGGTTGAGCGGATCGGCAGCCGAAAGCGCGACGAAGTCGCCGCGCAGTTCCTGCCGGCGGATGGCCCGCATGGCGGACACCGCGTCGGGTAGCGCGTACTGCTCGCCGCTCATGCCGGCAACGAAGCGGCCGCCACGAATTTTTCCCTGCGCCTCGAGGCGTCGGAACACGCGCAGCAATACATGCCAGGGCGGCAGCCAGTCGGCTTCGCGCTCGAGCAATCGGCGGAACACCACGCCGTAACGGCGCAGCAGGATGTCGGCCACCTGTTCCAGCGCTTCCGTCTCGCTGGCGCCACCTTCTTTTGAACGGGGGCCTTTCCGTATCAGGCTCCAGCGGCCGGCGTCTTCCAGACCGAACAAGGCAATACGCCGGCGGCGCGTGGCGAGCTGGCGTTTCTTGTCGCTGGGAATCAGCAGCGCGCGCAGGCCGCTGAAGCTGTCCGAATTGATGAGCCCCGCGCTGACCAGTTCACCGAGCGCGGTCTCGGCCTGCGAACGCAGCAGCGTGGTGCCGGCGACCATGTCGTCGAAGAACGATGCACCGTGTTCGCGCAGGTACTCGGAGAGCGCACGGGCGCCATGCGACAACTGAAGTTCTTCGCGCGGCGCAGTGGCCAGGGAGTGCCACAGCGACCAGTTGCGGCGCGACACCAGCGCGATCGGCGTGCCGCGCACGGGCGTGGCGCCGACCGATTTCGCCGGCTGCAGTCGCGCCCACAGCGCGCGGCCCGACAGGCACAGGCTGTCCAGCCAGTGCGGATCGTATTCATTGAGCCGGGCAGCCAGCACATCACCTTCCCAGGCGGCGGCCGGAATTTCATAACCCTCGAGTTGCGCGATCACGGCCGCCAGGCTTTCGACGCCCTCGGGCCGCGGACTGCGCGTGACTCCCTGCCATTCGAGCAGGAAACGCATGAAGTCCGCGGAGGACACGGGCTCGATCTCCGCGCGCAGGGTCTTGATGGTGTAACGATGAATACGCGCCAGCAGACGGCGCTCACACCATTCGAGCGTGGCCTCTCCCTGCGCGGCGATTTCGGGCGAATTCGCTTCCCCGGTGAAGCGCCCGCGCAGCACGAATCCCTCGCCTTCGAGTTCGATGAGTGCGATGGCCACGTCCGGGACTTCGAGCTGCAGCGCATCGGCGAGATCACGCACGGTCACGGGACCCAGGCCCTGAAGCCGGCCACGAATGAGTTCGGTGATCGCGACATCGCGCGTCCAGACTCGCGCGGCCGCGATCTCGGCTGGCGCGCTGATCGCAGGCTCCAGCCGCGCCTGCGGATAGACGGCCTGGAGCATGGGCAGGCATTCGGCGCAAACCCAGAAGGTCGCGCCGCCGTCGAGTAGTTTGGCGGCGCGGTTTGCCGTGATCAGTTGCCCGAGGTGCCCCACCCAGCCGGCGCTCACCCCTTCCTGCTCTGTGACCAGCCCCAGCGAATACAGCGCATCGTGCAGTTCGTCCGGTGTCGAGGCATCCGGCCAGGCTTCCGCCCGCACTTCGGCGATGGCCTGCGGATCGAGTTTGCCCATGTCGGCCGCGGTTTCCGGATCCAGCCAGCGGCGCTGGGCCACCGCATTGGTACGGCGCTCCTCGAGCGGAGCATCGTCGAGAAAGGCATAAGGTCGGGCGCCCAGGATCTCCGCGGCCAGAGGTGACGGCGTGGGCAGATCCCGTGCGATCACTTCGATGTCGCCGCTTTCCAGTCGCCCCAGGAGTCGTTTGAGCCCGTCGATGTCCATGGCCTCGTGCAGGCAGTCCGCGAGGGTCTGCTTGACCAGCGGATGATCGGGAATCTCGCGCGGTCCACTCAGGTTCTCGGCGCAGGCGATCTGGTCCGGGAACACCACCGCGATGAGATCCTCGGCCGCCATGCGCTGGATGTTCGGCGGCGTGCGCTTGCCGCCCGACGCGCGGCGAATCGCCAGTGAAATGCTGGAGTTCCAGCGCCAGCGCGCGGTGAACATGGGCGAATCGAGCACGGCCTGGATCAGTGTGTCTTCGACGGTTTTCTGGTTGAGGAAACGCGCGACGCTGGCGAGCTCGAAGCTGTGGGTTTCGCCCAGCGACAACACGATGGCGTCTTCGGTGGCCGCCGCCTGCAACTCGAAGTTGAACGTGCGGCAGAATTTCTTGCGCAGGCTGAGGCCGAAGGCGCGGTTCACGCGCGCGCCGAAGGGCGCGTGGATGATGAACTGCATGCCGCCGGATTCGTCGAAGAATCGTTCGAACACCAGCGTGTCGAGCGTCGGCAACCTGCCCAGCACGGCTTTGGCGGCGGCCAGGTACTCCACCAGCTGTTGCGCAGCGGGTCGCGGCAGTAGATAGCGCTCTTCGACGATGTCGATGGCGCGCGCCACGGCCGCACTGGTCACCTCCGGCAGCAGCGACTCGATGTCCTTGCGCAATCGCGCGACCGCAGCGGACAGTTCATCGGTGCGGGCCGGCGCCTCGCCCAGCCAGAAAGGTATCGTCGGCGGTTGGCCCTTGGCGTCCTCGACGCGTACGCGGCCCGCTTCCACCCGCAGGATGCGATACGAGGTATTGCCGAGCTGGAAGATGTCGCCTGCCAGGCTTTCGATGGCGAAGTCCTCGTTGAGTGTCCCGACGAAGATGCCCGCCGGCTCGAGGATCACCTGGTAATCCGCGTTGTCCGGAATCGCTCCGCCGCAGGTGATGGCCGTGAGTCGCGCACCCTTGCGCGGCCGCAGCATCTTGTTGACGGCGTCACGGTGCAGGTAGGTGCCGCGCCGGCCGCGCTTGGTGCTGATGCCTTCGGCGAGCATGCGCACCACCGCGTCGAAATCCTTGCGTTCGAGATTGCGGTAGGGATACGCGCGCGTCACCAGCGCGAACAGTTCGTCCTCGCCGTACTCGCGCGCCGCCACCTCGGCCACGATCTGCTGCGAGAGCACGTCGAGGGGGTGAGCGGGAATGTGCAGCCGATCGAGCTCGCCGCGGCGCACGGCATCGAGCAAAGCGATGCAATCGACCAGCTCGTCGCGACTGCTCGGGAAAATGCGGCCCTTGGGAACTCCGCCCACCGAGTGATTGGCGCGGCCCACCCGTTGCAGGAATACGGAAATCGAGCGCGGTGTGCCGAGCTGGCACACGAGTTCGACGTCGCCGATGTCGATGCCGAGTTCCAGCGAGGCCGTGGCCACCATGACCTTGAGCTTGCCGGCCTTGAGACGCTGTTCGGCGTCGAAGCGGGTTTCCTTGCTGAGCGAGCCGTGATGCGCGGCCACATTCTGCTCCCCGAGACGTTCCGCCAGGTGGCGGGACACGCGCTCCACCATGCGGCGGGTATTGGCGAACACCAGCGTGGTGTGATGTTCCTCGATGAGCTGCGCCAGCCGGTCGTACACCGTGGCCCACACTTCGCCCGACATCACCGCCTCGAGCGGCGCCGCCGGCATCACCAGGTTGATGTCGCGCTCGCGCACATGCCCGCTGTCGACAATGATTGGGGACAGGTTTATTTTTCGCGTGGATTCGCCAAGCGGCAACTCGCCCTGCGGAAGATCGCGGCGAAAAATAAACCTGTCCCCTTTTCCCACCAGGAAGCGGGCTATCTCTTCGACCGGCTTCTGCGTCGCCGACAGCCCGATGCGCTGGATGGGCTGTGCGGCGTTGGCGGCCAGTCGCTCGAGCGTGAGCGCCAGGTGCGCGCCGCGCTTGGTCTGCGCCACCGCGTGGATTTCGTCGACGATCACCGTGCGCACGGTGGTGAGCATTTCGCGCCCGGAGGCGCTGGTCAGCAGCAGATAGAGCGACTCCGGCGTGGTCACGAGGATATGCGGCGGCGTCCTGCGCATGGCCGCGCGTTCGCTCTGCGGCGTGTCGCCGGTGCGCACCTGCGCGCGGATCTCCGGGGCGTGTTCGCCAAGCTTGATCAACTCGGTCGAAATACCCGCGAGCGGCGCTTCGAGATTGCGCTGGATGTCGTTCGAGAGCGCTTTCAACGGCGACACGTACACCACGCGTGTCACGTCCTGCAGCAGGCCCGCGGAGCCCTCGCGCGCCAGCGTGTCGATGGCCGCGAGGAATGCGGCGAGAGTCTTGCCGGAGCCCGTGGGCGCCGCGATCAGTGCGTGCTGTCCGCTGGCGATGGCCGGCCAAGCGTCGATCTGCGCCGGTGTCGCGCCACCCGGAAATGTCCTGCTGAACCACGCCTGCACGGCGGGGTGAAACTGTGGAAGCGGCATGGTCGGCACCTTATATAGAGGTGCGCCGCCGGTCCATCCAGCGGAGCAGGACCGGCGCTACTGGATACCTAAGTCCCTGATTTACGCGCTGCCGTGTCCCGGACGATGAGTGCCGCCTTGTCGCGTACCAGTCCCGCCGACGTGCCCGTTTCGAGCAACGTCTTGAGGTCGCCGAGCACGATGCTGAAACCTTCGATGGTACCTACGGCCTGCTCGAGCATCCCCTCCCCGGCGAACCCGCTGACGTACACGGCCGCGCGCGTGGCTTCGCCGTCGATGGGCTCGAAGTTCATTTCCACGTGCAGGCCACCGGACCAGTCGAAGACCAGGTCGTGCGGCGCCTCGAAGCGCCTCACCACCACGTCGACTTCGGCGCCGGGCACCATGAACTTCCACTTCACGCGCGCGCCGGGCGCCAATGGTCCGCTGGCATCGCTGAGCCAGAATTTGCGCAGCATCATGGGATTCACGAAGGCCGAGAACACTTCCGCGGGCGGGCGGCGGATCAACATGCTCGCTTCGACAGGTCTGCCACTCATGATC
>Ga0190270_10000686_pt1 | contig 15039 bp, 12 predicted proteins | sample Popmic320T_FD_133748 | JGI IMG/M metagenome (GOLD analysis project Ga0190270, IMG submission 133748) | Populus adjacent soil microbial communities from riparian zone of Weber River, Utah, USA - 320 T | ecosystem: Environmental > Terrestrial > Soil > Riparian zone | place: USA: Utah | collected... | reverse complement strand
TGGGCATCACGCCAGTGGCGTGCAACGTTGCGCGCTGTGCAGTGGCCATATCGAGATCTCCAGTGCTGTTGTTCAGGTGATCCGATCCACTGGGGGGCGTGATCGCAGGATAACGAGCGCGCCCTGGCGTGTCATGCTCAACCACGCCTCGCACCTCGACCGCGCTGCCGTGAGCCGTAGAAACACGAAGGGCCGGGTCTGAAGACCCGGCCCCACATGATGCTTCCGTTGAGGCGGGTCTAAAGACCCGCGGCCACGCGAGTCTTGCGTACCCGGCCCACCTGACCTACCTGACCCACCTGACCTCTCAGGTCCACTTCATCTTCGACAGCGGCAGCTCACGCGCTCGCTTGCCGGTCGCCGCGTAGAGCGCGTTGCCGAGCGCCGCGATCACCGGCGGCAGCCCGGGCTCGCCCACGCCGGTCGGGAGCGCATCGCTCTCGATGAAGTGCACGTTCACCTGGTAGGGCGCGTCGGTGATGCGCGCCACCTGGAACTTGTCGAAGTTGGTCTGCTGGATCCGGCCGTTCAGCGCCGTGATCTCGCCGGTGCGCGCCAGGCCGACACCCATCACCGCCGCGCCTTCCATTTGCGCACGCACGCGATCCGGGTTCACGACCACGCCGCAATCCACCACCTGGTCGATGCGCGGCACGCGGAAGCCGGCGGGCCCGCCCATCTCCACATGCACCACGGAGGCGACGTAGCTGTTGAAGCTGCGGTGCGCGGCGATGCCGTAGCCCTTGCCGTTGCCCGACTTCAGCTTGGCCCAGCCGCTCTTCTCCCCCGCCACCTCGAGCACCCGGCGCAGCCGCCGCGTGTCGATCGGGTGCTTGTCGATCGGCGCCCCGTAGTTCGAGTACTCAACGCCCTGCGCCTTGAGATCCAGCACCCTCCCCGGTCCGAGCATGTCGAGCAGGAACTCGAGGGGGTCGCGGCCCGCCGCGTGCGCCATCTCGTCGACGAAGCTGCCGAGCGCGAAGATGTGGAAGTTGTTGGTGACGGCGCGGAACCAGCCGATGCGCACGTTGGCCTTCGCCGGCCCGTTCTCGGCGCGGATGTTCGGCACGTCGTAGGGTACGTCCGTGAAGCCGAGGTCGAGCTCGAACGGCAGCGGGTAGTCCACATCACCCGCGAACGTCGAGGCGATCGGCTGGAACGCCGTGCGGTGCAGCCACGCCGAGGGCTTGCCGTTGGCGCCGACGACGGCTTTGTGATGCACGGCCGCGGCCGCGTGGTAGAAGTCGAACTTGAGGTCGTCTTCGCGGTTCCAGACGACCTTCACGGGCTTGCCGACCGCCTTCGACAGCAGCGCCGCCTCGGCCGCAAAGTCCGGCTTCGACTTGCGCCCGAAGCCGCCGCCGAGGAGCGTCACGTGGCAGGTGACGTTCTTCTTGTCGATGCCGAGCGCGGCGGCCACCGTTTCCTGCGCCGCCTGCGGGTTCTGCGTCGAGGTCCACACCTCGACCTTGCCGTCCTTGTACTCGGCCACCGCCGCCGGCGGCTCCATCGCCGCATGGGCCAGCATCGGCGTCGTGTAGGTCGCCTCGATCACCTTGCCGCCCTTGGCGAACTCGGCGTCCACGTTGCCGAGGTTGCGCACCGCCTTCTGCGGCTGCCCCACCGTGGCGATCAGCTGCTTCTGGAACGCGCCCGACTCGAACGACCCGTTCGGCCCGTCGTTCCACTCGATCTTGAGCGCCTTGCGCCCCTTGAACGCCGCCCAGGTGTTGTCGGCAATCACCGCCACGCCGCCGAGCGGCTGGAAATTCACCGGCCCCTTCGGCGGATCCAGCCTGACGATCTGCCGCACGCCCTTCACCGCCAGCGCGCCGCTCTCGTCCAGGCTCTTCACCGAGCCGCGCACGACCGGCGGGTGCTCGATCGACGCGTACACCATGCCCTCGCGGAAGGTGTCGAGCCCGAACGGCGCCTTCCCGGTGGCGATGTCGCGCATGTCGTAGATGCCGCGCTCCTGGCCGACGAACTTCCACTCGCTGCGCGGCTTGAAGACCAGATCCGCGTCCTTCGGCACCGGCAGCTTGGCGGCGTCGGCCACGACGGCGGCAAACGCCAGGCGGCGGTTGCTCCGGGCGTGAATCAGGGTGCTGTTCTGGACGGTGATCTCCGACGCGGGCACCTGCCACCGCGCCGCGGCGGCGCTCACGAGCATCGAGCGGGCGGCGGCGCCGGCGCGCCGGAACGCGTCGTAGAAGTCGCGGATCGAGCGCGAGCCATCGGTGTTCTGGTCGCCGTACTTGGCGTCCCCGAGGCCCTGCTCGATGCGGACGGAGTTCCAGTCGGCGTCGAGCTCGTCGGCCGCGACGAGCGGCAGCGTGGTCCGGATGCCGGTGCCCATTTCGGACCGGTGCGTGATGATGTAGACCGTGCCGTCGGTCTCGATGCCGAGATACACGCTCGGGTTGAGCGCCGCGCCCTGCGCGCGGGTGCGCACGCCTGGATCCTGCGCGAAGGCCGACTTCGGCAGCACCTGCGCCGCCAGCACGAAGGCGCCGGTGGAGAGCGTGGTGCCGAGGAACTGGCGGCGGCTGACGTTTTCGATGAGGCTCATGCCCGCGCTCCCTTCCGCAGGTTCGCCGCGGTCTTGATCGCGGCGCGGATGCGCTGGTAGGTGCCGCAGCGGCAGATGTTGCCGGACATGGCGCGGTCGATGTCCGCGTCGGCCGGGCTGGGGGTGCGCGACAGCAGGTCGGCCGCCTGCATGATCTGGCCGCTCTGGCAGTAGCCGCACTGCGGCACGTTGTGCTGCGCCCAGGCCTGCTGCACCGGGTGCGACCCGTCGGCGCTGAGGCCCTCGATCGTCGTCACGCTCTTGTTCTGCGCCGTGCGCATCGGTGTCTGGCACGACCGCACCGCACGGCCGTCGACGTGGACGGTGCACGCCCCGCACAGCCCGGCGCCGCAGCCGAAGCGCGTGCCGGTGAGCCGCAGTTCATCGCGCAGGTACCACAGCAGCGGCATGTCATCGTCGCCGTCGAACGACCGCGCCGTTCCGTTCACTCTCAAGCTGACCATCGATGTGAGTCCTCGAAGTTAGTATCGAACGACCGTTCCCTACGAGCCGCGCAGCATCGACAGCGCCTGCGACAGCATGTCGCCGCTGTCGGAGGGGACCTGTCCCTGCGGGGTGAACTGATTGACCACCTCGGGCAGCACCTGCGCCACGGCGTGGCTGGCCTGACCCTGGTCCATGCCGAGCTGCGCCGCGATCTGCCCGAGCGCGCCCGATCCGAACACGCTGGAAAGCTGGTCGGCCGAGATGCCCTGGTTGGCGCCCGTACTCACCCACGACGCCGCCTGCGGTCCGAACCCCTTCTGCTCGAACTGGGCAATCACGTTGCCGAGACCGCCGTTCTGCTGCACCAGCAGCATCACGGCCGACAGCAGGCCCGATCCCGCGGACTGATTGCCGCCCGTGAGGCTGGCCACGAGAGAGCCGAGCGGATTCTGTGCCCCACCCACCCCTCCCGGGAGCTGGCCCGCGCCGCCGCCGAGAATCGAATCCAGCAGTCCCACACCCACCTCCCCCGGCCGATCGACCGGCCCTCGAAGCTCGAAGGGGAATTGTAGCGGCTCCGCCGTCGCCGGCCTATTCCACGCGGAAGAACCGGATGACCACCTCGGAGGGATACCGCTCGCCCAGGCCGACGAACAGCGAGCGGGTGAGCCACTGCAGTTCCGGCGCCGAGGTCTCGAACCTGGGCTGCGTCCGGAAATAGACGAGCGCGGGGTCCACGGTCTCGCCCGCCAGGAGCTTTTTCATGACGTCGGGCGGCGCGTGCCGCACGCCGGGGTTCTGTACGTAGACGAGCTGGCCTTTGTCGGTCTCGATGGTGTAGCGCGTGTCGAGCTCGGTGAAGCCGTCCGCGCGGACGATCTGCCAGTCGGCGCCGCCGGGCCGTACCTTGCCCTTGAAGCCGGGCCCCTCCACGACGCCGCCGGTGATGTCGATGATCCGCCGCCGGCCGTTCGCGACCTGACCGAGCTCGGTCGGCGCCGCCACCGTGGCTCGCAGCTCGAACACAAACGTGAGTTTCGGTGCGGCCGGCGTCGCTCGCGCCGCGCCTTGGGCGGCCCGCACGACGAGCACGTCGCCATTCACGCCGCAGAGCGACAGACCGAACGCCGCCACGAGAACCCGCCCCACAGTCAGATGTCGCATTCCAGCTCCTACGGACGTAGGGGCCGGCCTTCAGCCGGCCCTGGGCCGCCTGAAGGCGGCCCTTACATTTCGTGCCTCAGTCGTAGTACTCGGGCGACTTCTTCCAGCTGGCGTACGCCGCGAACTCGTGCTGAATCCAGATGGTCGTTTTCGTCCGCTTCAGATACTCCTCGATTCTCGCCCGGGACGCGACCGCCTGCTTCACGTCGAACTCGTTGTCGGGCGGCGCGCGCTGGAACTCGCGCTCCGGACGGTAGTGATAGAGGTCGCCGGCCAGCATCACGCGGCCGGTGGCGGCCAGCCGCAGCACCAGCACCTGATGGCCCGGCGTGTGGCCGGGGGCAGCCTTGATCACCACCGTGCCATCGCCGAACACATCGTGCTCGTCCGTCGCGAGCGGCATCCACCGGCTGCGCTCGAGCGCGGCGTAGAAGCGCGGCTCGACGCGCTCATTGCCCGGCGTCCACATGAACTCGCGCTCGGCCATCGGCGTGAGCCAGGTGGACGCGGCGAACTGGTTCAGGTTGGCGGTGTGATCCTTGTGCGCGTGGGAGACGGCGACGTAGGTCATGTCGGACGGTCGGTAGCCGATGGCCGCCAGTTGGCTGCGCAAGGTCCGGCGCACCAGCGCGGCAACCGTGGGATTGACGTCGTAGCGGGCGCCGGCAGCCCCTGCCTGTTCGACCGTGTCGTCGGGGATGACGCCGACGTCCCACATCAGCGTGCCCTTCGGGTGCGCCACCAGGTAGCACGGCACCGGCATGCGCGTCTCGCCGGTTTCGGCCGGTGTGACGTGATAGCGGGCGACGCCTTCGGCCGTCATGGTCAGCATCCCGCAGTCGAGGACGTAGAGCCGCACCGACGGAGGCGGCGACGCCTTCGGTGCCGGCCCCTGGGCGCCGAGGGTGGTGGCGACTCCGGCGATCAGGATGACGATGGCGCTTTGCCGCATGGCCCTCCTCGTGACGAGCAACCTTAAAAGGGGCAGGCGGCGATTGCAAGCGCGTGTCCCTGGCGTCGAACCCGGGCTCCGACCCCACTCGCGAGTTGGCGCACGACGGCACCATCACCACTGGCTGCTGGCCGTCAGCGATCTCCTGCCGGCGGTGAACGCGCCTCGACCCGGCTGCGACGCTTTGTGGGCGAAGCGCTCGTTGCGTCCGGCTCCGCGGCTTGACGCAACGTCAGGCCGCTCGGCGTTGGGGGGAAGACAAGAGGAAAGTATGCGTTTTGGTTGACTCCGGCCGCGCCTGCGGAAGGAGAACGCGCCGGCGCGCGAACATGACGCGGACAGACACAAATCACCGCCGGTTGGCCTCCGGTTTGCCACGGCTGCGCACGTGCCATTCGCTCATCCCGGGCGCGGCCATCGAGACCGCGCGCTCGTGGGCGTCGCGGCGGTGGGGCTCGCCTGCCTGGTTGGCGTGTGGTCATTGCGTGGACTCGACGCTGGCGGACTGGTGACGACCGACGCCGCCCGCCACGCGATGAACGGCGCGCTGATTCACGACTGGCTGCGCGAAGGTCCCTGGACCGCGCCGGGCGAATACGCGAACTGGTACTACAGCCGCTGGCCGTCGCTGTCGCTCGGCTACCACCCGCCCGTCTTTCCGGTTCTCGAGGCAGCCACCTTCGGCCTGTTCGGCGTTTCCGCGTTCGCCGCGCGCCTGCTGGTCGCGCTGACCGCCGCGCTGTGCTTCTTCCTGTTTCACCGGCTCGTTTACAAGACCCACGGCTCGCCGGTCCTGTCCCTGGCGGCCGGCGCCGTGTTCGCGGCGCTGCCCATCTCCCAACGGGTCGCTCAGGACGTCATGCTCGAGTACCCGACGCTGCTCTTCGTGCTGCTCGCCCTGCACGCGCTGCCCGCGCCGGAGTCGCGCTGGACCCCCTGGGATGCCGTGGTGTTCTCGGCCAGCGCCGGCGCCGCCGTCTGGACCAAACAGTTGGCCGTCTTCCTGGGTGCGATCCCGCTGTTGATGGCCCTGGGCGCACGACGGGAGTGGCTGCGGTCGCGCGCCATGTGGGCGTCGACGATCGCCGTCGGCGTCTGCTTTCTCGGCCTGCGTGGCTTCGAGCTGGCGTTCGGGCTCGACGCGCCACGCCGCTTTTCGGTTTTTCGCGGGATTCCCCGCGCGCTCTCGTCGAACGTGCCCCTCTACTTCGGGGCGCTCACGAGCGGCCTCGGCGCCGTGATGAGTGTCGTGCTCGTCGCCGCGCTCGCGATGACCATCTGGAACCGCAAACGGCTGCTCGAGCTCATGACAGCCGAGGCCCTCTACTGGGCCTGGGCGCTTGCCGTGCTGGCCGCTGTGATACCAGGCAAGTGGAGCTCGATCCGGTACCTGTTCTTCGCCTGGCCACCGCTCATCGTGCTGACGCTGTCGAGCGCCCACCGCTTCCTGCGCTGGGCGCTGCCGGAGCGCGTCGCCGTGTTCGGACTCGTCACCTTCGCCGCAGCGCTCTGTGCCGTTGGCCTCAGTCGACGCGCGGCCGAATATCGCGGACCGGCGGCGGCCGCGGACATCGTGGCCGCCGACCGCCCGACCCGCGTGCTGTATTGCGGTGAGGCGGACGGCCACTTCGCGTTCGCCCTTCGCGCGGCGGCCGGGTCGTCCGAGCCGATCGTCATCCGCGGCGAGAAACTCCCGGCGGCCACACTGACCCGAGCGGCGTTCGACGAATTCGCCGCCCGCTACGGCCTCAGCCATGTGGTGCTGGAGGACACCGCGCGGTCGACGGACTGCACCGAGCTGATTGCCGCCCCGTCCCCCGCGATGACACGCCTCGGTGGGCTGCCAATCAGCGGCCTGCGGACCGGATCGCTGCATCTGTTCCGGTTCACCCGCCCGTCCGCGGCCCCCGCGAACCGCCTGCGGGTGTCTTCCGACAAGATGGGCAACGCCACCCGGCTCACGCTGGACTGGTCGACTCCGCGCTGGCGCAGGACGAGGGCGGTGCCATGAGCCTGGCGCCACGCCACGATTCGTCCCGCGCGTGCCTGGAGCCCGAGTGGCGCGTCAGCACCGGCGCCGACGCCGACCGCCGCGTCTATCTGGCGGGCAAGCGCCTGCTCGACATCGCCGTGGCCGCGTCTCTGCTCGTCGGTCTGGCGCCGCTGCTCGTGACGATTGCGGCGGGCATCATGCTCGACACCCACGGTGCGGTCTTTTACCGCGCCCAACGGATCGGTCTGAGGGGCCGGCGCTTTACGATGATCAAGTTCCGCACCATGCTCGTCGCCGAGCGGCCGCGCCACAAGTCGGATCGTGACGTCTCGATCGTCCGCGACAGCCAGTACCTGAAACCGCGGTCGGACCCGCGAACGACGCCCTTCGGCAAGTGGCTCCGCCGCTGGAGCCTCGACGAGCTGCCGAACCTGCTCAACGTGCTCGCGGGGGACATGTCGCTGGTCGGACCACGACCGGCGGGGTGGGCGCCGGAGTCGTACGGCGAGGCGTTCGAGGCCGTCTTCAGCGTCAAGCCCGGGGTCACCGGTCTGTGGCAGGTGATGGGCCGAAGTGATCTGACGTTTGCCGAGCGCATCGCGCTCGACTGTGAGTACGTGCGGCGCCGTACGTTCCGGATGGATGTGTGGATCCTCCTCAAGACCATCCCGGCCGTGTTGACCGGACGCGGGGCCTATTGAGGAGATGGTCTGTCCCGGGGGCCGGCGCCGCGGGGCGGGTGCGCCTGTAGGAACGCCTGCTCCAGACGCCTGAGGTTCAGCTCCAGATCGTATTCGCGGCGTACGAGTTCTTGACCGCGCCGGCCGACGGCGCGTGCGGCCTCCGGATCAGCGACGATGGCGGCCACCGCATCGGCGATCGCGGCCGCATTCCCCGGCGGGACCAGCCAGCCGGTCTCGCCGGGCCGAATCAGTTCAGGAACGCCAGCGACGGCGCTGGCCACGCTTGGCAGGCCCGCCGCCATCGCCTCCATGATCGAGACTGGCAGCCCCTCACCCTTGCCGTCGGGCAGCCAGATACTCGGCTGCACGTAGCAGTCACCAGAGGCCAGGAGTTGCTCGACCTCGGCTTCGGTCCGTAGTCCGATCACGTCGACCACACCCTGGAGGTTCAACTCGCGGACCTGGCGCTCGATCGCTGAACGGAGGGGGCCGTCTCCGACGATGCGCGACCGGATGGCGATGCCGCGCTGCACGAGCAGCGCGCAGGCCTCGATGAGCACGTGCAGGCCCTTCCGCGGTTGCAGACTCGCGACGGTCAGGATCTCGAGCCGGCGCGCGCCTGCCAGCGGCGCGGCCACGGCGCGGCGCTGCGGCGTTCTCACGCCACAGCGGACGATCAGCGTCTTGGCGGCCGCCCACGGGCCGACGTTGTCGGAGAGGTAACGCCAGTTGTAATCGGAGATCGTGACGACGAACGCGGCGTCCCGCAGTTTGGTCGCCAGCATCGAGCGATCGACGAAGAGATCGTGAGCGTGGAGCGTCACGCTGTAGGGGATGCCGGTCAGGCGGTGGACGATCCACGCCGCGGTCGCTGGATGCGTGCCGTAGTGCGCGTGCATGTGTTCGATGCCGTCGCGACGCATGAGGCGAGCCATGTGGACACTCTTCGGTATCAGCGCGGCGGTGCGCAGCAGAAACCGGGGGCTGTTGCGGTTCTCCCACAATGCACGCGCGATCGTCGTCAGGTAGCGGACCGGCATGCGCACCGCTGTCGCCACGTTCGTCCACAGCACCGCCAACGACACGAACGGAACGTCCGAGACCCGCCCGAGCCACGCCGCCGCATCCTGGTGCATGACCGGCTGCGTCTGGACGATCAGCGGGTAGATCGAGATTGGCCACCCGCCGAGCGCGAGCACCACGATCTCACGCAGGATGAAGGTTTCCGTCAGGTTCGGAAACCGCGACATGAGGTAGCCGAGCCGCCGCCGGGTCATCACTCGGGGGGCAACGATGGCTGTCGTGCCACCGGCTGCCAGATCTCGGCGCCGCCCCCCGACAGATACGCCACCGCGCCCGCAAGGACGCCGAGCTGTCCGGCGACGAAGTAGGTTGCGAGGCGGGCGAGGCGGCCGCCGCGATTGCCGGCGCCAAGCGCGGCCGCCGCGTAGAACCCGAACTGCGACACCACCGCGGCGCGTGCGAGCCAGGCCCCGTCGCGACGCGCGAGCACGATCGTCCCGGCCAGCACCAGGATCAGCAACACCGGCGACAGCAGCCTGAGGAACTTGTGCGACACGAGCGCCACGAGCACCCCGGGCCTTCGCCATGGCCATTGCCGCGGCGCACACAACAGCTGGAAACGACCGGCGGCGATCCGGCGCCTCCGGATCAGTTCCCCGGCCCGGGTCGCAGCCGGACCCTCCACCGACACCGCCTCCGGCACGAACACCACGCGGGCGCCAGAGCGGAGCACGCGCAGGCAGAGATAGCTGTCGTCCACGAGGATGTGGCCGGGCATGTCCTCGAACAGCGCCCGGCGCACCGCCAGTATTTCTCCCACCACCGCCACCGTCGAGCCCAGGCACGTCTCCGCCCAGCGCAGTCGCGATTCGTAGCCCCAGTAGGTGCGCTCGCCCTCGCCGATCGCACTGGAACGGGCCGTCACCGTCTTGAAGCCGCTGGCGAGGCCGACACGCGCATCGGCGAACGGGGCCACCAACTGGCGCAACGCGTCGCGGCGGTACAGCGCGTTGGCGTCCGAGAACACCAGCAGATCCTCGGTCGTGGCTCGCACGCCATGATTGAGCGCCCCGACCTTACCGCCGCGGACCGGATCATCCAGCACCCTCACGCGGCCGCCGCCGCACTCGCGCGCGATCCGGGCAGTCTCGTCGGTCGAGCCGTCGCAGACGACGACGATGGACAAACGCTCGGCCGGGTAGTCGAGTGCAAGGGTATTGCGGATCTTCTCGGCCATGACCAGCGCCTCGTTGAAGGCGGCGATCACGAGCGCCACCGGCGGGGTCGCCGGCACCGGGCGCACGGAGGTGCCGAGCCCGCGGGCGAGCACCAGGACGAGTAACGGGTATCCGAGGTAGACGTAGCCGAGCACGGCCAGACTGCCCACGACCACCGCGGACGCCAGATCCACTCAGCGCTCCTGCTCCGTGCCGATCGGCACGGATCGGCGCTTGGACACGCGCCGTGCGAGCCACAGAATCGTCTGGCGCTCGCGCGACCACAACACGGCGCCGTACGCCAGCGCCCCTGCCGTCGTCATGACGGCCAAGCGGACCAGCGGGCTGCGAATCGGCAGCAGGCCGGACAGGGCCACCGCGGCCGCGAGGGCGGTGCCGGCGATGGCCGACGGCGCCAGCGCCGCCGCGATCGCGCCGCGCGGGGCCTGGACCAGCCGCAAGGAGACGACAGCGCGGGCCGACGCGGCGACCAGCGAGGCCAGCAAACGGGCGGCTGCGACCCCGGCAAGGCCGAACCCGGCTCCGACGGCCATCGCCGGCAGCAACACGACCAGCTCGAGGACCGTGATCCGGAGCATCAGGTCAGTCCGTCCGGTGCTCTTCAACACGTCGCCCATATGGAAGGTCAGCGCCGAGGGGAGCGCCGACAGCGCGAGCAGCTGCAGCACGATCGTGCCCGATTCCCATTGGCTGCCCAGCACGCCACTCACGAGCGGTCCGGCCGTGAGCGCCAGGCCAAGCGTGATCGGGACGTAGAGCATCGACGAGAACCTGACGGTGTCGAGCAACGCCCCTCGCAGCCGTTCCGGGTGCTCGCGCAGCGTGACGTAGGCCGGGAACAGGACCCCGGTCGTCACCCAGAGCAGATTGTTCGCAATGAGCGCGGGGGCGCGGCCGGCGACGGTATAGGTGCCGAGCGCGGCCGATCCCAACATCCAACCCACGATGAGCAGTTCGCTTCGGTCTTCGATCACACCGAGGGCGTCGGAACCGGCGAGCCGCCCACCGTAGCGCAGCAACGCGCGGGCGCGGTCGCGATCGATGCGCAGCCTGGGCCGCCACGGCACCAGGTACCAGGCGGCGAGGCTGGCGGCGCCCGAGGCTGCGAGATTACCAGCCACCAGAGCCCCGGCCCCGAGCCCGGCCATCGCCGCCGTGACGGAGACGGTCACCTTGACGATCGTGCGAATGACGTCGGAGCTCAGCTTGCGGCGGAACGCGAGCGCGCGGCGCAGCTGGACCAGGTGGACGAAGCCGCTCGCCTCCAACAGAAAGGTCAGCGACATCCACCGCAGCAGCGGCCCCACCGCCGGTTCGTCGAACCAAATCGCGATCTGCGGCGCCAGGGCGAGGCAGACGACGGTGAGCACACACGCCATCAGCAGGTTGAGGGTAAACGCCGTGTCGAAGGCCGCCGACGGCTCCTCCTGATGTTGAATCAGCGCCGAACCCATGCCGGCGTCCTTGCCGATCGACAGCAGATCGATCGCCACGATCGCGAACGCCACCACTCCGAAATCCGTTGGGGTCAGGAGGCGCGCCAGCACGATCGTGGTGAGCAGCGCACCGCCGCGGCTGACCGCCAACGACGCGTAGGTCCACAGCAGTCCCCGCACCGTCACGGTCACGAGTGGCGTGGGCTTGTGCGGCGATGGCGCGGCCGGAGTCGCGGTCACGGCACGAGTGCGGAACCGGCCCGGCCGGCCGCGCCGTGCGGCGCGATGGCGCTGTCGAGTCGAGGCTCGTGCCGGCCGGTGGCGTAGGCCAGGGCGGCGAGAATCCAGAACTGGCGCATGTACGCGTCGTGAAGAAAGAGCGAGGTGGTGAGGTAGCTGGCAAAGGCGATACCTATGGCAGTCACCAGGCCGCGCGCGCGTTCGTCGCGGCCACGCAAGGTCCGGCGGGCGGCCATGACGCGCGTGAGGATGGTTGCCAGCAGCACGGCACAGGCGATGAGCCCCGGCAGGCCGGTCTCGGCGGCGATTTCGATCGGCAGGCTGTGCGCTTCGCGAGCCTCCTGCCGCCGCTCGAGGCCGATGGCCAGCGCGTACTGCTGGTACTGGAACTCGTAGTTCCCGATGCCCACGCCGGTGAACGGATGGTCGAGGAGCATCCGGTACGCCGAGAGTGTTTCGGACACGCGGCCCCTGAAGCCGGGTTCGTCGACGAAGTGTTCGTTCGTGGCCGCGGGCGACGACTTCGGCAGACTCGTGAGCGTCGAGGCTCTTTCGAGACTCGCCACGCGCGCGAGATACGTCCGGCTGACCACCGGCGTCACGAGCAGCGCGCACGTGGCGAGCACTGCGGCGCTCCGCCACCATGGGCGGAAACCCGCCACCAGAAGCCCCCCGGCGGCCACGGTGCCAATCAACCCCCCGCGCGAGTAGGACAGGACGATGCAGGCGCCGGCGGCGACAATCGCCCACCCGGCGGCGGCGCGTGCCAGCACCCCGCGCTCGGTCCACAACAGACCGAAGGCGAGCGCGACGATCGGCAGCAGCGATTGCGCGAAATAGTTCGGATCGGAGAGCGTGCCCGTGGCGCGGAAGCCCTCGATCTCCCCAGCCAGGTGTGCCAGCTCCACGCGCGCGAAGCCCCACAGGTCGTTCGCGTAGTCCCCGGTGTACCACTGCGCGAGCGGCGCCGCGGTCGTCAGGATCCCGGCGACGACCACCGCCCACGCGGCACGGCGGAGCCCGCCCACGCCTTCGATGGCCGCGGCGACCAGCACGAAGAGCACGAGATCCTTGCCGAGCCGGACGAGTGCCGTCGTGGCCCGGACCGAATCGCTGGCCCAGAAGAGCGACAGCGCGCAGATGAGCGCGTAGACCACCGTCGGGACGAGCAGCGGCCACAGATCCCCGGCCCGGCGTCCGAGCAGGATCCTCCGCAACGTGAGAGCGCCCGCCACGAGCGCCACCAGCGGATCGGCGTCGAAGAGACGCAGCCGGTCAGGAAACTGACTGTAAACCAGCACGATGAGGGCGAGCAGCACCCAGTCCGTGAGGAGCACCCGGCGCCACGGGCCGGCGGCGGTCCTGGTCCTGAGGCTTGCCAGCACGCCGGTGGCCGTCGCGGCCAGGCTCATGGCCGTGAGGCGGATCGCGCGGCACGGTCCGCCAGGAGGGCGCCGGCGGTCAGGTGCAGGATCTGGCCGGCAATCGCCGGCCACCCGTGCTGGTCAGCCGAACGGCGCCTCCCGGCCGCGCCGAGTTCTTCGGCGCGGGTCGGATCCGCCAGCAGATCGGTCAACGCATCCGTCAAGGCCGCCTGATCGCCGGCCGGCACGACCAGGCCCGTCACCCCGGGCACGACGGCTTCGGCGAGCGACCCGACGTCGGTCACGACCGCCGGACGGGCAAAGGCGTAGGCCACTTGCAGCGCCGCGCTCGAGGTTCCGCTCCGGTAGGGCAGTACCACCACGTTCGCGGTCCTGACGAGAGCACCCACGTCGCTGGCGGGAACATAGCGCGCATCGATGGTCACCGACGCGGAGATGCCGGCCTCGGCCGCCAGCGCCACGAACTTTTTTGGATCGATCGACGCCTGGGGCATGCCGACGACGAGCAGTCGCGCCGCCGGGATGCGGGCGACGACCCCACGGAACGCCGCGATGAGGTCCTCGAGACCTTTGCTCGGACGCAGCCCGCCGAAGAACAGGGCCACCGGCGCGGCCGGGGAAAGGTCGTACCGCTCGCGCAACGTCGCCTGTCCCCGATCGACCCGTGTGAACAGCGAGGCATCGCCCATGGGAATGACCGCGGTTCGTGCCCTCGGCACCGCGAAGCTCCGGAGAAACTCCTCGCGGATGCCTTCGCCGAGAAAGAACATCAGCGAGAACGACGAGTAGAGGGAGGCGGCGGAGTGCCGCACCAGCCAGCGGCTGGCGGTTCCAGATTCGCGCGGCACGAACTCGTGGCAGATCTGCGTGACCGTGATGCCGGCCCGCCGCAGCCGCGCCACGAAGGGCGCCAGAATTGGAAACCGGATCTCGGAGAATTGCACCACATCCGGACGTTCGCGCACCAACCGCCTGGTCAGGCGCCGCCACACCGCGAGCAGGCGCACTGCGCGCACGCCACGGCGCAGACGGCGCTGCGTGGGGCGCAGCCACGTCGGCGTCTTTGTCCGATCGGAATCCAAGGACACGTTGCGCCACAGGGACAGCGACGCGTCGAGCGTGCAGGCATGCGGAAGGTGTGCAAGTTCGTACTCGCGCGCCGTCAGCAGCGTCACGTCAGCACCCGCATGTACGAGCGCATTGGCCATCTGATAGGAGAAGTGCGCCAGGCCGCCGAACCCGTCCGTTTCCACGACCACGATGCGCACGGCCCGTCTCAGGATCTCCGGCCGCACACGTCGAGGTACTCGCGGTGCAGACGGGCCACATTCTCCGCGGCGTCGAATCGCGTCTCGACCAGCCGACGTGCCGCCCGGACCAACTCGGCGACTCTGGCCGGCTGGTCGAGCAGGTCGGCGACGGCAGCGGCCAGGGCGTCGACATCGCCAGGAGGTACGAGGATACCGGTGACTCCATCCTGAATCATTTCCGGAATGCCGCCGACGGCCGAGCCGATCACCGGCACTCCGGCCGCCATTGCCTCGGCGAGCGCCGTGGGCAACGCCTCCGTCAGGCTGGGCAGCACGAAGACCGCGGCCGCCGTCAGCAACCGGGGCACGTCGTGACGGACGCCGGCGAACCGTACGCAGCGGGAGAGTCCGAGATGCGCGGCCAGCGTCTCGAGCGCGGGACGCTCGGGCCCGTCACCGACCAGCAGCAGGATGGCCTCCGGGTGGCGCCGCCGGATTGCGGGGACCGCCGCGATCAGGCGATCCAGGCCCTTGGCGGGCCGCTGCACGGCCACCACCGCGATCACTGGCGCGGCGTCTGGAATTTTCAGTTCCCGGCGGACGTCACGCTGCGTCTCGGGCGGTTTCTGGTCGAAGCGGCGAAGGTCGACGCCGTT
>Ga0190270_10000685_pt1 | contig 15042 bp, 14 predicted proteins | sample Popmic320T_FD_133748 | JGI IMG/M metagenome (GOLD analysis project Ga0190270, IMG submission 133748) | Populus adjacent soil microbial communities from riparian zone of Weber River, Utah, USA - 320 T | ecosystem: Environmental > Terrestrial > Soil > Riparian zone | place: USA: Utah | collected... | reverse complement strand
TCGGCCCGGTCAAGCTCCTGATCGGCGGCGACTGGCGCGAGACGGAGGGCCGCACGGAGGAACGCTTCCAGTTCACCGCCGGCACCGGAACCCGCGGCCGCCTCGCCGGCGGGCGCACCCGCACCCTCGGCGCCTTTGCCGAGGCGGCGTGGGAGAGCGGAGCGACATTGCTGACCGGCGGCGGACGGATCGACCGCTGGTCGATCGAGGACGGTTTCCTGCGCGAGCAGCTGTTCGCCACCGGCGCCACGCTCGCCGACGTCGCTTATCCGGGTCGCTCGGGCTGGGAGCCGACCGGCCGCGCCGGCATCGCCGTCCGCGCGTCCCCCGCTTTGACCCTGCGCGGCGCGGCCTATCTCGGTTGGCGGCTGCCGACGCTCAATGAGCTCTACCGTCCGTTCCGGCTGGGCCCCGACGCGACCGCCGCCAATGCCGGGCTCGCACCGGAGCGCCTGCGCGGCGCCGAGGCCGGCGCCGAGCTCCGCCCCGCGCCCGGCGTCCGCCTCGCCGTCACCCTCTTCGCCAACCGTCTCGACAGCGCCATCGCCAACGTCACCCTCGGCGAAGGCCCCGGCACTTTCCCCGGCATCGGCTTCGTCGCGGTCGGCGGCCAGTACCGTCAGCGACGCAACCTCGACGCGATCGCGGCCGAGGGCGTCGAATTCGACGCGGGGATCGAGCGCGGCCGCTGGTCGCTCGCCGCCGGCTACGCTTTCGCCGACGCCCGCGTCCGCGCTTCGGGAGCCGCGGCGCCGCTCGGCGGCCTGCGTCCGGCGCAGACGCCGCGCCACAGCCTCTCCGCCTCGCTCGCCTGGCGGCGGCCGGACGGCGCCGGCGGCTCGCTCGCCGCGCGCTGGACCGGCGGACAATATGAGGACGATCTCAACCGTCAGCCGATCCCGTCCGCTTTCACCCTGGACGCCGCGGCCCTGCTGCCGCTGACCGGGCGCCTCTCGCTGGAAGCGCGCGCCGAGAACCTGACGGACGCGCGGGTCGTCGCGGGCATCTCCGGCGCCGGTATCGTCGAGCGCGCGACGCCCCGCACCCTCTGGATCGGGCTGCGCTGGCAAGGCTGATCCGCCGACGCTGGCGCCGGACTTTCTTCACCCCTAACATTGCCCTCGATCATCATCCGGGACGAATCGACGTGGACGAAATGACCGAAGAGCGACGAATCGACGCCGACAAGTTCGAGCGTCTGATCCAGGCCGCGGGAGCGGACGCGCGCGGCCTGGCAGCGCTCGCGTCGGTCGCATTGTGGAGCGGGAACCAGGCTCGCGCCTACGATCTGGCCCGGCGCGCGCGCGACCTGGCGCCCGACGATCCCGAAATCAGGAGCCGGACGTGGCAGGCGCTGAGTGCCGGCGTCCCGCCATGGCATTTCCCGATGCTGCGGGACAAAAGGCGCAACGGAGCGTTCGACGACGCGCTGCGGCGCGCGGTGCGGCCGGGAATGCGCGTTCTCGACATCGGCGCCGGAACCGGTCTGCTGGCGATGATGGCCGCGCGCGCCGGAGCCGAATTCGTCGTGACGTGCGAGAAGAATGCGTCGATCGCGGATACGGCGCGCGACATCGTCGCGCTGAACGGTTTCGAGGGGCGGATTCGCGTCGTGGCTAAGAACTCGACGGAGCTCGACGCCGACGCGGACATGGACGGCCGGGCGGACCTGGTCGTTTCCGAAATCGTCTCCGACGACCTTATCAGCGAAGGCGCCCTGCCGGTCATGACGGACGCCGTGGCCCGCCTCCTGAAGCCCGGCGGCACGGCCATCCCGGCCGCGGGCAGCGCGATGGTCGCGCTGGCCTGCTGGCAGGCTCTCGACGAGGGGCTGCTCGGCGACGTCTCAGGCTTCGACGTTTCGCCGTTCAACCGGCTCGCCGGCGTCCCCTATCCGATCGACGCCGGCAATCGCCGCCTGTCGCTGTGCAGCGAAGCGGTCTCCCTGTTCGCTTTCGATTTCGCCTCCGGCGGTCCCTGGCCGGGCGGCAGCGCCGATGTCGATCTCGCGGCCACCGCGCCCGCCAACGGGGTGGTGCAGTGGATCCGGCTGCAGCTCGATGCGGAAACCGTCTACGAGAACCGGCCGGGCCCGGACGCCAGGTCCTGCTGGTCGCCCAAGTTCACGCCGTTCGACCCGCCGCGCCAGGCGGCCGCCGGCGAGACGGTGCGCGTTAAGGGCAGCTACGAACCGACGCGCCTGCGGATCTGGCTCGAGCCCTGACCTTGCGCCGGGTTCGTGAAACGGGACCGGCCCCGACTCCGTCGATGGAGTCGGGGCCGTCCTTGATCGACGAGTCGCGCGGCGCCTAGCTCAGGTGGCGCGACAGGTGCTTGTTCATCTCGAACATGGTCACCTTGTCGGTGCCGAAAATCTTGCGCAATTTGTCGTCGGCGAGGATTTCGCGCTTATTGTCCGGATTCTGCAGCTTGTGGGTGCGGATATAGTCCCACATCTTGCTGACGACCTGGCTGCGCGGCAGCGGGTCGGACCCGGTGATCGCAGCAAGATCGGCCGACGGCGTCACCGGCCGTGCAAGCCCGCCGCGTGCCCCGCCGCCTGAAGTCCCCTGTGCCATATGTCCCTCCTGTTATGTCCTGCGCTGATAAGCCTCAAACGCGCACCAAGTGCAAGAGATTCGCGCCAAGAGCGGGACAGGACGCGCAAACGGCTCCACCGGGCGCAAAAACAGACCATGTTTTGAGCCCGAGCCGCTCAGGCGCGGCCAGCGAGCCGCTTTACCTCGTCGCCGTGCGAGCGGCCGATCCTTTGCTCGCCGCCGTCGGACAGCCGCGCCACCCAGTGGCCGCCGTCGTCGCGATAGAGTCCGACAATCGTGTCTCGGCGCAGGATCACCGAACGGTGGACGCGAATGAACAGCTCCGGATCGAGATCCTCCTCGAGTTTCGCGATGGTCCGGTGGATCAGCCAGGACCGGCGACCGACGTGGAGGCGCATATAGTCGCGCTCGGCGGTGATCCGCTCGATGTCGCGCGCCGCGACCCGCACCAGGCCGCTATGGTCGGGCACCCAGAATTCCTCGACGAACGCCGAGCCGGCGCCGGACTCCCCGGCCGGCGCCGCCCGCTGGCGCCGCGCCCGATCGAGCGCGCGCTGCAGCCGGTCGAGCTCGACCGGCTTCATCAGATAGTCGACGGCGGCGATGTCGAACGCGGCCACCGCGAAATTGTCGAATGCGGTGGCGAAGATCACCGCCGGCGAGACGCCGGACGCCGACAGCGCCCGGGCGACGTCGATCCCGTCCATCCCCGGCATCGCGATGTCGAGCAGCACCAGATCGGGCCGGGCCGCCTCGGCGATGCGCAGGGCGGCCTCGCCGCCATTGGCGGTGCCGACCAGATCGACTCCTTCGCAGCGCGCGAGCAGCAATTGCAGCCGCTCGACGGCGAGCGGCTCGTCGTCGACGACGAGCACGCGTAGCGGCGCGTCCTCAACCATTGCGGCTGATCGGCAGAACGATGTGCACCGAATATCCCCCTTCCGGATCGGGCCCGTGGAAGCAGCCGGCCTGGACGCCGTAGCGGGCGACGAGCCGGTCGCAGACGTTGCGCATGCCGACTCCGGTCGAGGCATTGCCGTCCTCATCGCCCGGCGGCTCGGCCGGCACCTCGCCGTCGTCCTTGACCTTGATGTGGAGCCTTCCCGCCTCCTCCGAGGCCGTGATCCGCACGGTCACCGTTCCGCGCGAGCGGGCGACGCCATATTTGACCGCATTCTCGACCACCGGCTGGAGCAGGAGGACGGGGACCGGCGCGCTCAGCAGCGGCTCGGGCACGTCGACCTCGACCCGCAGCCGGTCGGGGAAGCGGATCTGTTCGATGTCGAGATAGAGGCGCTGGAGCTTGATCTCCTCCTCGAGCGTCACGTCGGCGGTCGGGTCCGCGGCCAGGGTCGACCGGAAGAAGGTCGAGAGATTCATGATCATGCGCTCGGCGGTGTCGGTGCGCTGGGTCAGGACCAAAGAGGAGAGCGAGTTCAGCGTATTGAACAGGAAGTGCGGATTGATCTGGTAGCGGAGCGCGCGCAGCTGCGCGTCCTGCGCCTCGCGCTCGAGCACGGCGGCGCGGCTGTCGGCGGCGCGAAGCTGCGCGGCATAGCTCAATGCGACGTAGAGCGCAGCCCAGGCCGCGAACAGAAAGTACCAGCTCAAGGCGGTTTCGACGATCGAGCGAAACGCCATCTCGAGCTGGCCCATGCCGCGCCACGCAGGATCCATCTTCTCCTCGTCGAGCGGCCGCAGCAGATAGAATAAGGTGTAATTGGTCGACGTGAAGGCGAGCGACGCCGGAAGGCATAGCAAGCCGGCGGCGATCGCCTTGACCTTTAGGGTCGACGAGGCGACGCGCCGCATGGCGAGATAGACCAGGAAGGTGAGCAGCGCCCCGAACGTTGCGGCGATCGCGCGACGGCCCATCGAATCCCAGAAATCGGGCATCATCAGGACCAGCGAGCGAAGCGTGATCAGCGTCATGTACAGCAGCCAGAAGCCGAGGATCGACTTCACCGCCATGCCGAGATCCGGCAGGCGCCGCCGCAGCGGGCTTGGCAGAGGTTTGTCCATGCCCCTTGTTAAGCGCTCCCTGGCGAAAAAGGGTCGGGTGCCGCCGCTGTTCGCAGAAGGCTCGCGGCCATTGGTCGAAAAATCGTGCAGCCGGCGGCGGTAGCCGAGCGCGTCGGCCTCGCCGAGCGCCGTTCCCCCGTCCGAATCTCCTCCCGACCGCTCCGCCACTCAACCCCTCCTCGCCCCACCATAGCAGCTTGCGGCCCCGTCAGCAGAGCACATGTCCGTTTCAAAAAAGGCAGAGGCGGGTCGTTGCGCAGGCGAAAGAAGCGGCCTTTGTCCACAAGCCGGCGTGCCTGCCTGTTGCAGCTTTGCGACAGTTCGAAGGCCGCCGCTTCGGGCAGCGGCGTTTCTCCATTGCCGCGCGAGTCGAACCGTGATTCATTTCTGAACGGGGGGCGGGAATTTGGTTAAGCGGTTCGTAACCGTTTGCAGCGCATGCTTTCCGCCGGAGTAGAAGGAGTGGGATCATGGGTACGCAGACGAGGCCCGCGGACGGCGCGCTGACACTGCTCGAAATGAAGGAGTTCGGCGGCTTCTCGAAGGGGACGCAGCGCTACATCCGCCGTTCGCTCGACGTCGGCCTCGGCCGTCGCGACGCGATCAAGCGCTGGTCGCGCGACGTCGGCGAAGCGGCCAGCATCCGCGCCCAGGAAAAGACCTACCGCCGGCTCGACCACATCCGCGCCCACATTCCGGACGACAGCGGGCTCGACGAGATGGAGCCGCTGATGGCGCCGCTCGTCACCATGACCGCGTTCGACCTCGGCCAGGACAGGCTCTCCGATTTCGCATCCTACCGCTTCCTCTACGAGCGTCTGATCGGCGCCTCGGTGCGGCCGTGGCTGCCGGCCGCCTTCTGCGCCGCGGCCGCCCTCCCGCACCTCCATCCCGACAAGCGCCGCATCTTGCTGCAGTCGATCAGCGAAGCCGCCGCGACCGCGCCGGGCTGGTCGAACCGGGATCCGGTCTTCTTCCCCGAATGGGTGGACAAGGTCGACCTCACCGTCGCCGGCTGATCGCCCCGGCGAGATATCACGAACGGCGGGCCTTCGGGTCCGCCGTTTTCGTTTCGCAGGTGGACAGAAGGAGCTCGCACCGAATAGGCTCCTTGCCGTGCTCTCTCATCGCTTTGCCTTTGCAGCTCTGATTCTGTTCCCGACCCTCGGCGCCTGCGCGGCCGGCAGCGGTCGATCGGAAACCGCGACTGCGGAAAGGCCCGGGACGATCGTCCGCCCCGGTTGCCGCCAAGGCGAATGCGCCTGGCTGCGCGTCGTCCGGACCGAGGATGTGGGGGTGGTGCCGGAGGGGCGGCTGCGGCGGATCGTTTCGCGGCGCGGCACGTCGCTTCACCCGAGCGGGGAGTTTCCCCGGAATCCGCCGCGGTCGACCCGGTGGGAGGCGGCGGATCAAACGGATTACGTCTTCTGCTCGACCGTGCGTCCCGCTTATGCCTTTCCGGACGAGTCCGGCGGCCTCATCGTCCACTTCCTCGATCTGCACGCTCTCGCCGGCTCTCAGCTCGCTTCCGCGCGGCTCTATGCCCGATTCTGCCACGGGCTCGACGCTGTGCCCGCTCCCGAAGGGCTGCGCTCGCTCGGCTATGCGCCCGGCACCCGCAGCGAGCAGATCGAGGCCGCCCGCCCGGAGGCGATGACGCGCTTCTGATGCTCAGCCGATCGCGGCCAGCACGTCGCGCGCGAACTGGCTCAGCGTGTCGTCGCGGGCGCCCATGATCAGGATTCGGTCGCCCGCGCGCGCCAGCTCGACGAGCCGCTCGCCGCAGAGCGCGCGGTCGGGGATATGCTCGGCAGTCCGTCCCGCCGCGCGCACGCCCTCCACGATCGCGCCGCTGCCCACCGAGCGATCGGTGGTGCCGCCATAATAGACCGGGTCGGACATGATCAGCACGTCCTGCGGCCGCATCCCCGCCGCGAATGCCGAAACCAGGGCGTCCCCCATGATCCTGAGCGGCCCGTATCCGTGCGGCTGGAAGAAGAGCAGGAGCCGTTCCGTGCCCTGCGTTCGCGCCGAGGCGAGCGTGGCCGCGATCTTGTCGGGATTGTGCGCGAAATCGTCGATCATTTCGACGCCGCGGGCCGTTCCGATGCGCTCGAAGCGCCGGCGCAGCCCCTCGAAGCCGGCCATCGCCTCGACCGCATCGGCGAACGACACCCCTGCGGCCATGCTCGCCGCCACCGCCGCAACCGCATTTTCGAGATTGTGCAGGCCCGGCGTGCGCACCCTCATTGTCCGCGTCTCGCCGCTCTTCCGCTCGGTCAGCGCCGCCTGCCAGAAGCTGCCGCAATCTTCAGCATCGGCCCCGAAAAAGTCGGCGCCCTCGTCGCGGAACGAATAGGTCACGACCCGCTCCGGCGGCAGCGCCGCGGCCAGCAGCCGCGTTTCGTCGTCGTCGAGGTTCAGCACCACCGTCTCCGCCTTCGACGCGAAATCGCGGAACAGGTGCCTGAGCTCGTCGAGCGACTTGTGATCCAGGGTGACGTTGGTCAGCACCGCGACCTCCGGGCAATAGAGCGCGATCGATCCGTCGCTTTCGTCCACTTCGCTGACGAACGCATCGCCGCTCCCCACCAAAGCGCTCGCGAACGGCGTCTCCTCGCTGACGAAATTCTTCATCACCGCGCCGTTCATCACGGTCGGATCGCGCCCCGCCGCATGGAGGATCCAGCCGATCATGCCCGTCACCGTCGATTTGCCGCTGGTCCCTCCGACCGCGATCCCCACCGCCGCGTCGTTGAACAAACGGGCCAGCAGCTCGGGCCGCGTCATCCGCGCGCAGCCGAGCGCGTTCGCCGCGATCACGTCCGGCACATTCTCCTCGATCGCCGCCGACGTCACCAGCACCTGCTCGGCGCTGGAGAGGCCGGTCCCGTCCTGCGGGTGGAGCGCGATGCCGAGCGACCGCAGGAATTCGAACTTGTCCCCGAGCCGCTGCTGGTCGAGCGAGCGGTCCGAGCCCGCCACGTCGTGCCCGCGCGCGCGGACGATGCAGGCCAAGGGGAGCATCCCGCTGCCGCCGATTCCGCAGAAGAAATAGGGTTTGCCGCTCTCCATCGCGCCGCCCTATTGGTCCCGCGCAGGCATTTCAAACGGAAGAGCGCATGCGCATCCAGGTCGTCGCGCCGTCGACACCCATAAGCGAAGCGAACGCCATGCGGGTCGCCGCGCTGGCGGCCGAGCGCTTCCCCGGGGCGGCGCTCGATTTCCACCCGCAATGCTTTCTCCGCCACAACCATTTCGCCGGCACCGACCGCCAGCGGGCGGCCGCGTTCCTGGAGGCCGCGAACGATCCCGACGTCGACGCGATCTGGTTCGCGCGCGGCGGCTACGGCTCGTGCCGGATCGCCGAGGAGGTGCTCGCCGGGCTCGGCCCCGCCGCCCGCGCCAAGACCTGGCTCGGCTACAGCGACGCAGGCTACCTCCTCGCCGGCCTCTATTCCGCCGGCGCCGGCACCGTCGCCCACGGCCCGATGGTCGGCGACATCGCCCGCAAGGGCGGCGAGGCGGCGGTCGAGCGAGCGCTCGCCTGGCTGACCCGCCGCGCCCCGGAGACGCTCGAGCCGGGGCTCGACGGACGCCCCGCCGCCGCGTTCAACGTCACCGTCTTCGCCCACATGATCGGAACACCGCTGCAGCCCGATCTCACCGGCCACGTCCTCCTGCTCGAGGACGTCTGCGAGCACATGTACCGGACCGACCGGGCGATGTTCCACATCACGTCGAACCCCGAGGTCCGCCGCGCCGCCGGCATTCGCCTCGGCCGCTGCAGCGAGGTGCCGGTCAACGACCCCGATTTCGGCGAGACCGAGGAAGAGGTGGTCCGCTTCTGGTGCGGGCGCTCCGGCATCCCCTGGCTCGGCCGCGCCGACATCGGCCACGATGCCGGCAACAGGATCGTCCCGTTCGGACGGCGGGACTGAGAAAAAAAGGAGGCGACGGCCAGGGGATGCCGCCGCCTCCAGCTGGAGCCCGCGCCTAGGGTCCGACCACGCGGAGAGCTGCATGATCGCCGCGCGCGGCGCGCAGCTGCTGCCGGGCGGCCGCGACGGTTGCTGCACGGCAGGCGGCGATCTCGGCGGCGATGTCGAGCTCGATGTTCAAGGCGGTGCCGCAGACGATGCGGGCGGCGCGTTCGATCCGAGCGTCGAGGACGGCGCGGCCGGCGGCGGAAGCGAGGTTCAATTCGTTGTGCCGGACGAGCACGCCGGCCGAAGCCGCATAAGCGGGGCCGACGGTCATTGTGGTCGCGCCGAGCGCCACAGCCACGGCTGCGACGGCGACGAGGAGCGGGCGAGGCGACATCTTTTTTCTCCTGTCGTGGCCGGGATGCGGCCGTCTCGGGGTTGGGCTCCGGGGGTGACGCCCTTCCCCTGAAGCCCTTGTGCTCCGGGCGGGCGGGCGCGGCGCGCGCGAATCGACGACCGCGCGCGCTCGTTCGGCGAATGTCGAAATCTCTCGACGAACCACACCCCCGGGTCGACGAATCCGGCGCGGGGCCGCGCGGCGGGTCTTCGTCAAGTGGGGCAAGACCGTCATCCCGGCGACGGCCGCGATGACGGCTCTGCGCTAGCGCCCCTCGAAGCGAGGCTGGCGCTTCTCGAGAAAGGCCATCACGGCCGAACGGAAATCCTGCGTCCGGCCTGCTTCGCGCTGGGCCGCGCGCTCGGCGCCAAGCGCCTCCGAGAGCGGCAGCTGCTCCGCGTCGCGGGCGAGCTTGCGGATGAGGCCGAGGGCGCGCGTCGGGCCGCGAGCGAGGTTCGTGGCCAGCGCTACCCCCTCCGCCGCCAGCTCCTCATCCTCGACCACGCGCGACACCAGGCCCCATTCCAGCGCCTTCTCGGCCGGCACGCGCTCGCCGAGCAGCATCATCTCCATCGCCCGCGCGCGGCCGGCGAGTCGCGGCAGCAGCCAGGTCGCGCCGGCGTCGGGGATCAGGCCGATATTGACGAACGCCTGCAGGAAATAGGCCGAGCGGGCGGCGATCACGATGTCGGCCGAGAGCGCCAGCGAGCAGCCGGCGCCCGCGCACGGCCCGTTGACCGCCGCCACCACCGGAACATCGAGTGCGAACACGGCCTCGATCAAAGGGTTGAAATGCTTCTCGAGCGATGCGCCGACATCATCCGGCAACCCGCCCTCGCCCGCGAGGTCCGCCCCGCTCGAAAAGCCGCGCCCCTCGCCGGTCAGGAGCAGGCAGCGCGCGTCAGACGCGGCCACCGCCTCGACCGCCGCGCGAAGCTCGTCCACCGTCTGCCCGCTCAGCGCATTGAGCCGGTCGGGCCGCGCGATGGTCACCGTCGCGAAGCCCGCGGGGCTGTGCTCCAGGCGGATATGCTCGAAATCCATGGATCATCTTTGCGGCGATTTCGCGCTTTGCCTAGTCTTATCCTCTCTGTTACTCGAAGGGCCGCGGGGTCGCAGGCACATGACGTTTCTACGTAAAGCGACGATCGAGCCTTCCTATTTTCTCATCGCTTTTCTGCCGGCGGCCGTCCTGCTCGCGAGCGTCTTCCTCCTGGTCAATTTTGCGGAGCCGTTCGACGTACGACCCATGAGGATGGCCGAGTTCAGCGTTCCGGCCGAAGGGGCCGCACGGATCAGCGTCCTTGCGGCCTTCATGATCGTCATCGGCGCGGCCGGCGCGGCCATAGCGCTCTTTTTATTCTTGCTTCGCGGCCTCAGCTGGACCGATTGGCTCCTGGCGGGCGTCACCTTTGTCGCCCTCGCTGTCGGCGCGGAGGTCTCGACCGAAGGCTATGTACGCTCGGCCGAAGTCTATGCGGGCCGCACTTTATTCTGCATCGCGTCCGTTTATTCGCCGGACGACAGCACTCAGGCGCGTGCCGAGGAGCTGAAAAGCCTCCGCGACGCGCAGGGTGGGCGGACAGGGGCGGCAGGCCCGGGCGCGAGCCCCGGCCAGGCGGCCGGTATTGCCGTCGAGCGGCTGCGGTTCGCAAAGAGTTGCTCGCACCCGGCAATGGCGCGCGAAGACTTTCGCGGGTTCGCGCGGAGGCACGGGCTCGAACGCTTCATCAGCGCCCACAACCTTGCCGACCTCCAATACGCGCTCATCGTCCTGGCTTTTTCCGGATTGGTGGTCGGCGCCATCTGCTGCCTTGCAAATCCGCGCGGTCGCGGAAGCGCGGGCGGAGCGGATGGGGAGACCCGCAAGGATGGCGACGTCAAGGGCACGGACGGCGCCGGCATAATTGCTGAGCTAGGCAACGCCGCCGAGGCGGAGCGCCCGGATCTTGCGCACTGGGAGCTCCAGTCGACCAGGCTCAATACGTGCCTGTACCTCGGAGCCTTGCTGCTCGGCTCGAGCCTGCTTTTCATCGGTGCCTTTTTGCGATGGCCGCAATACGCACTGATCGATCCGGCACCCTATGCCGACCACGTCAATGCGATGCTCGCTTATTACGGCTCCACATTCAGCGTGATGCTCACCGCTTTCTATATGCCCGCCGCAGCGATCCTTTCGCTCAAGGTCGGCGCGAGCTCTCGAGACAAAGCGGGAGAGACCAAGCTGCCGGAAGCGTTCCAGGGACCTCTCCAGATTCTGAAGATCGTGATCGGCCTCGGCGCAACCACCTTCGCGGGAGCGCTGCCCCAGATCATCGACATGATCGGTTAGCGGCCCTTCGGTTCAATCCCCGAGCGCCATCTCCTCCGGGGCGTGCAGCCGCAGGCGGTTGACGCGCCTCGCATCGCCTTCGGTCACCTCCAGCTTCCAGCCTGACGGATGCTCGACGATCTCGCCCGGCTGCGGGACGTGGCCGAAGAGGACCAGAGCGAGGCCGCCCAAAGTGTCGACATCCTCCTCGACGACGCCCAGCCGCGCGTCGACGGTCTCGGCAACGTCCTCGAGCTCGGCGCGCGCGTCGGCGTCCCACATGCCGCCCTCGAGCGGGATCAGCATGCCTTCGGGCTCCTCGTCATGCTCGTCCTCGATGTCGCCGACGATCTCCTCGACGACGTCCTCGATGGTCACCAGCCCCTCGGTGCCGCCGAACTCGTCGACGACGATGGCGAGGTGGACGCGCTCGGCCCGCATCCGCGCCAGCAGGTCGAGCACGCCCATCGATTCGGGCACGTAAAGCGGCGTCCGGTAGAGGATCGAGATGTCGTCGGGCGGCTCGGCGTCGCCGACCTGGAGCGCGAACACGTCCTTAAGGTGGATCATGCCGACAACCTTGTCGAGGCTGCCTTCATAGACCGGCAGCCGGCTGTGCCCGGCCTCGGCGAAGGCCGCGACCAAGGCATCGAAGCCGATGCTCGACGGGACGGCGACGATCTCGCCGCGCGGCACCGCGAGATCGTCGGCGGTGCGCTCGCCGAAATGGAGCAGATTCTTCAGCATCTGGCGCTCGACATGGGTCAGGTCGCCGACCGCGGGCCGCTCGCCCTCGCGGCTTTCGATCACCTCCTCGATCTGGTCGCGCAGCGTCGTCTCGCCGTCGTCGCCGAACAGGAAGGTCCTGAGCCCCCGCCAGAAACTGCCTCCATTTTCGGGGGCGGCGCTGTTGGTTTCGTCGGCCATCGTTTTAGGTTTGCACCTCTTCGGCTGGATAGGGATCGGAAATTCCGATGGCGGCGAGCGCGTGCCGCTCGATCTTCTCCATCGTCTCGGCGTCGGCATCCCCGGTCTCGTGATCGTAGCCGAGCAGATGCAGCGTTCCGTGAACGATGAGATGGGCGGCGTGGGTCTCGATTTCGACCCCCTTTTCCGCCGCCTCGCGCGCGCAGACGCCGAAAGCGAGGATCACGTCGCCGAGCAAAGCCTCGCCGCCGCCGCCGCCCCCGGCGATGGTGCCGATCAGAGCCGGCTCGATCATCGGGAAGGAGAGGACGTTGGTCGGCTCGTCCTTCGCCCGCCAGGCGGCGTTCAGCGCCCGAACCTCGTCATCGGAAGCGAATTTGACCGAAACCTCGAACGCCGTTTCGCTCGCGCTCAGCTTCGAAAAGCCGCTCGCCGCGACCGCCGCTCTGACGGTGCGATCGGCAAGCGCGGGCCAGTCGCCGCGACAGTCCCACTCTCCCGAAACGTCTGATTCCACCAGAATCATGCAAACAACCGAACTCGTTCGTCCCGAGCGTAGTCGAGGGGCGCACGCTCGGACTCAGTGCCCACGCCCCTCGACTTCGCTCGGGACGAACGGAGGCTGGTCGTCTGCACGATCAAGACGGAACCCTCAGCGCGGAGCATCGTCCGGCCCTTCATATGCCTCCACGATTCGGCCGACGAGCGGGTGGCGGACGACGTCGGCGGCGCCGAAGCGGATCGTCGCGATCCTGGCGATGCCCTCGAGCTTGCCGACGGCGTCGGCGAGGCCGGACATGCCGGGATTGGGCAAATCGATCTGCAGCGGATCGCCGCACACGACCATCCGGCTCCGCATGCCGAAGCGGGTCAGGAACATCTTCATCTGCTGCGGCGTGGTGTTCTGCGCCTCGTCGAGGATGATGAAGGCGTCCGACAGGGTACGCCCGCGCATGAAGGCGATCGGCGCGATCTCGATCTCGCCGCTCGCGATCCGCCGCTCGACCTGCTCGGTCGGCAGCATGTCGTAGAGCGCGTCGTAGAGCGGGCGCAGATAGGGGTCCACCTTCTCCTTCATGTCGCCGGGCAGGAAGCCGAGCCGCTCGCCCGCCTCGACCGCGGGACGCGACAGGATCAGCCGGTCGACCGAGCCGCCGATCAGCTGCTGCACCGCCTGGGCGACGGCGAGGTAGGTCTTGCCGGTGCCTGCGGGGCCCAGTGCGAAGATCAGGTCGTCGCGCGCCAGCGCCTCCATGTAGACCGCCTGCTGGCGCGTGCGCGGGACGATGGTCTTCTTGCGCGTGCGGATCATCACCTTGGGCGGCTCGGACACGTCCGCGGGAGTAATGATGCCGTCCAATGTCGGCTGGCCCGACATGGCGATGATCGCGCCGACCGTCTCGGCGTCGATGTCCTGGCCCTCGTCGAGCCGGTTATAGAGTCCCTGGAGCACATCGCGCGCGCGCGCCGCGTCCTCGGGCTCGCCTTCGATCTGAACTTTGGTGCCCCGAGCCGCGATATAGACTCCAAGCCTGTCCTCGATCGCAACCAGGTTCCTGTCGAATTCACCGAACAGCGGACCCATCAGATGAGCCTGCTCGAACTGCAGCTCCAGCCGCGCGCGAGGCGCCGTTTCCGCCTTTTTCTGCGCCATCAGGCGGCCGCCCTGACGAGCGCCGCGCCGGCCAGCGAGTTCGGCCCCGCGGCGACGATTTCGACCTCGACGATGTCGCCGACCTCGGCGCGCATCTCGACATGGACCGATTGCAGCCAGGGCGACTTACCGACCAGCTGGCCGGGCTTTTTGCCCTGGCGTTCGAGCAGGACGGACGTACGCTTGCCGATCGTCGCCCGGTTGAAGGCGAGCTGCTGCGCGTTGATCAGGGCCTGGAGTCGCTGCAGCCTCTCGACCTTCACCTTTTCGGACACCTGTCCGTCCATGTCGGCCGCGGGGGTCCCCGGCCGCGGCGAATATTTGAACGTGTAGGCCTGCGCGTAGTTCACCGCCGCCGCCAATTCGAGCGTGTCCTCGAACTCCGCGTCCGTCTCGCCCGGAAAGCCGACGATGAAGTCGCCCGACAAAGCGATGTCCGGCCGCGCCGCGCGCACCCGGTCGAGGATGGCGAGATAGGAGGAGGTCGTGTGGCTGCGGTTCATCGCCTTCAGGACCCGGTCGCTCCCGGACTGCACCGGCAGATGGAGATAAGGCATCAGCTTGCCGACCTCGGCATGGGCCTGGATCAGGCCTTCGGTCATGTCGTTGGGATGGCTGGTCGTGTAGCGGATGCGCTCGAGGCCCGCGAGTTCGGCCAGCGCGCGGATGACCCTGTCGAGACCTCGTCCCCCATCCTGCCAGGCGTTGACATTCTGACCGAGGAGGACGAGCTCCCGCGCGCCCATCTCGACCAGCGCCCGCGCTTCCGCGACGATCGCGTCCCACCCGCGCGAGACCTCGGCCCCGCGCGTGTAAGGAACGACGCAATAAGTGCAGAACTTGTCGCAGCCCTCCATCACGGTGAGGAAGGCGCTCGGCCCCTGCCGCCGCCGCGCCGGCAGAGCGCCGAACTTCGACTCGAGCGGCATGTCCGTGTCGAAAGCGCGCGTTCCTGCCTGTGCCTTCGCCACCAGCTCCGGCAGCCGGTGATAGGCCTGCGGGCCGACGACGACGTCGACGCCGGGCGCCCGGCGCGAGATCTCCTCGCCCTCGGCCTGGGCGACGCAGCCGGCGACCGCGATCATCGGGGCCGCGCCGGTCATCCGGCCGCGCTTCATCAGCCGGCCGATGTCCGAATAGACCTTCTCCGCCGCCTTCTCGCGGATGTGGCAGGTGTTGAGCACGACGAGATCCGCCTCGCTGGCGTCGGCGGCGTGCATCCCGTCCGCCTCGAGCAGCTCGGC
>Ga0190270_10000684_pt1 | contig 15047 bp, 11 predicted proteins | sample Popmic320T_FD_133748 | JGI IMG/M metagenome (GOLD analysis project Ga0190270, IMG submission 133748) | Populus adjacent soil microbial communities from riparian zone of Weber River, Utah, USA - 320 T | ecosystem: Environmental > Terrestrial > Soil > Riparian zone | place: USA: Utah | collected... | reverse complement strand
GTTGGTCGAAAGCGTATGCGGCTGTTTGCGGAGCGAAAGCATTTCGCCCGCAGTTGCGCGCCTTCATCCTTGATCGTGAAATACCAATGCCCGGAAGAGTGGGCCTTGAAGTTGGAAATCTCACCTTCAACCCACACTGAGGCGAAGCGTGCTTCGATCGCTTTTCGGACCGACTCCGTCAGCTCCGAGACAGTCAATGGCCGCCGCTCGGTTTCGTCAAACAAAGATGCGAAAAGTGGCTCAGACATTGGAAGGATGAAGGATGAATGATGAAGGATGAAAAGTAAACTGGAGCGGGCCCGCGTCGGGTCTTATACAGAACCGAAGCGCCGTAGCGCATGCTTGTAAGACGTAGCCCCGTTAGGGCAAGAGGGAGAGAGAGGGAGGAGACAAATCCGGGCACTACCGCGATTTTCGGCGTTCCGCAAAGCCTTCCTCAAGGGGTCGCCACGCCAACCACCGGACTCAAACGCACAGACGCGCCTTCGCGGTTTGCGCGTACACGAACGCGCCGGTGGCCCGAAGGTGTCGAGTTTGACGCATAGGTAATTGTATAAGCGGTTCGGAGTTGGACCACCACGTCGTCGTATGCACGTTGCAACTCACCCAGGTGACGAATCGGGTAGTAAACGCCGCCGGATGCAGCCGCCAGTTTCTGACCTTCTTCGTGCGCGCGGGTCGTGAGTGTCAGATAGCGAGTACGCGTGGGATCCATAGTAATTTCCGGTCGCGGGACGCTCGTCTCAGGAACCAGACCCGAGGGAACGTACAAGGGGTAAATCAGTGCTCCTGACTCAGCAATCGCTTCGAGTATCGCTGGAAACGGCACAAATGATTTGTTGTCGTCTCCATCTGAGAGGACCACAATCGCTGTCCTGTCGCCGCGAAGTTTTTTCAAAGTGTCTGCCAGCACATAACCGAGCCCGTCGTAAAGCGCTGTCCCTCCTCCGGCATCGATCTCGTCGAGTTTCTTCGAAAGCATTTGGCGGTCGGTGCTGAAATCGGAAATGATTTGGATATCGTCGCGGAAACTGATGATGGCAATGCGGTCCTGCGGGCTGGCGGTGTTCAAAAAGTCGCGAGCTGCTTTCCGGATAAAGTCGATTCGATCTTCGACGCTGCCGGAAACATCCAGCAAGAGTACAAGATTAAACGGCTCCTTCGTTGGAACTACGTTCGTCACACGTCGTTCGACGCCGTCTTCAAAAACCGTAAAGTCTGATTCGCGCATGCCGCCAATCGCTCGTCCATTGCGGTCAGTTACGCTGGCGTTAAATCGAAGCAGGAACGGCGTCAAGGCGGTGACGAATTGACCGGGAGGGGTTCGCGTTACCAGCGACGGCTCTTTCTCGAGCGGCGGTAATGTCTTCGCATAGTCGCCAAACATCCTGGGCGAGACCTTGCGAATGGCATCGATCAGTTGGCTGTCTCCACTGCGGACAATTGCGCGCGCAGCTTCAGTTAACGGGCGTTCACGCAGATCGGCCGGGGCCATGCTGGGATCCACGTTAAGCAGGACCACGCCGCGCTGGGTCAGAAAGTCGAGTTCTACCCGCTCTTCTTTGGCGGCCTTCTCCTCGCCGAGTTTTCCGGAAATCGTAAAAACTCCCCCGGCCTTTTCTTTGACTTCGGGGAGTTCAACGTCACTCAAATACCGCGGCTTGCTTGCCCGCCACATGAAACTAAACTTCAACGCTTCGAGAGGAACATCGGCATGAATAGTTCCGGTGTTTGTAGACACTTCAGCTGACTCGAAGTTGCCGATGATATCGACGGCGCCGGCATCACTCTCAACTTTGACTTTGGAACGCGAGGGCACGCGCACGATCAGATCGATACGGTTCTTGTCCGCGCGAGCTCGAATCTCGATGTTCAAGCTGTTTCCTTTGCTTTCAGTTTTCACATCGGTTGAATCCACCACCATCCCGGCGGAGCTGGCGTTAATTGAAGCCTTCTTCTGCTGCTCGTCGGAGGCGATTACGCTTACCTTACCGTTTTTGCTTTTGACTGTGAGCGAAACCTTCTCGCCGGTCTCGATTTCCGTCACGTAGTTTTGCGCAGAAGCCGAAACCAGAGAGGTAACCGTCAGCAGCAGGGCCGGAAGAAAATACGTGAGCGGGGATCGACTGCGGGCGGGGGATTTCAGGTAAAACATGGCCTCGATCTTGCCCGAGCCATATGCGCGGGTCAAGCTGCCGGGAAACGCTAATAAGAGGCGTATAGAGTACAAGCTTTAGCTTGCGGCGTTGAAGGTGTACAGGGTACAAACTTTAGTTTGCGTCCTCGTTACCACGCAGCTGGCCTTGTGCCAACGTGGCAACCTGAAGGTTGTACTCTACGCCTCTTGCTACGGCGCTGTTTTCGCCGCTGGCGTGATGAGCAGAATAAACCGACCTCTTCGCACAACTCCAAACTCCACCTTGATTGGCTCGTTTTTGGCGTCAATCCCATGTTTGCCGCTCAAGCACAAAACGTGTCGCTCAGGTTTCAGTAAACCTGCTGGTTGACAGGCTGAAGTTACTAATCGCATCTGATCCGGTATCATAACCTGACCCATTGAGACTAAGTGTTTGCAGACTTATGGCCGATTGATTCGGGAGCCTTACCGTGTTGCACACAGAACCAGCCAAGGCCGAGGAGGAGAAGCTCCAGCTACACAACCTCGTTACGCGCGATCCTCGCGCCGGGCTCGCGGAAGACGTGCGCCGCGGCCTCTCTTCAGAACCAAAACGCTTTCTCCCGAAATATTTTTACGATGAACTTGGCTCCCAACTCTTTGAAGCGATTTGCCTGCTGCCTGAGTATTACCTGACCCGCGCTGAAAATGAGATTCTTCAGCGTTATGCGGATGAGATTGTGGCTTCGGTTGAGGGTGAGACGACGCTTCTGGAAATGGGTAGCGGCAGCGCCTCAAAAACCAGATTACTGATCGAAGCACTGCTGAGAAAACAAGAAGATTTGAAATTTATTCCGGTCGACATCTCGGCCACCGCGCTCGACAGCAGTTCGCGAATACTTCTGCAGTCGTATCCCCAGTTGAAAATCGAAGCTTACGCCGCCGACTATTTTGCGGGTCTGTCGGAGTTGAAGAAGACGAAGCGAAGGCGCACGTTGGCCCTCTTTCTTGGTTCCAACATCAGTAACTTCGATCCGGCTGACGCGGTTAAGTTTCTGCGGGCCTTGCGTGACGTCTTGAACGAAGGAGACGCTTTGTTGCTTGGGGCAGACTTGAAGAAGGATAAGCAGGTGCTCGAGGCGGCTTACAACGATGCCCTGGGCGTAACGGCGGCGTTTAATCTAAACGTGCTGGCTCGGATTAACCGCGAGCTCGGCGGTGACTTCGATCTCAGGGCTTTTCATCACCTCGCGTTCTATAACGAAGAAGTTGGGCGTGTCGAAATCTACATCGAAAGCACCCGCGAACAGACGGTAAACATCCGCGGGCTCGGAATGGAAGTTAAGTTTGGGCAAGGCGAACAGATTCACACTGAAAACTCATACAAGTATGATCTGAGCGACATTACCCGGATGGCATCCGGCACCGGCTTCACAAGAGCGCACACGTGGCTCGATTCGGAGGAGAGATTCAGCAGCAATTTGTTGTTGGCTGTTTAAGACGGGCGGACGGACTAGAGGCGTATAGAGTACAAGCTTCAGCTTGTCGGGTGGGGAGAAGGCTACTTGGAAGTCGGCGCGGGTGGTCGCTAAGGAAGCAACCTAAAGGTTGTACTCTATACACCTGTTGAAATCGCAGATGTCACAAGTCACCAATACTCCGCTGGTTGAATTTCGTGATGTAAGTTTCTCTCACGCCGGCGCTTCTGCTCCGATCATTTCACATCTCAGTTTCACAGTTAACCCGGGCGAGACGCTGGTTCTGCTGGGTGAATCAGGCTGCGGCAAAACTACAACTCTCAAACTAATCAACCGGTTGTTGTTGCCTACGTCAGGCCAGGTCCTGGTCGAAGGCAAGGCGACATCAGATTGGGAACCAATCCGCCTCAGACGCCGAACCGGTTATGTGATTCAGGAGGGTGGTCTGTTTCCGCATTTCACTGTCGAACGAAATGTTGCTCTCGTGCCATCGCTCGAGCGTTGGGACGACAGCAAGATCAAACAGCGCGTCAGTGAGTTGCTTTCCCTCGTTGGTCTCGAACCCAAAGACTTCGGCGCAAGATATCCTTCGGAGTTATCAGGCGGGCAGCGGCAACGCGTCGGCGTAGCTCGCGCGCTCGCGGCTGAGCCGTCGTTACTTCTGCTTGACGAGCCCTTCGGCGCCCTCGATCCTTTAACGCGCGCTGGTCTGCAACGCGAGTTTGGCAAACTTTCAAAGACACTTAAGAAGACTGCTGTACTGGTGACGCATGACGTGCGCGAGGCTCTATTGCTCGGTTCGCGGATAGGACTAATGCACAAAGGCCGGCTGGTGCTGCTGGAGACACCAGAGGATTTTTTGAAATCGCAAGACGAGCACGCCCGCGGTTATTTAGAAACTCTCGAGCTGCCGGCGATTGGTAAGTAGGACAGACATTCCTGTCTGTCGGACTATCGCAAAAAGCCGGTTTGTTCGTAACAAGGACATTGCCCATCGTGAGACAGACAGGAATGTCTGTCCTACTCTGACAAAAAGAGAACCGGATGAACTTCTGGAACTTCCTCGTTGCCAACTGGCCTGAACTTCTGACGCTCTTGCGACAACATTTGTCGCTGGTCCTAATCTCGACGTTTGTCGCGGTCGTCATCGGCATTCCCACGGGAATACTACTGACGCGGAAGGAATCACTTCGAGGTCCGGTTCTGGGAGTTGCGAATGTGATGCAAACAATTCCCAGCCTGGCATTGTTTGGTTTCCTGATACCGCTTCCGTTCATTGGCGGCATCGGCGCGCGCACCGCGATTGTCGCCCTGGTGCTCTATTCGTTGCTCCCGATCATTCGCAACACCGTGACGGGAATTCTCGGCGTAGACGCCGATGTCCGCGAGGCGGCGGTGGCCATGGGGATGACTGGACAACAGATCCTCTGGCAAGTGGAATTGCCTTTGGCGATGAGTGTGATCGTTACCGGCGTGAGAGTGGCGATGGTCATAGCTATCGGAGTGACCACGATTGCTGCTGCGGTCGGAGCTGGTGGTCTCGGTGTTTACATCTTTCGTGGCCTGCGACAGGATGACAATAATCTTCTACTGGCCGGCGCTATCTCGGCGGCCTTAATGGCCCTCGCGGCCGACTTCACACTCGGCATACTGGAAAAACGTTTCGCCGTCGCGGGGCGCAACAAAGTCCGAGCCCAAAAATGGAAAAGAATTGCTCTGGCCGCCATCGTTGTTGTTGTTGTCGCCGGCGTGTATGCAGGTTGGCGTAGTTCGCGTTTGGCGCCGTCCCCGACGGGCGCTCGCGTAATAGTCGGTTCAAAAGATTTCACCGAGTCGGTGATCCTGGCAGAGATAGTGGCGCAGATGTTGGAAGCGCGTAACGTTGAAGTTGAGCGCCAGTTTGAGCTGGGCGGAAATCTACCTCACGATGCGTTGCTCGCCGGAAAAATTGATCTCTACCCGGAGTACACCGGCACCGCCTATACAGCAATTCTCAAGCATCCGCCCATAACTGATCCTCGTGCGGTATTCGACCAGGTTAAGAAGGAGTATGAAGAAAAGTTTGGCGTGGTTGTCAGTGAGTCGGTAGGTTTCGAAAATACTTTCGCGATTCTGGTGCGAGGGGCGGACGCGAGTAAGCTGGGACTGAAAAATATTTCAGACGTTGCGGCGCATGCTCGCAGCCTGCGCGCAGGCTTTGGCCAGGACTTTATGTCGCGTGCTGACGGCTACCCTGGCTTTTCCAAAGCTTATGGGTTGAGGTTTGGTGAGCAGCCGCGTGAGATGGACCTTTCGCTAACATACATTGCGCTTTCTTCAGGTCAGGTCGATCTAATCGCCGGAAATTCGACCGAGGGACGGATCGCCGCGCTTAACCTGGTCCAATTAGCTGACGACCGTCGTTACTTTCCACCTTACGAAGCCGTTTATCTGGTACGGAAAGATGATTTAACGCGGGTGCGCGCGTTAGGGGATGTCCTCGGAAAACTGGCGAATTCGATTTCAACCGAAGAGATGCGACAGATGAATTATGAGGTTGACGCAAACAAGCGGGGGATACCGGAGGTTGTGCGGGAGTGGATCAAGAAGAAGGGATTCGAAAGTATTTAAACATGAGAAGAGCCATCGTCTTTTTTGTTGTCTTGTCTCTGCTGCAAACTATTGGTTTCACCCAGACCAAAGTTTCTCCAGCCATCGTTCTCATCAAGGCGGGACGCCTGGTTGACGTGCGCGCCGGCAGAGTTTTGGAAAACCAGGGAATCCTGGTCGAGGGCCAGCGAATAAAAGCGGTTGGTCCACTGGCGGAGATACAAAGGAGCGCGCCTTCCTCGGCCACCACGATCGATCTTTCTCGCGCCACCGTCCTGCCCGGTCTTGCTGACTGTCACACGCACGTTCTCCTGCAAGGCGACATCACCTCAGCAGAATACGATGAGCAAGTTTTGAAAGAGTCGATCCCCTATCGGGCAATTCGCGCCTCGGTGGCCGCCCGAATAGGACTGATGAACGGCTTCACCGTGATGCGTGATCTGGAAACTGAGGGAGCGATGTATGCGGATGTCGATGTCAAAACTGCGATCAATCGTGGTGTAATTCCGGGACCGCGCATGTTTGTGGCCACTCGAGCGTTTTCCGCCACGGGCATGTACCCACTATCGGGATACTCGTGGGAATTAAGAATGCCAGAGGGCGTTCAAATCGTAGATGGACCCGACAACATTCGACGCGCCGTCCGCGAGCAGGTGAAATATGGGGCTGACTGGATAAAGTTTTATGCCGACCGCCGTTATTTTATGAAGGACGGCAAACTACATTCGTGGCTCAACTTTACCGATGAAGAGATGAAAGCGTTAATTGATGAATCGCATCGTCTTGGCCGTCGCGTCGCTGCTCATGCAATGGGTTGGGAGGGAATCGACGCCGCACTGAGATTGGGCGCGGACTCGATCGAACACGGCTTCGGTCTCGACGAAGGACTGATGGACCGCATGGTCCGTCAAGGAGTTTACTGGTGCCCGACGATTTACGTTGGCGTGTATGTAGCCGAAGGCCGCGCCGCCGCCGGCGCGCCTATCTGGTTGACGATGCGTGATCTTGAAGCCAGGGCCTTCGGCATCGCGGTTCGCAAGGGCGTGAAAATCGCCTACGGAACGGATGCGGGCGGTTATGCCTGGACGGAAAACCAGGCAAAGGAATTTACCTACATGGTCCGTTATGGGATGACGCCCATGCAGGCAATTCAGTCAGCGACGGTGGTGGCGGCCAAACTGTTGGAGCGTCCGGGAGACTTTGGTGCACTTGAGCCTGGAATGTTTGCCGACATCATTGCCGTCAACGGCGACCCTTTACGCGACATTAGCGAACTCGAACGCGTTAGTTTCGTAATGAAGGGCGGGGAAGTCTACAAGCACGAGAAGTGATGGATGGCCATTACAGAACCGAGCGCGGACCGGGGTCCCCAGCGGGGCAGCCCCGCTGGGGTGGTGGATGCGCCGGATCCAGAAGGCTACTTTTATTACAGATTGGCCATTACGACCTAATTCAGAGTTGCCTTTAGCATCCGGCGCTATCGCGCTGGGTTCTATAACATACGGAGGGATACATGACGTTAATCGATCTGCTGGTGTTGTTATTAATTGCAGGTATCTGCGGAGCACTCGGCCAGGCTATCACTGGTTTTTCCAGAGGTGGATGCCTGGTGTCAATTGCGCTTGGTTTTGTCGGCGCAGTTCTGGGAATGTGGCTGTCTCGCCAGATGGGTTTGCCGGAACTCTTCGCAATTCAGGTAGGAACGACCAGCTTTCCTATTGTGTGGTCCATTATCGGTTCGGCTCTATTTGTCGCGGTCATAGCCCTGCTGACGCGTAGCCGGCCGTGAACGGGAGCGACGTCAAACTGGACAGTAGCCCGACCGTTAGCAGAGGGCGTTTATACCTTCGTACCGAACGTCCCTCACGGTCGGGCTGTTGCCCCGATCTCGACGGCTTCGAGTAACGGCCCACGAACACACCTCCGCCTCGGCCAGGCGGTGAGCCGCGCCACGCTGGTCGTCTCCAAACTTCAATTACGCCTGTACGCTACTTACAGCGGGCTTTGACTGTGTAGTTCAGCCCGGGTAGCTGTTCCCCGCTGTCGTACACGGTCTCGTCATTGTCATCGGTGATGATGATCTGAACGATCTTCTTGTTGACGTTTTTCCAGACCTTGTTATCTGTGCCCACATCCTTCGTGTAGGTGAGCGGGTCATAGATCAATTCTACTGAACCGCCTTTGATGATGATGTCACCTGTTGTGTCTGACATGTAGAGTTGGTCTCCTTTGAGGTTAATGAGGTTTAAGGTTCTGAGCGAGGAGATCTTGGAGCTGCCGTCGAAACACGTTTACATCCGGTCGGGAGAGGTAGGCCTGGAAATTATCTGCTCCCCATTGTTGTTCGAGCCCGGCGAGGATTTGATCAGCTCGCGAAGCATATTCGCGGGCGGCGGCCGACTGAGCTTTGCTGGCGCGCCCAGCAATCAGAAAGGCGATCCATTCGGAATCCTGTTTACCCACTTTTGAGAATATTTTCTGGGCCTCAAGCGAGTTGCTGAGGGCTCCCGCGGTATCGCCGGTTTGCAAAAGTAGCTGGGAATTTGCCAGAAGCGACTCTGCGACATGCGAAGGATTTCCGGTTTCTCGAGCACGCGCAAGCGCCGCCTCACATTTACGCCGCCCTTCAACGTGTGCGCCGGAATACGTATTTGCAAGGCAGAGAGTGTAAGCCGCTTCGGCGACAATGTTCTTCAATTGAGTTCCGCCCAGTTCAATGGCCTTTTCACTGTTGGTCTTCGCCTGCGGCAAGTTCCCCGCACGCAGATCGGAAAGTGCTTGGGATAAATAGAAACCCGCGATCAGATTCTTCGCGGCATTTGGCCGCTGGGCTAGCAAGGAGACTTCTGAGAGCAATGCCCGGGCTTCGTCGTCGCGTCCCAGTTTCCCAAGGGCATTACCTCGGTTTATTAAACACAGACCTACATTTTTTTCGTCCTTCAACGACTTCGCAATCGCATGGCTCTCTTCAAATGTTTTGAGTGCCTCCGGATACCGTCCCTGCAGTGCGTAAGTGACTCCCACGTCGTTCAAGGTTGCTTGTGTCTGGGCCATATCACCGAGCTGTTGGGCCACTTTCATCTGTTCCTCATAGGCGTGGCGCGCAGCCTCGTAGTCGCCTCTCTGTAGTTTCCCTCGAGCCAGCAAGGCTAGAGCTTGCAACGCCTCTCTGCGATAGCCAGCCTGCTGATAGAAGGGTAGCGCCTGCTCTATATACTTGATTGATTCGTCAACCTTTGATTGTCGCAGAGAGTTTGAGCCGAGTGAGAGCAAGGCCCTGGCGGCGTTGCGATTGTCCTTTTGCTGTTGTGAGAGTTGGAGCGACTCCTGGAAGTATTTCTCTGCCTGATCGTATTCACCTGTTACGACATAGGTATTGCCAAGATCTACCAGGCCCCTTTTGACCTGGTTGTCGATACCGTTGGCCCGCGCAGTTGAAATCGCCTGGTTAATAAGTTCGCGCGCCTTTACGGGATCCACTTCATGCGACGCGACGTTGCCGAGTTTTAGTAACGTTTTTACTTCCTGATACTGATTCGATGTGGTCCCGGAAAGTTCCAGGGCCCGCTGCAGATTCTGTTTGGCTTCAGCCTTTCGGCCAAGTTTGTCGTAGAAGGCGCCGCGTTGATAAGCCACCTCGGCTTGTCCTTCGAAGTTACCAGCAGCTTCAAACAGCTTGTGCGCTTTATCGAAATTGTCGGTGGCGCTTGGCTGGTCCGCTTGTTCTGCATACTGGATCGCCACGCGCAGGAAAGCGTTGGCGTATTGCGGCGGATGCTGCGTCGCTTCTACATAACTCGCCAGCGCGTTTTTGAGTTCGTCGTTCTTTTCATAAGCGCGCCCGAGATCGACGTAAACCTGCGGGTCATTCGGCGACAAAGTCACCAGCTCGCGATACGCCTTAATCGCACCCGGAAAATCTCGTGACACCGTTGCGTTAATAGCTTCCAAATACAAAGCGTCACTTCTTGCCAACCGCGAACGATCCGGCACCAGGCTGTGGACCTTCAACATTTCTTCCTGGGCCTTATCCCAGTAGTCGAGCTCAAATAGCGACTCGGCTAATCTAGCGTGGGCTAGAGGAAAATTAGGATCGCTGGCTATGGACTGTTCGAAAGCTTTGCTGGCTTGGAGAAATGAACCGCTACGCAGCGCATCGGTCCCTTTGTTGTACCAGTCCAGGGCCTGGGGCGTAGGCTCGTAAGGCGATGGTTTTCGCCATTGGACCACTCCAAAACCAACTACTCCAATCGCCAGAATCGCCAGTACGAAGGTGCCCAACGAAAGACGCGGACGTCGAAACGTTTCCGAAATGGTTGTCAGTGCGCTGGCAGAATGTGTACGCGGGGCAACCACGGATTTGGTTGTCCGTTCCTGAGTTCGAAACCCATTAGCGTCGAGAGTAGGAAGCAGCGTTTGCAGGTCCTCAATCAACTCCTCAGCAGTTTGGTAACGCGCATCGATGTTTTTCTCCAACGCCTTTGCGGTAATCCGATCGAGCTCTGGCGGGATCTGGTCATTGAGGCTTGATGGCGCGGGCGGGGTGACGTGGATTACCTGGGCGCCGATTTCAATTACACTCCCGCCGGTAAACGCCGATTGGCCGGTGATGCATTCGTAGAGAACCGCCCCCAGTGCGAAGAGATCGCTGCGACCATCGACGCTCTTTCCAGTGGCCTGCTCAGGTGAAAGATACAGAGGCGTTCCCACGATGACGTCACTGCGTGTGCGAGTTGGGCTGACGTCTCCGTGAATCTCTTTGACCAGTCCGAAGTCAACAACTTTGACGTGGCCGCGATCGGTCAAGACCACGTTTGAAGGTTTCACATCGCGATGCACTACGCCCTGTTGATGGGCTTCGCCAAGCGCGGCCGCAATTAAGCTGACTATTCGCACCGCTTCCGGCAACCGCAGTGGTCCCTCGAGCAGTTTCTCACTCAAGGGCTTGCCCTTAATCAACTCCATCACAATGTAGGGCTTGCCTTCCGGAGTCTCTCCGTAATCGAAAACGGTAGCGATGTTTGGATGAATCAACTGTGAGACGGCGCGGGCCTCGCGAAGAAATCTGGCGCGATATTCAGGCGCAGTGGAAGACAATAACTTTATGGCGACGCGACGGCCGAGCGTGATGTCTTCAGCAAGATAGACTGCGCCCATTCCGCCTTCGCCGAGTGGCTCGATAATCCGATAGCGCGAGATTGTTTTCCCGACCATTTTCCGGGTTTACCACAAAGCGAGAGATGAAGATTGTGAAAACAGCGGAGGTCCTTGGCGCGCAGGATTCTCCGTGGGGGATCAAGTGTGGGCATTCTGCTCTAAAGACCTGGGGAATACAAGAAAAACTCTGCCGGGTATAAGGCCCCACTTGACGATATTAGTGGCGGCCGCCACGGGGAACCGCTTTCCGGTGCAGCTCTGGCCGCCACCAGCGGGACGTCACTAAGGACCATGGGCGGACAAGCTCGGGGTTCAAAGATGGGTTTGTTGTAGTCCCAGGGCGCTCGTGTATCCCCCTTCACCTTGCAAAGGGAACAAAAGATCAGCCGCGGATATTGGGACCGCGGGCGTCTCTCCCGCCCTCGTGGCTAGATCGTTCTGCATCTCTGGAATATTCTTTCCCACCGATGCGGGCGGGACGCCCGCCGGTCCCACAAGCCGCGGCTCATTTACGTGGCTTATCCTAGAGTTGTATTGCGGATCTGCTCTTCTTGTTTCCTGCGAAACTCTTCCAGCTTCGTGCGCAGCTCGGGCCGGCTGTTCGCGAGAATGGCAATCGAAAACAGAGCGGCATTAATCGCGCCGGGCTTACCGATTGCCAGCGTGCCGACTGGAATGCCGGCCGGCATCTGCACCGTGGCCAGCAGCGAGTCCATTCCGTTTAGAGCATCGCTTTTCATCGGGACGCCTAAAACCGGAAGCGTGGTGTGGGCCGCGATCACACCCGCAAGATGCGCGGCGCCTCCAGCGGCGGCAATAATGATTTCAATACCGCGATCACGCGCATTGGAAGCAAACTCGGATGCGAGATGAGGTGTACGGTGCGCCGACATGACACGGCACTCATGCTCGACTCCAAACTCCGTTAGCGTGGCATCAGCATGACGCATGGTTTCCCAGTCGGATTTACTACCCATGATAACGGCGACGAGTGACGATGATTTAGTTTCAGTCATTACAGTTTCTACGTGTTTATTCGGTAGTTACTAAGACTTTGCGCGGTAAACGTAACGCAAACTGTTAGTTTGCGGACGGTGCGGTGAAAAATCCAATGGCCGACAGTGGCCCCCGGTCGCGGCAATAAGCAAACTAACAGTTTGCTTTACAGCTATTCAGTGTTGGGGTTCTGTTCGTCTTTGATTTCTTCGTTGTTCGGATCCTGCACGCCCGGTACGGACAGTTCTGCCCCCGAGGTTCCGCGTTCCCGCAGTTTTTCAGTGGGTCCTAATTCGTTATTGGCCGAATCAGTTTGCGGCTGTTCCTCGTCGCGTGCTTGTTGTTGTCCTTCATTGCTGCTCATTAGTATTCCCCTATTTGCTTATGTAAGTTGCCGACACTGTTGTAACGCAAACTGTTAGTTTGCGGACGATGGGTTTGAAATCTCTCATTGCGTGAACAAGTCTCTGGCGCAGCGCAACGCAAACTAACAGATTGCGTTACAACTACGCGCCCTGGTCGAGTGAATATCCACGCTCGCCGTCAAAGTTGTAAAGATTCTCCGTCTTGATGAAATCAAAACCGGCTCCAGCGACACGATCCAGCAGGGAAGTGATCTGCGCGTGCGAAATGGCGTCACCATCGTTGGCGGCCATGAAACGACAACGCCAGTGGTCGGAACAGAATGTTTCCGCATGACCACCGGGCCAAACCTTCACGCCGCGGTTGCTCATCATGATGAGTCTGGTGCCATCACCGCTAAGTTTGCTTAAAGATTCACCGAGGTCATTCGCGCTACCCTGGGTCCAGTCAAGAAACACGTCGACGCCCACCAGGTCCTTCTTTGCCCGGGCGCGCGATGGCGCAGCCGCCTTCGCCGTGGGAGCTGCTTCCGCCGCGGCTTTGTATTTGGCCGCCTTCAGTGTCTGCGGCTCCTGGCCCATCCGCTGCGCGACCGCGTCTGCAAATTCCTTCGTGCCAACCTTCTGTTTGCTCTTTCCTTCGTCGTAGATGTCGTACGTGTGAATGCCGTCTTCGATGGTGCGCAGCCAGGCATTGTGCACACGTTCGGCAACGTCAGTCTGCCCGATATGGACCAGCATCATCACTGCGCCAAGCAGCAGCCCCGATGGGTTCGCCAGGTTTTGTCCGGCGCGACGAGGAGCGGAACCGTGTATCGCCTCAAACATTGACACGTGCTCGCCGATATTTGCCGAACCCGCGAGTCCGACAGAACCGGCGATCTGCGCGGCCACGTCAGACAACACATCACCATAAAGATTTGGCATGACTACCACGTCAAAAGCTTCCGGCGTATCGGCCAGTTTTGCCGCGCCGATATCTACAATCCAGTGCTCGTTTTCAAGGTCGGGATACTCGGCGGCGATTTCGTCAAACACCTTGTGAAACAAACCGTCGGTCAGTTTCATGATGTTGTCTTTGGTGAAGCAGGTGACCTTCCTGCGATTATTCCGGCGCGCGTATTCGAAGGCATAGCGAACTATTTTCTCGGAACCAGGTCGCGAGATGAGCTTCAAGCACTGGACCACCTGCTCGGTTTGGCGGTGCTCAATGCCGGCGTAAAGGTCTTCTTCATTTTCACGAACGACCACCACGTCCATTACCGGATGCTTGGTTTCCACAAACGGATGATATGAGACGCACGGACGGACGTTGGCATAGAGTCCCAGCGTTTTTCTGACTGTCACGTTCAAGCTTTTGTACCCACCACCCTGCGGTGTGGTAATCGGAGCCTTCAAGAATACTTTGGACCGACGTAGTGAATCCCACGAACTGGACTCGATGCCTGACGTATTGCCCGCCAGATAAACCTTCTCGCCGATGTCGATCGTTTCGATATCCAGCGCGGCGCCTCCGGCTTGCAAAATGTGGAGCGTCGCAGCCATGATCTCCGGCCCGATGCCGTCACCATGCGCCACAGTGATAGGAACAGATTTGGACATATTGCCAATCAGACCTTTCATGGATAGTAGATTGCGGTGAAGCAATATAAGCCACGAAGCTCAGCGCAGGCAATTCGATAGAGAATCCAGCGCGCGGGATGCCTGAGCTACTCTCAAAGAGTTTTGGGGGGCGACCCTACCACGAATAGGCAGTTCGAACTATGTCGAGAGCGGGTTATTTTAGACTCTTCCAGCACTAACCCATGAACCGGAGCTAGCTTCAAGCATCCGGCGCTACCCCGACCGCGTCGGGGTTCTGTAATGGCTTTGCCGGCTGGCGTCTTTTGTTTTCCGAGGCTCCGAACGGAGGCAGAGCCTCCAGAGACTTATATGGGCGTATCGGTAAGGCAGAGCCTGGCAGAGCCTTACCGCACGGAGAGCGGCAAAGCCGCCTTGGTCACGGTGATTTTGCCAAGTTGATATTGCCCGAAAGCTTGAACTCGCCCGGCGGCCTGGGGCATACTTAGCGCCGTCCAATGGTTCCTGCTCTCGCGCATCAGTGGTGACTGCGCCTGTCCGTGACCGTAAAGCGACCCCTGGTTCGGCTGAGGAGAGAGTGAGGCAGTTGTCAACTTGTTAGAAGCTGCTCTCGAAGTTTAGAGCACCGGGTTCGTCGCGTTTCGCTTGAACAGTCAAGCAGCTCCCCGCTTGAGTCTGCGATGTTGTTTTTGCCCGGGCTTCGTTCGATCAAAAGGATAATACAGAAATGGGTACCAAACTTTATGTGGGAAACCTCTCGTTCCGCAC
>Ga0190270_10000683_pt1 | contig 15056 bp, 13 predicted proteins | sample Popmic320T_FD_133748 | JGI IMG/M metagenome (GOLD analysis project Ga0190270, IMG submission 133748) | Populus adjacent soil microbial communities from riparian zone of Weber River, Utah, USA - 320 T | ecosystem: Environmental > Terrestrial > Soil > Riparian zone | place: USA: Utah | collected... | reverse complement strand
TCCAGAAGGGATAGAGGTTTAATCTTGAGTGAGTGAATTAACAAATCGTTTAGAACGCGGAGTCGTCCGCTGCGCGCGCCCGAGCACAAGTGCTCTATCTAAACGGCCCGTGAATTTGTGGGCACCGTGGCTCCGTTCTGTAAAGGTCACTCCAGGCTGGTGGCAGGGTGCGGCGAAGTCAGCATTCCGCTTTGGCGGTCACGTCGCATTTTCACCAATGCCAAAACAGCCAGGTACAAGGCGAGCGCCACCAAGGCCCCAGCAGCGATCGCATTTATCAACTCAATATCTAACTGTCCGGAACCGATCTTGGTGATGCGCAGGTTGCCAATCACTAATGACGTGAGCGCCCAGAGAGTGATCACGAGCACGAAGATCATTGGCACCAATGTAAACGCGATTCTCTGTCGCGCCTGGTAGAGCCAGACCGTAATCGTGAGAAGCGTCAAAGCCGCCAGCAACTGATTTGAGGCGCCAAAGAGCGTCCAGAATTTTGTCCAGGAGTTTGGCGGCGCAAAAAGGATGAAGTAAAAGGGAAGTCCCATCGTTACAATCGTGCCGACGAATGCACCGAGTCGTCCTTTCCAACCAAACAACTCCTGCACGATGTAACGCCCAAGTCGCATCGAGACATCAAGCGTGTCAAAGACAAACGTAGAAAAAGCCATCGCTCCAAACGTGACGGCGAAAGCCAGTTGGTCCTTGCCGATAATCAACGTCAGAAATTGTCCGATACCGTTGCCGTAAATCGTGCCGGGTGCTTTGCCGCGAAGCGCTTCCTGCGCAACGATCATTACGGTGACGAGTGCAATCAAGGCCACGAAGGCTTCTCCAAGCATTGCGCCGTAGCCGATGGGCCGCATGTGCGACTCGCGATCAATCTGCTTGGAAGTTGTGCCGGAACACACCAGTCCGTGAAATCCGGAGCACGCGCCGCAGGCAATCGTCACAAAGAGAAAGGGAAACAACATGCCCGTCATGCCGCCAACGTCGAAAGCTTTGAATGCCGGCTGCTGGATTTCATAACCGCCGAAAAGGACTCCAATAATGCCCAGCGCCAGAGCAGTGTAAAGAATGAAGCCACCGAGATAACCGCGCGGTTGCAGTAGCGCCCAAACGGGAACTATCGATGCGATACCACAATAAAGAATTATCAGTACGCCCCACGTCTTGTGATCGAGTACGAAGACGTTTGACATCATCGTTCCTACCCATGACATTGCAAACGCCGCGGGCACAAAGATCAAAGTAACCAACCACAGTGGCGGGGTCAGATAACGTTGGACCAGGCCGAGCAAAACTGACAGCAGTAGATACATGATGCTGGCGGCTGCTACTGCGCCGCCGGGATTGAAATTAACCATTGTTGCGCGCAGCTCTTCCGAACCGCCCACGAACGTTCCTGAAGTGATATCAGTGAAAGCGACGATCACATAAATCAAGGCAATCCAGATAAAGGCCATCATCGCCCTGCCCGCCTTACCTCCGAGATGTTCGCGAGTGATCTCAGCAATCGAGGTGGCGCCATGTCTAACTGATGCGGCCAGACCAGCAAAGTCGTGTACAGCACCGATCAGTACAACGCCCAAACCAATCCAAAGCAGGCACGGAAGCCAACCGAAAGCCTGACAAGCGAGAATGGGCCCGGCAATCGGACCGGCGGCAGCTATCGCCGAGAAGTGTTGGCCGAAGAGATAGAATGGTCGGGTGGGGACGAAGTCGATGCCGTCATTAACGCGATGTGCAGGCGTTTTTCGGTCGTCGTCAAGCTTGAATTGTTTTGCTACCCAACCGCCGTAGAGACGGTATGCGGCGGTGAGCAGCAACAGGAATCCGAGCGCCAAAAGCGTTAAGGCCAAGCGAAAGCTCCCCCCATGGCTGAAATCAAAACAATATCTTACGTATGGTGTTGCCCGGGCGGGCAGTCGGAAATTGCGTGCGGAGTTTGGCATGAAACGGCGGGGAAAATCCAGCCACAATCCATGCAAAACGAGATACGATCAACGAAATCACACGAGAAGACACTAACAATATTTTCCTGCTGGTTCGCGCAGTTTCGTGGATCGTTTCTATTCCCCGATTTTTCTTGGTAGACTCCGCCGCAATCCAAGTAAGAGTGGTTTCGATCGGCAGACGGAGCGCGCGCGATTGCACTGAATCCGCAATCCGACATCCATAATCCGAAATTCAACCAATGTATCCGTTTCGAAACATTTTGTTTCCCACTGACTTCACGCCACATGCGCGAGCAGCCCTCAAGTATGCGGCGGCCTTTGCGCGGAGCGGGGGCGGGCGAATTGTGCTCTTCAGTGTTCAGAGTGCGAGCGTCCCTCCGAATTTATTGACACTGCCGGAACGTATTTTTGCGGAACAGGACAATAAGTGGTTACTGCAGCTCCGGACTGAAGTTCGAAATCTCCTCGCGGATGAGTTGTTTGATGGCCTGGAGGTTGAGCCCGTAATAGTCGAGGGCGAACCGGCCGCGCAGATTGCAAAGGCGGTGCGCGATTATGAAATCGATCTGGTTACGGTTGTAACTCATGGACGTAAGGGGCTAGCCCGCGCCTTGTGGGGCTCAACCGCCGAAGAGATCATTGCCGAAGCTCCCTGTCCAGTGCTGACGATTCGCCCGCCGCAGCATGATTTTGTCGAACATAGAGGCAGCCGCAGCGAGGTGCGCTTGAATCGAGTGCTGCTCTCCACGAACTTCAGACCGTCTTCGGCTGCCGCTACACAGGTGGCGACTCAACTGGCAAACCAATGTGGCGCCGAGCTCAACGCCGTTTACGTGATTGGAGATTACCTGGAGCAAATCTCGGTGATGTTTCCCGAAGGCGGTTTGCACGCGCTGACTCGTCTGCGCAGCTATGTGGAGGAGCGTATGGCCCACCTCTCCCGCTCCGATGGCGCGCGCGCGCTAACGCACATCGCCGAAGGTAGACCTTACGAAGAGATTGTCAGGCTAGCTGCGGAGAAGGACGTGGATTTGATCGTAATCGGGACCAGCGTTCATGCCTCGCTCTTTGGCGGCACTCCAGTGCTTGGTTCGGAGATTGAGCGAGTCGTAAGAAATGCGCCGTGCCCAGTTCTCTGCGTCCCGGCGGCGAGGGTGCTGACACCCCTGCCGGCGTTAGTGACCCAGCCGGTGAGTTGAAGTAAGCGGTAAGCAGAAGGCAGAAAGCAAAAAGCAAAAAGCAGTCAGCGTTTCTCGCTGACTGCCTTATGCTTTTTGCTTTCTGCTTTTTGGTTACTGAGAGATCAACTGCAAGCGACCATCCGGTAGTTGAACAGTAAAAACGCTTCGTTCATAAATCGTGAGCGGCTTCGACTCTTTGATTTGCATCGCCGCCACTTGATCTGTCGTGAGGTTGTTCGCGTACCGAGCGGCCAGCGGATCTCGAATCAATGAGTAGCGCTTGGTGATTCTGCGCACATATTCCTGCGTCTCGTTGTAAGGCGGGATGCGGTAACCATACTTCATCACTGCTCCCTCTCCCGCGTTGTAACCCGCCAAAGCCAATTGCACGTTACCGTCAAACTTATCGAGCAGGAAACGCATGTAACGCGTGCCGCCTTCAATATTCTGTTTTGGATCCCAGATGTTGCTAACGCCAAAACGGGCGGCCGTCGGCGGCATTAACTGCATTAGACCACGCGCGCCCTTGTATGACATGGCGCGAGGTTTAAACGTTGATTCCTGATGCATGATTGCATACAGCAAAAGCGGATCGACTGAATTGCGGTGACCAGACTCGACGATGAAACTGTCCACCTTTGAGTCACCCGTGGTAAACCCAGCCAATGAGTTTCCAATGCTCATGCTTGTATGACGAATCAGCGGCAGGCTCGAGTGCGAATAATTGTAGTTGTTCGAAGTCAGAATTTTCCCCTTGCGCGTTTTCGCGGCCGGAACAAATGGCTGCGGCGGGGTCTTGATTCGCACGAGGTGGGCAAAGTCGAAGTTATCGACACGATAAGCCGGCCCGCTCGCTCCCTGAGCGAGAGCCGACGCGGCAGTAGCTAGCAACAGCAGAGCGATTAGGGGGTAATTTTTCATGCAGATTGTCCGATGGTTCCCGGTGACGGATTGTCTAATGCCTCAGCTTGGTGAGGAGTCGCGAAGTGGCCTGTTTATGACCGGGAGCGATATTAACACAGGGGTTTAACAATTACCAACAATGGCAAATAGCAGGAGAGATACCCGTTTGCTGAGCTTTTCTTGCTGGGTTCAAGGATTCACGGAGGGTGGAGGGCTTCGAACTGGTCAGTTCTTGACCGCCTGCCTCTGAACGATGCCTTTGACGGGAATCGTAGCTCCCTCGCATCGGGGGGACGCATACAAATTCTCTTACATAAACCTCTTATGCCGTTTTTTAAAACAATGACCAAACCCCGGTCTGCAAAAGCCCTTGCATTTACTGGTTTACCCCCTTCCACCCGCCAGCAGTGACTTTTGTCATTCGCCTTGCAATGCTATCCGCGCTTTTCCCAGAACTACGATCTATCAACTCTGCGCGCACCTGCGCGCCTCACTAAAAAAAGAGGACCAAATGAAAAAACTACTCTCAACAATACTCTCGCTGCTTCTCCTTTCTTCTATCGCGTTTACTGCATACGCAGCTCAAACGTCCACCTCCACGACCGGAACCTCTGCGACAAAACCTGCGAAGAAACGTGGGCCCGTCTTCAGAGCAAACAAAGATCAGATCAAACAGGCACAAGCGATCGTTAAGCAACGGGGTTTCTATACTGGCGAGCAAACCGGAAAACTCGACGCGGATACACGCGCCGGACTGAAAAAATACCAGGCAGCAGAAAACCTAAACGTCACCGGCACGCTTAACAAAGTCACGCTGGAAAAAATGGGAATCACGCTGACCGACAAACAGAAGACGATGTAAAAAGCGTGGACCAAGCAAGCTTGTAACAGGTCAGGTACGCGGCTCTGCCGCATCCCGTGCGGTAAGCCTATGGCTGCCTATGGCTTACCGAAAGCCTTCGATCTTGTTTGAGGCTGTGCCTCCAACTATGAGTGTCCGGCATTTGAACGTAATTGCGGAGGCATAGCCTCGGTTAGGAAAAGGCTCTTACGGTAAGCCATAGGCTTACCGCACGGAATGCGGCAGAGCCGCTTGTTTATCGTGAATCTTAGTGAGGCCCAGGCGGTATCGGCGTTTACGTAATCTAGCCAAGGAGTTTTTCAACGATCGCGTAACTGGATTCGAGGGCTTCGGTAAGTTTTTCAGGTTGACTGCCGCCGCCTTCAGCCATATCGGGTTTACCGCCGCCACGACCACCTACGATCGGCGCCAATTCTTTTATCACCTGACCGGCTGGTACGCGCTTTGTCAGATCGGCAGAGGTGCGAACTATTAGTGAAACCTTGCCGTCGCTGCTGCGGCCCAGGACCACAACCCCCGACTTGATCCGCGCCAGCAGGGTGTCTGAAAGTTGGCGCATGCCGGCGGCGTCGAGTCCGCTTGCTTCTCGTGCTACGACCCGAACGCCCGCAATCTCGCGCGACTCGTCGCCATTTGACTGCGAAGTGTTAATAGCTCCGCTGGCAATCTTCAAACGCAACTCGTCTGCTTCTCGCTTTGCTTTTCGCAGTTCGTCCTGCAATTTCCCGATTACTGCCGGCATTTCTGAGCGCGAGGTTTTCAAGCCACCAGCAACCTGATCAAGCAGCAGTTCGTCTTCGCGGAAACGTTCATAAGCATCGAGGCCGGTTATCGCGCGAATCCGTCTGACGCCGGATGCAATCGACTCGTCACTAGTGATCTTGAATAATCCGATGTCGCCGGTCGCCCGCACGTGTGTGCCCCCGCAAAGCTCTCTGGAAAAGATGTCTTCAGCTCCCTTGATGGAAAGCACACGCACTTTCTCACCATACTTCTCTCCGAACAACGCCATCGCCCCTGAACGCATTGCCTCTTCGACGGCCATCTCGTCCGTTTGCACCGGCTCGTTTCTAAGAATGTGGTAGTTAACCAGGCGTTCTATTTCCTCAATCTGGCCGGCGGTCAACGGTTGATAGTGCGTGAAATCAAACCGCAGGTAATTAGGCGCAACGACGGAACCGGCCTGCTTTACGTGCGTACCCAAAACCTCGCGCAACGCTGCGTGCATCAAGTGAGTCGCCGTGTGATTGCGACGGGTCGCGTCACGCTTTTCGACGTCAACTTCAGCGGTCACCTCATCACCGACTGTCAGCGTTCCTTTTTCGACTTTAACCTTGTGAACGATCAAACCTTGAGCAGGCGAGTAAGTATCAACAACCGCCGCCATGAAGTCAGTACCACCTGCGGTAGCGGGTGGGTTAGCCGCGCCAATCAAGCGACCTACATCCCCTACTTGACCGCCGCTTTCTGCATAGAACGGAGTGTGATCGAGGACAACCTCACCCTCGTCACCTTCGCCCAGCGATTCGACTTCTTCCTCGCCTTTGACCACCGACACAACCTGAGCCGCGGCTACACGCGTACCTTCATATCCCTTGAAGACGTTGGTTCCTGTCCTTTGCATCACCTCGCCGAAAACGGGTTTAGCCTTAGACTGCCCAGCGGCTTGTTCCCTTGTGCCGGATTGTTGAAGTTGCTTTAGAGCGGCATCAAACTCTGACAAAAACTCCTCTTCGCTGACGTTGAGTCCTTGTCCTTCCATGCTCACGCGAATCAGATCTCTGGGCGTACCAAAAGTGTCATAGAGTCGAGCGAGTTCCACATACGACGGCTGCTTGCCTGGTCCGGATTTCACAAAGAGCTCTTCGAGCTTCTGCAAGCCAACCGTCATGGTCGATCTAAAGCGCCCTTCTTCCAGTCTTACCATCTGATCGATGAAGTCGCGTTGGACCTCGAGTTCCGGATAAGCCTCGTGCATCTGATCAACGACGAAGTCTGTAACTTTGTGAAAAAACAAATCCAGCCCGAGCGTGTGGCGTCCCTGATAAATCGCTCGACGCATGATTTTTCGCAGCACGTAGTTGCGGCCTTCGTTGCCGGGCAGAATACTGTCGGCAATTGCAAAGGCCGTTGCGCGTGCATGGTCGGCGATCACGCGCATGGCAAAGCCTTCCTGCGTTTCCGGTTCGTAATGACGATCGGCCAGCGTGGCGATGAATTCGATGATGGGGCGAATCAGGTCGGTGTCGTAGTTTGACTTGACGCCCTGGAGGACGACAGCGAGCCGTTCCAATCCAGCGCCGGTATCGACTGAAGGCGCAGGGAGTGGTTCGAGTTTGAATTTGCCCGGCTCAACTTCGCTGCGATCAAACTGCATGAAGACGAGGTTCCATATTTCCATCGTGTCATCGCCGGGACCATTGACCAGGTCGGCGCGGTTCTTCGTTGGATCGTCAGGATCCTCCCCCATGTAGTAGTGAATCTCGCTGCATGGACCACACGGCCCCGTCTCGCCCATTTGCCAGAAATTATCTTTGCGTCCAAAGCGCAGGATTCGTTCCCGAGGGGCACCGACCTGGTACCAAAACTCTTCGGCGTCTTCGTCAGGCCCGACCTCATCGTCGCCTGCAAATACACTAAACCAGAGGCGCGCGGGATCCAGCTTCATCTCGTTGACGAGCAGGTCCCAGGCAAACTTGATTGCATCCTCTTTGAAATAATCGCCGAATGAAAAATTCCCGAGCATCTCGAAAAACGTATGGTGCCGCGCAGTTTTCCCAACCTCGTCGAGGTCGTTATGTTTGCCGCCCGCCCGAATACATTTTTGCGAGGAGCCGGCGCGCAGGTAATCACGCTTGTCGAGGCCGAGGAATACATCCTTAAACTGGTTCATGCCCGCGTTGGTGAAAAGCAACGTCGGATCGTTGGCAGGCAATAAGGGCGACGAGCGCACACGTGTATGTCCGTACCGCTCGAAGTACTCAAGGAATCGTTCGCGAATTTCGTTTCCAGTCATAGTTCAGTAAGCAGTAAGCGGTAAGCAGTAAGCAGTAAGCAGAAGCAAGAAGTGCAACTGACCACGGCCCAATGACAGCTGACTAAACTTGAGTTTAGCATGCGAATTGAAGTCGGTGAAACGAGCGACGATCCGCGAAACCACACGAACCAACACGAAATCTCATCTGTGCAATTTTATGTTCGCGAAGTGTGCGGTCGCGGCTATGCCGCCTGATGTGCGGCGGGAGCTTCGCCCCGCCGATAGTTGTTATCCGAAATCTTGGGGCTTCGCCCCGGGGCGGAGCCCCTCAAGATTAGGAGTGGGAGCGTTAACTGAAGGGCATAGCCACTTCCGCACATCAGGAGGCGGCGAAGCCGCGACGCAGACTGGGATGAAATCGATACAAAGACGCATTGAGCAACGCCTTGGAGGATTACTCGTCCAGCGCAGCTTTTGACGCGGCCCGGACCTTTTCGCTTACGAGGTCAAAAGGAAAGCCCTGGCGGAGCAGATGATCAAACAGGCTCTTCGCTTCTTCGCGAGTCTTTGGCCGGCCACGAAGTCGCAGCCGTTTTTCAATCGCGCGATCGATCAATTCTTCTTCGGGCGTTTCAGCGTAAACAGCGTTTAGCGCTTCTTCTACAACCGCCCGGTCAAGCTTCTTCAAAGACAGGTCTCTTTCCAGACGCCGGCGGCCCGTCGGTCGCTGCCTAACTTTGGATGAGGCAAAAGATACTGCGAAGCGTTCGTCGTCGAGGTAACCATACTCGCGCAAACGTGCAATAACCTCTTCGACAACAGTCTTGGTGGCATGACGTCCCTGCAACAGTCGTTCGCGCAGTTCAGCAACTGAACGTGGTTTAGCGGCGAGGAGTTTGGCAGCGCGTTCGAAGGTTTTCCTGCGGCGCTCTTCGGGCGTGAGAGGCCGCGCCCCTGGTTTGTCTGCTTGTTTTCGGGATCCCCACGGCATATCGAGGCATTTTAACCGCAGAACGCGGAGGACTACAGAGTAGGGAACGAATCGCTAATCCGCACGCTGCACTTTACAATGACATGCATGGATGGCGTTCTTCTGATCGACAAACCCCCCGGACTGACTTCACACGACGTGGTGGCGCAAGTCAGGCACATTCTGCACGTGCGCCGGGTGGGCCACACCGGAACTCTCGATCCCTTCGCCACCGGTATGTTGGTGGTCATGGTGGGTCGCGCAACCCGACTGGCCCAGTTTCTTAGTGGTTTGGAAAAGGAGTACGAAGCGGTCATACGTCTCGGCTACGCCACCGCCACCGGCGACCTTACCGGCCAAAGAGTCTCTGCTCAAGCCGGGAATGCTCCCGGGCCCTGGGACAAAGACCAGATCGAAGCGGCACTGGAAAGCCTGCGTGGTGAAATCGATCAGGTGCCCCCGATGTATTCTGCCAAGAAACAAGCAGGGCGAAAGCTTTACGAGCTGGCACGCCAGGGTCAGGAAGTTGAACGCCAGCCGGTGCGCGTTTCCATTTACAAGTTTGAGGCGATCGATTCTTCAGGTGAGTTGCTGAAAGATAATTTGGACGGCACTTTCGATTTGGAGGTGCGCGTGGCATGTTCCGCCGGTACTTACGTAAGGACTCTGGCTGAGGACTTTGGCAAGCGCCTGAACACCGGCGCGCATCTAGTGGAACTGCGCCGCACAAGGGTAGGAGATCTTCCCGTGGACCAGGCTCGGACGTTGACGCAGGTTAAAGAAGCCCTGGCGGAAGAATCCCTGGGAACAATCCTTTATCCGCCTGACGACGTGCTGGCGCGTTTACCATTTCTGGATTTGAATGACGATGAAGTGCGCCGGGTGAGAAATGGTTTGGACATCCGGGTTGAGGGCCACGAGTGGAATGATGGGGAACGGGTAAGGATGCGCGATCACAATCTCAAACTGATTGCAGTTGGGGTTTTCGGTGCGGCGAAAAAATGTTTGCATCCTGCCGTAGTCATCGGTTTGGAACAACTATGAAGAAGCGCTACTGGATCGGCGGCTTATCTGCGGTAGCGGCCTCGGCCGTGGCTGCAAAACTGTTACTCCGTCCGAGCGACGTAGAATGGGATAAGCAGCGCCAGAACGTGTTTCACGCTGACTACTCGCACTTCATTGAGGTTGACGGCCTGCGCGTCCACTACCAGGAAGCCGGAAGAATTGATGCGCCGGCCGTGATTCTTATTCATGGGTTCGCCTCGTCCAATCTCGTTTGGAGCAAGGTTCTGCTGGAACTTGCTGAGGCCGGTTTTAGAGTAATCGCGCCGGACCTTTTGGGATACGGTTATTCCGGTAAACCCAAAGAGCTTGATTACACCATCGCGCGCCAGGCGCAAATGCTTGTGAGTTTCATGGGGCAGCTTGAAATTGACAGCGCGGTATTAATTGGCAGTTCTTACGGAGGCGCTGTGGCGGCCACCGTTGCTCTCGATCATCCTGAATCGGTAAAGAAATTAGTTTTAGTTGGTGCGGTCACCAACAACAAGCCCACGAGATACATGTTGATGCGTCTGTTTGGCTCGCCAATCATTGGAGACATTCTTTCGCCGCTGTTGGTGGGCTCGCGCCGACTGCTGCGAATGAGGATGAAACGCGTTTATGATCGACATTCATGGGAGATGGACGAAAAGAGAGTTGACGCGCGCCATATACCGCTACGCACGCGCGGCGCTCACCGCGCCATCATTCGCACCGTTCGCCGTTGGGATGCCGAACGCGTATCGCGAGAAGCGCACATGATGACGCGGCCGACGCTGATCGTGTGGGGCGAAAATGATCGTGAGGTTTCAATCGAAGATGGCCGGCGGATTCAAGAGCGAATTCCGAATTCGCGCCTGTTTGTTTTTCGCGACTGTGGACATCTGCCACATGAAGAGTATCCCGAAGAATTTATCGAGCTGGTTTCGGAATTCAGTGCGTAGCAGAACGATTACAGAACCCCGACGCGTCAGGGTAGCGCCGGATGCTAATGGTTACTCGCCGCTGGGACCGCGGGCGTCTCGCCTGCCGTTTTCGCTGCGACACAATCAGCCCATGATCAACCCATGTTCAGTGCTTTGCCGACAGACGGATCGCGCCTGACGCGCCAGATTTTTGAATCGAGATAATAGTGAATGAAGGCGTAGCCCCACAGGAATGAAATGCCGAGTTGAGTGGGAAGCGAATGGGACGCGCCGCCGGCGTCGTTACGCAAAGCGGTGTAGCCGAGAAATTGTCTGGGGCCCTGGTAAATCAGCCCGAAAATAATTCCGAAAGCGATGTAGTAAAGAAGGCGTCGGCTGATGAATTCGGCCGCGCCGTATCGCTGTCGAGATGTCGGTGGCTCAGAGCCCACGGACTGTGTAGCGAGATGGCTACGGTCCCCGATCTCCACGCTTTCGGACGTTGCGGGCGAGAGGCCTGCGGTCTCAGTAGAAGCAGTTGAGCCGCGCGTGTACTTCTGGTTATGAAACCAGATGAGCCGGTGATATTGCAGGTTGTGATAGATGGTGAGTATTGCAACGATCGCAATCGGCTTGTGCGGCATCGGTGTGAGTAAGACTACCCAATGCATCGGGATAGCTGCGGCCAGTAAAAGATACTTTGGAACGTTGAGTGGCTCGCCGGTTATTGCGCGTTGAACCTGCCGCAGCAGCCAGGCACCGGCGAGAATGATGGTGGCTGTCAGAAGAATGTTCGCCAGCGTGTTCACGCCGGACTGCAATGGCATAGGCACGCGCGCCATCGCTTCAGGATCGCGAGCAATAAACTCCACAAACGGGTAATTGAAAGCGAACAGCAGCAGCAAACGGTCCAGCGCGTTGTCTACCGCTGCCAGATCGTTGTTCTTCTTTTTGTAGAGCACCATGAATCCGTAGTGCTGTTTGACGAGGTGGTAATAGGCCCAGAGCGCGGCGAAGAAAAAGAAGATGAACGCAGCGCCCGCAAGCACCATGATTGGACCAACTGCAAAAAAGAGCAGCGAGCCCCAGAGCAGACGACGGCGGTTCTGCCACTCGGTTTTATCGAAGTAAGTTCGGGAAAATGTGCCGAAGACATGCGGCGCATCGATAAGGATCGCCCAGAGCGCAACCATCGGTACCAGCGGAATGATGCCTGTGACGTAGAGCACCAGCAGCGCATAACTGGAAAGGACGGAGCCGATGAGCCAAATGAGATCGTCGCGCGCACTGATGATCCAGCGGAGAGAGACAATTCCGGCATGGGTTCGGGTGATGACTTCAGTGACCATTATTTCACTACGTAATAATTTTGAATTAAGGCTGCGTCGGCAAGGAGAATTCTATCATCTTCGGAAGTAGCGGGAAGTTTGGAATCTGCTAAACTTAGGCCTTCATGCCCAGGATTATTTTGATCGGGTTCGCTGGCTTCGTCGGCACAGTTGCCAGATATTGGCTGTCGGGCTTAGTGGCAAAGCGCTACGGGGAGACTTTCCCCTACGGCACGTTCGCTGTTAATGCGTTGGGCTGTTTGCTGGCCGGCTCTCTGTTTTATTTAATGTACGAGCGGTTTCTCACCAGCCCGACGTCGAGAAGCATGATTTTTATTGGGCTTCTCGGGGGTTTCACCACTTTCTCTTCTTACGGCCTGCAGACTCTAACGCTTCTCCGCGACGGCGAAGTTTTTCTTGCTTTGCTTAACATCGGACTGTCTAACATAGCATGCTTGTTTCTGATTTGGGCCGGCTATAAGCTCGCAGGACTAATTTGATGAATAACCCGCAAGAAGGTTATTTGCTGCGCGTGTTTATTGGCGAAAGCGATAAGTCTGGCCACAGACCACTGTACGAAGAGATTGTTTTGAAGGCCCGCGAAGCTGGACTCGCAGGGGCTACCGTTCTGCGAGGAGTTATGGGCTTCGGAAAGAATAGTATTTTGCACACGGCAAAAATTCTTCGCCTGTCAGAAGATCTGCCGATGGTTATCGAAATCGTCGACAGCTTGGAGAAGGTGGAAGCCTTCGTTCCCACGTTGGATGAAATGATTAAAGACGGACTGATCACCATTGAAAAGGTCAGAGTGATTCAATACAAGCCTTCAAGGTAACCCTTAATCGAACTAAGGACCGTTAGAATGTCGCAAGAGAATTCAACAGGTCGCGATCCTTTCAGACTGTTTCAGGCCCATCCCTGGCACGGCGTGACCCCGGGAGACAAGGTGCCCGCAGCGGTCAACGCTTACATCGAGATCGTTCCCACGGATGCGGTCAAGTATGAGCTCGACAAGGCTTCGGGTCACTTGCGGGTGGATCGGCCGCAAAGATTTTCGTCGATGTGCCCGTCGCTCTACGGTTTCATTCCGCAAACTTACTGCGGCGATCAGGTGGCCCAACTCTGCGCTGAACGCACCGGACTGACAGACATCAAAGGCGACGGCGACCCGATGGACATCTGCGTGCTGACTGAAAAGACATTCGCGCACGGAAGCTTCTTTCTTCTGGCCAAACCTATCGGCGGCTTGCGAATGATCGATGGCCACCAGGCTGACGACAAGATCATCGCGGTCCTGGACTCCGACCTGGCTTACGGCCACATCGAAGATATCAGCGATTGTCCGAAGGCACTGATCGACCGGCTCAATCACTACTTCCTGAATTACAAACAACTTCCGGGCGACGCTCCGCGGCGGGTTGAGATTGCGGCGGTTTATGATCGAATAGAAGCGTTTGATGTAATTAAACGCAGCCTTCGGGATTATGGCGAGCAGTTTGGGTGAATGACGTCCTGGTCCTGACATGCTAACTCCTGCAAAGGCTGCTTAGCAGCCTCGTCCATGGTGATGCTTAACCGACGCTTTCTTAGTAGTCGCTTCGGCGCACGGGAAAGCGAAAGAATGCTTTGCATTGATTAGGTTCTAGCTGTTGATTGTCTCTTCGATGCCGCAGCGAGGGCAGGTAAGCGTGTGATGAGTAGGGTCGGTCCAGGTGGCTAAAGGCAATCCCAAAGGTTTGGATTCGGAACGATGTTCGGCGCGGTTATGTTGTCGTTCAGTATCTTCCGCGCTGCAATGTTTGCAGAGCCAACCGTAACCAAGATCGAAGAAGTGGTTCGTTTGGTTCATGTCAGTTGGACAGACATTCCTGTCTGTCTGTGTGCGGAGCAAGCGCCTTGAGGACAACGGATCTACGGCAAACATTCCCATCCGTCAGTTGTAACCAATTTCCCTCGTCGTTTAGAACGGGCACTTGTGCCCCCGCCGAGCGGACAAGTCCGCATTCTAAACGAGAGGAAGAAAAACTGGCGCCGCTTGTTGTGTTGGGTAAGACCGACAGACAGGAATGTCTGTCCTACCTAACGAATGAAGCCGCGCCTGGTGGCAGGGGTTTCCACCAAGCGTACAGGTACAGTCATTCGGCGACCGTTCCGAAAGATTTGCACTTGAATGGTGTCGCCGATCTGATGCTTGTCGAGCATTCGATATAAGTCGTCAGAGTCACCGATCTCTTCGCCATCGGCGCCGACGATAATATCGCCTAGTTCCAAATCGCCATTTTCTGTTGGCGTAACTCCTCGCAGGCCGGCGTTGGCTGCCGATCCCCCTGGAGCGACCTGCCAAATCATTACTCCTTCTGAAACCGGCAGTTCAATCTGGTTCTTCAGCAAAGCCACTTCTCGATCACTAATACCCAATTTTGGACGGCGGACTTGGCCGAAGCGCAGCAGCTGCGGCACGATGCGCTTGGCGATGTTCACCGGAACGGCGAAACCCACGCCTGCCGAAGCACCCGAGGGCGAGAGAATCTGGGAATTGATTCCAATCATGCGGCCTTGTGAATCCAGCAATGGACCACCCGAATTCCCCGGGTTGATTGAGGCGTCCGTTTGAATCGCGCCTTCAATCGGCCGATCATTGCGCGCACGAATCGGACGCTGCAGGCCGCTGATCACGCCGGTGGTAAGGGTTCTATCGAGTCCGAAAGGAAATCCAATGGCCAGGACTTTTTGGCCAACTTCAAGTTTGTCTGAGTCACCTAGCGGTACAACTGTCAAAACCTCTCTTGGTCTCTCAACCAGTTTAATAACGGCGAGGTCGGTATCCGGATCGCGTCCAATTATGGTAGCAGCGTAATTCTTTTGACCGCCGAAGTTGACGGCAACTTTCTGCGCGCCTTCGATCACGTGATGATTGGTAAGGATGTGGCCTTC
>Ga0190270_10000682_pt1 | contig 15060 bp, 15 predicted proteins | sample Popmic320T_FD_133748 | JGI IMG/M metagenome (GOLD analysis project Ga0190270, IMG submission 133748) | Populus adjacent soil microbial communities from riparian zone of Weber River, Utah, USA - 320 T | ecosystem: Environmental > Terrestrial > Soil > Riparian zone | place: USA: Utah | collected... | reverse complement strand
TCGCTCGAGAGCGCCGACCACGGCCTGGCCTTCTCGTCCGGCCTCGGCGCGACGATGACGATCATGCACCTGGTCAGCCCCGGCGAGCGCGTGGTGTGCGTGAACGACGTCTACGGCGGCGTCTACCGGATGTTCTCGCAGGTCTACGAGTCGAAGGGCTACGACTTCACGTTCCTCTCCGCCGAGGAGATCACCGCGGGCCTCGCCGAGCACCTCGACTCCAAGACGCGGATCGTCTGGCTCGAGTCTCCGACGAACCCGCTCCTGAACGTGATCGACATCGCGGCCGCGGCGGAGGCCGCCCATGCCGTCGGCGCGCTCGTGGTCGTGGACAACACCTTCGCCACGCCGTACCTGCAACGCCCGCTCGAGCTCGGCGCCGACATCGTCGTCCACTCGACCACGAAATACCTCGGCGGACATTCGGACGTCATCGGCGGCTTCGCGGCGACGAACGACCCGACGGTGGCGGAGCGGCTGCGCTTTCTGCAGAAGTCCCTGGGCGCCGTCCCCGGTCCCTTCGATGCCTGGCTCGTTCTCCGCGGCGTGAAGACGCTCGCTGTCCGCATGCGCCAGCACTGCGAGAACGCCCGGCAGATCGCGGCGTTCCTCGCCGAGCACGAGGCCGTCGAGCGCGTTTACTACCCGGGCCTGCCCGACCACCCGGGGCACGAGATCGCGGCGCGGCAGATGACGGACTTCGGCGGGATGATCTCGTTCCTCGCCGCCTCGGAAGAGGCTGCCATCCGCCTCGTCGGAGAGACGAAGGTCTGGAAGCTGGCCGAGAGCCTCGGCGGAGTGGAAAGCCTCATCGAGCAGCCGGCGCAGATGACCCACGCATCCACGGCAAACGCACCGTTCGCGGTGCCGCCGAGCCTCGTGCGGCTCTCGGCCGGGATCGAGTCGGCCGACGACCTCGTCGCCGACCTCGAGCAGGCGCTCGCGACGATTGTCGCAAGCCCTTCCTAGCTCGTCTTTACAATTCGGGGACGATGAACGACTGGGGGCTCTACCTTCTGCTGCTCGTCCCGACCCTCGTGATCGGGCTCGCGGTGCAGTGGTGGCTCCGGAAGACCTTCGAGCGCTACTCGCATATCCAGCTTCTGTCCGGGATGACGGGCGCCGAGGTGGCGCGGCAGATCCTTGACCGAAACGGCCTCGAGGAGGTGCCGGTCGACCGCTCGAACGCGGGGGCGCTCTCGGACAACTACGACCCGCGCAAACGTGCTTTGCACCTGTCACCCCCGGTCTACGACCCGAAGACGGTCGCGGCCGCGGCCGTGGCGGCCCACGAGAGCGGGCACGCGCTGCAGCACCAGGCTGGCTACGCGGCCCTGCGGCTGCGAAGCGCGATGTTCCCCGTGGTCGCGATCGCCTCGAACACGTGGATCTGGCTGCTCTTGGCCGGCGTGCTCCTGAACGCGCTGAACCTGATCACGATCGCGATCCTCATCTACGCAGTCGCCGTCCTCTTCCACATCGTCACGCTGCCGGTGGAGTTCAACGCGTCCAAGCGGGCCGGCCAGCAGCTCCGGACGCTCGGCCTCGTGACCGCTGACGAATCGGCCGGAGTCCAGAAGGTGCTCACCGCCGCCGCGCTCACGTACGTCGCCGGCGCGCTTGCAGCGCTGACCCAGCTCTTGTATTTCGTTCTCGCCTACCTGCGCGACTAGCTAGGCGGCCGCCGCGGCGCCCTCGAGCGCCTTCTCGTAGGCCGCTTCGTAGTCGCGCACCATCCGGTCGGAGGAGAAGCGCTCTTCCACGTAGCGGCGGCAGTCCATCGGGTCGAGCGCGGCGGCCTGGTCGAGCACGCCGGGCATTTCCCGGTAGTCGTCGACGATCACGCCCGTGCGCCCGTCGTCGATCACCTCGGGGACGGCGCCCCAGCGCGTCGCGATCACGGGCGTCCCGCACGCCATCGACTCGATCATGACGAGGCCGAACGGCTCTTCCCACTCGATCGGGAAGAGGGTCACTCTGGCGTTCTGGAGGAGGTCGACCTTCTTGGAGTGGTCGACCTCGCCGAGGTACTCGATGCCCCAGCCGAGGTTCGGCCGCACGTGCTCCTCGAAGTACTCCTTCTCGGCCCGGTCCTGCATCTTCCCCGCGATCAGGAGCGGAATATCGGCCTCCTTCGCGACCTCGATCGCCCGGTGGCAGCCCTTCTCGAAGCTCATGCGGCCGAGGAAGAGGAGGTAGTCGCCCTTGTGAGGGTGCACCGGGTAGACGTCGAGCTCGAGCGCGTTCGGGCAGTTCGCCACCCAGTTCAGCTCGGGCAGCGGCTTGCGCTGGTTCATGGACAGTGAGATCAGCCCGACCTCGGGGCAGACCTTGGAGAGCGACGTGTAGAGGAGCCCCGGCTCCCCGCCGAGCGGCCCGTGCACGGTGTGGACGACCGGCGTCTCGACCACGCCGCCGAGCATCGCGCCGAGCGGCCCGGTGTGGTCGTTGATGACGTCGAAGTCGCCGGCACGCTCGAAGCACGAAAGCGCATGGCGGAGCTCGACCTGGGTGCTCCCGATGTGTTCAGACGGCGCCTCGTCATAGATGGACACGAGCTCGGCCCGCGTGCTCGAGTCCCCGGAGGCGAAGAGCGTCACTTCGTGCCCGGCGCGGACGAGGCCCTCGGAGAGAAGCGAGACGATCCACTCGATCCCGCCGTAGCGCGTCGGAGGCACCGGGAACCAAACCGGGCTGAGAACGGCGATCTTCATTCGGCTGCGTCCACGTCTATGTGCCCATTTTCGAGCCGAACGTCCCAACTCCGGTCGAACGCGCGCACACCCGAGAGCTTGAGGGAGCCGAGCCAGGAGGGCAACTCCGCAGGGGCGTCGGAGACGACCGCCTGGGTGCCCGGGTCGGGCCGCAGGCCGAGGAGGAGCTGGAGGAGGAGCACCGGCGTGCCGGCGGCCCACGCCTGCGGTCGCGCGGCCGTCGGGTAGGCGATCGGGAACGGGGTCGCGGTCCGCGCGAAGCCCGCGAAGACCTCGGGGAGCTGGTGGCGGAAGTGGCCGGCCGCGGTGAGCATGCGCCGGGCGATCCGGTGCGTCTCGGGCCAGCGTGCATACCGGGCGAGGCCCCAGGCGATGAGGGAATTGTCGTGCGGCCAGACGGTGCCGTTGTGGTACGAGAGCGGATTGAAGCCGACGTCGCCGGAGGACATCGTCCTCACGCCCCACCCCGACCAGAGCTCGTCCCCCATCAGCTGGTCGACGATCGCATCGGCGCGCTCGGCCGGGACGATGCCGCTCCAGAGGAGGTGGCCGATGTTCGAGGCGAGCGAGTCCACGCGCCGCTTATCCGCGTCGAGCGCGAGCGCGTAGTACCCGCCGCGGCCGTCGCACCAGAACGCCTCCTGAAAACGCGCCTGTAGCTCCTCCGCCTCCCGGTCGAGCCGGTCGGCGAGCTCCTGGTCGCGCCAGACCTCGCGGGCGAGCTCGGCGGTTCGCCGTTTGGCGTCGTAGACGTAGCCCTGCACCTCGCAAGGCGCTATCGGCGCGTCCGCGATGCGACCATCGTGGAAGCGCTGCGAGTCGCCCGAGTCCTTCCACGACTGGTTGACCAGGCCCCGCTCGGAGCGGCGCCGGTACTCGACGAAGCCGTCGCCGTCGAGGTCGCCGTACTCGTCGATCCAGCTGAGAGCGCGCAGCGCGGGCTCCCGGAGATCCTCGGCGAGCTTCGCGTCGCCCGTCCAGCGCCAGACTTCGGAGAGCAGGACGAGGTAGAGCGGCGTCGCATCGACGGTGCCGTAGTAGCGCGGGAACCAGGCTTCGGCACCCTTGCCGTGGCGTACCTCGTGGACGATCTTGCCGGGCTCGGCGTCGATCGCCGGGTTGTCTTCGGTCGCCTGGAGGGCGGCGAGAACACGGAGCGCGTTGCTCGCGAGCTCCGGCCCGAAGAGGAGCGTCTGCAGGCACGTGACGAGCGTGTCGCGGCCGAAGACGGTCATGAACCAGGGCATCCCCGCGGCGGGGAGCTGGCCGGGGACGCGTGGATCCTCGTCCATCCGGAGCGAGGCAAGGTCGGCGACCGACTGCCTGAACGTCACCGCCAGCTCCTCCCAGGAGGCCTGCAGCTGCGGAATGGAGAGGTGCCACGCCGAGAGGGATGAACGGACGCGCGAGAGCTCGTCCCCGAACTTCCGCTCCGCGTGCGCGACGGCGACGCGGACGCCGGTCGCGGACGGGATGACGTCGGCCCGCAGGCGCCACGCCTGCCGCGGCTCGAGCGCGATGGAGTAACGGACCGAGCTGCCGTTGACCTCGCCCGACTCGGAGAGGAGGACCTGGGTCAGGCGCTTCGGCCCGTCGGTGAAGACGAACTGGTTCCCGTCGGATTCGAACTCGGACGGCGCCAGGCTCGGAAGCGGAGGCGCGGTGTCCGGGTGCCCGAGCGCGAAGTCGTGCTCCTTGACGGCGAAGATGTCCGCGAAGTCGGTGCCGACCTCGAGCGCGAGCTCGAACTCGACGGGATGCTGCGCGTGATTCACGACGACGATGTGCTCCTGCATGCCGTCGCCGATGAAGCGGTCGCGCCCGATCGAGAGCACGTCCTGCTCGAGGCCGCCGGCGACGGGGTTCCGGAGGAAGAAGGCGGCCGAGTAGTACTCGACCTTGTCCGACGAGAGCTGGAGCGGCCGCTCGCCGTTGATCGTGAGGATCCAGCGCGAGAGAAAGCGCGTGTCGTCCGCAAAGAGGCCCATCACCGGGTCGACGATGTCTCCGCGCTCGTCCGAGACGCAGAACGTCGAGCCTTCCAGGATCGTCAGAGGCACTAGCGGCGGACGATGGAGTCCTGGCTCGCCTGCTGGAGAGGCTTGATCACCATCTCGTCGACGACCATGTAGTCGGGCCGGGTCACCGCGAAGAGGATGCAATCAGCCACGTCGGCGGGGGTCAGGTAGTCGACGCCGCGGTACACCGCGCCCTTGCGCTCCTGGTCGCCACGGAAGCGGACGTCGGAGAACTCGGTGTCCCCGACCATGCCCGGGTCGACGGTCGAGACCTTGATCCGGCCGACGAGCTCTTTCCGCATCACCTGCGTCAAGGCGAGGACGGCGGTCTTCGAGCCGACGTACATGCCGCCCTGCGGATAGGCCTCCCGCCCCGCCCACGACCCGAGGTTGACGATGTGCCCGCGCCCGTCCTCCATATGCGGCAACACGAGACGCGTCATGCGCACCAGCCCGAGCACGTTGGTCTCGAGCATCCGGCGGTCGTCGTCGTCGTTCGACTCCTCGACCGATGTGCGGCCGAGAGCGAGCCCTGCGTTGTTGATGAGAATGTCGATGCGGCCGAGAGCCCCGGCCGCCGTCGCGACGAAGGAAGCGCAGCTCGCATCGTCGGTGACGTCGAGGGCTGCGATCTCGTGGCCTTCGCCGGGAAGCTCCTGCACGAGCTCTTCGAGGCGGTCTATCCGCCGCGCGCCGAGGGCTAGGCGGGCGCCGGCCGTGGCGAGGGCGCGCGCCGTCTGGGCCCCGATTCCGCTCGAGGCGCCCGTGACGACGGCGGTGCGATCGGTCAGCTCCGGCACGTGCCGGAGCCTATCGGGCTACTTGCCGACCGTGGCGTCCACGAGCGCCGAGAGGTCCGCGCCCGCGCGACCGCGCGCCAGTCCGACCAGGTAGCAGAGGAGCGGAGCGTTGATCCGCTCGCCGCTCGCGTGCGCCGCGAGCCGGGCGAGCTCGAGCAGCTCGTCGATCTCCGCCTGAGCGAGTTCGAGGCTCCCCGCGCTCTCACCCGACGCCTCGGCCAGCCGGTCGCGCGCCTCACGGAGCCATTCGTCCACATTCGCACCTTAGACTGCGCGCGGCATGAAGGTCGGCGTCCCCAAGGAGACCGCTTCTGGCGAGCGGCGAGTCGCCCTCGTACCCGATTCGACCAAGCGTCTCGCCGAAGCGAGCGTCGAGGTCCTGGTCGAGTCGGGTGCTGGAGCGGACGCCGGGTTTCTCGACAAGGCCTACGAGGATAGCGGCGCGCAGCTCGTTGACGACGCCTTCTCCGACGTGGACGCCGTGGCGAAGGTGCAGCAGCCGTCTGACGGCGAGATCGGCAAGCTGGGCGACGGCCAGATCCTGATCGCCTTTCTACAGCCGCTCGTCAACGGCGACCTCGTGCGGGCGCTCGCCGAGCGGCGCGTGACGGCGTTCTCGATGGACTCGATCCCGCGCATCACTCGCGCGCAGCCGATGGACGCGCTCTCGTCGCAAAGCACGGTCTCGGGCTACAAGGGCACGCTGATCGCCGCCGACCACCTGCCGAAGTTCATGCCCATGCTGACCACCGCGGCGGGGACGATCCCGCCCGCGCGCATCCTCATTCTCGGAGCGGGCGTCGCCGGCCTGCAGGCGATCGCAACCGCGCGGCGGCTCGGCGCCGTCGTCTCGGCCTTCGACGTGCGGCCGGCGGTGAAGGAGCAGGTGGAGAGTCTCGGCGCCACCTTCCTCGAGCTCGACGTCGAGGGCGCGGAAGGCCAGGGCGGCTACGCGGTCGCGCTCTCCGACGACCAGCACGAGCGCGAGCAGCAGTTGATCGCCCACCACGTGGCCGAGTCGGACGCGGTGATCACGACTGCGCTCATCCCAGGACGGGAGGCGCCCGTCCTCATCACCGCCGACGCAGCGCGGGGGATGCGGCCCGGCTCCGTCATCGTCGATCTCGCCGCCGAAGCCGGCGGGAACTGCGAGCTCACGAAGCCGGGCGAGACCGTCGTCGAGGGAGGCGTCACCGTCGTCGGCAAGCTCAACCTCCCGAGCTCGATGCCGCTGCACGCGAGCCAGATGTACTCCCGCAACGTGTGGACGTTCCTGAACCACCTCCTCGGAGGCGGCTCCGAGCTCACACTCGACTTCGACGACGAGATCACGCGCGAGACGTGCGTGACCCACGAGGGCCGCGTGCTGAAGGAGCCGATAGCGGCATGAGCGTGACCCTGCTCAACAGCATCACCGTCTTCGTCCTCGCCGTCTTCATCGGCATCGAGATCATCTCGAAGGTCCCGACGATGCTGCACACGCCGCTGATGTCGGGGACGAACGCGATCCACGGCATCGTGCTCGTCGGGGCGATGCTGATCGCGGGCTCGGCCGACTCGGACCTCGAGAAGGCACTCGCGTTCGTCGCCGTCGTCTTCGCGACGATCAACGTCGTCGGCGGCTTCCTCGTCACCGACCGCATGCTCGAGATGTTCAAGCGCAAGCCGTCCAAGCCCGACTCCGAATGACGCCCATCCTCGCGCTGTCGCAGACGGCGATCAACTTCACGTACCTCGTCGCCGCGGTCCTGCTCATCGTCGGGATCCGCCGGCTCTCCTCCCCGCCGACCGCGCGCACGGGCAACTGGATCGCGGCGGTGGGGATGGGGATTGCGATCTTCTTCACCTTCCTCGACGAGGACATCACGAGCTACTGGCTGATCGTCGTCGGAATGGCCGTTGGGACGGCGATCGGGGTCGTCTCGGCGCGACGCGTGAAGATGACCGCGATGCCGCAGATGGTGGCGCTCTTCAACGGCGTCGGCGGCGGCGCGGCGGCGCTGATCGCCGCTGCCGAGTTTCACCGGATCGCGCCTGCCGCCGGCCACCTCTCTGGCGACTCGGTCGGGGCGATGCTTTTCTCGGCGTTGATCGGCTCGATTTCCTTCTCGGGCAGCCTGGTCGCCTTCGGCAAGCTCCAGGAGGTCCTGCCCGGCCGGCCGATCACCTACGCGGGCCAGCAGGTCGTCAACGCCCTCCTCTTCGCGGCGCTGCTCGGGCTGGGAGTCCTCGCAGGCTCGACCGAGCAGGGGATCTGGATGGTGCTGCTCCTCCTGGGAGCCCTGCTCTTCGGCGTCCTGCTCGTCCTTCCGATCGGCGGCGCCGACATGCCGGTCGTCATCTCGCTCCTGAACGCATTCACGGGCCTCGCCGCCGCCTCGGCCGGCTTCGTGCTCGAGAACACGGCGCTCATCATCGGCGGCACGCTCGTGGGCGCCTCGGGCACGCTCCTCACCATTCTCATGGGCCGGGCGATGAACCGCTCGATCGCCAACGTCCTCTTCGGCGCGTTCGGGGCGGCACCGGCCGGAGGCGCCGCGGCGGCGGCAGCCTCGACGGACGGGAAGTCCTACCGAGAGGTGACCGCAGACGACACGGCCGTCATGCTCGCGTATGCGCAGCGTGTCGTCGTCGTGCCCGGCTACGGGCTCGCGGTCGCCCAGGCCCAGCACGCGGTGCGGGAGCTCGCCGGCCTCCTCGAGGCGCGCGGCGTCGACGTCAAGTACGCGATCCACCCAGTCGCCGGCCGCATGCCGGGGCACATGAACGTTCTCCTCGCCGAGGCCCAGGTTCCCTACCCGCAGCTCTACGACATGGACGACATCAACCCCGAGTTCCCGCGCACCGACGTCGCCCTCGTCATCGGCGCGAACGACGTCACGAACCCGGCCGCGCGCGACGACCCGGAGAGCCCGCTCTACGGCATGCCAATCCTCAACGTCGACCAGGCCGCGAACGTGGTCATCCTCAAGCGGAGCATGAGCCCGGGCTTCGCCGGGATCGACAACGACCTCTTCTACGGTGCGAACTCGGCGATGCTCTTCGGAGACGCGAAGTCGTCCGTCGAGAAGCTCGTCGCCGCCGTCAAAGCGGCTTAGAGCAGCTCGATCCGGTCGCCCTGGGAGACCCGGCCGGTCGTAATGACCTTGGCCAGCATCCCGCGCTTCCCCTCGAGCTCGGCCTGGAGGCCGGGGCGGATCTCCTCCATCAACTCGCACGGGTCACAGACCATGGAGACCTCGAACTCTGCATCGCCGATCTGGAGACGCTGGCCGATCGGCCACTTCATGACGTCTGCGCCGCGCACGGTGAAGTTCTCCTTCACGCGCCCGGGGGGAACGTCGAGCGACTCGAGGTCTTCGGCCGCGACGAAGAGGACATTGCGCTTGCCGCCGCGGCGATGGGCGCAGCCCTCGACGCCTTCGTTCTCGAAGACCTGGGCCGTGTCGATCTCCTCCATGAGCTCGCGGCGCTTCGGGGAGCGCCAGATGTGCGCGATCTCGGCCATGTGCCGAGTATAAGGAGGCATGCCGCCGATGGACATCGCACCCGGACTCTGGATCTGGCGCCTGCAGCATCCCGCCTGGAGCCCCGAGGCAGATTGGGAGCCTCATGTGACTTCGACGGTCGTCGAAACGCGAGGCGAGGTCGCGCTGATCGACCCGCTCGCTCCTCCCGAGGAGGACGGCGAGGTGTGGGAGCGCCTGGACGGCAAAGCGCCTACGCTCGTCGTGATCCTCAAGCCGGATCACGTCCGCGACGTCGACCTCTTCGTGCGCCGCTACGGCGCCCGAGCATTCGGGCCGAGCCTCTTCTGGCGCGACGACATTCCCGAGACCGAGCTCGAAGCGATCGAGCCCGGCTCTGAGCTCCCGGGCGGACTCGTCGCCCTCTATGACGGGCGCGGCCGAAACGAGACGCCGCTCTGGGCTCCCGAGGGGCGAGTGATCGTCTTCGCCGACGCGCTGACAGAGCGTGGCGGCGAGCTCCGGGTCTGGGGCACGCCCTGGCACGAGGAGCGGACACTTCCCGCGCTCAGGGCTCTTCTCGACCTTCCGTTCGAGCACGTGGTCGTGTCGCATGGCGAGCCCGTGCACGACCGAGCCGCTTTCGAGCGGGCGCTCGAGCTCCCGCCCTACCAGGAATGATACGAAGGGCCGGTTCCCGGCTCGGCGGGTTTCGACTAGTCGTCGAAGCCGAACGCAGTCACCGCGGCGTTCGCGTCGACCTGCCCGAAACCGAAGAAGCCGTTGTAGTCGTCCGTTCCGACGCAGCGCGGATCGGCCGGGCACGGCTTCTCCTGCGCAGTCTTGTCGAGCACCGCGCGCACGAGGACCGGGCGCAGCGGCTTGAGGAAGCCGAACGCCTTCAGCTTCGCGAAGCGACTCGACACGAGGGCGGCAACGCCGCTCACGTCCGCGGCTGCCATCGAGGTGCCCGCGTTGTAGCGATAGGTCGCGTCCGGAGGCCCGTCGACGACGTTCGGCATCGCGGTGGGCGGAATCGGAATGTACGACGGGAACGTCGAGAGGATCAGCCCGCCGGGCACTCCGCCCTGCGCGGGATCGCCGCCGGGGGCGACGAGGTCGATCGTTCCGAAACCGAAGTTCGACGGGCCGGGAGGAGTCGCCAGCACGGGACCGCCGTTCCTGCCCTCGCTGGCCACGCCGATCACGCCGGGGAGTTGCACGGGCATGCGGATGCACCCGGTGCCGCCGGCCGGGTGTGCCATGTCGATCCCGTTGTTCCCGGCGGAGGCGACAACCGTCGTCCCGGAGCGGAGCGCGGATTTCACGGCGCTCCCGACGAGCTGGATAGCGGCAGCGTCGGTCGAATCGGTCACGCAGAAGAAATCGAGGGGATCGGCCGAGCCTGTCGCACCCTTGTCGACCGCGAAGCTCGCGTTCGCGACATCCACGTTCTGCTGCGACACGTACCTGAACGCGCATGCAGCCGCCTGCGGCGTGATCGGGAGTCCCGGGTCGGTGACCTTGACGATCAAGAGCTGAACGTTCGGCGCGACACCGACCGTTCCGAAGTCGTTGTCGCCCGCTGCGATGATTCCAGCCACGTGCGTGCCGTGACCGACGTTGTCCCTCCACAGGGTGCCGGTCGGATCCTTGACCGGCGTGCCCGTGATGCACGAGGCGCTGTTGGCGGTGTCGATGCGGCCCGCGAACTCGGGGTGGCCCGGGTCGATGCCCGAGTCGATCAGCGCAACACGCACGTCAGGGCTTCCGCCCGTGATCGTCTGCGCCTGGAAAGCCCCGATCATCTCGAGGTTCCACTGCTGGCTCGAAAGATTGTCCGGCGTCGCGGGATTACCCGGCAGAACAGCAATTCCGGCCCCGCCCGCCGAGGTGGCTGCAAGCGCGACCGCCACGCAGGTAGCCAAAATGAAGGTTCGCGCAATTCGTCCCGGTTGCCGCAAAGCTAACCTCTCCTCCGCTCGGTCCTTCTCCCACGGGTCACTTGCCCGCACACGCACTTTACGATGGACTTTAGGTCCGCGCGTCCCTCAATAGAGTGAGCCGTCTCCGGTTAGAAATTTACCCGCAAAACGACTGCTTTTCGGGTCGACGGCGTCCACCTCGTCACATAGGCCGTCCGGCCCGCCAGCGCCGTCGTCCAGAGAAGAGTCTTCCGCCCGCTCACATGCATGAGCGTTTTCGTGTGCTTGCTCCCGAACCGCTTCATCCGCAGATACGAGCCCCGCGGGCGGTGCTCGACCCAGACGATGCGCCTCGAGGTCACGGACGGATTCGCCTCCATCCAGACGTTCGTACGTTTGATCGTCCGCCGGTCGTTCGTCGCGAAATTGAGCACGTAGATAGCCGAGCCGCCGCGGCCGATGCGGTGCCAGGCGAGCCGTCCGTCGCGAAGCGCCGGCCGGCCGAGGTCGGCGGCGCTCCGCGCGGAGGTGATGGCCTGTTCGCCGAGGTTCGGCTTGCTGATGTCCACGAGAACGAGGCGCTCACGGGCGCCTTCGTCGCGGATGTAGGCGAGCAGCGGGTAGTCCAGGGCCGGCTGCGAATAGGGCCCGTCGAGCTCGCGCACGGGAGTATCGTTGCGCCAGTCGATCACCTTGATCCCCTGGTCGTCCTGGTAGGCGAGATATTTGCCGTTGAGCGCCGGGGCGTTCGCGGGGCTCACCGTGTCCATCGGGTCCGGGGCGGGCGGCGCCACGAGCACCTTGATCGTCCCGGAGTCCATACGAGCGCGCGCGAGCGTCTTCCCTTCGGCGGCCGGGTCGAAGCCGCGGCCGAGCGAGGTGACGGCGGCCCCGGCCGCAGGTGCGACGGCGAGAAGGACGACCGCGAGCCCGAGCACGATCGCGTTCGCGCGCGGGACGAAGGAGGCTCGTCCGACCAGCCTCTCGACGGCGGCGGGGCCACTCGGCTCACGGTGCCGCGGCCAGACGGCCATGAACGCGCGCCCGGCTCCGTAGAGCGCGAAGCAGCCGGCGGCGACGGCCGGTTTCCCAAGAGCGAGCGCCGCGGCGCACGCGACCCAGAAAGTCGCGACCGGCTGGAAGGTGAGGAAGCCGAGGCCGAGGCCGGCCCCGTAGCCGGCGCTCCACAGAGGAAGCGGCAGCTCGTACTGCCAGCGCTCCGGCACTTGCCTCCGGGACTGCGGGAGCGGCAGGCGGAGGATGCCCGCCTCGCGGAGCGCGGCGAGGAAGGCGAGCGCCGCGGCCGCGATCAGCGCGGGGCGGGTGCCGACCAGGCTTCCAAAGAAGCCAAGCGTTGCTCCGAGCACGGCCGACGCGACGAGAGCCGCGAGCGCGAAGAGGGCGATTGCGAGCCGTTGACGGAGGCGGCTCCCGCACACGGCGGGAGTGAAGGTCTCGACCATGGAGAGTCCTCAGGGCGACCAGGCGCCCGAGACACCGGCGAAGAGAGCGGTTGCCGCGAGCGCGGCCGCAACGGCTAGCACTTGAGGCCCGAGTCGTAGTACAGGACGCAGAACACGCGCCTGCCGTCAAAGCAGTACCCCGTCAGGGACGCATCGCCGTTGATCCGCTTCCTGCTGTGGGAGCAGCAGTCCACGAGCTTCCGCACCTGGCCGTTGCAGCAGCGGTACCACGCGCCCTGCATGACGCCGCCGATTTTGTAGTGCTCGTTCGTCCAGTCTTCGCAGAGCCGAGTCCGCGGGGCGCGCGGGAGAAACTCCCCGTCCGGTGAGCGCAGACGGTTGCCCGAGCCGTCGACAGCCCAGCCCTCGGAGTTGACCGGTCGGCCGAGATTGTCGATCCGGTGTCCGTCGCTCGGCCGGAGCGGAAAGCCGTTCTTGTCGATGCGCGGGAGACCGAGCGGGTTCAGGCACGACCCGGTCGTCCAGATGTGCCCGCAGAAGTGGAACGCCTCGCTCTTCTCGGGCCGGACCGCTGCCGCGACCGCCGCTCCGCCCGTCGCCGCGAGCATAGCGCCGCCCATCCGCCCAAGGAACGACTTCCTGGTCATCCCCGAGGCCAGGCGGATCGAAAGCGCGCGGGCCGCGGCGTCGAGGAACCCGTCAGGCCGGGGCATGTTCCATCCTTGCGCTCCCGAGCGCGACGAGACCGTCGAGCTGCTCGAGCGAGTTGACCGTGCCCTTGGCCGCGACGAACCCGTCGACGACGTGGACGAGGAACGGCGTCCCCGGGACGCCCCAGCGCTCGAAGACGGAGGGTTCCTCGTGCTCGTACACCGTCCGCACAGGCATTCCCTCGCGCTCGAAGGCCCGAACGCCCGGCGCGATTGCGCGGCAGAGGCGGCAGTCGGAGCTGAAGAAGGCGACGAGCTCGTCCCCCACCCGGTTTAGGCGGTCGAGCTCCGGGGCCACGTCCCCGACGGGCGGGCCCTCCTCGGCGAGCTCGAGGGCAACGCCGGGCCCGAGGCGCATCGTCAGCACGCCCACCTGGCGGTAGAGCGCGAGCACGAGCGCCGCCAGAGCGAAAACGGCGACGCCGAGGACCACGAGTGCCGCGAAGACGATCGCGTCGCTGGACGGCCGGCCGACCTCGACGTCCGCGAATGCGCCGAACGCCGCGATTCCCGTGAAGAGAACGGCACGGCCGAGAAGAAGGTCGGTGCTGCGCTCCGTGGCGCCGAAGCACCCGCACCGGAGCCGGCGCACCCCGCGGGCGCGCACGCTCGCGAGTGCGGCGACGAAAACGGCTCCGAGGACGACGGCCGCGGCCGCTGCGGCCCGGACGCCCGCGAGCAGGAGGACGCCTGTCGCGAGCTCGATCCCCGTCAGCGCGGTGAGCGCGGCGCCGCGCCAGCGCGCGGGTACGCCGTACGGCGCCAGGAACGACGAGTCTCTGGACAGGAGCTTCGACACGCCCGCCCACAAGAGAGCGACCGCGACGACGAAACGGGCGATGAGGTCGAGCGACAACACTGGGCGTTGGTTCGTCGGCTGGGCGTTGCGCCCTTCGTTCTCCCGAGGCCGCAGGATAACGACTACCCCGGAGGATCGGCCGCGGAGAGCGCGGCCTTGATCCCTGTCAGCCCGCGTGTTCGGCGCTTCTCAGGCCGCGGAGGGCCCAGAGCGAGAAGCCGAGCACGAGAGCCGCGGCGAGCGTGAACGCGAGCCCGACCTCTGTCGGGGACCCGGCCAGAAACCCGCGTCCCGCCTCGAGCACCCGCGTGATCGGGTTGTACGTGGCGACGCCGTGGATCCATCCCTGCAACAGGGCGAGCGGGACGTAGACCGGCGCGAAGAAGAGCAAAAGGAAGACCGGCATCTGCATGACGGGGCCGGCCTGCATGGTCCGCAGGCGGAGCGCGACGCCGGTCGCCCAGAGGATCGCCGCGAGGTTGAGGAAGACGGCCAGGGTGTACAGGCCGACGAGGTCGATTCCGCTCCCGCCGACCTCCATCCCGACGAGCAGGGCGACCACCGTCACCACTGCCGCCGTGACGAGCCAGCGGACGAGCGCCGCGACCGCGTAGCCGAGCACGATCCCGCTGCGGTGGGGCGCGGCGAGAAGGAGCCGGCGCCCGAAGCCGCTCTCGAAGTCCCGCGCGATCCCGAAACCCGTGAAGACCCCGCCGAACGCAGCAGATTGGAGGAGAACGAACACGAACTGAAAGGCGGTGTACCCCGGCGGGTAGTCGAACCCCGGCACCTGGTCGATGCGCGAGAGCCCGCCCGCGAAGGCCGTGAAGAAGAAGAGCGGGAAGATCAAGGACGGGATCAGGAGCGACGGGTTCGTGAACACGTTGTGGAGCACGCGCCAGGCAACCCCTTCGGTGACGGACAAGGTTCTCATGAGCGTGTGAGCCTCGTCCGCAGCGACACGGAGGCGAGCGTGACGGCGATCACGGCGATGAGGATGGCGACCCCGAAGCCGAGCGCGAGCGCCTCCGCGTCCCACCCGATCACGATCAGGCTGCGAATGCCCTCGATGAGGTACGACACCGGGTTCAGCGTCGCAGCGGTCTGGAACCACTTGATCTCGATCAGGTTCCGCGGCATCGCCATCGATGAGATGAAGAGGAAGACGAAGAAGACGGGGAACATGCCCTGCACCGCCTCGCC
>Ga0190270_10000681_pt1 | contig 15061 bp, 13 predicted proteins | sample Popmic320T_FD_133748 | JGI IMG/M metagenome (GOLD analysis project Ga0190270, IMG submission 133748) | Populus adjacent soil microbial communities from riparian zone of Weber River, Utah, USA - 320 T | ecosystem: Environmental > Terrestrial > Soil > Riparian zone | place: USA: Utah | collected... | reverse complement strand
TCGTGTGCACGCTCGAGCCGTGCGACCGGTTCGGCCGCACCCCTCCGTGCACGCGCGCGCTCATCGACGCGGGCGTCGCCCGGGTCGTGGTCGCGGCCACCGATCCGGACCTCGGCGAGGGAGCCCCGGGGCTCCACCAGTTGCGCGAGGCCGGGATCGAGGTGCTGACCGGGATCCGGGAGGAGGCCTCGCGCCGGCTCAACGCGGCCTTCGAACGCCACGTCCGTACCGGCCGGCCGTTCGTGGTCTGGAAGACCGCGGCGAGCCTGGACGGCAAGACGGCAGCGGCGGACGGGACCAGCCGATGGATCACCTCGCCCGCCGCGCGCGCGGACGCCCACCGCCTGCGGGCGTGGGCCGACGCGGTCGTCGTCGGGTCGCGCACCGTGCTCGCCGACGACCCGGCGCTGACGGTCCGCGATGCGGCCGGGCTCGAGGGCGCGCGACCCCCCCTGCGCGTGCTGGTCGACAGCGCGGGACGCGTGCCGATCGGCGGCGCGCTCGCCGACGACGACGCGCCGACCCTCGTCGCGACCACGGAGCGCATGCCCGACGCGCGCATCGACGGATGGGTCGCCGTCGGCGCCGACATCGCGGTGCTCCCCGCCGATCCCAGCGGCGTGTCGCTGCCGTCTTTGCTCGACGATCTCGGCAAGCGCGACGTCCAGGGCCTGCTCCTCGAAGGCGGTGCCACGCTGGCGTGGTCCTTCGTCCGCGAGGACCTGGTCGACCGGGTGGTCGCCTACATCGCGCCCACGCTCGTGGGCGGGGCGGCGGCACCGGGGATGCTCGCGGGCGGCGGGTTCACGCCGATCGCCGGCGCGCGACGCCTGTCGTTCACGGACGTCACGTCCGTGGGCGCGGATCTTCGGGTGGAGGCCGATGTTCACCGGGATCGTTGAGGAGCGCGGCGCCGTCCGTTCCCTGGAGGGGAGCCGCCTCACGGTCGGCTGCGAGCTCGTGACCGAGGGCAGCCCCATCGGCGCCTCGGTCGCCGTCAGCGGGACGTGCCTGACCGTCGTCGTGCGCGGGGAGGACCACCTGGGGTTCGACCTGTCCGAGGAGACGCTCGCGCGCACCGCGCTCGGCCGGGCCCGTCCCGGGGACGCCGTCAACCTCGAGCGGCCCGTCACGCTGGCCGCCCGGTTGGGCGGCCACCTCGTGCAGGGGCACGTGGACGGGCTGGGGGAGGTCCTCGCCCACGACCGGGAGGGCGACGGCGGATCCCGCCTGCGCCTGCGCGTCCCCGCCCCGCTGCGTCGCTACACGGTGGAGAAGGGCTCGATCACCCTTGACGGCGTGAGCCTGACGATCGCCGAGGTCCATTCCGACGGGGTCTCGATCGCCCTGATCCCGCACACGCGCGACGTGACGACGCTCGGTGCCCTCGGCCCCGGTGACGCCGTCGCGATCGAGGTCGACGTCTTCGCCCGCTACGCCGAACGCCTCCTCACGGAAGGGACGACCGCATGACCGAGCACACCGACGCCCCGCTCGATCGCCCTCGCTTCGCGACGATCGAGGACGCGCTCGCGGACCTGCGCGAGGGCCGGATGGTCCTCGTCGTGGACGACGCCGACCGTGAGAACGAGGGGGACTTCATCATCGCTGCCGAGCACTGCACCACGCAGGCGCTCAACTTCATGGTCACGCACGGTCGCGGCATCGTGTGCCTACCGGTCGCGTCCTGGCGGCTCGACGAGCTCCAGATCCCGCAGATGGTCAGCTCGAACGGCGGGGATGAGACCGCGTTCACGGTCTCGATCGACTTCGGCCCGAGCATCACGACCGGCACGAGCGCCGAGGATCGCGCGGCCACGGCGCGCGCGATCGTCGATCCGGACGTCCGCCCACAGGACTTCCTGCGTCCGGGGCACGTGTTCCCGCTGCGCGCCAAAGACGGCGGTGTGCTCCGCCGCGCCGGCCACACGGAGGCCGCCGTCGACCTCGCGCACCTCGCCGGTCTGTACCCGGCCGGGGTGATCTGCGAGGTGATGAACGAGGACGGCACGATGGCGCGGCTCCCGGAACTGGTGAAGGTCGCCGAGACGTTCGACCTGAAGCTGATCTCGATCGCCGACCTCATCGAGTACCGCCGGCGGCGCGAGGTGCTCGTGACCCCGGTCGCCGATGCCGCGATCCCCACGGAGTGGGGCGAGTTCCGGGCTCGCGCGTATGAGAGCAAGGTCGACGGCCGGACGCACGTGGCCCTCGTGCTGGGCGACGTCGGCGACGGCGAGGAGGTGCTCACGCGGGTCCACTCGGAGTGCCTCACCGGCGACGTGTTCGGGTCGCTGCGCTGCGACTGCGGTCTGCAGCTGGCGCGCGCGCTGGCGTTGGTGGGCGCGGAGGGGCGCGGCGTCGTGCTCTACATGCGCGGCCACGAGGGGCGGGCCATCGGGCTCACGCACAAGCTCCGCGCCTACGAGCTGCAGGACCGCGGCCGGGACACCGTCGAGGCGAACCTCGAGCTCGGCTTCCGTGCCGATCAACGGGACTACGGCATCGGGGCGCAGATCCTCGTCGACCTCGGGGTCCGCTCCATGCGGCTGCTCACGAACAACCCCGACAAACGGGCCGGCCTGGAGGGGTACGGCCTGTCGATCGCCGAACGCATCCCGCTGCAGATCGAGCCGACGGCGCACAACGCCGTGTACCTGCGCACGAAGGCCGAGAAGCTCGGGCACCTGCTCGAGGTACCGGGGGCCGACGCATGAACGAGCTGCGCGGTGCACCCGCGGGCGCGGGCCGGCGCGTGGCGGTGGTGGCCGCGCGGTTCAACGGCACGGTCACCGCGAAGCTCGTGGAGGGTGCCGTGGCGGGCCTGGCGCATCACGGCGTCGCGGCCGATGACGTCGACGTGGCATGGGTCCCGGGCGCATTCGAGATCCCGTTGGTCGCGGGTCGGCTCGCGAGCACCGGCCGCTACGACGCCGTCCTCGCCCTGGGGGCGATCGTCCGCGGCGAGACCGCGCATTTCGACCTCGTCGCCAACGAGGCGGCCCGGGGGGTGGCCGAGGTGACCCGGGCCACCGGCGTCCCGGTGATCTTCGAGATCCTCGCGACGGAGGACCTCGCCCAGGCCGAGGCCCGGGCGGGCGGGGAGCACGGGAACAAGGGCTGGGAGGCCGCCGTCGCCGCGCTCGAGATGGCTGACCTGCTGCGACGCCTCCCCGATGCGGTCGACGCGGGTCGGTGAGGACCCCTATACTCGGCGGGCGAGAAGCACGTGTGTTCGTCATGCACCGGCGTCGCCTCGTGGCTGCCGGTGCTCGTTCGTCTAGGAGGTGATGCGGGGTCTCCACCGATCCGCGGATCAACGACAGGATCAGGTCCTCCCAGGTTCGCCTGGTCGGGGCCGACGGGCAGCAGATCGGGGTCATCGACACCCGCGACGCGCTCCGTCAAGCACGTGATCTGGATCTCGACCTCGTCGAGGTCGCACCGAACTCCGACCCGCCCGTGGCCCGGATCATGGACTACGGGAAGTACAAGTACGAACGGGACGTCAAGCAGAAGGAAGCGCGCAGGAAGCAGTCGCGCACCGGCTTGAAGGAGATCAAGTTCCGCCCGAAGATCGATCCGCACGACTACGCCACCAAGAAGGGGCACGTCACGCGGTTCCTCTCGGCGGGGCACAAGGTCAAGATCACGATCATGTTCCGCGGACGTGAGATGGCGCACACCGAGCTCGGTCGCAAGATCCTCGACCGTCTGGTCGTCGACCTGGGTGAGCTCGTCATCGTGGAGGCCATGCCGAAGCAGGAAGGGCGGAACATGATCATGGTGATCTCGCCCAACCGCCGCTACCTCGAGGCCGCCGAGAAGGCGCGGGCGAAGGAGGAGCGCGAGGCCACGAAGGCCGCCGACGCCTCCGACGACGCCGCCGACGATGTTGGGGCCGTTCCCGACGACGCTGAGGCCGTTCCCGAGGCCGTCCCCGAGGTGGCCGCCGAGGCCGTCCCCGCATCCGACGAAGGGTAGGAACCATGCCGAAGATGAAGTCCCACAGCGCCACGTCCAAGCGCTTCCGCGTCACGCGCAAGGGCAAGGTGCTCCACCGCAAGGCCACCGGCAACCACATGCTCACGAAGAAGAGCGGCAGCCAGCGCCGTCGGATCGAGGGCTACGCCGAGGTCCGTTCGACGGGCGAGCAGAAGAAGATCAAGCGACTGCTCGCGAAGTGAGGTCCCCATGGCTCGAGTGAAACGATCCGTCCACGCCAAGAAGAAGCGCCGCGAGGTCCTGGCGGCGGCCAAGGGCTACACCGGGACGCGCCGCAAGCGCTACCGCGCCGCGAAGGAGCAGGTCCAGCACTCCGGTGTCTACGCCTACCGCGACCGGAAGGACCGCAAGGCGCAGTTCCGGCGTCTGTGGATCCAGCGCATCAACGCCGGCGCACGCGCGAACGGCACGACCTACTCGGCGTTCATCACGGGCCTGAAGGCCGCCGGCGTCGAGGTCGATCGCAAGATCCTCGCCGACCTCGCGGTCCACGACCCCGCGGCCTTCGCGGCGCTCGTGGCGACGGCGAACGCCGCCCGCGACGCCGCCTGAACGTCCGCCCCCTAGACTCCGTGGCGTGACGTCGCCGACCGGGCGCCCGGGGTGAGCCGCGCCGACCCTGCGGTCCGCGCCGCGACCCGTCTGCGCAAGCGGGCCTTCCGGGATGAGGCGCGTCGCTTCCTGGTCGAGGGAGCGCAGGGCGTCCGCGAGGCCCTCGCCGAGGCGCCCCCCGCCCTCGCCGAGGTGTTCACCGCCGATCCGCTGGACCCCCTCGCGCTGGCGGCCGCCGAGGCGGGCGTCCCGGTCCGCGACGTGGGAGCCGGCGGGATCGGTCGCATCGCATCGACCGTGACGCCGCAGGCCGTCGTCGGGGTGGCGCCGTACGTGGACCGCCCGATCGAGGAGCTCGCCGGGGACGGATGCGTCGCGATCCTGCACGAGGTCCGCGATCCGGGCAACGCCGGGACCGTGCTGCGCTCGGCCGATGCGGCCGACGCGACGGGCGTGGTCTTCACCCGCGCCAGCGTCGACGTCTACAACCCCAAGACGGTCCGGGCCTCGGCCGGCTCGGTCTTCCACCTGCCGATCGTCCGCGACGCCCCGCTCGCCGATGCCGTCACGGCGCTGCGCGGGCGGGGGTTCCGGGTGCTCGCGATGGCGGGCGACGGCGCGCAGAGCCTGTACGCGACCGACCTGACGGGCCCGGTCGCCTTCCTCTTCGGGAACGAGGCGCAGGGCCTGGGCCCCGAGGACCGGGCGCTCGCCGACGCGGTCGTGCACGTGCCCCAACACGGCCGGGCCGAGTCGCTGAACCTGGCCGCCGCGGGGACCATCTGCCTGTTCGAATGGGCGCGGCGTCGCCGGACCTCGGCGCCTGCCCTCGAGACGCTGATCGCGGCGGCGGCCCACGACATCCGATCTCCGCTCACGGCGCTCAAAGGGTTCGGGTACACCCTCGAGCGACGGTGGGCCGAGATGGGCGAGGAGGAGCGCGCCCTGATGCTCACGGGCATCCTGCACGATGCCGACCGGATGGAGCAGGTCGTGCGGCTCCTCGTGGACGCCGCGCGGGTCGCGGCCGGCGCGCTCGACCTGTTCCCCGAGTCGGTCGACCTGGGGGCGCTCGTGGCGCAGGTCGTGACCCAGCAGTCGCGCGACCCCGATCACCCGGCCGTGACGTTCGCCGGCGACCCCGGCCCCTTCTTCGTCGACCCCGCTCGGCTCCGGAGCGCGATCCTCGCGTCGTGCGAGGCGCTCGTGTGGTGGGGCGCCGACGGCGACGTCCGCATCGTCGGACGTCGGGACGGGGACATGCTGATCCTCACGGCGTCCCGACGGGCCGCGACGGCGTTCAGTCCCGAGGAGCTGGAGGGGCTCTACGCGCCGCGTGCGCCGGGGACCGGCGGCGGGTCGAAGATCGGGCTGTACGTCGTTCGCGGCGTCGCGCGGGCGCAGGGTGGCGACGCATGGGCCGCCCTCGACGGGGAGGACCTGACCCTCTCGCTGCGCGTCCCGCTCGCGGGCTGAGCACCCGCGCGGGCGATCGCGCGGGATGCAGCCGATAGACTCGCCCGCCATGGACGCGGCCCAGATGCAGCGGACCCTCGACGAGGAACGGGCGCGCGGGCTGGCGGATGCCGAGGCGGCGGCCGATCTCGCGGCGCTCGATGCCGCGATGACCCGGGTGCTCGGGCGCAAGGCGCCCTTCAGCGAGGTCCAGCGAGCGCTCGGCGGGCTGCCGCACGAGCAGCGCCGCGACCTCGGCGCGGCGGCGAACGAGGTGCGCGCGACGCTGCAGGCGGCGTTCGCGGCGCGGCGTGAGACCCTCGAGGCCCAGGCCGAGGACGCGTTGCTGGCGGCCGACCGGGTCGACCTGTCCCTCCCCGGCCGCCGGGGACGCACGGGGTCGCTGCATCCCCTCACGATCGTCGAGGACGAGGTCGTCGAGGTGTTCCTGCGTCTGGGGTTCCGCGTCGCCGAAGGACCCGAGATCGAGGACGACTGGCACAACTTCCAGGCGCTGAACATCCCCGAGGATCACCCGGCGCGCACGATGAAGGACTCGCTGTACGTCGCGATCCCCGGCCACCCCGAGCTGCTCCTGCGCACCGAGACGAGCGCCGTGCAGGTCCGCACGATGCAGAGCGAGCCCCCGCCGATCTACGTGATCGCGCCGGGCCGCGTCTACCGTCGGGAGACCGCCGACGCGACGCACCTCCCCGTCTTCCACCAGGTCGAGGGGCTCGTCGTGGACGAGGGCATCACGTTCGCCGACCTGAAGGGGACCCTCGAGGCCATGGCCAAAGGGCTCTTCGGGGACGCTCGCCGGGTGCGCCTGGGGCCGGCGTACTTCCCCTTCGTCGAGCCGGGCGCCGAGGTCGGTGTGTCGTGTTTCCTGTGCGAGGGCGTGGGCTGCCGCGTGTGCGGGAACGGCTGGATCGAGCTCCTCGGGGCCGGGATGGTGCACCCGCAGGTCCTCGAGAACTGCGGCTACGACAGCGAGCGCTACACGGGGTTCGCCTTCGGCGTCGGCATCGAGCGGATCGCGCTGCTCCGGTACGCGATCCCCGACATGCGGCTGCTCATCGACGGCGACGTCCGGTTCCTCGCGCAGTGGGACGCCGCGTCGTGAGGGTGCCGCTCGGGTGGTTGCGGGAGTTCGCGCCGACGGACCTGCCCGCCGACGAGCTGGCCGAACGCATGACCCACCGCGGGGTGAAGGTCGAGGGCATCCTCGAGCCATGGGCGGGCCTGGACGGGGTCATGGCCGTGCGCGTGCTGGAGGTGCGCGATCATCCGGACTCGGACACGCTCTGCGTGGCGCGGATCAACGACGGGCACCGAGACGTGGAGCTCGTCGTGGGCGTCCGGAACATGGCGCCGGGCGACGTGGTCCCGTGGGCGCCGCCGGGCGCACGGGTGCCGGGGCTCGACGGGCCGCTCGCGACCAAGACCATCCGGGGCGTCGTGTCCAACGGGATGCTCTGCTCGCCGTCGGAGCTCGCGATCTCGCAGGACCACACCGGCATCCTCGTGCTCGACGACACGTGGGTCCCGGGCACCGACGTGAAGGGAGCGCTCGAGCTCGACGATCCGGTGCTCGACATCGAGGTGGAGCCGAACCGCCCGGACTTCCTCAGCATCTACGGCGTGGCCCGCGAAGTGGCCGCGCTCACCGGCGTGCCCCTCGCGCCCCCCGACCTCTCCCTGGCCGAGGTGTCGGACCGGGCGGACGCGGTGGCGACGATCCGGATCGATGAGCCCGCCGCCTGCCCCCGGTACCTGGGACGCGTGATCCGCGGCATCCGCCGCGCCACCTCGCCCCTCGTGGCCCAGTCGCGCCTGACCGCCTGCGGCATGCGGCCGATCGACGCGGTGGTGGACGCGACGAACTACGCGATGCTCGAACTCGGGCAGCCGCTCCACGGGTTCGACCTGGCGCGGCTCGCCGGGCCCGGCATCGTGGTCCGTGCCGCGGCCGACGGGGAGCGCCTCACGACGCTCGACGACGTGGAGCGCGTGCTGACCGACCGCGACCTCCTGATCTGCGACCTCGAGGGGCCCGTCGCCCTGGCGGGCATCATGGGCGGGCAGACGAGCGAGGTCGGCCCCACGACGACCGACGTGCTGCTGGAGTCGGCGTGGTTCACGCGCGGTGGCGTCCTGCTGACCGCCCGCCGGCTGGGGCTGCACTCGGAGGCGTCGCACCGGTTCGAACGGGGGACGGATCCCGAGGGCCTGGACCGTGGCGCGACCCGCGGCGCCGCGCTCATCGCGGCCTGGACGGGGGCGGAGGTCCTGACGGGCGTCGCCGAGGGCGGCGCGACCCCCCCGAGGCGCTGGGTCGGCGTCCGACCGTCGCGCGCGAGCCATCTGCTCGGCTACGAGGTCACGGCCGCCGACACCGCCGAGGTGTTCGACACGCTGGCGATGGACCACCGTGCCGCGGCGGACGACCTCGTCGAGGTGGAGGTCCCCGGCTACCGCGTCGATATCGAGCGAGAGGTGGACCTCATCGAGGAGGTCGTCCGCGTCCAGGGGTACGACCGCGTCGGCTCGGCCCTGCCGCGGGCGCCGCACGCCGGCGGCGTCCCCGCGACGTACGCGCAGGTCCGCCGCGCGAAGGAGCTGCTCTCGCGCGCGGGCCTCCGCGAGATCCGCCCGGCGCCGTTCGCGTCGCAGGAGGACCTCGACCTGTTCGGGGACACCGACGCGATCGCGATCGCGAACCCGCTCCGGGCGGAGGAGTCCTGGCTCCGCACGCGGCTCACGCCCGGGCTCCTGCGCGCGGTGACGCGCAACCAGGCCGCCGGCGCTGCCGTGGTCGCCCTGTTCGAGGTGGGCACCACGTTCCGCCAGGGGGATCCCTTCACCGAGCACCGCAAGGCGGGGTTCGTGCTGTCGGGGGACGCCGCCGAGGGCTGGGACGCCACGGCCCGCGATCTGGACGTCCTCGATGCCAAGGGGGTGCTCGCCGCGTTCCTCGACGGGTTCGGGGTGGCGGCGTGGTCGCTCGGCGACGTCCCCCCCGGGCCGTTCCACCCGGGCCGCGCCGCATCCGTGGTGGTCGGCGACCGGGCGGTCGGGGTCCTCGGCGAGATCCACCCGCGCGTGGCCGCCGATCTGGGGATCGACGGCCGGGTGAGCGTCGGCGTGGTGGGGCTGAGCTCGGTCGCGGCCACGGACGGATTCACCTACCGCGAGGTCCCCCGGTTCCCGCCGCTGCGCCGCGACCTCGCGTTCGCCCTCGACGACGCGATCCCCGCGGGCGAGGTCCTCACGGCGATCCAGGAGGGGGGCGGCGATCTGCTCGAGGACGTGTCCCTGTTCGATCTGTTCCGGGGCGGCGCGTTGTCCGCTGGCACGAAGAGCCTGGCCTTCGCGATCACGCTGCGCGCCCCCGACCGCACGCTGACCGACGAGGAGGCGGCGCCGGTGATCGACGCGATCGTCGCGACGGTCGCGGTCCGCACCGGCGGGACGCTGCGGACCGTCGAGACCTGACGCCGCGCTGGCGGCCCGCGCGGCGCCCGCACTAGACTGCGCCACCATGGCCGCCCGCGACTACCTGTCCGTCGACGATCTGACGCCCGCCGAGCTCACGTCGCTCCTCGACGTCGCCGCGGCGATGAAGGCCGACCGCACGGCGCACACCGACGCGTTGACCGGACGATCCGTGGCGATGATCTTCGAGAAGGCCTCGACCCGGACCCGCGTGTCGTTCGACGTCGCCATCGCGCAGCTCGGGGGCCACCCGCTCACCCTGTCGGCCGGGGATCTGCAACTCGGCCGTGGCGAGTCGATCGAGGACACGGGCCGGGTCCTCTCGGGCTACGTCGACGCGATCGTCCTGCGGACCTACGAACAGGAGCGGCTCGAGGTGCTCGCGGGGGCCGCCGAGATCCCCGTCGTGAACTCCCTGTCGGACTTCGAGCACCCGTGCCAGGCGCTCGCCGACCTGCTGACGGTGCGCGAACGGTTCGGTGATCTGGCCGGCCGGGTCATCGCCTACGTCGGGGACGGCAACAACGTGGCCCACTCCCTCCTGCTCGCCGGCGCGAAGGCAGGGATGCACGTGCGCGTCGCCACCCCCGCGGGGTTCGCGCCGATCCCGCAGGTGGTCCAGCGCGCGCAGGAGATCGCCGCGGACACCGGCGGCAGCGCGACCGTCACCACCGATCCCGTGGCCGCCGTGACCGACGCCGACGTGGTCTACGCGGACGTGTGGGCGAGCATGGGGCAGGAGGACGAGGCCGAGGAGCGGTCGCTGGTGTTCCGGGCCTACCAGGTGAACGCGACGCTCACCGACCGGGTGGCACCGGACGGGATCGTCCTGCACTGCCTGCCGGCGCACCGCGGTGAGGAGATCACCGACGAGGTCCTGGACGGTCCCCGATCCGCCGTATGGGAGCAGGCCGCGAACCGCGTCCCCACGCAGAAGGCGCTGCTGCTCCTGCTCTTCGGCCAGATCTGACGCGGCGCCGTGGCCGCCCGCGCGCGTCGCCGCGATCTCGCCGGCCCGGCGACCGAGGTCGCGCGGGACCTCGTGGGCTGGACGCTCGCCGCGCGATCGCCCCAGGGCGTCCTGCGCGCCATGATCGTCGAGACCGAGGCGTACCCGCCCGAGGACCCGGCGAGCCACGCGTTCGGCGGGCCGACGCCCCGCAACGGCTCGATGTTCGGCCGCCCGGGGACCCTCTACGTGTACGTCTCCTACGGCATCCACCACTGCTGCAACGTGGTGACCGACCGCATCGACGTGGGGAGCGCGGTGCTCCTGCGGGCGGCCGAGCCCACGCGGGGCATCGCGCTCATGCGCGCGCGCCGCGGCGGCGTGCCGGACCGGGACCTCTGCCGGGGCCCCGGGCGCCTCGCGGCCGCCTTCGGGCTCGATCGCCGGCACGACGGCGAGGACCTCGTGCTCGGCCGGACGGTGTGGTTGGAGCGTGGGACCCCGCCGGGTCGCGTGGTGGCGTCCCCCCGCGTCGGGATCCGACGGGCGGTCGATCGCCCGTGGCGGTTCAGCGTGGCCGGCTCGCCGTGGGTGTCATCCCCACGGCCCGTCAGGGGCCGGGCGTCGACGCCACCGTGATGACGACCGTGCCGGTCTGGGTCTCGTACGTCCCGGCGGTGGGGAGCTGCCCGATCACGGTCCCCGGCGGCTGCGTCGAGGGCTGCGCCTCCACGCGGACGTAGAAGCCGGCCCGCTCCAGGGACCCCGTCGCCGCCGTGCGCCCGAGTCCGACGACCGAGGGCACCGGGACGTCCTGCACCCCGTCGGGGCTCGTGCACACCTGGGTCGGTTCGGTCCCCACGATGAAGTGCACGGTCTGGATGTACTGGGGCAGCGTGTACGGGTTCGGGAGGCATGGCGGGTTCTGCGATCCGTCGATCGCGATGGCGACGTAGTCGACCTCGGGCGTGGGGAACGCCTCGCGCGGCATCCCGTCCGTCGCGCCGAGCATCAGGAGGCGCCAGATCTGGGCCGGGTAGGTGCCGCCGTACACGGTGGTGCGGGTCCGCGGCGGCACCATGGGGATCTGCCCCGCGTGGTAACCGACCCACACCGCGGCCGTGAGCTGGGGGATCGCGCCGACGAACCACGCGTTCACGTTCGTGTCGTCGGTGCCGGTCTTGCCGAACTGTGGCCGGCCGATGTTCGCCGCGTTGCCGGTCCCGTACAGCACGGCGTCGGAGAGGATGTCGATCGCCGCGGACGCGACGGGCGGATCGATCACCTGCTGGGGTCGGGGGTCGGCCTGCCAGAGGATCGACCCGTCGGCGGCCGTCACGGTGACCACCGGGATCGGGTCCACGCGCTGGCCGCCGGTGGCGATGGTCCCGTAGGCGCTCGCCATCTCCAAGGTGTTCGCCTCGTTCGCCCCGAGCACCGCCGCCGGGTACGCGGCGAGCTCGGTCGCGGGCCGCGCGATCCGTCGGCAGCAGCGCATCCCCATGCGGCGCGCCGTCTCCACGACCACCTCGGGGGTGAGGCGCTGGATGAGCTGGGCGTACACGGTGTTGACCGAGTCGATGGTCGCGCTGCGCAGGCTGATCGTGCCGTAGCCCGCGCCCCCGGCGTTGGTCACCGGCCAGACCTCGCCGTCGGGCAGCGTCAGCGCGAGCGAGGCGGGGGCGGCGAACATCGTGTCGGGGGAGATGCCGTGCTCGAGCGCGGCGACCAGAGCGAACGGCTTGAACGCCGAACCGGTCTGCCGCCCGGTCCCGCCCATCCCCGTCGCCAGGTTCACGCGCCCGGCCCGCACGTCGGCCCAGTAGTCGTGATCGTCCCCGCCGACCAGCGCCCGGATGTAGCCCGTGCGGGGGTCGATCACGGTCACCGCCGCGTCGGGGTCGCCCGGGTAGGAGAGCACCGAGCGGACGGCGTGCTCGGCGGAGGCCTGGACCTCGGGGTCGATCGTCGTCGTGATCGTCAGCCCACCCGTGAACAGGAGGCGGTACCGGTCGGCGCGGGTCTCGCCGAACGCGGGGTTCGCCATGAACCACGCCTTCACATGGTCCACGAAGTGGGGGTAGGCGTAGCGGGACTCGGCGGGCCCCTCCCGGCGCAGCCGGATGGGTTCGCGCCGCGCGGCGCGCCGCGCGGCGCGGTCGATCATGCCTTCCTCGGTCATCAACCGCAGGACGACGTCGCGTCGACCCCGCGCCGAGGCCATCCGGATGAACGGGTCGAAGTGGTTCGGGGCGGTGATCAGTCCGGCGAGGACGGCCGACTGCGACAACGTCAGGTCGGCGGCGTCCACGTCGAAGTACGTGCGGGCGGCGGCCTGGGCCCCGTAGGCGCCCTGCCCGAAGTAGACCGTGTTGAGGTACCGCGTCAGGATCTGATCCTTGGAGAGCCGGTCCTCCAGCTGCCAGGCGAGCGCCGCCTCGTCGGCCTTGCGGGCGAAGGTCTCCGCGTCCCCGATGTAGAGCAGCTTCACGAGCTGTTGCGTGATCGTCGATCCACCCTCCACCACCTCGCCCTCGGTGAGGTTGACCACGGCGGCCCGCCCGATCGCCTCGAGGTCGATCCCGTGGTGGTCGTAGAAGCGGCGGTCCTCGATCGCGACCGTCGCATCGCGGAGGGACTGCGGCATCTGATCGCGACGCAGGACGACGCGGTCCTCGGTCGCGTGCAGCGGCGTGATGAGGGACCCGTCCGACGCGTAGAGGAACGACGTCTGCGCGAGCGGGCGCTCGGCCACCTGGTCGATGTCGGGCAGCGAACAAGCCGCGCCCACGAACGTGAGCACGATCGACCACACGACGGGCCCCCGGGCCAACCGCATCCGGGTGAGCGTACCCCTGACCTGCGGCGTCCCTTGGTAGCCTGCGCGCCTATGACGAGCGAGACCCTCGAGCTGCTCTCGAGCGGCACCTCGGCGATCGTCCCGGACGGCGGCCTCGAGGACAAGCTCGCCCTCGGTCGCCCCCTGCGCGTGAAGCTCGGCCTCGATCCGACCGCGTCCGCGGTCACGCTCGGCTGGGCGGTCGTCCTCCGCAAGCTCCGACGGTTCCAGGACCTCGGCCACATCCCCGTCCTGATCGTCGGCGACTTCACGGCTCGCGTCGGGGACCCGACCGGACGGTCTGACACCCGCCCGCGGCTGACGAAGGACGAGGTCGACGCGTTCGCCGAGCCGTTGCTCGCCCAGTTCGGCCTGATCCTCGACATGGACCGCGTCGAGCTCCGCCGCAACGCCGAGTGGCTCGAAGGGCTCGACATGGAGGACATCCTGCGGCTGACCTCGGCCACGACCGTGGCGCGCATGCTCGAGCGCGACGACTTCGCGAACCGGTTCGCCGACGGGCGCCCGATCTCGTTGATGGAGTTCCTGTACCCGCTGTTGCAGGGGTACGACTCGGTGGCGGTCGAGGCGGACGTGGAGCTGGGGGGGAGCGACCAGCTGTTCAACTTGCTGGTCGGGCGCGACCTGCAACGCCACCACGGGCAGGCCCCGCAGATCGCCCTCACCACCCCGCTCCTCGAGGGCCTCGACGGCGTCCAGAAGATGAGCCAGTCGCTCGGCAACTACGTCGGGATCGACGATCCCGACGACGAGATGTTCGGCAAGCTGATGTCGATCCCCGACGAGGTCATCCCCACCTACGTCCTGCTCGCGGCCGATGCCGGTCCGGCGGAGCACGCTCGCGTGCAGGCCGGTCTAGCCGACGGGACGCTCCTCCCGAACGACGAGAAGCGCGCGATGGCGCGTGCGGTCGTGGACCTGTACCACGGCGCCGGCGCGGGGGAGCGGGCCGAGGCGGCGTTCGACCGGGTCCACCGCGACCACGAGGCGCCCGAGGTCGTCCCGCAGATCAGCCTGCCGGCCGAGGCCGTCCGCGAGGGCGCGGTCTGGCTGCCACGGCTGCTGGTGGCCGCGGGGCTCGCCGACTCGAACGCGGAGGCCAAGCGCAGCGTCACCCAAGGCGGGGTGCGCCTGGGCGGCACCGTGCTGGATGATCCGGACGCCGAGCTGGCGCTCGAGGAGATCGTGGGGAAAACGCTGCAGGTCGGGCGGCGCCGGTTCGCGCAGGTCACAGGGGTGGCCGACGCCTCGAGTTGACGGGTCGGGCCAGGCTGTTACCATCTGTCTCCGGCGCGGAACTCCTGCGCAAGATTGATAACGGCTTCGACCGCAGGGAGACGTGCGTCTTCCGCACCTTGAGAACTGAACAGCGTGTGGATGCCAGTGCCTCGTCAGGCACGGGCGCGGTTCGCCGCGCACCGTGCACGACGAACAGACACACAAGAACCGCCCCCTCGGGGGCGGGTCAGGAATAGGCCGACGCGGGGGGTGCCTCCTCCGCTCGGCCGACTCCACGGAAACAGCTGAGCCGATCGGCCCTCGTGGCCGCGCGGCGATGCGATCTCTACGGAGAGTTTGATCCTGGCTCAGGACGAACGCTGGCGGTGCGCCTAACACATGCAAGTCGAACGGTGAACGGGGCTTCGGCCCCCGGATCAGTGGCGAACGGGTGCGTAACACGTGGGCAACCTGCCCCTCACTCTGGGATAACCCCGGGAAACCGGAGCTAATACCGGATACTC
>Ga0190270_10000680_pt1 | contig 15079 bp, 13 predicted proteins | sample Popmic320T_FD_133748 | JGI IMG/M metagenome (GOLD analysis project Ga0190270, IMG submission 133748) | Populus adjacent soil microbial communities from riparian zone of Weber River, Utah, USA - 320 T | ecosystem: Environmental > Terrestrial > Soil > Riparian zone | place: USA: Utah | collected... | reverse complement strand
TCGACCGGGCCGCCGGCGCTCGACGGCACGATCAGCCGCACCGTGCGCGACGGATAATCCGCGGCATCCTGCGCCTGCGCGGAACCGATACTGATCGCGAAGGCAGCAAGCAGCCAGCGGAGCCACGTCACGGCGCAATCCCTCATCCGAACGGCAGGAACAGCTCTTCAAGCTTCGGCTGGCTCTTGATCAGACCCTGATCGTGCAGATAGAGCACCAGTGCCTCCAGCGTCGGCCGGTTAGCTTCGATGCCATAGGGCCACGGATCGCCCCCAAACACGTCGTTGATCTCGTCGAGATCGTCGGGCAGCCACGGCAGCATGTAACGCAACGCGCCGGTGTATCGCATCTTGCCGAGCGCGTGGTTCTTGGCCGCGTCGAAGGCCTCGTAGAGGCTCTTCCCGATAAAGGGATTGCGCTCGTAGACGTCCTTCCGGATCGCGACCAGGTGCATGACAGGGAAGATCTTTGTGCGCTTGTAGTAGTCCTTCTCGGTGTCGCGGAACTTCGGGAAAAGCCGCACCACGTCTGGATTCTTGCCGAGTGCGTCCGGCATGCCGGTGCCGATGATGGCCTGGATTTCGCCGGCTTCGAGGAGGTCGCTGAGCGACTTGCCCGAACTGTTTTTCTCGATTGCGACCGGGCGTACCAGGGGCATGGTGGAGGGATTGCCATGCTTGTCGGCCGCGTTGATCTGCCCTTCGACCCAAGTGATCTTCGAAAGATCGACGCCGCAGTCCTGCTGCAACAACCCCTTGATGAAGATCGACGCCGTCATGGTGTACATCGGCAGACCGATGCGCTTGCCTTCGAGATCCTTCGGCGTCTTCACGAAGCGCCGGTTCACCGCGATGAAGCTGTGGCGGAACGTGCGCGACGGAAACACCGGCAAGGCGACGAACGGGCACTGCCCGTGAGCATAGCGCGAGACGTATTCCGAACTGGAAAATTCGCTGACGTCGAATTCCTGCTTGGCCGCCATGCGATCGAAGATGTCGCGCGGCGAATCGATGTTGAGAAAATCGAGATCGACGCCTTCGACCGAAACCGCCCCGGTGTAGAGCGGCAACACGCGATCGTAGAGGCCGCAGGCGAACGTCAGCTTGACCTTGGACATCAACGGGACCTTTCCATGTTGGCGCTGCGTGTCGGCACCCCGAATTCGCGGGAACAGACCTCGGCCAAAACGGCAACGCCCTTCCGAATTTCCTCGTGCGTCGGGCTTGCGAAGCAAAGCCGCATCCGGCACTTCGAATAGGCCGCGTCGGTCGACCATTGCGGGCCGGGATTGATAGCGACGCCGGCGTTGAGCGCAGGCTGGTAGAGCTTCATGGTGTCGACGTGGTCGGGCAGCTTCACCCAGAGAAAGATGCCGCCCTTCGGCACTTCGAACTCCGCCGCCGTGCCGAACTGCTCATTCAGCGTTTCCATCAACGTGTCGAGCTTCTTTCGCAACGCGCGGGTTAGTTCCGGCACATGCTCGGTGAAATGCGGCGCGCAGTATTCCGCCAGCACCATCTGCTCCAACGCGCCAGAACCGGCGTCGGTCTTGAGCGCCAGCGTGCGCGACATGAATTCCCACGGCGCGACGATGTAGCCGACACGCAGCGCCGGCGCGATCGACTTGGAGAACGAGCCGATGTGAATGACGCCGCCATTCTTGCTCATGGCGTAGATCGCCTGCGGGCGTTTGTGGTCCCAGATCAGATCGGCGTAGCAATCGTCCTCGAAGATCGGCACGCCGTACTCTGCCGACAGCCGCAGCAGCTCGACGCGGCGACTTTCCGGCATGATGGTTCCGGTCGGATTCTGTACGGTGGGGATAGTGTAGATGTACTTCGGCCGGATGCCCTTGCTCTTGAGGTCGGCGAGCGCCGCGGCCACCGCATCGGTGCGCATGCCGTCGCGGTCGAGCGGCATACCGACCATGTTCACACCCATGCGCTTCATGCGGTTGATCGAGCCCTCGTAGGACTCCTGCTCGAACAGCACGGTGTCGCCGCGCGACAGCAGCGTCCCATTGACCAGGTCCAGCGCCTGCAACGAACCCGAAGTCATCAGGATTTCGTCCGCGGTGCAGGAAATGCCCGCGTCACGCTTGAGCTTGCCGACCAGGAAGTCGCGCAACCGCCTGTAACCTTGCGGGCCGTTGGCGAGCCCGTAGGTCGCCAGCGAACGGCCTTCCCGCGTCATCACCGCGTTGGCCGAGGCCACCAAACCTTCGAGCGGGATCGCATCGCCGTCGTTGTTGCCGCCGGTGAAATTATACTTGGGCAACCCGGTCCAGCGTGCAGCAGCAGGCGGCAGGTCCGCGGGCAACAGCGGCGCAAAATCGAACGATGTCATGCTTGCTCCCTACTCCGTGACCAGCTCAGCCAGCTCCGGCACAACCCAGAGCGGCTTCTCGCCGCGCGCGACGCGCTGCACGTTGTCGAACGCGTTGCGCAAGCGCGCGATCTGATTGTCCCAGGCAGGTCCCGCGAAATGCGAGGTCAGCAGCACGTTGTCGAGCTTGAACAGCGGATTGTCGGGCGGCGGCGGCTCCTGGTCGAATACATCGAGCCCCGCGCCGAAGATCTTGTGGTCGGCGAGCGTGTGGGTCAGCGCCTTCTCGTCAATCACTGGTCCGCGGCTGGTGTTGATGATGATCGCCTCGGGCTTGAGCATCGCCAGCGCCGCTTGGCCGATCATGTGCCGCGTTGAGCCGTTCAATGGCACGTGCAGCGACACGATATCCGACGTGCGCAGAAGCTCCCCGAACAGCCGGAACTTGACGCCGTGGGCATCTTCCTCGTGCTCGGGTAGCCGCGCGATGTCGTAATACTGCACCCGCATGCCGAAGGTGCGGGCGAGCCGCGCCACCTTCTTGCCGATTGTGCCGAGCCCGATGATGCCGAGCGTCTTATCGTTGATCTCATACATGCGCGGCGCCGGGCCGTTGCCACGCCAGCGCCCGGCCGCGACATTGTTGTGCTGCCAGATCACGCGGCGCGACACCGCCAGCATCAGCATCATGGCGTGCTCGGACACCGAGATCGCGTTGGCGCCGCCGTTGTTGGCGACCGGAACCTTGGCGCGCCGCGCGGCGTCCAGACCGACGTCGTCGTAGCCGGCGCTGAGCAACTGGATCAGCTTCAGCTTGGGCGCCGCGCGATGAAACGCATCCGGCACCTTCAGGCTCGGATAGCAGACTACGTATTCCGCCGTGGCCACCGCCGCCTCGGCTTCGGCCTGGCCTTTCACGATCACGGTGTCGAAGCCCGCCGGCGCCATCTGGCGGGCAATCTCGCCGATCTCGGCAAACGACGGCGGTACGACGACAATCCTCGGTGGCATATCGCTTCCTGGCGTTTCCTGAATTCTTCTGACAGCAACAATAGCAGGCCCTAGGCCCGCGCGCTCTGCAACGAGGCGGGCGCGCCATGCCGGTTTGGCGGGCGCGCGAACCCGAGGTGCTCGCGCAGTGTCTGCCCTTCGTATTCGGTGCGGAACAATCCACGCTTCTGCAGGATCGGGATGACGCCCGCTGCGAAGTCGTCGAGGCCGCCGGGGAAATACGGCGGCATCACGTTGAAGCCGTCCGCGCCGCCCTCGCGGAACCACTGCTCCATCCGGCCGGCGACTTGCTCGGGCGTGCCGCACATCACGTAGTGCCCGCGGCCGGTCGCGACCATCTGCGCGAGCTGGCGCAGCGTGAGATTGTCGCGCCGCGCGGCGTCGGTAAGCAGCTTGGCGCGGCTCTGCATCTGCTCCGAGACCGGCAGCTCCGGCAGTGGCCCGTCGAGATCGTATTTCGAGACGTCGTGTCCCAGCCGGTCCGACAGCATGGAAATGAATTTGCTCTGGTCGGTCCAGTTGTCGAGCATCGCGAGCTTGTCGCGCGCTTCTTTCTCCGTGCCGCCGAGCACCGGCAGAAATCCCGGCATGATCGCGAGGTCGTTTGGCCGGCGGCCGAACGCCGCCATGCGCCCCTTCAGTTCGCGATAGAAAGCCTGCGCACTTTCGAGACTTTGGTGCGCGGTGAAAACGACGTCGGCGGTGCGCGCCGCAAGCTGCTGGCCGGGCTCCGACGAGCCGGACTGCACGATGATCGGATGGCCCTGCGGCGGACGCGACGTGTTGAGCGGGCCCTTAACCGAAAAGTATTGGCCCTTGTGATCGATCACATGGCGCTTCGACTGATCGACATAGACACCGGCCGCCTTGTCCCTGGGAAACGCGCCATCCTCCCACGAGTCCCACAGCGCCCGCACGACGTCGATGAATTCCTCGGAGATCGCGTAGCGGTCGGCGTGCGCGGGATGCTTGATCCCGAAATTCGCGCCGGTCGAGGCGTAAGACGTCGTCACCGCGTTCCAGGCGGCGCGGCCATGACTGATGTGATCGAGCGAGGCGAACGCGCGCGCCAGATGGAACGGCTCGCCGTAGGTGGTCGAGGCGGTGGCGGCCAGCCCGATGCGGCTGGTTTCCATGGCGAACGCGGTGAGCGCCATCAGCGGCTCGAAACGCGCGATCTGCGACGGGTGCCCGTCCTCGCTGCTGGTCAGGCCGTCGGCAAGAAACACCATGTCGAACTTGGCGCGTTCGGCGGTCATCGCCTGCCGCACCAGATGGGGCAGGTTCTCACTGCCGGAATCCGCGCCGGGATAGCGCCAGCCGGCCACATGATGTCCTGCGCCCTGCAGGAACATGCCGAGATGCATCTGTCGGTGGAGCTCGGACATGGATGCGGCCTTCAACGAACACAAAACGATAGCCGCCCCAAAACGGCCTGTCGTTAGCGAACTTGGGGTGCTGTATGCTGGCCGGCAAGCAGGGAGGAATTGCCATGCGTCCGTTCGAAGGTATCCGGGTGATCGACGTCACGCACGTGCTGGCGGGGCCGTTCGCGGCCTATCAGCTGGCGGTGCTGGGCGCCGACGTGATCAAAGTCGAGCATCCCGACGATCCCGACCAGAGCCGCTCGTCCGGCACCGACAAGGCGCTCAACCGCTCCGGCATGGGCACCTACTTCCTCACCCAGGCGTCGAACAAGCGCTCGATCACGCTCGACCTGAAAACCGAGCGCGACCGCGAAATCCTCAAGGAGTTGGTCAAGACCGCCGACGTGTTCGTCGAGAACTACCGGCCCGGCGCGTTCGAGGCGCTGGGGCTCGGCTACGACGATCTTGCCAAGATCAATCCGCGGCTGATCTACGCCTCGTTCTCCGCCTTCGGGCACGGCGGTCCCCGCGGCACGCAGACCGCCTACGACCATGTCATTCAAGCCACCTCCGGCATCATGGCAGCGACCGGAACCAAGGACGTCAACCCGATCAAGCTCGGCGCGCCGGCGGTCGACTATTCGACCGGCATCACCGGCGCCTTCGCGCTCTCGGCCGCTCTCTTCCAGCGCGAGCGCACCGGCAAGGGCCAGCGCATCGACATGGCGATGCTGGACGTGGCGATGATCCTGATGGCATCACACATGACCGGATATCTGCGCAACGGCGTCGAGCCCAAGCCGGGCGGCAACCGCCATCCGCACGCCACCAACGGCGCATTCACCGCCAGGGACGGCGCGCTGGTGATGATCGGCGCGAGCAACCTGCGCCAGCAGCGCCGGCTTTGGACGCTGCTGGGGCGTCCCGACATGATCAAGAACACCAACGACGAGCGCGACGCCGACCACGACCGCGAAATCGCGGCGCTGGAGGAGATCATGCTCACCCGAACCGCCGACGAATGGGAGGAATTCCTGCAGGCGCGGCACGTTCCGGCGGCGCGCGTGCGCACCATGGCCGAGGCGCTGGCCGATCCGCACATCGCGACGCGCGGGATCATTCACAAGCACAACAAGCCCTACGGAATAGAAGGCAGCTTCGGCGTGCCGATCGCGGCGTTCAAGTTCGCGCACGGCGGCCCGCGCATCGACACTCCGCCGCCGACGCTCGGCCAGCACAACGAGGAGATTTTCGACGAGCTAGGATTTGGGGAGAAGAAGGAACGGAAGATGGCGTAGGGGGACGCCCACACCTGCCGAGCAGTGACTACTTTGGGTCGTCATGGCCGGGCTTGTCCCGGCCATCTCGCTTAGGGGACGCACTGTGCCCACCTAAGCGAGATGCCCGGCACAAGGCCGGGCATGACGAGGATGGCGCCCTCAATGCTTATGCGCCGCCGATGACTTCTCGAAGGTCGCCTTCTGGTCCTTCGAGGCCTCCTTCTGATGCTTGGCCTTCCACTGTTCGAACGGCTCGCCGTAGACGATCTCACGGCTCTCGTCCTTGGACATCGGGATGCCCTTGGCGTCGGCGGCGTCCTTCATCCAGTTCGACAGGCAGTTGCGGCAGAAGCCGGCGAGATTCATCATGTCGATGTTCTGCACGTCGGCGCGGCCGCGCAGGTGCTCGACCAAGCGCCGGTACACGGCGGCTTCGAGCTCGGTGCGGGTGTTGTCGTCCATGGCTGAAATCCTCGTTGCTGGCTCAAAGATATTCCTGGCAGTCCGTTCCTGCCATAGGCCAAAAAAGAAGCCCGCCGCGTCCCCGGCAGAACGCGGCGGGCATTGTTCACTGGGCCTAGGCCAGTGCCTGCTTGACCCGGTCGGAAGACATCGGCAGATGCCGCAGCCGCTTACCGGTGAGCTGCGCCACCGCGTTGCCGATCGCCGGCGCGACGGTGGGAATGCCCACCTCGCCCATTCCGGTCGGCGGGTTGTCGGTGACGATCACCTTCATGTGGATTTGCGGCACGTCGCTCATCCGCAGCACGTGATAGTCGTTGAAGTTCGACTGCTGGACGGCGCCGCCTTTCATCGTCAGTTCCTCGGTCAGCGCGCCGGACAGCGCATAGATCACCGCGCTCTCGAGCTGGGCGTTGACGTTGTCCGGCTGGATGATCAGGCCGCCGTCGATCGCGATCCAGTAATTGTGGACCTTGATCTTGCCGGTCGCCTTGTCCACCGACACCTCGGCGACGCCCGCGGTGAGCGTGTCGTGGTAGTCGGAGAACGCGATGCCCATGCCGCGCCCCGGACGCTTCTTCTTGTAGTTCGACATCTCGGCAACCGCCTTGATGACGGCCTGCGCCCGCGGATGATCCTTGGTGAGTTCGAGCCGCATCTCGAGCGGATCGATGCCTCTGGCCGCCGCCACCTCGTCCACGAAGGACTCGCTGACGAACTTGTTGTAGCCCGCGCCGATGCCGCGCCAGGCGTGGACCCGCATGCCGCGCTGCTCGCGAATCGCGTCGGCCTTGAGGTTCGGGATGTTGTAGAAGTCCTGGCTCATCCCGACCCAGCCGATGTAGTCGCGGCCCTTGGTCGCCGCAAACCGCGGCGGCGCGGCCACCGCATCGACGTTCTCGGCGACGATCCGGTGATGCCAGCTCACCAGGTTCTTCTTGTCGTCGAGCCCCGCCTTCATGACGTGGTGCGTCATCGGCCGCGGACGCGCCGCGGCAAGATCGTCCTCGCGGGTGAGCATCAGCTTCACCGGCTTCTTGACGATGTTCGAGATCACCACCGCCTGTACCGGAGCGTCCGGCCAGATGCGCCGGCCGAAACCGCCGCCGAGCAGTTGGTTGTGGATCTTGATCTTGTCGGGCGTGGTCTTGAGCACGCCGGCTGCCACCGCCGCGACCAGCGGCTGCACCTGCGCGCCCGTCCAGATTTCCGCTGACTGGCCGTCTGCCGCGACCGAGGCCACGGCGTTCATCGGCTCCATCTGCGCGTGGTAGGTGTGCTCGGACCAGTACGCCGCCTCGAGCTTGGTCGCGGCTCCGGCCAGCGCCTTGTCGGCATCGCCGGTCTTGAACGCATCCATCGCCGGGGTGTTTGGATCGGCCGCCTTCTTGGCATACTCTTCCTTGGCCTTTTCGGAATCGAACGGCGCCGCCGCCGATGCCGACGTATCCCACGTCACCTTAAGCGCCTGACGGCCAAGGCGTGTCGCCTGCACCGTCTCGCCGACCACGGCGACGCCGAACGGCAGCGGAATCACCCGCGTGACGCCCTTGATCTTCATGACGTCGTCGGTGTTGACGCTGCCGGCCTTGGCGCCCTCCATCGGCGAATGCAGCAGCGAGGCATAGACCATGCCCGGCACCTGCACGTCGATGGAATACCGGGCGCTGCCGTTCACCTTGAACGGGACGTCGACGCGGCCGATGTCCTTGCGGCCGATCAGCTTGAAGTCCTTGCGCTTCTTGAGATCGCCGTCGGCGATTTTCGGCAGTTCCGCAGGCACCTTGGCGAATTTCGCCACGTCGCCGTATGAAATGCTGCGCTTCGACTTCTTATGGATAACCTTGCTCTTGTCGGTCGTCAGCTCCGCGACCGGCACCTTCCACTCCGCGGCGACCGCGTCGAGCAGCACCTTGCGGGCCTGCGCGCCCGCCTGGCGCAGCGGCACGAAGTATGCCGGCACCGAGACACTGGCGAGCGTCACCTGCGCGCCGGGGAACATCTTGTGGACGCCGCCGTAGACCTTCGGATTGCCCGGCGCGAACTCGCACCGGACTTTGGACCAGTCGGCGTCGAGCTCTTCCGCCACGATCAGCGGCAGCGCGGTCAGCACGCCCTGCCCCATTTCAGAGGCCGGGCACAGGATGGTGATGCTGTTGTCGGTGCCGATCGTCACGTAGGCGTTGAGCTTCGCGCCGTCCACGGCAAACACCTCTGAGAGGCGCCCGAGCATTGTGCCGGAGAACGCGAATGCGAACGTCAGGCCGCCGGCCGCGCCCTTGGTGAAGCTGCGGCGGGAAACGTCGATCGAGCCTTGCTTGATGTGCTTGTTCATGGCTCAGACCTCCCGGGCAGCGCGTTGAATGGCGCGAACGATGCGCGGATAGGTGCCACAGCGGCAGATGTTGCCGTCCATGTGCTCGACGATCTGCTGCCGGCTCGGCTTCTTGTTCTTGGTCAGAAGCTCGGCCGCCTGCATGATCTGGCCGGACTGGCAGTAGCCGCACTGCGGCACCTGCTCAGCGATCCAAGCCTTCTGCAGCGCATGCGAATTGTTGGCTGAAATCCCTTCGATGGTCGTCACCTTCTTGCCGGTGACGTCCTTCAGGCTGGTCTGGCACGAGCGCACCGCCTTGCCGTCAACGTGAACGGTGCAGGCGCCGCACAGTCCGGAGCCGCAGCCGAACTTGGTGCCCGTCAATTTCAGGTTCTCGCGCACCACCCAAAGCAGTGGCGTGTCGTCGTCAGCGTCGACGCTGGCCGCGTGGCCGTTGATCGTAAATGAGACCGCCATAAGCGTTCCCTCCCTGGATTTTTGGTTGGTTGACGCGCCCGCCCGTCGTGAACCGAAACATGGCGCGTTGTTCGTGTGCGATTGAAGCGGCCGTCGCCCGGCCAAGCCCTCCCGATCAATTTTTGTTTGGAGCCATTATAAGCATGATCCGGCGTGGCGTGGCAGTCAGCGGAGCGCGATAATTTGGCGTTCCACATGGGCTCCCACTGGGTGGGGACGATCTCGGGAAGGCATGGAATAATCCAGGGATGCCAACGGCCCAGGTTTACCGCACCCCTACCCTGACCTTGCTGGACGGCCTGTTCCGCAGCGCGGTCGAGGCCGCGCACCCGGTCCACTGCCTGCCGGGGCACCTGCCGGCGTCGCCCGCCAAAGGCCGCCTCATTATTCTCGCCGCCGGCAAGGCCGCGGGCGCCATGACCGAGGTGGCCGAGCGGCATTACCTCGACGAGATGAAAGTGGCCGCGGAATGCCTCACCGGGCTTGCGGTCACCCGTCACGGCTACGCCAGGCCCACCCGCCGGATCGAAATGATCGAGGCTGGACATCCGGTGCCGGACCCTGCCGGGCTTGCCGCGGCGGAGCGCGTGCTCAAGCTCGCCGAAGCGGCGACGGCAGACGATTTGGTGCTGGTGCTGATGTCTGGCGGCGCATCGGCGAACTGGATTGCGCCCGCCGACGGCATTGGCTTCTCCGACAAGCAGGCGGTGACACGCGCGCTGTTGCGCTCAGGCGCCAACATCGGCGAGATGAACACGGTGCGCAAGCATCTCTCGCGCATCAAAGGCGGCCGTCTCGCGTTGCGGGCGCAGCCGGCGCACGTGGTGACGCTGGCGATCTCCGACGTGCCGGGCGACGATCCGGCGGTGATCGGCTCGGGTCCGACCGTGCCCGATCCCTCAACGCTCGCCGACGCGCGCGCTGTGCTGGCGCGCTACCGGCTCGATGTGTCGCCGCCCGTGCAGCGCGCGCTCGACGATCCCGCCAACGAATCTCCGAAGCCCAGTCATCCGGTGTTCGGTTCGACCGAGTACAAGCTGATCGCGCGGCCGGCCGATGCGTTCCGCGCCGCCGAGACCGCCGTGCGCGCTGCGGGCTACGAATGCGTTATGCTGGGCGACCGCATCGAGGGCGAGGCCCGGACCGTCGCTGCCGAGCACGCATCGCGCGCGATCGCGCTGCAACGGCAAGGCCGGCGGACCGTTCTGCTGTCGGGCGGCGAGCTCACCGTCACGATCAGCGGCAAAGGCCGCGGCGGCCCGAACCAGGAGTATGCGCTGGCGCTCGCGCTGGCGCTCAAGGAGGCGGCGGGGATCGCGGCGTTTGCCGCCGACACCGACGGCACCGACGGCGGCGGCGGCTCAGCCACCGACCCGGCCGGCGCCGTGGTCGATGCCTCAACGCTGCCGCGCGCCAAGGCTCTCGGCCTCGATCCGGCCCTGTTTCTTGCCGAAAACGATTCCACCGGCTTTTTCCAGCGAATTGACGATCTGGTGATGACCGGACCGACATGCACCAACGTGAACGACTTCCGGGCGATCGTCGTTGACAGGCCGTAAGTCTTCACGCGATACCCACCCTAAAGAGGCTTCGCACCGTGGATTCGACCGTTCTCAAATCCGTTCGGCGCGTTCTGTTCGCTGCGGCGATCCTGCAGTCGCCCACCCCCGCGCTCGCCGATTTCCACATCTGCAACAATTCCGGCAGCCGCGTGGGCGTCGCGGTCGGCTACAAGGACGCCGAGGGCAACTGGGCCACCGAGGGCTGGTGGAACCTGTCGGCGCGAAGCTGCGAGACACTGCTCAAGGGGCAATTGATTGCGCGCTACTATTACATCTACGCGATCGACTACGACCGCGGCGGCGAATGGGCGGGCCAGGCCTTCATGTGTTCCAGGGAAAAAGAATTCACCATCAAGGGCACCGAGGATTGCCTCGCGCGCGGCTATGACCGCACCGGCTTCTTCGAGGTCGATACCGGCGAGCAGCGAGCCTGGACGGTGCAGCTCACCGAGGCTGGAGAAACCAACCCGCAGCGGCCGTTCACGCCCGGCCTGCTGCCCACGCCCGGACGGCAAGGTCCGTCGCAATTGCCCGGAAGCCCGCCCCGATGAGGCGACTGCGAAGAACCAAGATCGTTGCCACGCTGGGCCCCGCTTCGGGAAATCCGGAGATGATCGGCAAGCTGTTCGAGGCCGGCGCCGACACGTTCCGCATCAACATGAGCCACTCCTCGCACGAGCGCATGCGCGAACTGGTCGCCGCGATCCGCGCCATGGAGAAGCTGCACGCGCGCCCGATCGGCATCCTGTGCGACCTGCAAGGACCGAAGCTTCGAGTCGGCGCATTCGCCAACGGCCCGGCGATGCTCGACAACGGCGCGAGCTTCGCGTTCGACCAGGATGCTGCGCCGGGCGACGTCAATCGCGTGCAGCTTCCGCATCCCGAGATCTTCGCCGGCATCGAAACCGGCCACCGGCTGCTGCTCGACGACGGCAAGATCAGACTGGTGGTTACGGAGGCGAGCCGCGAAAAAATCGTCACCACCGTCGAGGTCGGCGGCAAGCTCAGCGACCGCAAGGGCGTCAGCCTGCCCGATACCTTGATCCCGTTCTCCGCCCTCACCCCGAAGGACCGCTCCGATCTCGACGCCGCGCTCGACGCCGGCATCGACTGGGTCGGGCTGTCGTTCATCCAGCGCCCGGAGGACATCGCCGAGGCGAAGAAGATCTGCCGCGGCCGCGCCGCGGTGATGGCGAAGATCGAGAAGCCCGCGGCGGTGACTCGGCTCAATGACATCATGGACGTCACCGATGCGATCATGGTGGCGCGCGGCGACCTCGGCGTGGAAATGCCGCTGGAGAAGGTGCCGGGCATCCAGAAGCAGCTCACCCGCGCCGCGCGGCGCGCCGGCAAGCCGGTGGTGGTCGCGACCCAGATGCTGGAATCGATGATCTCGAGCCCGGTGCCGACCCGCGCCGAAGTGTCCGACGTCGCCACCGCGATCTTCGACGGCGCCGACGCGATCATGCTGTCGGCGGAATCCGCGGCCGGGCAGTTCCCGGTCGAGGCGGTCTCGACCATGAACCGCATCGCCGAGGAGGTGGAGAGCGAGGACGGCTACCGCGCCATCATGCACGCGCAGCACGCCGAGCCCGAGGCGACCGGCGCCGACGCGATCTCAGCGGCGGCGCGCCAGATCGCCGACACGCTCGACCTCTCCGCCATCATCTGCTGGACGTTCTCGGGCTCCACGGCGCTCCGCGTCGCACGCGAGCGCCCGCAGGTGCCGATCGTTGCGATCTCGCCCAATCTCCCGGCCGCCCGGAAGCTTTCCGTGGCCTGGGGCGTGCATTGCGTGGTGGCGGACGACGCGCGCGACCAGGACGACATGGTGGAGCGCGCCTGCCGCCTGGCCTTCCGCGACGGCTTCGCCAAGGCCGGCCGCCGCGTGATCATCGTTGCAGGCCTGCCGCTCGGCACGCCGGGTGCGACCAACATGATCCGTATTGCATTCGTCGGCGCTGATACGGCGGCCGACGGGGATTGAGCGTTGGCCGAAGTCCCGCGGCGACCCGGGACCGCAAGAGCCGCATCAATTCGTCATCCTTCATCAAACGGGCGTTTCGCTATACCGTGCGGCACGAAACGTGCATTCCTGGGCGACGGCAGACTCGGCCCGCCAGACTGGAAACTGGAGGATGCAATGCGCCGACGAATGAGCCCACACTCGATGTTGCCAGCTATCGCAACGCTGACGGCGCTCGTCGCGCCTGTGCACGCAGCGGATTGGCCGACGCGTCAAGTCACCGTTCTGGTTCCCTTCGGAGCTGGCGGCAACACCGACATGATGGCGCGCCTTGCGTCGCAACATCTGTCCACCCAGTTCGGACAGCCCTTCGTCGTGGAAAACCGGCCCAGTGCCGGCGGCGCATTGGCCACGGGGCTGGTGTCGGCTGCGGCGCCGGACGGCTACACGCTGCTGTTTGCGGCGTCCTCGATGATCACGCTGACGCCTCAATTGCAGAAGCTCAACTTCGACCCGTCCAAGCTGATACCCATTACGAACATGGGGACCGGCACCCAGACGCTCGCCATCAAGCGGTCGCTGCCCGCGGCTACGCTTCCGGAGTTCATCGCCTATGCCAAAGCCAACCCCGGCAAGCTGAACTTCACTGTCGCGGGCACGCAAAACATCAGCCATCTGGCTCCCGTGCTGCTGTTCGCGCGCGCCGGCATCGATCTGGTGATGGTACCGGCCAAGAGCGGCCCGCAGGCGGTGTCCGATCTGATGTCCGGCCAGGTCGATCTCTATTTCGGCAACTCGTCCGAGCTGCTGCCGCACATCAACAGCGACAAGGTCCGCCTGATCGCCGTGGGCACCGCGCAACGGATCCCGGCAGCCCCTAGCATCCCGGCGGTTGCGGATGCGCTGCCCGGCTTCGAGTTCTCGTCCTGGAACGGGTTCCTGGCTCCGGCCGGGACGCCTGAGCCGGTCGTCACGGCGCTGCGGGTCGAGATCGCCGCCTTCGCGAAGTCGCAGGCGGTCTCGGAACGGTTGTCCAACCTCGGCATCAACCCCGGTGGACTGACCAAGGAGCAGACCGAGGCGGTGTTCAAAAAAGACCGCGAATCCTACGTGGAGGCGATCAAGGCTGCCAAGATCGCCCCGCCGCGATAGGACGCGCCGCCAACAGTCCGGCTATTCTGTATTCTCCGGGGAACGTCCGAGACGCTGCGCCTCGGGCGGTCCGCACTCAAGCGAATGGAGAAGCAACTGTGACGCCGGCCCAGAGACTGCGCGAAATCCTGGCTCAACCGAACCTGGAGATCATGCCCGGGTGCTATGACGCACTGTCGGCGAAGCTCGTCACCGACGCGGGCTTCCAGGTCACGTTCATGAGCGGTTTTGCGGTCTCCGCCGCGCGCCTTGGCCTGCCGGACACCGGGCTTATCTCGTTCACGGAAATGCTGGACAGCCTGCGCAACTGCTGCAGCGCAGCCGGCAAGGTTCCGCTGATCGGCGACGGCGACACCGGCTACGGCAACGCCCTCAACGTCCAACGCACGGTCGTCGAATACGCCCGAGCCGGCGCCGGCGCCGTGATGATCGAGGACCAGGTCAGTCCGAAGAAGTGCGGACACACGCGCGGCAAACAGGTGGTGTCACGCGAGGAAGCGCGTATGAGAATCCGTGCTGCGGTCGAGGCCGCCGCCGGGTCGGACATCCTCGTGATGGCCCGCACCGACGCCCGCGCGGTCCATAATTTCGATGAGGCTCTGGCGCGCTGCAGGGACTTCGAAACCGAAGGCGCCGACATCATCTTTTTCGAGGCGCCGGAGACCGAAGATGAAATGCGCCAGTTCTGCGAGGCGATGAAGAAGCCCTGCATGGCGAACCTGGTGCCGGGCGGCAAGACGCCAGTCCTACCGCCCGCAACGTTGCAGCAGATCGGCTACAAGCTCGCCCTCTATCCGGTGATGCTGCTTTCGTCGTCCATCGCAGCCATGCAGGCAACGCTCGCTGCGATGCGTCCGGGTTCCACGGCGCCGCAGCCGCCGAGCGTCGGCTTCAGCGAGTTGCAGGGCATCGTGGGGTTTCCGGCGTATTGGGACCAGGAGACGCGCTTTAGCGTCCCGAACTGAGCCTCACTCGATCTCGGCGGCGCGGCGCATGCTGGCGATCATCGACGACCGCAGCATGTACTCACGCGCCAGCGCCGGATCCGCTGCCGTGGCCCGCATCGAATCGAGCGCCTTCCGACGCACCGCCGGGTCGCGCTCGCTAATCATCTGCTGGTTGCGGTGGGTCTGCTGCTGCACCGCCTCCACCGCAACGGT
>Ga0190270_10000679_pt1 | contig 15081 bp, 12 predicted proteins | sample Popmic320T_FD_133748 | JGI IMG/M metagenome (GOLD analysis project Ga0190270, IMG submission 133748) | Populus adjacent soil microbial communities from riparian zone of Weber River, Utah, USA - 320 T | ecosystem: Environmental > Terrestrial > Soil > Riparian zone | place: USA: Utah | collected... | reverse complement strand
CCATGTAAATGGGAACCACGACGTATTGCTTCCGGTCAGAAAGGGGTGATGCTGCAACGTGGCATACTTGTCGCGCCCATCGACAATCTTCAGCTTACTTGGGGGCAGCTCATCCCGGGGAGACCGTCCATGAAGAGCGCAATTCGCATGACGTACGCGTGTCTGGGAGCAATTCTGGCCACGGGTTGCATGCAGGCGCGCATCGAAGAGTCTCGTGAAATGGCCACCCCGATCGCCAAGGGCGAACGGGTCGTCATCCTCGCAAAGCCGCAAATCGAAGGCGCTGGCGCCGAGGACGACTTCATGGACTGCATCAGCGACAGCCTCGACGGCGGTCGAAACGGCGTCGCGGTCCATGACAACAACGAATTCGTCGACAAGATGTTCCCCTGGTTCGAGCCCAGCACGGCACCGGGGAAACCGGAGGCCATGGCCTCACTTCTCGCCCGCCCGGGTGTCGCCGACAAGGTGACTGAAAGCGGCGTGCGTTATGTAGTCTGGCTGGACGGCAATACCCGTAAGACCGACGGCGGGGGCAGCCTGGCCTGTGGCGCCGCGCCTGGCGGAGCCGGTTGCATAGGTTTCGGATGGTGGCAGAAGGAATCCGCCTACGAGGCGACCATTTGGGATTTGAAACAAGGCAAGTCCGCGGGTAGCGTCGGTACCAACGTCACCGGAACTTCCGCCATCGTTGGCGCGGTGGTCCCGTTGCCGTTCATAGCGCGTGTGCAGGCGACAGCGTGTAATCGAATGTCCAACCAGCTACGCAGCTTTTTCTCGGGAACCGACGGTCAACCCGCCGGAACTCATTGATGCAGGAGGTTCGCATGCGCACTCCATACCTCATCATTGCCGCCTTGGCGGCAATTGCGCTTGCGGGTTGCGCGTCCTCCAGCGGTGGCGGCGGCGGTGGAGGCGGCGGGATGCCCGGCGGTAGCGGCGGCGGCGGCGGCGGGATGCCCGGCGGTGGTGGCGGCGGGATGCCTGGCGGCGGCGGATCCAGTGGCGGCGGTATGCCTGGTGGCGGCGAAAGCGGTGGGGGCGGAATGCCCGGCGGCTCGAGCGGCGGCATGCCTGGCGGCGGTGGTGGATCGAGCGGCATGCCCGGCGGTTCCAGCGGATTACCCGGTACGCCTGGCGGCTCCGACGGCGACAGTTCTTCATCCAAGTCTGGCCTTCCCGGCGAATCCGGTGACGGCGAGTCGAGCAGCGGATCCAGCGGCGACGGCAAGAGTGGCAGTTCGTCGAGTGGCGGCAGCGAGGGCAGTGGCTCCGCGGAAGGCGCCGGTGGTGCCAACGGCGGCGCGCAGACCTCCGATGAGCGGCGGCAGTCCGGCGAGAAGGATCTCGACGATTCGCTCGGCGACTTCGACAAGACACTGAAGAAAGAACAGGAGCGCGTGGCGAAAGAGCGCGACGCAAAGGGCTCCGGCAGCGCCGAAGGTGAAGGCGGCAGTGGCGATGGTTCGCAGGACGGGCAGAACGGCGACGGCTCGGGCGAAGCCGGCAGTCGCGAAGGTGACCTCAAGTCAGCCGGCAACACCGGCGGCAACACCGGCGGTAATTCCGGCAACACGGGTGGTGCGCCCGGGTCGACGGGTGGCGATCAGAGTTCCGGCGGCAACAGCGGCGGCGGCAAGAGCGCCGGCGGTGGCGGCGGAAGCGGCGGCGGTCCGCAGACCAGCGGCAGCGACGATGACATTGTCGCGCGGCGCCTGCGCAAGGCCGCCGAGGAAGAGACGGATCCTGAGCTCAAGGAGCGTCTCTGGAAGGAATACAACGACTACAAGAAGTCGGCGAAATGAAGTGAGCGCGAGGTGACGTCATGAACTTCAAACTACTTGCGGCAGGCGTCCTGGCAGCGACGCTTTCACTGGCCGGATGCGTCACCAGCGAAACCAAGCCCATTCCGAAGATCGAGGCCAAGCAGGCCGTCGTTCACATTCCCGAGACGGAACTGCTCGACGTCGGCGTGCGGATTTTCGATCCGGGCATTCCGGAGAGCATCAAGGACAATGAAGAAGCGCTGGCGAAGAAGCGCATCTATCCCGACCTGCGCAGGGCCGAAGCGCGCTACATCCCGACCCTGCTGCGTGAGACGCTCGAAGCCACCGCCCATTGGGGCGCGGTGCGCGTCATCCCCTCCTCGGCCGAATTCGTCGATGTGATCGTGACCGGCAAACTGATCGACTCTAACGGCGGCTTCCTGTCCGTCGATGTCACCGTCATCGACGCGGCGGGCCGCGTGTGGATCAAGGACAAGCGTTACCAGAGCCTGGTCGACCTCGGTGCCTACAAGACCACGGCCGCCATCAAGGCGCGCGATCCGTTCCAGAACGTCTACTCCGAGATCGCCAACGACATGGTGATCGCGCGCGACAAGCTCACCGCGCTGGACCGCGAGAACATCCGCAACGTAGCGAAGCTGCGCTTCGCCGAGGATCTCGCACCCGATGCCATGGCAGGCATGACCACCAAGGACAAGAACGGCGTCACGCAGGTGGTGCGACTGCCGGCCGAGGACGATCCGACGCTCACGCGCATCGAGAAGATCCGCGAGCGCGACACGGCCGTCGTCGATACGGTCAACGATTACTACGCGAGCTTCCACGATTCGATGGAAGATTCGTACGGCAGCTGGCGCCAGACCAGCTTCACCGAACTCGAGAAGGAAATGCGCGCGCGTTCCGCGGCCCGTACGCGTACGGTGCTCGGCGCCGCAGCGCTCATCGCCAGCATCTTCGCGCCCAACTCCTGCAGCTCCTACGACAGCTGTCGCATCGCGGACGCGGCGCGTAATGCCGGCACCATGGGCGGCATCGCCGCCATCCTCTCGGGCGTCAAGAAATACGCCGATGCACGCGTGCATGCCGAAGCGCTGAAGGAGCTCACGAACAGCTTCCAGGCCGAAGTTGCGCCCCAGGTCGTCGAGGTCGAGGGCCACACGTTGCGCCTCACCGGCACCGCCGAAGATCAGTACCGCGAGTGGCGCAAGCTGCTCAAGCAGCTCTACGAAGAAGAAACGGGCTCCGCAGCGGCACCGCCACCACCGGCGCCGGCTCCGGCCGCGACGACGACGGCGTCCGGAATCGCGACGCCGCCTTCGAGCTAGCATAGAATTAGTTAGAACTTCTTGACTGTGACAAACCAGAACCAGGCTGGCACGAAGCTGTGCGGCCGCTTCGTGCTCATAGAGAAACTCGGTGCCGGCGGGTACGGCGAGGTATGGCGCGCGCGTGATGAATTGCGCGATACCGACGTCGCGCTCAAGGTGCTCTATTCGCAATTTGCGAATTCCGAGCCTGCGTGGGAGGTATTCCAGCGCGAGTTCACGCTGACGGCGCGCCTCAACCACCCGGGTGTATTGCGAGTCTTCGAACCGGTGCGCGGCGCCGATGCCACGGTGTTGCCCATGGTGCTGGCGCCCGGCGGCGACCTGCGCCAGATGCGTGGCGCGGCGTACACCAAGATCCTGCCCATGCTGATCGACATCGCCGCGGCGCTCGAACACGCGCACGCACGTCGCATCGTGCATCGCGACCTCAAGCCGTCGAACATATTGCTCGACAACGCCGGCCGCCCGCTGCTCGCGGACTTCGGCGCGGGTGCGTCGGAAGGCGACAACACCTCGGGTCCGCCGGGATCGCCGTTCTCCGCGAGTCCGCAGCAGCTCGCCGGTGAGCCGGCACGGCCTGCGGACGACATCTACGGGCTGGGCGCGCTGGCCTACGAACTGCTGTCGGGTTACCCGCCGTTCTACCCGGCGTTCGATGCACGCAAGATCGCCACCGAACCGGTGCCGCGCCTCAAGCCGGTCAAGCCGATTCCGCCGCGACTCGAACTGCTCGTCTCGTGGCTGCTGGCCAAGCAGGGCCGCGAACGTCCGCCGTCCATGCGCCACGTCGCGGACGAGATGAACGCCGTGTTGCAGGACACACTGGGCCTGGAACACAGCGCCGCGGAAGCCGACGCGCAGTCCGAGGCCGCCATCCTTGGTGCCGCCGCCGAGAATCTGACGCCGGCCGTGATGGCATCCGAAGATGAGCTGCCGGTCAACGCACCGGTGCGCGAACTCGACGAAATCGACCCGGGCATGTTGCCGCAGGTCGATGAGCTGCGTGCCCAGGTCATCCGCGAACAACGAACGCGCAATCGTCGCCGCGGCTGGATCATTGCCAGTGGCCTCGTGGTCGTCGCCGCGGTTTTTGGATTGCTGCTGCCGAAACTCGCCAGCAAGCAGAAGGTCGACGTCACAACACTGAACGTTCCCGCCGGACCCACCGACGCGGACGTCGCCGCGGAAAAGAAGGCCGAAGAACTCACCGAGAAACACAGCGAGCTCGGCAAGCGCGTCGCTGATCTGGATTCGCGCGCAGCCGCGCAGTGGGGCGGGGCGGATTTCGCCGCGGCCCGCAAGACCTTCGACGAAGTGGGCGGCATGCTCGAGCGCCGCCAGTACGAAGCTGCGCAGGCGCCCACGACGGCACTGGAGAAGTCGCTCACCGAAATCGAAGCGCGCGTGCCGGCGGCACTGGCGGCGCAGAATTCGGAGGGTAAACGCGCGCTCACCGCCGGCGAGTTCGAGAATTCACGGCAGGCGTTCCAGACGGCGCTCAAGATCGAGCCCGGCAACAACGAGGCCACCGATGGCCTCGCCAAGGTCGCGGCCGCGAGCGGCGTGGTGCCCACGCTGGCCGACGCGGAGAACGCCGAAAACTCGAAGGACTGGCCCAAGGCGCAGGCGCTGTTTGCCGACGTGCTCAAGCGCAATCCCGGCAACGTTACCGCCACCGACGGCCTGGCGCGTGTCCGGCAGACCATCGCGGACAACGAATTCAACGCCACGATGGGCGCCGGCCTGGCGGCGCTGAACGCCGGCCGGCTTTCCGAAGCCCGCACGCACCTGGAGAAAGCCCAGCGCTTGCGACCGGGTAACGCCGAAGTGGTCGCGGCATTGCAGCGGGCCGCGGACACCGGTTCGGGGCGCAGCCTGGCGGAACTCGAGCAACGCGCGGCCCGCCTGGCCAGCGAGGAACGCTGGACCGAGGCGCAGGCCATCTATGACGAGGCGCTGGCTCGCGACCCATCCCTGCAATTCGCCATCGACGGGCGGGCGGCCGTGGCGCCGCGGGCCGAACTCGGCAAGCGGCTGCAGACACTCATAGACAGGCCGGAACGTCTCGCCGAAGACTCGGTGCGGGTCGAAGCCGAGCGCCTGCTGGTCCGGGCGAAGGCCCTGCCCAACCAAGGGCCGGTAATTCGCTCACAGGTATCCCGCCTGGAACTCTTGCTGCCAACCTTCAACCAGCCCGTGATGCTGGCGCTGGAATCGGACAACGCCACGGAAGTGGCCATCCAGCGCGTGGGCTTCTTCGGGGCATTCGAACGACGCGAGGTGACCTTGAAACCCGGCAAATACACCGTCACCGGCAAGCGGTCCGGGTTCCGCGACGTACGCCGGGAGATCACCGTTGCCCCCGGCCAGGCAGAGCAGACGATCGTGATCCGCTGCCTGGAACCGATTTAGCAGAAACCCGTTCTAATTCCTCTTGATGGAACCTTCGCCCTCACTGGACGCCACCATCGTGCTGCGCACCGCGCAGGGCGAGTCGCACTTTGGCGCGCGCGTGGTCATCGACCCGGGCTCCGGGGCGATGCGGTCGGACCATACCGATGCCCCCTCCGCCGTGGATGCACCGCCGGTGGCCACATTGCGGGTGGTCGCCGGGCGCTGGCTGTTCGATGCCGCCCCCGAGGGCCGGATTCGTATCAACGGCGTTCCGGTGGCCGGCGCCCGACTCATCATCGCCGGCGACGTCATCACCATCGCCGGTACACAGCTCCTGGTCGAGGAATCCCAGCCGCGGACGCTGGCCCTGCGACGGTTCGAGCTCGAGGGCAACGACACGCTCCCGCCGGTGGGCGACAGCGTGCGCACCCTGGCCGCGCCCGCCGAAGAACTGACCGTCGAGCTCGGCGAAGTCCCCAGTGTCGAAGGCGCGCTGCCGGCACAGGCGCGCACCACGCCGCGCAGCACGCTCAATTACCTGGCCTGGGCCATGGGCCTGCTGCTGCTGGTGGTGCTCGGCTTGTTCGCCCTGCTCAAGCCGATCGCGCTCGACCTCAAGCCCGGCGATGCCGAGGTGCGCTCGGTGGGCGGCTTCTCGTGGCAGTCGGCGGCCAGCGTATTCGTGTTCCCGGGTGAGCACACCCTGCGCGCCGAGCGTCCGGGTTACGTGCCGGCAGAAGTTCGGGTCGTGGTGCGCGGGCCCGCGGAGGCGCGCGCCCTGATTCACCTCGTCAAACTACCCGGCAAACTCGAAGTGGATACGGGTGGAGTCACGGCCGAGATTTCCGCCGACGGGGCCCGCATCGGGCGCGTGCCCGGCGTGGTCGATGTCCCCGCCGGCGATCGCACGCTCACCTTCAGGGCGCCGCGTTATCTCGATCATGTCGAGCGCCTCGCGATCGCGGGCGGCGGCGAGAAACAGCAGCTCAAGGTTTCGCTCAAGCCGAACTTCGGCGTGATCACCGTGAGCTCGGAGCCGGCCGGCGCGCAGATCGAAGTGGACGGCGAACCTGTCGGCGTCACGCCGGCGAAGGTGGAGATGGATTCGGGAATTCGCCGCGTGCAGCTCACCGCTCCGGGGTTGCGGGTATGGACTTCAAGTGTCGCGGTCAGCGCCGGCGTGCCGCAGACCCTCGGGCCCATCGTGCTCGGTGCGGCCGATGCGCGTATCACGGTGCGCTCAGTGCCATCGGGCGCGCAGGTGCTCACGGGCGGCACCTTCCGCGGCGTCACGCCGGTCACGCTGGAGCTCGCGCCCGGCGTCACGCATTCCATCAGCATCGCGCGCGCGGGTTACGCACCCTGGAGCCGTGAAGTATTCGCCGAATCAGGCAAGGAATCGCAGCTCGATGCGCGCCTCTCGGCGTTGCTCGTCGAAGTGCGCATCCAGGGCCAGCCGGCCGACGCGGAGGTATTCGTCAACGGCACTTCGCGCGGACCGGCGCCCGCCTCGCTGCAACTTCCGGCCAGCCGCCATCACATCGAGGTACGCAAGGAGGGTTTCAAACCCTACACCACCGACGTGGTGCTTGCGCCCGGCATCGGCCGCACGCTGGATTTCAAGCTCGTCGATCCCAAGGACGTGGTGGGCAACTCGCCGGCGAGAGTTGCGACCAAGAACGGCATCAAACTACTCATCGTTTCCGGTGGCACCTACCAGGCGGGCACCGACCGTCGCGAGCAGGGTCGGCGTCCGAACGAGGGTTCGCACAAGGTGACGCTGGCGCGGCCCTTCTACATGGGAGAGCGCGAGATCACCAACGCGCAATTCCGCCAGTTCCGTCCAACCCACAATTCAGGCGCGATCGGCAACGTTTCGCTGGATCTCGACAAGCAGCCCGTGGCGCGCGTCACCTGGGACGACGCCGCGGAATTCTGCAACTGGCTGTCGGCACAGGAAGGCCTGCCACCGGCGTATTCGGGTGGCGGCGAAGGCGGTTTCCAGCTCATCGTGCCCGTGACGAACGGCTACCGGCTGCCAACGGAGGCCGAGTGGGAATTCGTCGCGCGCGCTGCCAGTACCGGCAAGCCGCTCAAGTATCCCTGGGGCAAGGATCTGCCAGTGGTGTCCGGGACGGGCAACTTCGCCGGCAGCGAAGCGTTCAGCCTGCTCGGCAACGCGATCGAGGGGCACAAGGATGAATTCCCGGCGGCGGCCGCTCCGGCGCTGTTTCCGCCCAATGCACTTGGCTTCTACGACTTCGCCGGCAATGTGTCGGAGTGGGTCAACGACCTTTACCTGTCGTTCATTGCCTCCACACCGGTAACCGATCCACTCGGTCCCACCGACAGCAAGGGTCACGCGTATCGTGGCTCCAACTGGCGCACGGTACATACCACGGAGCTGCGTTTCCCCTGACGCGAAGGCGGCAACGAGGCTACGGATGTCATCGGCTTTCGTGTCGCGCGTTACGTGGCGCCCGAATAGGCCCGGAAACAGACGATAAGGAGAATGGGTCATGCGTAATCTGCTCTTCAGCGTGTTCGCAATCGGGGTGGCCGCGGTAGCCGCCATGACCGCGACCACGGCCATGCTCAATGCCCCACACCGCAGCGTGCCCGCGGCCGTGGCCACCGTCGACACGCCACCCGCGCTGCCTGCGCAGCATTCAATCGAAGGCTCGGCGACGCCACCGACCGGCGGCAACACCTCGGCACCGGCCACGCCAGCCGACGGCGCGAAGCCAGCCGCGAGCGGCGAGCCGGGCGCGACTGGCGAAGAAGAGGCCGACAAGGATCCGTACGAAGGTATCGCCGAGGAAGAACTGCCGCCCGACCTGCAGTACAGCGCCGATTCCAGCGTGAGTTTCCCCACCAACATTTGACACCGAAAATTTCCATGTACGGCATCCACTTCGATCACCACACGCTTTCCATCGCACGCGATGGCGAGTTGCTCGCGAGCGAGCCGCTGGCGGTCGAAACCACCTCGGGCGAATCGCGCGCCGGTGCCGCCGCGCTGGCCATTGCTCGCGGTCGCCCGGACGATGTGTCGCTGAATCACTGGCGCGAGCTCGGCAGCAACGAATCGGCATCGCGCAACGTGGCCCGCGAGATGCTCGTCCACCTGCACGCGCTGGGCGTCGCCGAGCGCATCGACGCGATCATCGCCGTGCCCGCCGATCTCGAGCCCGGCGCACTCGCCGCGCTGCGCGGCGCGTTGCACGCGGCCGGCGTGGATGCGCGTGATTTCGTCGACGCGGCGGCACTGAGCGCCGCGGCGGTGGCCGAGCGCGGGCACTTCGTGCTGCTCGAGGCCGGCTGGCGCTCGGCCACGGCCACGCGAGTCGCCGGCGGACCGGAATGTTCCATCGAAGAAGCCTTCGTGAGCGAGCGCGCCAATCTGCTCGACGTCTACGACTTCTGGCTGATGGCAGTGGCGGCGGTCATGGTCAAGAACACGCGCTTCGATCCGTTGCTGAGCCTCGAATTCGAACAGCGTCTGTTCGCCAGCCTGCCGCAGGTGGCCGCGCGAGCCGCGACCGAAGGCCGCGCCGAGGCCATGCTCGAAGACGCCGGATCGAGATTCGCGGTCGACGTGGATGCGCAGCTGTTCGCCGATGCGGCGCAGTTTTTCTACCGCGAGCTCGCGCGCCTGGCGCGTTCGGCGCGCATCGCCGGGCAGAGCGCGGCGCTGGTGATGCCGGCCGAGTCGCGTCGCTGGCCGGGCTTTCTCGCGCGCGTGCTGGAACATGAACAGGACGGCCTGGTGATCGCGCCCGCCGGACTTGCCGCGGTTGCCGCGTCGTTGCAGGTGGCCGATGCGTCCGCAACGCCGCGCCTGCGCCGACGTGTGGCGCGGCTTGCCGACCATCCTCTCGCGTCCAGCGTCGAATACGTGTCGTCGGTCACTGCCTCGCCGGGGCGTGCGCTGCCGGTCACGCACATTCTCTATGGCGGCGACTCGATGCGTTTCCCGGATGGCGGGCTCTCGATCGGCACCGAGGAAATCTCCAACACGCCGCACATCGCCCTGCCACGTGCGGCGGCCGGCGTCTCGCGCCGGCACTGCTCGCTGCGCCGGGAAGGCGACGGCACCATGCTCATCGATCACAGCCGTTTCGGTACCTGGATCAACGGCGCGCGCGTGCGCGAGCGCGCCCCGGTGCGTCCGGGAGATCGCGTGCGCGTCGGCACGCCCGGCGTCGAATTCACGTTGATTTCGGCGGCGGCATTCTCGAGGGAAGAACCGGCATGAGAAAAAAGCGGCGCGCATTCGAAGTCTTCACGCTGTCGTTCCTCGACTGCATCTGCTGCGGCTTCGGCGCTGTGGTGCTGTTCTATACCATCGTGCAGGCGCAGGCCGGCGCGCAGGAAATCCTGCGCCTCGATCAGCTCACGGGTGAAGTGCGCAAGCTCGAGGAAGAAGTGAAAGTGGGCATGCGCAACCTGGTGTTGTTGCGCAATACGCTCGAGAAGACCGACGAGGACGCGGCCGCCGCCAAGGCGCGTGCCATCCGCGTGGCCGCCGAGCTGAAGAAGCTGCAGCAGACCTCCGTTCACGAAGGCGACACCATCGCGACGCGCGAGCACATCAACAAGCTCATCGCCGACATCAAGTCGCTGGAAGAGGGCAACAAGCGTCTCGCAGGTGGCGCGCTCGACAAGGGTCCCGCCGGCGATCGCATCAAGGCATTTCGTGGCCGTGGCGAGCGGCGTTACATCAGCGCGTTGCGCGTCAAGGGCAAGCGCATCCTCGTGCTGCTCGACACCTCGGCGAGCATGATGGAAGACGACGTCGTCAAGGTGATCCGACTGCGCAACCAGCCCGAGGCGGCACGCAAGCTCGCGCCCAAGTGGCGGCGAGCGGTCGACATGGTCGAGTGGGTGAGCGCGCAGCTGCCCGCCAACAGCCAGTTCCAGGTCTATGGCTTCAATGTGAAAGCCAAGGCAGTGGTGCCGGATACCCAGGGCAAGTGGCTGGATTCGAACGACCCGCGCGCCATCAACAATGTGCTTTCCGCCACGCGCAACATCGTGCCGGGTGAAGGCACCAGCCTGGTGAACGCGCTCATCGCCGTGCGTACCATCAATCCGCAACCCGACCAGATCATCCTGATCACCGACGGCCTGCCCACCCAGGGCTCGGTGCCGCCGTCGCGCAAGTTCATCAACGTGCGCGACCGCGAGAAGTTGTTCGACGATGCGGCCAAGACCGTGACGCGCGACATGCCGATGGACGTCGTGCTGCTGCCGATGAAGGGCGACCTGCTGGCGGCGCATGCCTTCTGGCGCCTGGCGCGCAAGACCGGCGGTTCGTACGTGGTTCCCTCACGCGACTGGCCATGAGGTACTCCGATGGGCATCGGTAAACGTCGCGAATTCGAAGTCTTCACGCTGTCGTTCCTCGACTGCATCTGCTGCGGCTTCGGCGCCATCATCCTGCTGCTGGTGCTCACCGATGTCGGTCAGCCCATCGTCATCGAGCGCAGCGAGAAAGATCTCAAGGGGCAGATCGACGCCCTGCAGCGCCAGCTTTTCGACCTGCGTGGTGAGACCGAAATCCTCAACCGCGAAATGCAGGGCCGCGTCAAGGAGCGCGATGACGAGAAACTCAAGGCCGCCGTACTCGCCGGCGACCTCTCCAAGATCCGCGGAGAGTACAAGGCGAGCGAGGGCGATGCCGCGGTCGCCAACAAGGTGGAGCAGGAACTCGTAGCCGTGTACCAGACGCTCACCGCCGAGCAGGCACGTCTTCTCAAGAACGCGCCGAAAAAGATCGAAACCACCCCCGCGGTCGGCGGCATCCCGGTCGACAGTGAGTGGATCATCTTCGTGATCGACACCTCGGGCAGCATGCAGGCCGACAACTGGGAAAATGCCCAGATGGTCATGAAGGAGATCCTCGACATTTATCCGAAGGTGAAGGGCTTGCAGATCCTCGATGACGAGGGCAAGCCCATGTTCCCGGGCAGCAAGGGCCAGTGGATGCAGGACACGCCCGCGCAACGCACGAAGATCGTTTCCACCATGGTCAATTGGAAGCCCTACAGCAACTCCAGCCCGGTGGAAGGCATCGGCGCGGCCGTGCAGGGCTGGTGGGCCGCCGACAAGAAGATCAGCGTGTATGTGATAGGCGACGATTTCACCGGCGGCTCCATCGAAGCGGCATTGTCGGCGGTGCGAAAATACAACCCCATGGACCGCCAGGGCCGGCACCGCATCCGAATCCACGCCATCGGCATGCCCGATGGTCCCAATTCCCCGCCGTTTATCAATTCGCGTTTTGCTGCTCTAATGCGTGCCATGTGTGACGACAACGAAGGCACCTTCGTTGGCCTCACGGTTGGCGGCGCGAGCTGCGCGATCAAGATCGACGTGCTGGGTACGCCGCGCTGCGTTAGTTAGGAGCCCATGAATCGCCTCACGCAACTTTCGCTCGGGCTGACTGCCGCCACATTGCTGGGTGGCTGTGCGGCGGTGGCGGTGCGGCCGGAAGGCGAACTGCCTCCGCCGCTGATCATGCCCACGCCCGCCAAGGTGGGCGTGGTGGTCACGCCCGAGACCGGCAGCTACATGCACAAGGAATCGCGCGCCAGCGTCAACTACGAGGCGCACCTGGGTGAGGCGCACAAGCACCTCGTCGAACAGATCTTCAAGGCCGAGTTCTCCGATGCGCGCATGTTCGACAGCGTCGATGCGGCGCGACTCGAGCCCGGCCTGATGGCGATCTTCGAGCCACGCATCGAGCAGTTCTCGTTTGCGAGCGCGCGTGAAACCGGCGGCACGTATTGCGCGGTGACCATCCGCTACCAGATCGCCATCTTCGCGCCCAATGGCGAACCGGTCGACACGCTCACGCTCACGGGATACGGCAGCGGGCCGGCGCCCAAGATCGGCAACGGCGAAGAAGAGCTGGCGATTGCCGCCTTCGCAGCGATGCGTGATGCGGCGGCGAAATTCCTCACGCAGTTCCAGGGGCTGGACGTTGCCAAGCCATTGCTGGCATCGCAGGCATTGCAGCCGAAGGTGCAGCCGCTCCCCGGATCCGCCGAGTCCGTCGCGGCCGCGGTGGAGATGAGTATCGAGACGGTGCCGATCAACGATGTGCCGGTGGCGCAGACAGCTTCTACGTCTTCTCCGGCTCCGGCTTCTTCTCCGCCTCCGGCGCCTTCTGCTCCTCCGGAGCCTTCTCAGGTTCCGCCCCAGATGGCGCCTGAGAATCCGTCGACGTCGCTTTAACCAGCACGCGTTCGATAAACACCACGTCTTCGGTGGCGACTGCCGCGCCATTCTCGATGCGCGGCGCAAAACGCGAACGTTTCATTGACGTCACCGAGTTCTTCACGACGGCATCGGGCACATCGGTGGTCGGCGAGGTCACATTGTCCAGCCGGCCGTCGCGGTCGACGGTGAAGTGCAATTCCACCACCTTGAGCACGGCCTCTGCAGGGTCGAGCTGCGATCGATCGATCGAGCTGATTGAAGGGCGGTAGGCCAGGATGCGCGGCACCTCGAGGTACTTGGTGGCGTTCACCTCGGAGAATGACTTCCACGCATCCGCATAGGTGTCATAGGCACGGCGCAGCGCGTTGGTGACCAGGTACCAGTCGCCGAGATCCGTGAGCACCTCGCCGCGCAGCTGGTGGTTGACCGGCGCATTCGAATCGATGACCGACAGCGCCGTGACCAGCGTGGCCTCGCCGCGCCGCTGCTGCGTACCTTCGCCAAAGACCGGCGCACCGACCGCGCCCGAGTTGAAGGTGCCGCCGGTGTCCGCGCCCTCTACGCCGTAGAACAGCTCGAGCCGGTAAGACCGCGCGATGCCACGCAGCGGTCCGACACGCCGCAGGTCGTTCTCCGGCGCGGCTCGCGTCAGGATGGAGAGCGCACGCTCGTAGATATTGCGTTCGCTGGTGTAGCGGTGATCGTTTTCGTACCAGCGGGCGAGCTTGTCGAGCCGGTCGAGGAGCTTCACCGAACTGCGGCCGTAGGCGGCTTCCTCCACGCGCATGGCGTAGAGGCTTTCCTTCTCCGCTTCGACGAAGCGGCCGGTGGCGGCATAGGCGTCGATCAGCACGTCGATGAACTCCACCTGCCCGATGTTGAACAGGCCATCGGTGTTGCGCGACAGGTCGGCGGCACGCTTGAGCGCGACGACGGCCGATTGCGGATCGTTGGCGCCCATGAAACTGACCCCGAGCCCGTGCAGGGGGCGAATCTGCGCCTTGTCGGCCAGCGTCGACTTGGCCTGCAGGATGCGCAGGCTGCGCTGGTACATCTCGATGGCGGCCCCGAAGTTGCCGAGCTTGTAATTGACCGTGGCCAGGTTGGTGAGGGGGGTGGCCAGCGGCAACTCCTCCGGCCCGTATTGTTCCTCGGTGAGCTGGACGAGTCTTTCGGCCAATGGACGGGCGGTCTCGTACTGGTGCGCGTCGTACTGGACGCGAAATTCCTTGTAAACCGCCAGGCGGTCGGAGTCCGTGACGGCAAACGCCGGCGGCGCGGACAACATGAGGACGAATACGGAAGCGGCGGCACCGAGCCACCCCGTGTATTTGACGGTAGCCATGTGCCGCAGCCTACCGCTTTTCAAAGCGTTATTGCGATACCGCGCCCGGTACGGCCCGTTCCGGGGCTATAGAGATGAGTCGGGGTGCCTTCCCCGATGTCCTCCCGCCTCACCGGGGAGGACGAGCAGGGGTGGCGGTGCACCCTGGCCATGTCCCGATGCCGTTGGTGACGCCACCCAGGGCGCGGGGCGAGGTGGGCGCGCGCTTCAGGTAGTTAGCCGGCGGCGTTTGGTTCTTCGGCCCGGCGGATTGCCCCGGCGCACGGAAGGCAGCGCGCTTGCGCCCGGACTTGTGCAATGCGGGGCGCCGTCCGGCGTGATGGGTATCCGGTGAGATTGCCGCCCGTGCCGCGACGTGTCGAGTCGCCCTTCCTTCCTACAGAACGCAGCGGCGGATTTGCGAAGATGGCTTCCTGGAAGGAGTTCTGAATGACAAAGCAGATCGGTTACATCATTGGCAGCCTTCGCAAGGATTCCTGGAATCGCAGGCTCGCGAACGCGCTGATCAGGCTCGGGCCGCCGGATTTCAATTTCAAGGAACTGAGGATCGGCGACCTGCCGCTGTACGACCAGGACGACGATCGAAGCCAGGCGCCGGAAGTGCAGCGGCTCAAGAGCGAGCTGCGCGCGGTGGATGCGGTGATGTTCGTGACCCCCGAGTACAACCGCTCGATTCCCGGCGTCCTCAAGAACGCACTGGACCATGCCTCGCGACCGTATGGCCACAGCGCCTGGACCGGAAAGCCCGCGGGCGTCATAGGCGCATCGCCGGGTGCGATCAGCACGGCGGTCGCACAACTGCATCTGCGTACCATCCTCGCGTACCTCGACATGCCGACGCTGGGGCAGCCTGAAGCCTACATCCAGGTTCGGGATGGCTTTTTCGACGAGGCCGGCAACATCACCAACGCCGAGACGCGCAAGTTCCTGCACAGCTGGATGGACAAATACGTCGCCTGGGTGAAGCGCCTCACCGGTTGAGTCCTGAATATCTGGCCCT
>Ga0190270_10000678_pt1 | contig 15094 bp, 11 predicted proteins | sample Popmic320T_FD_133748 | JGI IMG/M metagenome (GOLD analysis project Ga0190270, IMG submission 133748) | Populus adjacent soil microbial communities from riparian zone of Weber River, Utah, USA - 320 T | ecosystem: Environmental > Terrestrial > Soil > Riparian zone | place: USA: Utah | collected... | reverse complement strand
CCATCCATGCCTGCCGTTTGGGGACCATTTAGGATTCCCGGCGCACCGTTGTTCGCTGATGTTCCGCCGCTCTACATTGCCAAGGCAGTCACCGATTGCCGAGCGGCTAGCGGGCTTCAGCCGGCTGCCGGCTTGATGCCTCCATTCCGAATATCCGACAGCCTTATTGCCAAGGCGGCTCTACTCGCTCAGTAACGAACGCCATGAAGAACATCACCATCGAAATCCCTCGCAACGGAGCATTGGTTCAACTCCTGCTTCGCGGCAGCGCGTCCTCTGGTCGGGCCGTGATCGTGGCATCCGACGACGTTGAGATTCTTTTCACGCAGCCAGCAACCGCAGCAACGGCCCGTCCTAAATCGCCATTGGCAAGGAACACCGAAAAAGCATCCGCGAAGGCAACGGCCCACGACCTCGATGGCATATTGAAGCGCCTTATCAAACTCAAGCCAACCAAACGCGATACTGCGGCTAACTCCATCATGGCGATGTTCCAATTCAAATCACCAATTAGCCTCGCGACCGCCAATCAAATTCTCGAAGATCTTCGCAGACGAGGCTCCGTGACAATTGATGCCAACAGCAGGCTCCAATTCCCCAACGCCTAGCGAACAGTGCTCTGCGTCCACCTGACCCATGACCATGACTCGCCAAGATAGCATTCACAGCCAACCGATACTTGATCTCCTGAACATTCGCGCCCACCCAATCCCCGTGCGAAATAACAAGGAGAACATTCCCGCCGCCCTGGATTGGCCACAAAACGAGCGTCCCGACCATGGCGGGGTCTATGCCTTTTGGTGGAGGAAGGGATTGACGGATCTTTTGACGCAGATCGAAAACCACACGGTCGCTTTCCACGGCCCAGGAGGCCAAGATGCCGAAGTGATTCTGCTCACGGTTAACGAATGTGACTTCAACGAGTGCAATGGAATGGTCCCACTCTATATCGGAAAAACCCAACAATCGATTGCCACGCGGGTTGGGCAGCACTTGTTGCTCAAAACGCCATGGAGCATTCCACGGAATTTGGGTCACGGAATGCACAAGCGTAAAACCACCGCGTGTCAGGTCAGGGACCGATTCGATAGATTATTTCACTCAACTGAAGACACGAGGAGCCTGCTTGTGGAAAACCTTGCACTCTCGTGGGTCGAAATCGATTGCTGGAAGCAGAGATTCTTCTTCGAAGTCTACGCGATCGGCCATTATCGGCCCCTGTTCAACCTCGATTGCGAACGCTGACGTGATACGTGATAAGTCACCTCGATCCGAGTCTCCCTAAACACAGAGACACAATAAAGAGAGCTTTTTGAGACGTGAGATGCCCTTCGCTTGCACTCTTGGTTCGCGGGAACTCTGCCTTTCCCCGTGATAAGAGAAAGTTTTTCTCGCCAACCGCTCGCTGTCCCTGTATCCCGGCCGCATCTATGGCCACAGTACCAAAAAAGGTAGCAGAGCGACTCATCGCCGGGATCAAGCGGTATCAGCCGATTCTCGCCGCCGCCAAGGCCCGCGATGTCGGAGAGGCTGATACCGTCACGATCATCAAGGACATGCTCGCCGACGTGTTCGGCTATGACAAATATTCGGAAGTCACGTCCGAGTATGCCATTCGCGGAACGTTCTGCGACCTCGCCACAAAAATCGACGGCACCCTCCAGGCGCTCATTGAGGTAAAGGCCATCGGGATGGACCTCAAGGATGCCCATGTCAAACAGGCCGTGGACTACGCCGCCAACCAGGGCGTTGACTGGGTGCTGCTCACGAACGGCATCTCATGGCGAGTCTATCACATTGTCTTCGCCAAGCCCATCGACCAGGAACTGGTGATCGATATTGATTTCTGCTCCCTGAGCCCGAAAGCTCAAAACGACATCGAATTGCTCTACCTCTGGTGCAAAGAGGGCTGGGTTCGTTCTGTTCTTGGCGAGTTTCACACCCAAAAACAGGCGCTCAGTCGCTTTTTCATCGGTGCTACCATCCTTACGGACCCGGTGCTGGATGTTATCCGCCGCGAACTTCGCCGGGTATCTCCGGAAGTGAAGATCGAGACCGAACAGATAAAGGCAGTGCTCACCAACGAAGTAATAAAGCGGGAAGTCATGGAAGGAGAGAAGGCAGAAGAGGCCAGAAAGAAAATCGCCCGCATGCAGCAGAAGGCCCTTAAGCCCACGGCTCCAAAACCGGCGCCGGCGATCACCCCGGACTTTGTGCCGCCGGCAGAGCATCGGCCTGGCGACGAAGTGTTGGAGGGTGCGCGACCCGCTGAGTAATCTACGCGTTGCTCTCCCGCGACGTTCTCACCGCCCATTACCTTGGGAAGCTGAGCGCCATGGTCGCGGCGGTATGAAAGAAAGAACCTCGACGCGCAGAACAGACGTGAAACGCCCGCGCAAAGAATTTTCAGACGCCGACAAGGCGTTCATCTACAAACGTGACCGCGCCACCTGCGCCTTCACGGGGCAAAGCCTTTGGATTCTAGATCACGGCGCTTCTCCTCTGCATGAAATAGACTGGGTGGATCACATCCGGCCCTCGTCCCGCGGTGGCAGCGCCAACAGAGACAACGGCGTCTGCGCGTCGTCGGGGGCGAACTACAAAAAGGGAAACAATACCAGGGACGCCGATTTCTGGTTTTGGCACGGACAGCCTACAGAGACGTGTCTTTACTATGCGGGAGGAGCGCTCCCCTGGCTGATGGTACAACTGAAGAGGCTCGCCGGTCTTTGCGAGAGCGACTGGTATCTGAACCGGGCGTTCAACAGTGTGTTGATTGCCGTCGACCAAATCAACGAGCCTGACGGTGCACAACGCACCCCGCGCTACTGGTGCAAGGCGGCGCTGAGCAAACTCGAACAGTGGCGCAAGTATTCCGAGAATGATCCTCCGCTGGAAAAACGGCGCATTCTGCTGAAGCCGTTGGGAGGCGATCAACTGCTCCTGCTGTCGCTGCGAACGTGTGTGACACTTCATGCGGTAATGAACGTGGTCCGGAAGCTCGCGCCCTACGCCCTCGCTAATGACATGGCTGACAGCCGATTCCTCAAGGCACTCCAGGCGAAGCGTCCTGACAGAGCGAAGCAGATCATTGCGAAAGCGAGGGCAAACAGGAAGGTCAGCCGGCAACTGATCGCCTGGATGCGCCGCAACCTCGAGGCCGTGGGCGGAACGGGGATTCACCGGAAACTGGAGGAGGACGAATAAGCAGATGAAACCGGACGAAGCCGCTAAAACGCTGCTCACTACGACAAATCGCCTGCGTCTTGATGACGCCGTCATTCATGTGAATGCTGAGCGGCGGATCAATGTTCGCGGCTCGCTTTGGCGGGATGCCAAAAAAGAGCAATTTCACCTCCATCTGACACTACCAAATGGCATTGTGCTCGACAACAATCGGAGCCGCATCATTACTCCAGAACAGTTCTGGAAGATTGAGGGCAGGCTGGAAAACGAAATCTGGTTCCATTGCCGTGATTTCCCGTCGGGAAGTAACTCGTCGTGGAACCGTATTGATGGAGAGTCGCCAGAGACCATTCAGTTCACACCCCATCAGATCTCTTTGGTCCGTGAGTACACCGAGGAAATCGAGAGGCAGCGAATCGAACGGAGACAAGAGACATTTCAGTTGCTCGATAAGGTGGCAGCCAAACGGGAAGCGAGCGGTCCGTCTGCCAAGCCGACCGAACGTGATCCAATCGGATACTGGTCAGCATCCGTGATGATTCCGGGGGTGAAAGTCATTTTTAAGAATGAAACCACCACCATAACAGAGAAGAATCCTTTGTTCGGAGAACGGGGTCGGAAACCCGGAGACACACTGGTGGGAAAAAGGGACGGATGTATCTACGGTATCCTGCAGCACGAAGACTCAGCCGAAGTGGTATTTCAGGAACAGGGAGCGGACCACAGATCCCAAAGTCTTGAAGACTTCGAGGAGCGGTTGCAATCCTTACTCCGTGCCCTCGCCTTTGTGAACGGCTGGGAGCCCTGGTGGCAGCGCAGGACGATTAAGCGGGGTTCTGATGTCGTGCTTGATGAACTTCGACCGCTCGGTCAGGCACCAGTGTCGGAACTGGCTCCTTTGTCCGAACGCGCCTGCCATTTCGGAGCAAATATCATTGGGCTCATCAACTGCGCTTGGGATTTTTTCCGCAGCGATCCTGGTTCCGAAACGATCTCCCGGATACTCCACCTAATCCGCCAAGCGACTCAAAAGGGAACGCCTCTGGCTATTGGCCTTCTTGCGCAATGCACCTTGCTTGAGGGTGTCATTGAGGTGCTTCATGCGCGTCTCGATCCTCCCGCAAAGGGATTCACAGACGGGGTCTTCGCTGCACTGACGGGGCATTTGCTCGATAAACTTGCTCAAGCACATCCAAGTGTCATGCCGGAAATGCCGACGCCTGAACAATCCGCCGCGTTAGTCGAAGCCAAAACCCGTTTAGCCAATTTCGTGGGCTCTGCGCGGTTATTGCGCCCGGAAGATAAGCTCCGCCGGGTTGCTGCTCACTTCGGGCTGAGTGATGCCGGATTCGTCGCTCCGCTTCTCAAAGAATGGAAGGCTCATCGAAACCCATTGGCACACGGAAGCGAGAAAAAAGGCGCTCCGGGTGAAACCATGATGGCTTACAGCCGGATCGCCGGTGCGCTCTACATTCTGGTCGCGAAATCCATGCGATATTCGGGCCGGATCGTAGCCAGCAGGTTTGAAGATCGAGATGCGCAAATCTGAGCGAGCGCATGATCCCTATCGGGAGGGAAATCCGAAGACTTCAAAGAACTCGTTCCAGAACGCCTGCCGCCCACACTTTTCGGAGGTCACTCCCTTCCATCAGCGGGAGAAGGCAATGGCGCGGTGTTTGATTTCATTCCATGAGAGCGGCATGGCCCGGGCATTGGCACGGGGAGGAGGGGATAACAACCGGGGATGAAACGGCAAAACGTGCCTGACAAACTAGCAGAGTCCCTCAAACCGACCCGGGGCGTGTGGCCGGCAGGGTGCCCGGCGGGAGTTAACTTCGAGACTACCCCATAAACCCGAGATCCGGACTGGCGAAGCGGTGGAGGTTGGGGAAGACGGTGGCGAGTTCGGTGCTGCCGACGCCGAACCATTTGGCGAGGGTGGCGGCGTATTCGTCCACGCTGGTGGTCGGGATGTAGCGGCCGCGGGCGTTGCCGGAGTCCACGTCGCTGGAGCCACCGAGCGTGAGGTTCGGGATGTCGCCGTAGATGTCGTTGCCGTTCACGGCGCCGCCGACGACGAGGACATGCCCGCCCGGACGAACTCCCATCCTTCAAACGCAGGATCGAATCACAGCCTTCCCCGGCTGCTGCGGGGTAACTTCCGCTCTGCGGGTCTTGCCATCCCCCCACACCGTCCGTAAGGTTTGCTGAATGACAGCCCGCTCCATCTCCGTCCGGAGAGTCCGCATCCCGCACGTTTTTGTTGAGGCAAAGGCGTATTCACTCTCATGCCACGCCATGAACCCTATAGACCACTACCCCCAGACCGTTATCTGGTCCGATGAGGACCAGTGCTACATCGGCTACTGCCCGTCATTTTTTGTCGGCGGTGCCTGCCACGGTTCCGATCCGGTGAAAGTGTTGCGCGAACTGCGCGGGCACATCGCCGGCGAGATCAAACGCTATCGTGCCGGGGGCTTGAAGCTGCCGCGTGCAGCGAATGTGAAACGCCCGCGGCAAACGGTGGGAGCAGCCACGGCTGCATGAAGTGCGCTGAGCGATGACGCGATGTAGCGGGTGTGGCGAAGCCCACCCGTGTTGGTCGATGCGCGGAAACGCAAACACGGCTCGCCTGCCGGCAGAGCCGCGCTACGATTCTCACGCTGCGCACCTTAACGCTGCTACCCCATGAACCCCAGATCGGGATTGGCGAAGCGGTGGAGATTGGGGAAGACGGTGGCGAGTTGGGTGCTGCCGACGCCGAACCATTTGGCTAACGTGGCGGCGTATTCGTCCACGCTGGTGGTCGGAATGTAGCGGCCGCGGGAGTTGCCGGAATCCACGTCGCTGGGGCCGCCGAGCGTCAGGCTCGGGAGGTCGCCGTAAATGTCGTTGCCGTTCACGGCACCGCCGACGACGAGGGCATGGCCGCCCCATGCGTGATCGCTGCCGCCTGTGGCATCGGTTTTGTTGGGCGTCAGAGTACGGTTGAAGTCACTGCTGGTGAAAAGGGTCACTTCGTTTTGCACGCCCAGTTCCACCATGGCGTCGTGGAAAGCTTTGACGGCGTCGTCCATTTCGGTGAGCAGAGGCTCGTGACCGCCCGCGCCGGTGCTGGTCTGGTTGTCGTGGGTGTCGAAGCTGCCCAACTCGGCGTAAAAGATCTGGCGCTTCTGGCTGAGCGTATTTCGTGCGGCGATGAGTTTGGCAATCATCTGAAGTTGCTGGCCGGTGCCCGTGGCGGGGAAGACGGTGGTGAGGGTCACGCCCGCGAGAGCGCTGCTGAGGAGGATGTCTTTCTCATACGCGCGCTTCTGCGTGCCGGCGTAAGCGCTCTCGAGGAGGTTGGTGCGCCCGGCATTCATGATCGTTTGGAAGGCGCGCATCCGTCGTCCCTCCGGCGAGGTGGAGTAGTCGGAAGCCTCGGGATTGAGTTTGTCGGCCTGCGTGGCCGTGGGCTGGTAGGCATTGGCGTAGTTGGTGCCATAACCAAAATAACTAACCGAACCGCCAGTGGTGACGGCATACTGCACGGTGCTGCTGCCGACCTGATAGGCATTGGCGCCGGCGAGGGTCATGCTGATGGAAATCTGCGCGCCGAGGTCTTCATTCCATGACGAGAGCAAATCACCCATCCGTCCGCCCCAGCCGGTGGTGAACGGTTTGTCCGGCACGCTGCTTTGCCACTGCACCTGCTGGTCGCTGTGGCTGAAGAGCTGCGGCGGCACTGCGACGCTGCGGCTGGTGTAGTCGGCCTTCGTCATCGGCGCGACGAGCGTGCCGACGTTGGCAATGACCGCGCAATCGCCGCTGGCGAAGAGTTGTTTCAACTTTGGCAGCTTGTGATGAAACGCATAAGTGCTGCCATCGGCGTAGGTGGCCGGCGCAATGGTCGTGGGGGCCAGCGAGGCCGCACTGACACTCAGAATCCCGCGCCCGGCATCGTAGGCCGTGCGGTTGGTGCCGCTCACGGGGATGATCGTGTTGTTCGAGTCGTTGCCGCCTTTCAGGAAAAGGCAGACCATTCCTTTGTATCCCGGAATGGTCCCGCCCCCCTGCGCCAGCGCGGACCCGATACCGCGAAGGTGAAAGAGCGTGTTGGCAACGGCGCTGGTCGTGAGCGCAGTGGTGAAGGAACGGGAGAGGAAGGAGCGACGGTTCATGGAAGTTGATGGTTGAGAGTTGATTGTTGATAGTGGGTCCAGTGCTCAGTGCTCAGTGCTCAGTGCTCGGTGCTCGGTGCTCGGTGCTCGGTGGTCAGTGGTCAGGAGTCAGGAGCTTGGTGCTTGGTGCTTTTCAGCTACCGCTGAATGACGTAGTCCGGCGACGTGATTGTCAGATACAGGGCGGTCCGAACCTTCTCCGTGCTGTCCGCGATGCCATTCACGGCGGTGACGATGGCATCCTTGGTCGCGGTGCTCATTTGATGCGCGCAGAAGAGGCGGTCGTAGAAGTTCACGAGGCCCGTGGCTCCGCCGCTGGTGAGGGCGGAGTTGGCGGCGGTGAGGCTGAGAGTGAGGCGGGTGTATTGCTGGCTGGCGCCTGGCACATTCTCATAAAGCGGCCCGGGATTGCTGCCGCCGCTGGGCAGGTTCCAGATGAGGCCGTAGTGGAAGTTGGGATTGGTCACCACGTTGGTTTCGTTGGTGAGTTGGAACTCCGGAGTGACGAGACCATTGCTCTGGAGTTCACCGGGGAACACGTAGTCCGGGGTGAACCAGTTGAAGACGCTCGGGGCGTTTAGTGGGGCCTGCGGCAGTGACTGATTCGTCGCGCTGCCGGTCCGAATCAGCACAAGGTGCGTGCCGGCGGTCACGTCGGAGATGACATAGCCGTATGGAGTGAGCGTCGCGGTATCGAAGAAGTTTCCGCCGGTGCCGGAGGTGGCGCCCATGGCGCGCAGCATGTGCAGGAACGCGATGATCGGCTCGCGCTGTTTGCCGTAGCTGGCCTGACTGGTCTGCGTCTGCGTGCGCGCCTCGTAATCGGTAAGGATGGTCTTCACCACGGCGCCAAGATTCCCGCGCACGCCGGCGCCGTCGTTGCTGAACTTGTTGGCCACGCGATAGACATAGCCGCGGCTGGGATTGCTGGTGACGAGCCGCTGAATGAGCCGGCGGGCGATGAATGATGGTGTGTTCGGGTGAGTGAAGAGCGCGTCCATCGCAGCGTCGAGGTCGGCGTCGCCCGACTGACCGGCGGGAATGGTGACGCCGTTGACGATGTTCTTCACGCCGGTGTCGTGGCGGGTCTGATACATCTTCAGCGGATAGTAAAACGCCGCCTGGGCGTAGGGCAGTCCGCCGCCGTAGTTGAAATTGTTGTTGTCGGTGATCGCGCCGTTGTTGTTCCACTGACTGAGCAGCGGGAACCCGCCGGCCTGCTGCTTGGAGTAGCTCCAGCCGGTAAAGACTTTCGCCAGTTCGGTGATGTGATTGTTGTCATACGTGGCGGTCGGCTGGCCGGTCGCATCCAGTTTCAGCGTGCCGTCGGGATGGAGATTCACCAGCCCGATGGTGAACAACTGCATGATCTCGCGGGCGTAGTTTTCGTCAGGACTGACGCCGGTGGCGGGATCATACTTCTGGTTTTTGACCATGCTCAGGTAGTTGGCCATGATCGGATGAAGCGTCACGTCTTCGAGCAGCGTGCGGAAATTGCCGAACGCATGGCGCGCGAGCATGTCGTAGTAATCGGCCGTGCCGTAGTGGCGGTTGCGCACGGTGCTGTTCCCGAGGGAGACGACGAAAATCTCGCTGAGGGCCATGGCCACACGCTGGCGGAGCTGATCGCGGCCCCATGTGGACTGGAACCACCAGCCGCCGGAAAGATTTTGCGACAACGGCGGCCGGTCGTCGGCGACTCCAGCGGCGATGCCGCGGGCAACGGTCCAGTTGTCAGCCGACATCGTGTAATTCCGCAGATTCGGCAGCGGCGTGAGCGCCGGGTTCATTTGCTCGTCAACCCAAGCGCTGACGCCTTTTGTTTTTACCTCGGTGATGAGCGCGTCGTTCGCGCCGAAGGTCGCTTGGGCGATGAACCGCTCCACGTCGCGGTCCAACTCGGTGCCAGTATAAGCGGGCGCGGGTCCAGGGTCGGCTGGCGGTGTAAAGGCGATGCTACCCTGCGTAAGCTGGAAGTCACCGCGCACTTCGCCGCTCGGATAGTTCATCGTGTGAACGTTGACGTAGATGCTGTTGCTCGTGAGCGCGTCGAGGATGGCCTGATCGCTGCCAAGCGAGCCCACACCTGTCTCAGGGAACGGCCAGACGTCGTCCACCACCTGGCCGCTTTCGAGGTGGTGAATGATCTCGCGCGTCGGGATGTAGTGCAGATGCGCGCCGTCTTCCTCCGGCTGAGCGGAGCCGAGATTCGTAAACGTGAGTGATGTGCGAATGGTAGAATGGTCGCCGCTGAGCCAGATGGTCGAGTAGCCGCTGCCATTCGTCGTCACGCCGCTCTGGGCGGTGAGTTGCGCGAAGTAGAACGTTTCGGTCTGCGTCTGAAAGTCATCGATCCTGACCGATCCGGCCGCCGGCATTCCGACGGTATAGCCGTTGCCGGTGACGAGCGAAAACGTCAGTGTTTCCGGTACTTCCCGGTGCGTGTCCTTGATGGGTGTCACGGGGAAGTCGATCTGATTGCAGCCAAAGGCAAAGCCGGCCGTGCCGCTGAAGCTGCCCGTGTAGTCTTCGCCGGCGACCGGGCGGCCGCTGATCGTGTAGGCGACATCCAGCGCCGCGAGTCCGCCGGTGCGAACCAGCCGGATCGTCCCGCCTTCCGGCATGTTGTTAGCCGTATCCGCTTCGTAAGCCTGACCGTCGATGACCACCGCGGTGAGCACATTGCCCGTAGCCGTAATGGCTGCGGCCAAAGTGGTGACATCATCCGTGCCGGCGACCGTTTGCGGGTTGGCAGGATCAAGGCAGGCCGTCAGTTCCTCCCAGTCGCTGAGGGCGTCATTGTCAGAGTCGCGGTCATGGCAGGCGATGCGGTAAAACTTCTTTCCCCCGGCCGGCGGCAGAGTGATCGTCGCAGACAGCGTGCTTCCCGTGCCGTTTTGTGCGCTGCCCTCCTGTGCCCAGGCAGCCAAATCGGCGCTGCTTTCAACGAAGTACGATTTCCCGCTGACCGACGGCCACGAGAGCACCCGCTGCGATGCCGTGGCCCCGGAGGACAAAGCGATGTCGAGCTTTGACGAGGCATTGCGTGGATCGGTACCGGAGATGCTCTCCGACGAATTGGTCATGCCGTCTCCGTCGGTGTCGGCGGATGCGTTGAGGCCAACGGCGTCATAGTATTGCTGCCACACATCGCCCAGCGAGTCATGGTCGAGGTCAAGGGCGGCGGAGGCGGGAAGAATGCCGGCGAGCGTGCAGCAGAGTCCGGGCAAACAGAGAAATGTTTTCTTCATGGGTGAACAGGAGGATGCGACGTTCACCGCTCATGACTGCCGCCACGGATGGCGGTTACGCACGATGTGAAAAGAATTGCAGGGTTCGGTGTCCACCCTTTAGGGTGCGGGGGTCCGCACGAGGGTCAGTTGCGTCAACCCTAACACCCTAAAGGGTGGACACCGAACGGCGCCACTAGTCCAGCCGCAGTTTCTTCCCTGGCAGCGGCACGACGACCTCCGTGTCCGGCACCGCCGCGTTCATCGCGCTGACGGTCCATGCAATAGCGGGATCGTCGCCGTGGATGAGCAGGAGTTTGCGCGGGCGCACTTTCTTCACGTACTCCACGATCGATTCGCGCGGGGCATGACCGCTGAAGTCGAAGTTCTGGATGTCGCAGTGCCGGACGACGGGCGAGTGAGCGTGATGGAGCTTGACCGGCTGCCCCATCGGGGTGTTCTGGAGAACGCCGGCGGGACTTTCAGGATCGGCATAACCGACGAAGAGGAGCGAGTTCTTCGGGTTGTCGATGAAACGGAACGCGAAGTCGTTGCTGGCGGTATTTTCCGACATCATGCCGCTGCTGATGGCATAGATGCGGCCGGGCGCATAGCTGAGGTCCCGCTCGCCTTTCTTCGCACGAATGACGCCGCCCATGGCATCGAGAATCTTGAATCCCGCATGGCGGCGGCGCGCGGTGTCGCTGTGCTTGTCGATGATTTGCGTCATGCGCGAACTGAGTCCGCCGATGTGAATGGGGATGCGCGGCGACAAATGGCCGGTGCGCCGGAGTTCGTGGAGCAGCAGCAGCATTTCCTGAGTTTTGCCGACGGCGAAAACCGGCATGAGCACGCTGCCGCCGCGGTCCACGGTCTCCATGATCGCCTGCGCCAGTCTCCGGCCTTCGCGTTCGCGGCTGTAGTCCACCGCCCGCTGCGCCGCACCGCGCGTGCACTCCATTATAAGTACGTCGATGTCAGTGTCAGGGAACTCCGCGGCAAGTTGCAGCGTCTGGTCTTCAAAATGGACGTCGCCGGAATAGAAGACGCGCAAGCCGCCGAGGTCGAGTTTGACACCGACGCTGCCAGGGAGGTGACCGGCTTCAAAAAACTCGCCGCGCGCTCCGCTGTTGCCGACCTCGAACCGCTTGCCGGGCAGGATTTTCAACCAGCGGCGCTCGATGGCATCGACTTCGCGGTGGGTGAACAGCGGATACTCCACGACGCCTTCGTTGTCGCGCTGCGCCATCATCACATTGCAACTGTTGTGCAGCATGGCGCCGCCGAGTTCCGCGGTGAGTTCCGACATGAACACCTGCGCCCCGGGATGCCGCCTCATGAGCACCGGCAGCGCGCCAATGTGATCCAAATGCGCGTGCGTGATGATGATCGCGTCCGCCGTGCCATCCTCCAGCAGCCGCAATTCCGGCAAACAGTCGAGGCCCTTTACTTTCGGGTGCATTCCAGCATCAAGCACGATGCGCTCCATGCCGGTATCGATTACGTAACAGTTCGCGCCGATCCCGGAACTGCGAAGAAGGCTGAGGAAGGTGGTTTCCGGCATGAGGGTTATGAAAGGCGTGCGCATTGCCGCCGATGCCGGTGGCTGCAAGAGGGGATTGCCTGTCTTGCCCTTTGCACAATTCCCGCGCCGGGTGGATGGGTGGCGCCTTTCTCCACCTTCCCCACTCATGTTTGGCGCCCTCACAGACAAACTCGACAACGTCTTCCGCAAGCTGCGCGGCCTCGGCAAGATCAGCGAAAGCAACATCACGGACGCGCTTCGCGAGGTGCGCATGGCTTTGCTGGAGGCGGACGTGGACTTCACGGTAGCGAAGGAGTTCATCAACGCCGTGCGGGAGAAGTCACTCGGCGAAGAAGTGCTCAAAGGGGTGAAGCCCGGTGAGCAGATCATCAAGATTTTTCACGACGAACTCACCGCCCTCCTCGGCGGCGATGCGGAGGATCTGGACCTCGCGCCGCCCGCCCGCGTCCTCGTCGTCGGATTGAATGGCGCCGGGAAAACCACCACTTCCGCGAAGCTGGCGCTCAAGCTGAAGAAGGAGGGCCGCCGGCCGGTGCTCGTGGCCTGCGACCTTTATCGGCCCGCAGCCATCGAACAACTCGCGATGCTCGCGAAAGAAATCGACGTGCCCGTTTTCAAACCGGAGCCGGGCGAAACCAATGTGCTGAAAAGTGTGAAAGCCTCGCTGAAGTGGCTCGACACCCAGACATGGAACGTCGTGATCTTCGACACCGCCGGCCGTCAGGAAGTGGACGAGGAACTCGTCAGGGAGCTGAAGGAAGTGCGCGATTTCCTCAAGCCTGGCGAAGTCCTCCTCGTCGCCGATGCCGCCACCGGACAGCAGGCGGTCAATGTCGCCAAAACCTTCAATGAAGCCGTCGGCGTCACCGGCATCATCCTGACCAAGCTTGACGGCGATGCCCGCGGCGGCGCGGCGCTCTCCATGCGCAGCGTCACGCAACGCCCCATCAAATTCGCCGGCGTCGGCGAGAAAATGGATCAATTGGAGACATTCGTGCCCGATCGCATGGCCCAGCGCATTCTCGGCATGGGCGATATCGTCGGCCTCGTCGAACGGGCCGCGGAGGTCATCGACGAGGAGCAGGCGATGAAGACGATGGAGCGGATGATGTCATCGGAATTCAACTTTAACGACTTCCTCGATCAGCTCAAAATGATGAAGAAGCTGACCGAAGGCAGCGGTGGCCTCATGGGTCTGCTGGGCATGATCCCCGGCGTCGGCAAGCAGATCAAAGCGATGAAGGAGCAGATGAAAAACTCCGCCGGCGACGAAAAGATCAAACGAGTCGAGGCCATGATCCTGAGCATGACTCCGAAGGAACGGAAGCGACCCGAGATCATCAACGGCGGGCGCCGGAAACGCATCGCCCTCGGCAGCGGCAACACCGTGAATGAACTCAACCAGTTTCTCAAACAATTCCAGCAGATGCGCGCCATGATGAAGGACAAAGGCAAAATGGGCGGCCTCATGAGCATGATGGGGGGAGGCGGAATGCCCGGCATGGGCGGCGGCCTCCCGGGCATGGGTGGCGGAGGCCCGCCGCGCGGAGGAATGCCCCGCACCGGCATGCCCGGCGGATTCTTTCCAGGCAAGGGTCGGAGGAGATAGGGCCGGACACCCCAACACTCACTCGAGCCGGGCGGACGAAATCTTATCCCGTGTGTAGATTCGCAGAACACCCGCTTCAAAGTTCGAGACGCGGGCAATCCAGATGTCGGTGGGATCATCGGGCTTGCCGAAGAGGATATACGCCGTGCCGCGATTGTGGACCTTCGCCGGTATCCACGTGGCCTTGCCAGGCTTGCTGCACTTGACCGTGCCGTCGGGGCGGAATTCCAGCTTGCTGCGATTATCCATCAGCCACACGCCGGCAAATCTTCCGGCATCCCCCACTGGCTTTCCTTTTATCTGCGGGTTCAAATTGCCGGCCTCGGCCAGAACCTTCGCGGCGGCAGCGGGAGGCGCCGCTTTCGCTTGCTCGACGAGCCATCGCGCCACGCCCTCACGTCTTTTGGCAATATCCTGATTTGCCTGAGAGCGCAGCACCATTTCGGCTTCGGCAGTTCCGGACACGGCGTCCAATCCCTCCGCCGCCGGTTTCCGTCCCGTCCCGGCCGCGGCCGTCTTGCGCGAAAAACGATAGCGGTGTCCGATGTTATTGAATCCCGGTGCTTCGAGCGCCATGGGTGAACTCAGCATCAGGAGGTCCACGTGGTTGTGTTCGGGGAATTCCACGAGCAAAAAGGTGCGTTGCTTGTTGAGCCAGCGCCATGTGCCCGCCCAGCCGCCGCCGATACTGCCATCGGGCCGGCACTCTGCCCAATACTTGCCGTTGGCGGCCCACACGCCGGCCCCTTCACCGGACTCCGCTGTCAGCGTGATCGACTCCGGCTTCAGCACATCCTCCACCGCCAGCCCTTCCACATATTTGGCAAGACCGATCAGATCGACTTTGACCTGCCCGGCGGCCTTATCCGACAGCGCGATGAGTTTGTCCTTCAGCGCAGTGCGCAGTGGCGCGATGCGCTTTCCCAGCACGTCCTTTTCCACGACTTCAAAAACCGTCAGCCGGTCGAGCATCCGCCGCACCGCTTCCGGCAGCGTGGCATCGGCCTTCCGGTCATCCTTTTCGAGTGTCTCCTGCGCCTTCTTCTCCTCCTCCTTCGGCACATCGAGTTCCGAGAAATCAAAAATCCCCTTCTCATCCGGATTGACCGGTTCCTCTGCACCGGAGACCCTCCCGGTCGTAATCAAGGCGCAAGTGAGCAGAACGAGTGTTCTCATGCCGACGACTACGTGAGCCCGGGAACGGACTCCACCGGAATTTGCCATGCGGCAGTCAATTCCCCGCCACACGAGGCTTGAAACCGCTCCAGGAATCTGTGAACTGCATCCATGCCACTTGCCTCGTCAGTGTTTCGCCGGTTCACCTTCAAACTGGACGGTGTCCTTCACAGCACCGCCATCT